>VFQQ010000580.1_pt1 | contig 68532 bp, 48 predicted proteins | sample 3512341 | NCBI WGS metagenome assembly VFQQ01 (sample SAMN10412373, study PRJNA504923) | tailings metagenome | isolation source: Relicate 2 Philex TSF1 revegetated site | place: Philippines: Tuba, Benguet | collected 2017-08-29
GGTCAGAGCCTCGCCCTCCCGGTCGGCCCAGAAACAGTCGAAAGTTCCTACACCCCGTGGATGTCCAGCGTTCGCCGGCGGAGGCCTGCACACCAGTTCTGAAGATGCTCTGGACCGATCGGATCTCTTCGTGAAGCAGACCGCAGTGTGCCGCGTCCGACACGGATGCTCACCCGTTGGAGCTCCGCGGCTGCCCGTTCATCGCCGGTCGCCGGTCGAGAAGATTGGGGCGACGCCTGTGGTCAAGCTGCTTGCCAACACAAAAGCCGTGGCAGGGAACATAGCGCAGCGGAGCCCTCGGCCGGGCGGTGCCGAGGTCTCCTTGCTCAAAACCGCTCACGTCGGCAGCCGGTGTTCGAATCAAAAACTGGTTGACCCACGCTCCAGCCTCCGGGGCTGTGTCAGGGGCCAGCGGCCGCGGAGGATGGCGATTCCTTCAGCGTCGTCATGAATTCCACGATGTCCACCAGTTCTTTCTCGCTGATCACCTTCTGAAGATCGGCCGGCATCAGCGACACTTCCGACTTCTTCCGTTCGTCAATGTCCGACTTCCGGATCGTCCGGACGATCGACTTCGCATCCTTCAGCACAATCTCATCGGCCGTTTCGGACGTGATGAGCCCGGTGTAAATGTTGCCGTCCGTCGTCGCTACGACCCACGACTCGTAGTTGTGGCTGATGCCGGCGGACGGATAGAGGATCGATTCCAGCAGCGCCTGCTTGGTCAGCTTCCTGCCAATCTCCGAAAGATTTGGCCCGACCTCTTTCCCCAGGCCGTTCACCTGGTGGCACTGGATGCAGGTGCCCGTCGTGTGGAACACGATCCGGCCGTTCGTGACATCCCCCTTGCGGACAGCCAGTTCGGACAGCGGCGGCAGCGGCTTGTTGTCTTTGCCCGGCGGCAGCGGGAACAGCTTTTCCGCCAGCGCCCGCGTGTCGCGATCGGGTGAATTGTGCAGCGCAGCCGCCAGCGATTCCTTCAGGGCCGGGTCAAACTTCCCTTCCTCGGCGATCGTTGCCAGTTGCTTCGAGCCCGCCCGGCTGGCCGCCAGCGCCGCCACCGCTTCCCTCCGAATCGCATCCCCGCGCCGGGCATCGCGCAGCAGCGGCAGCAGCAGGCCCGCCGTCCGGTTCTCTTTCGCGGCCCCCAGTGCCCGGATGGTGGCCGTCACTGTCGCGACATCATCGCCCGACAGCGCCTGGCGCAGCAGTTCGCCGTTCGGCTTCTCGACGAGAAGCTTCACCGCTTCGACGGCCGCCTGTGATTCCGGGTTCGTCTGGATGAGCCCCAGCAGTTCCGGCATGCGGTCGGTCAGATTGAATCGCTCAACGAGCCGGACAAACTGCACGCTGCCGGCGTTTTTCGCGAGAATCTGATCGAGCGACGCTTTCATTTCGGGCCTGGACGACAGGTCGACCCCCTTCACCCGGCTGATCGCTTCCGAGGCAATCAACGTCTGCCGGGCGTCGTCCCCCTTCTGAGGTTTGAACGCCAGGGAGGCCAGCGCTTCATCGGCTGCGGGCCCCTTCTGGAAGTCGAAGGCGCGGAACAGCCGCGGCAGTTGATCGGTGGCCGTTTCCGGATCGCCGACGGCGTCCGCGAGCAGGCGGGCCGTCTGCGTGGCGCGCGAACGCCAGATGATGTCCTGGGCCGCCTTTCCCTTCACTGTCCCGCCGTTCAGCGCCATCCAGTCGGACAGGCATTCGTCCCAGTGGCCTTCGGCGGCAATGCCCAGGGCCTCCAGGTACCAGCGGTCCTGGCCGTCATACTGATTGGCAAGCACGGCCCAGTGCTTGCCGATCGCTGGCGGCTGAATGTCGCGAAGACCCAGCAGGATTTCGCGGCGCACTTCCGGCGCGGGGTCTTCAAAGTTCAGATCGCCCGCCAGCTCCTTGATGTCGATCTCATTGTGAATCTCGCGCATCAGCCGGATCGCGGTCACCCGCAGGTCGGCGTTGGGACTCTTGAGACCCGCCCGAATCGCACCGGTCTTCTTCTCCGCCGGAACGTTCAGCTTGCCCATCACCCACAGCGCGCGGGCGCGATGGTTCGGAGCGGTCGTTTCAAACACCTTCTGCAGCGCCGGGGCGGCTTTGGCGCCAAACCCCTGCAGCGCCTGCCAGCCGAGGTAGCGCCACGTCTGGTTCGGGCTCTGCAGCGCGGCGATCGCTCCGTTCGGATTCCCGAGTTCGTAGCTGGGGACAGAATACGGCGTCCCCGGCGGCGCCACGCGGAACAGCCGCCCGCGATCAATGTCCTGCATGCGATGCCCGCCGACTCCCGGGTCGTACCAGTCGGCCACGATCAGCGAACCATCGGGGGCGACGCACACATCCGAGGGCCGGAACCATTTGTTCTTCGCGCCGTCGAGAATCGTCACCATTTCGGCGGAATAACCAGCCCCAGTCTTGGCGACCGGATAGGCCCGCACGATGTTCGGTCCGGCGTCGCAGTGAATCAGTGCTCCGCGGAACTGCGGCGGCAACAGCGTCCCTTCGTACACGCAAATCCCCGTCGGCGATCCGTTCCCCGTCTGCAGCAGATTGGGAACAACGCCCGGGTCGTTCAGGTGCCAGTGCCGCTGCGGCAAATCAGCTTCGAGGTTCGTCCGCGGCGTCTGCCACGCCGCTCCGGTGAATTCATCCTTGTAGCCGTAGTTTCCGTACTCCATCACATAGTTGATGCGCACGCCGCGGTTGCCGTCGTCGTCGTTGTCCGACTGCCAGATCGTGCCGAACGAATCGACCGCCAGCTCCCAGTTGTTCCGGAAGTTCCAGCCCAGCGTTTCAAACTCCGATCCATCCAGGTTGCAGCGGAACGCCATTCCTTCGCGGTACGGGTTGCCGTCGGCCTTCACCTCGCGTCCCTGCCTGTCGATGATCGGCTTGCCGTCCTTGTCTTTGATCTGCTTCCCTTCATTGCCGAAGTTGAAGTAGAGCTTGCCGTCGGGGCCAAACACGAACGCATGAATGCCATGGTCGTGCTGGACGCCGGAAATGCCGGTGAACAGCACCTCTTTACGGTCGGCCTTGAGATCGCCGTCGTCATCAATCAGGTAGAAAACGCTGTCGCCTGCGGAAATCAACGCCTTCGTGCCGGGGCCCGCGGCCGTGGGCAACAGCAGAATGCCGTGGGCCGAGTCGACGTCGCGCCCCTGATAGAACGTGGTTGCCTTGTCGGCCTTGCCGTCCAGGTTGGTGTCTTCCAGGATCAGGATCCGATCCCCTTCCTTTCGCTCGGGCAGGTCTCCGTTGCGGAACCGCCGGTAGTTGACCACTTCGCAGATCCACACCCGCCCCTTGTGATCGACCTCGATGTTCGTCGGGTTCATCATCAACGGCTCGGCCGCGAACAGCGTCGCCTGCAGGTCGGGATGAACGTCCAACTGGGCCAACGCCCCGGAGGCGGCATGGGCGTCCTGAGCCGGCGCACTCTCGGCAGCCGGGGCCTGGGCCGCAACGAGCGTGGTGGCCGGCATCATGTTGGCAGCCGCCTTCTTCGGAGCGGGCTGTTTCCGCGGCTGCTTCGGATCGAGGTTTTGCGACAGCTCGTCTTCGGTCGGCGTCGAGGTCTGCACCCCCTCGGCCGGCACCTCCAGCCCCGCCGTCCAGGCCACGGCGTTCAGCACCACCTTGCGGAACTCGTCGTTCTGCCAGTTCTTGTGGAAGTGTGCTCCCGTAAAGCCGAACCCGCGCCCTTTCCCTGCGCCACGTTCATACACCCACGCCACATGCTGCGGCTCGTTGCGTTCGAGGACGGCTTCCCGCACGGCTGGATTGCCGCTGTGCGGGCCATCCGGACGCGACAGCGAATCCCGCGGCGGCAGGTCGGTCAGAATCGGCGTCACCCCCTGCATCTCGGGGCGGAACCGCATGTGGTAGTACCACTCGTCCTGCATCTCGAACGGCTTCACGCCATTAGCAACCGGATGGTTCGGAAACGTCGTGAACTTTCCCAGCCAGTGCGGGTTCACCGACCAGTGCGGCTCGAAGTAGCCGCCGATCCATTCCAGAAACTTCTCGCCGCTCGGCCCTTTGGGAACCTCGACGCCATAATGAATGCAGCACAGCCCCAGTCCACGCTGCACCAGCTGGTCGAACTGGTCGAGATGCTCGTTGACGTAATGCCGCTCGCCGCCGTCGCAGTAGAAAATGACGGTATCCGCGTTGTCGAAGGCGGTCGGATCCTTCGGCCAGCCGTTGTGATACACGGTCGTCGCGATCGGCAATCCGCCCGCCGCCGCCTCTTCGAGCTTCTTCGACAGCAGCAGGCAGCCGGCATTGTGCTCATGCTCGCGCGGGCCGTGGCTTGGCCGGCCGGCGACGAAGACGGCCTTCTTGCGGCCATCGGAAAACTTGTGACGCTTCAGCCGGATGTTCCGGAACTCAACCCGCTGCGGCGGTCCCGAATGCAACTGCAGCGCCAGCAGTCCGGAGAGTTCCCGCTCCGCCGATTGCTGGTCATCGACTTCCACCGTCGTCTTGCCGTTGATGGCGAGTGTGATCTTCGAGCCCTGAGCCGAAATTTCGTACTCGTTCCAGTCGCCCGGCCGAATGGCCTTCAGAAGTTCCGATGCGTCGGCGATGTCCTTCGCCACGATCTTGCCATCGGGGCTCACCACAGCCGACTGCCCGCGGGTCGCCAGCATGCCGCGCCCAAGTTCGTCATACAGGGCCCCGACCCACTTGCCCGCCAGGTCGATGTCGGCCTGGTACCCGAACACATGCCCGTCGGGCTTCACTCCGCTGCGGAACTGGATTCCGCTGTTGGCCTTCGCCGCGTCGCTGGCGGTGAGTTTGAATTCCAGCTTCAGCGTGAAGTCGTCGAGCTCACCCTGGTCCCACGTCAGAAACGTGTTCGTCTTGCACGGCTTCTCCGCCGTCGATTCGGCCACGATCGCGCCGTTCTCGACGTGCCAGAATGTCTCGTCCCCCTTCCAGCCCTCCAGCGACTTGCCGTCGAAGATCGATCGGAAGCCCGGCGGGTCCTCAGCACGCAACGACGTGGAACACACAATGGCGATCATCAGACCGCAGGCCGCAACAGCTGAGCGCCGCATGAACCGTCTCCCCCGGTGTCATCACTGGCCACTGCGGAGCCCGAAGTGGTCCGCAGCGGCAAACGAATCAACGAACATGGATTGAACCACGCCGGCAGGCGAAGGGCAATCTTGCACACAATCGCCCCGATCCTCAGACACGAATTCCAACCACACATCGCACGGATCAAACGGATGAATTCGCGACGACGCCAGCATCAACCAGGGCCAAAAAAAAGAACCACGGAAACAACGCAAGAGACGGAAAGCTTTTCAAGCCATCCGTTCAATCCGTGTGATCCGGGGTTCACTCTCTTCAGCCCACAATCAGCCGCCGCCCGCCCAAACGCAGCTTCACCCATCCCACAGCTTCACCCATCCCACAGCCCCTTCCGTCATTTCCGTTCCTTCCGTGGTTCCCCCCTTCATCATCATTCCGAACTCGGTCGCTGCCGGCCCTGCTTCGTTTCCGATCGCTGCTTCTTCTCCTTCAGCCGCCGTTCCTTCGAGCCCCGCGACGGCTTCGTGGCCTTGCGGACCCGTGGTTTCACGAGGGCCGCCCGCAGCAGTTCCGCGAGGCGCTCCAGGCAATCCGCCTTGTTCTTCGGGGCGTCGCGGTGTTCCTGCCCGGTAATGAGGATGTCCCCCTCCTTCGTCATCCGTTTGCCGGCGAGCCTGATGAACCGCTCAGCGACATCGGCCTCGATCGACGGGGAGTTGGAAGGGTTCCAGCGCAGCTGAATGCGGGAGTTCACCTTATTGACGTTCTGCCCGCCGGGACCTCCGCTCCGCGACGAGGCGAACACGAACTCCGAGAACGGAATGCGCACCCTCTCGGTAATGACGAGTTCATCAGCTCCGCTGGACATGACACGGTCTTCGTTCGACGATGGTTGAGTCGAGAGAATGAACAGTCGGCAACCTTTGTGCCGATGTGAGGGTCTGACCAGGCATGCGGACGGCGTCAGCCGGCCCTACGAAGGCGTTCGTGCGATGCAACTTCCCCGGATGATTCGCGTCCGTCAACGCTTCGACCGTCCCATTGTGGACGACATTCCCGGCGAAGTGCAGCGGCAACTCGCCGCGCTCGACCTCGGCCAGCGGGTCCGCCCAGGCCAGTCGGTCGCCATCACCGCGGGCAGCCGGGGCATCGCCAACATCGCCGTCATCACCCGGGCCATTGTCGCCCATTGCCGCGAACTGGGGCTGCAGCCGTTCATTGTTCCCGCCATGGGCAGCCACGGCGGCGCGACGGCCGACGGACAGCGCGAAGTTCTCGCAGGTTACGGCATTGTCGAGGAGTTCGTCGGCGCGCCCATCCGGGCGTCGATGGAAACCGTCATCGTCGACACCACCCCCCAGGGCATTCCCGTCCACTTCGACAGAATCGCCTCAGAGGCCGACCATGTGATTGTGGCCGGACGCATCAAGCCGCACACCGGCTTCGTCGGCGAGATCGAATCGGGCCTGCACAAAATGATGCTGATCGGCCTCGGGAAAGCCATCGGCGCCGCCATCTATCACAAAGCGATCAAGGACTTCACGTTTCTCGACATCATCACCGCCGTGGCCGATTCGGTCATCCGGAAGTGCCGGGTGCTCTGCGGAGTCGGCATCGTCGAAAACGCCTACGACGAAACCGCGCTCATCGCCGCCGTCGCGCCCGAGGAGTTTTACGAACGCGAGAAGGAGCTGCTCAAACAGGCTCGCGACTGGCTCCCGCGGCTGCCGTTCCCCGATGTCGACCTGCTCATCATCGACCAGATCGGCAAGAACGTCAGCGGCACGGGGATGGATACGAACGTGGTGGGACGGAAGTACAACGACCACGCCGCGACCGACCTCGACGACGCGCGGGTCCGGCGCATTCTCATTCGCGGACTCACCGAACAGACGCATGGCAACGCCTGCGGCATCGGGCTCGCGGAATTCACCACCCGCCGCGTCGTCGCCCAGATCGACGCCCGAATCACCAACGTGAACTGCATTACGGCGGGGCACCCCACCGCCGCCATGCTCCCGATCGTCTGCGAGAACGACCGGGACGCGATCGTCGACGCCCTGTTGACGATCGGCCTGACGCCCCCCGAACAAGCCCGCGTCATCCAGATTCACAACACCCTGCACCTCGAAAACGTTCTGGTGAGCGAGGCTTACGCCGATGAACTGGCCGGGGCGCCGCGGCTCGAAATCGTCGGTCCCGCACATCCCATGGCGTTCGATGCCCACGGATTTCTGGTTCCCCTTTCCTGAATTTCACCCGATTTGCTAGAAGTCGGCAAAAGTTGCCGATCAGGCTGCGCCGCCGTGTGCGTCCGCCGCTGTGACTCGCCAATCGCTCCACTGACGGAGCATCCAGAACGGCCCCGCCCGTTCGAGGGGAAAAGGACTTCCCATGTCGATGTTACTCTGGAAAACACTGGCTCTGAGCGGCGTCATCGGCGTCGGCTCGGTTGTTGTCGTGCAGGCGAAGCGGAGCCTCGACCAGGACGCCTCCGCGGTGAGCGACCTGCTGGCTGGCGACGAGGAATTCCCGCTGCTCGATGGCGATACCGGGCTGGAAACCACGTTCGGCCCGGTCGTCGACGGCCAGGAACCCCGGCAGCTGCCCGATTCCAAAGCGGCCCAGGCGCTCGCGTCGCTGAACCCGGCTGAGGGCGACGACGACCCGTTCGGACCGCAGGCAGCCGCACAGCCCATCGCCCGTGCGTCGGCCCAACTGGACGACGGACAGGATCCGTTCGCCGCCATGATGGCCGACCAGGAAACCAGCCGGAACGCCGCGGCATCGGTCGTCACGCTGGATGACGCCGAAGACGATCAGGTCGTGCTGCTGGACGGCGCGGCCGCCGCCCCCGAACAGGGGGAACCCAATCCGTTTGATTTCGCCCAGGCCTCCGAACCGTCCTCCGCCGCCCTGAAAAAACTGTCCCCTGGCAACGATGGGCCAGTGCTGATGCGGCCTCCCGTCGATGAGCCGGCCGATGTCGAACCGGCATCGGGAAGCGACGACAATCCGTTCGCGCAGTTCGCCCGTCCTCTGGCCCCGCGCAGCGCTCCGCCCGTCGCGGAAGCGGACCCGCCGCAGTTCCAGTTCGAACCCGGCCCCCCGCAATACGACGCCCCCCCCGAACTGAGCGCTCCACCGCCGCTCCGCACCCGCGACGCTGTCGCCATCGATGGCTTCGACCTGCCGCCAGCCACGCTGAACCCCGAACCGGCGATGCGGCGGCGAGATCGCGCTCCGGTGCAGGTCGACCCTGAAGTGGTTTCCCAGCAGGACGCCGGCCTGGCCGCTCCGCAGTCGCCGAAGCTGCCCGAAGTCGCCCCCGAATTCGGAGCCGGGCAAGTCCGCGTTGCGGAGATCGAAAACCAGGCCGCAAATGTCGAAGTTGAAACCCGGTCGGGCGCATTTCCGGAGTTTCCGCCGCTCAACCTGACGGGCGGTGAATCGGATGGAGCAGGGCCCGGAGCGATTCCGGCCGATGTCTCCTCCATTCCCCCGGCCGCCCGGCCCGTGCCGCAGGAACCCGCGCCGCGCTCCTTCGACCGGACAATTCCCAATGAAGCGTCATCAATTCCGATGACTGGCCCCGAGCCCAGAACTCCGGCGGCCGACCCCGTTCCGCAATTCGACGCCTTCAACCCGGATGAGTCGCCGACGGCCCGCCCGCCGGCCGGCCAGCCCGCTTCGAGCATTCCATCCCACTCGCCGCGACTGGAATCCACGCCCTTGCCTGCCGCCCCCCGGGCGGAACCGCCGGCCGCGATCCCCGCACAGCCCGATCTCTCCGGTTACGGAGTGATCGATCGCGACGTCGCGACCGGTCCCGCACAGCCGCAGCTCACAATCGTCAAACAGGCGCCCAGCGAAGCCGTCGTCGGCCAGGACCTGGAATACTCCATTCTGGTGAGGAACATCGGCCGTTCCGCGGCTCACAACGTGGTTGTTGAAGACCTGATCCCCCGCGGTTCGAAATGCACCGGCACTATTCCCAAGGCCGAATCGCAACTCGAAAAGAAGAACCTCATCTGGAAGCTGGGCACGCTCGCCGCCGGAGCGGAACAGCTGATCCGCGTGCGCATCACCCCGACCGATGCCGGCGAGATCGGCAGTGTGGCCACCGTCAGTTTTTCGGCTGCGGTGGCGGCCAAAACGGTCATCGTCGAGCCGAAGGCGATGCTGACGGTGTCCGGTCCGCGAGAAGCCGTGGTGGGCGAACCGGCCCAGTACCGGTTCACTATCACCAACAACGGCCCGGTCGATCTGAAGGGGCTGTTCGTGCGGACGGTTCTGCCGGGCCAGGGCCTGACCCACCCGGGCGGCAACGACCTCGAATACGAACTGGGCGATCTGCCTCGCGGCAAGTCGCGCGAAGTGTCGCTGGCCATGACCCCTTCGCAGGCGGGCGACTGGCGCTTCGACTCGATGCTCAACCTCAATGGCCGTGAGCTGTCCCGGGCCCAGTCAGACCTGCATGTCGTGGGGGCCCGGCTGACGGTGGTCCGCAGCGGGCCGACGAAGCGGTTCGTCGGTCGCTCCGCAACGTACAGCAACTCGGTCACCAACAATTCGTCGCAGATGCTGTCCAACGTGCAGGTCGTCGAGACGCTGCCGGTGGGGCTCGATCCCTCTGGCCAGTTGTCGAAAGACGTGCGCTGGGATCCCGCGCTGCGCACCCTGACCTGGGTCATCCCGCAACTGGCCGTCGGTCAGGCAGTCGACCTGCCGGTCACGGTGACTCCGAAAAACGCAGGTCTGCTCGAAGGGCAGATTGTGGCCCGCGACGCCTCCGGAAATCGGGCGGAAATCGCGACCGCGCTCGAAGTGGCCGGCTTCTCGTCGCTGGTGGTGAACGGCGGGCATGACGGCCGGCCGGTCGCGGTCGGCGACCAGGTGTCGTTCCGGTTCACCGTCCGCAACAGCGGCACGGCCGCCGCCGAAAGGGTGGCCGCCATGTTCGACCTGCCGGAGAATGTCGAGCTCATCAACGCGCAGGGGCCGAACAATGTGAAGTTTGAAAAAACCGGCAAGGTGGTTGTGTTCGAACCGATCCCCGTGGTTCCGGTGAATGGCGAGCTGACATACGACGTCGTCGTGCAGGCGAAGTCGGCCACCCCCCCCAGCGGCGATCGCGTGCTGGTGAGCCTGTACAGCACGCAGCTGCCCGATGACCGCCCGCTCGAGCAGGAACAGCAACTCGTGATCTACGGCGACGACGACGAACCGCAGCCGGTGCAGCGCGTCAGCGGCGTGCGGTAAGTCATGTCGAGGACCGCTGGCAGCCCCCGGTTGCAATCGACGTGGAGACCCGATTCAGGAAGCCGGGCTTCCTGACGCGAGGCCGACTCTGAAACTGACGCCTCCCGGCTATACTTCCTCCATGAGTACTCCAGGTTCTCACCCCTCCCGACTGCCTCGCATCGTTCTGCTGTCAGCCATCGTGCTGATGCTTGTCGGCTGCGACCAGGCCACGAAGGTGTACGCCGTCAAACACCTCAAAGGGCAGCCGCCGCAGTCGTACCTGGGCGATACGCTGCGGATCCATTACGTCGAAAACCCCGGTGCGTTTCTCGGGATGGGCGGGCAGCTCGATCCGAAACTCAAGTACTGGGTGCTCACGCTCCCCACCGCATTGATCCTCGTGTGGGTCATCGCGTTCGTGTTCCTCAGCCGCACAATCGACCGGTGGACCTTCGTCGCGCTGACGATGATCGTCGCCGGCGGGGTGGGCAATTCGATCGACCGGTTTCGGCTGGGGGGATTGGTGATCGACTTCCTGAACGTCGGATTCGGCCAGCAGGCCTGGCAGCGGACAGGCATCTTCAACGTGGCCGACATGGCCATTACGGCCGGCTTCCTGATGCTGCTGCCCTACGTGTTCAAAGGGGAACCCAGACCAGAGCCGCCCCCCGGAACAACCCCTTCGGCCCCCTGACCGCTGGTCCGCGATCTTACTGGCGACAGCCCGTCAGACCTGCATGCACGGGAAACCACCGGGCGTTCAGCGTCAGAGCACGCGACGGTTCGCAAGCGAACCGGCTCAATGGGCCCTGCTCGCGATCCACTTCGGTGAGATGTGCCATCTAATGGGCATGGTCATGCGCGGCCTTCGCGGGGGCCGCACGCCGCCGGCCCAGCTGTGCTTCGGCGAACGCAAACGCGGCGCGATCGGCCGCCTCCCAATCGCCGCCGCGAGCCACCCCGATAATCCGCTCGAACTCCCGCAGTTCGCCGTCAGACATCTCCTTCCCGGAGTGTCGCTGGCGGATCGCCTGCTCGACTTTGTCCACCAGCTCCGGCTTCCGCGACGACACTGCCGTCGACAGCAACTGGATGTATTTCAGGTTGTCAAACTCCACTGCGGGGGGCTGCGTCCACCACCCCGCGAACTTCCACAGCACAAGGCCCGCCGCCAGCAGGCCCAGCGCCTGGAGGCCGTACCGGTCCATCAGCGATCGATCACTCATCTGAGGGCTTCCCGTTCAGTATTCGCCAACCACTTCGCCATCCCGGCAACCCGACAGGGCCGCCCAGGTGGGCTGATGAATGAACTGCGAGACGAAACGGACGCTGCCATCCCCCAGCAGAATGTGGGCCCCGCCGACGTGCGGCGAATGCATCTGGCAGACATGGCACAGCGGGCTGTTCGGCGGATGGATCGGAGCAAAGCCGGTGACCGGGTCCAGTTCGGCCGTCGATGGGCCGGAATGGACGTTGACGAGCGTTGCCGCGGCATCGCATTCGGTGATCGGGAATTTCACGGGGTCGATCGCACAGACCTCCGCTCCGGGAACAACGCCGACCCACGTCTTGTCGCTGATCAGGCTGTGCTCGCCGATGAACACCGTGTTCGACAGGCCGTCCGTCACGTCGGAATCGCGGGTTCTTGAATTGCGATACATCGGGCCATCGGCGATGCGCGAGTAGTCGGCCAGCTGGAAGCCCCATGGCTCCTCCCGTCCCGCATTGGCGACATAATGTGCCCGGCCGAAGCGGGCCAGCTGCGCGCCGGCGCCGTCGCGAACGATCATCGGCCCATTGGAGTTGGTGGCCGAGGGAGACATGAAAACCGGCAGGTTGATGGCTGCCGCAGCGGCGTTCACCGGGTCCCAGCAGGGGAGATCAGTCCGGAGCTGGTTGTACAGCGGCGCCTGATCGAGAAACGGCAGCGTCATGGTTCCCCAGGCGAACCCGTTTGGGCCGTCGAACGTATCCGGGTCGCGATTGGGGTGCCGCGTGTCCGCCAGATACGACGCCGGAAACACGCCGTGCGTATCCAGATAGTTGTGCAGCGCCAGCCCGATCTGCTTCAGGTTGTTCTTGCTCTGTGTTTTTCGCGCGGCTTCCCGCGCCTGCTGCACGGCCGGCAGCAGCAGACTGACAAGAATCCCGATAATCGCGATGACGACGAGCAGTTCAATCAGCGTGAACGCCGATCGGCGGCGGGAGCAGCGATGAACCATGAAAGGCACTCCATCCCGACGATGAATGGTTTGGAAAAACAATGACTGAAAGGTTATCGGACAGAAACAGGAAATTCAACAAGTCTCACTTTGAATTTTGATTCACAAAAACATGCAACGGCAGTGCATTTACGACTCAGTGTAAACTGGTCATCCCGCCTGACGACAGCTCAAACCAGAGGGTTTTGGCCAAACGCATCGCCCGCCCCCGGCAACGCCCATGCGCCGTCAAGCGCGCCCGATTGGCGCGCCGGGCCCTGTGCAGCGACTTTGGTGTGACGCATCAGCACAGCCGGGACGCTCCCGGGTCAGCGGAATCGCGGTCGGCATGCGGATTGCGAACCGGGCGGAACAACCTTGAGCGGATTTCGTCGCAACCGGCGTCACCGGGGGAACATTTCGCACTGCAAAAGGTCCGATGTCGCCAGATGGCGCTGGGAGCGATCGGAATGACGATCGATGCGATCCATGTCAAAGACTTCTTCGCGTTGAAGAAGAGGGTCTCGCTGTCGATTCCGGACGCCGTCAAACCGGGCATTTACGATCGCGTGCGGAAACTGGCCTCGGCGGAGACGATGACCGCGGCGATCTGCGGAGCGGCTGTGCTGGCAGTGCTGGTGAATGTGGTCGAGCTGCTGTGCACGGCGGGACTGCCGGCGATGTACACCGGCATCCTGACCCTGCAGGAGTACCCGCCGTGGAAGAATTACCTGTACCTGCTGCTGTATATCGCCGCGTGCATGTTCGACGACGCGCTCATGGTGGGCGTTGTGGTGATCACGCTGGGACGGCACAAACTTCAGGAACGGGGCGGACGCATTCTGAAAGTGATCAGCGGGCTCGTCATTCTCGTTCTCAGCGCCCTGATGGTCTTCAAGCCCGGTTGGCTGGTGTAGCGATGGCAATCCGCCAGAATGGAGTCGGCATCGGGTCTGTCGAGGAAACCGGGGCGTTCAGGAGCATGGTGATGTCGCACTCCGCCGATGAGCTGCTGGGTTCCCTGTCCTTCACCAATTCACTCCCCGAACTGGTCCGCCGCCAGTTGGGAGCGATTTCGTTCGTCGAGCACGCCCCGCCGGGCACGGTGCTGTTTCGCGAAGGACGGACGCACGAAGGCTTCTCGATCGTGGTTGCGGGGCATGTCGCGCTGGAAATGCATGTCCCCGGACGGGGCGACCTGCGCATCCTGTCCCTCGGTACGGGGGACATCCTGGCGTGGTCGGCCCTGCTCGCTCACGGACGGATGACGTGCAGCGCCCTGGCCGTCAGCGAGGTTCAGCTCCTCACCTTTCGAGGCCCTGAACTGCGGCGGCTGTGCGAGACCAGTCACGAAGTCGGGTATCATCTGATGCAGCGGGTGGCCGCGGCGCTGTCGCAGCGACTGCTGGCGACCCGCCTGCAACTGCTCGACCTCTTCGCCACTCAACCGCCGCCGGTGGATCCCCGCCTGCCGGCCGGGGCGACGGCCGCTGGAGGTCGGTCATGACCGGGCCACCGCCGATGCTTCAGGTCGGCGACGAACGCCAACTGCCGCGCGAGCACCTGCAATCGCTGATCGATGTGCTGCGCGGGGACGGGTACACGGTGGTCGGGCCCACCGTCGATCAGGAGGCGATCGTCTATGCGGAAATTCAGTCCGTCGACGAGTTGCCCCGCGGCTGGACCGATGAGCAGCGCCCGGGTCACTACCGACTGGTGCGGCGCGACGATGACGCCCTGTTCGGCTACGTCATCGGACCGCATTCGTGGAAAAAGTTTCTGTTTCCGCCGCTGAGCCCGATCGCCACGGCCGACCGGACCGGGACGGGATGGACCATGCGGGCCGTCGAGGAAACGCCGCCGAAGTTCGCGTTTCTTGGCGTGCGGGCGTGTGAACTGGCGGCCATCGCCATTCAGGACCGCGTGTTCGTGCAGGGGCCGTATGTCGATCCGATCTATCAGGGGCGCCGCGACGGGGCGTTTCTGCTGGCCGTCAACTGCACGCAGGCCGCCAGCACCTGCTTCTGCACCTCGATGAACACCGGCCCGCGGTGCCGGAGCGGATTCGATCTGGCGCTGACGGAACTTCGCGACGGCTTCGTCGTCGAGGTCGGCAGTCTGCGCGGTGCGGAGGTTCTGTCGAGAGTGACGACGCACGAAGTTTCCGGGCAGCAGGCGGAGGCCGCCGAGTCCGCCCGCAGGCAGGCCGTCGATCAGATCACGAAGCGGATGGACGCCTCCAACCTGCGCGACCTGCTGCTCACGCAGCTGGAGCATCCCCGCTGGCAGGAGACCGGGGACCGCTGCCTGTCGTGCACCAACTGCACAATGGTCTGTCCGACCTGCTTCTGCAGTACCGTCGAGGAAGTCGCCGACCTCAGGAACGAGCATGTCGAGCGGCAACGACGGTGGGACTCCTGCTTCAACCCCGATTTCAGTTATGTCCACGGCGGGCTCGTCCGCAACGATGTCCGCTCCCGCTACCGCCAGTGGCTGACCCACAAGCTCGCCTCCTGGCAGGACCAGTTCGACACGTCCGGCTGCGTCGGCTGCGGTCGGTGCATCACCTGGTGCCCGGTCGGCATCGACCTGACGGAAGAAGTGGCTGCGATCCGGGAGACGCCGCCATGTCCGTAGCTTCGTACGCCGCGCCAGCGCCGACCAACATCTGGACGCCGCACGAGGTGCGGATCGTCCGGTTTGACGACGACACGAACGACACGCGCACTTACGAACTCGAGTTTGTCGACAAGCGACTGCAGGCGGCGTACTCGTTCCAGCCCGGGCAGTTCAACATGCTCTACCTGCCCGGGGCGGGCGAGGCGGCAATTTCCATCAGCAGCCGCGCGGCCGCGGGAGCGCCGCTGCTGCACACGGTCCGTGCCGTCGGAAACGTCACTAATGCGCTCGCCTGGCTCAGGCCGGGAGACACGTTCGGCCTGCGAGGCCCCTTTGGCAGCGCGTGGCCCATCGCGCAGATGAAGGGCTGCGACATCCTGTTCGTGACCGGCGGCATCGGTCTGGCGCCGCTGCGGCCTGCGATTTACCACGTCCTCGACCATCGGGCCGACTACGGCGACGTCACCCTGCTGTACGGAGCGCGGACGCCGGATGGCTGTCTGTATCCCTCCGAGTACGCAGACTGGCGAGCGGCCGGAATCGACGTGCAGCGGACGGTCGATCGCGCGGCGCCCGGCTGGGACGGCTACGTCGGAGTGGTCACGCTGCTGCTGGATCGCCTGCCGATTCGCCGGCCCGCGAAAACGCAGGTGTTCTGCTGCGGACCGGAAGTGATGATGTCGCGCACCGCCGTCAGCGCGGTCCAGCGCCAGATCCCCGAATCAAACGTCTGGATCTCGATGGAGCGAAACATGAACTGTGCAATCGGCCTGTGCGGACACTGTCAGTTCGGACCGGCGTTCCTCTGCAAGGATGGTCCGGTGCTGCCCTACGCGAAGGTCGCCTCGTTCCTCGCGGTGAAGGGGCTGTGATGGCCGGACGCCCCCGACTCGGCGTATTCAAGTTCGCCTCCTGCGACGGCTGCCAGCTGTCGCTGCTCGACGCCGAAGACGAACTGCTCGATTTCGCAGAGGCCGTCGACATCGCGTACTTTCTGGAAGCCACCAGCGAGATCGCCCCCGGACCGTACGACATCGGTCTGATCGAGGGCTCGATCACCACGCCGCACGACGCCGAACGCATCCGGCAGATCCGCTCGCAATGCCGGTTCCTCATGACCATCGGCGCGTGTGCCACGTCAGGCGGCATCCAGGCGCTGCGCAACTGGGCCGACCATACGGAATTCCTGCAGGCGGTGTATGCCTCGCCGCAGTACATCTCGACCCTGGCGACTTCGACGGCCATCGCCGATCACGTCCCGGTCGATTTTGAACTGCGCGGTTGCCCGATCAACCAGCAGCAGTTGATCGAGGTCGTCGCCGATCTCCTGCATGGTCGCACGCCGCGAATTCCGAAGCATTCGGTCTGCCTCGACTGCAAGCGGCAGGGGACGGTGTGCGTGGCGGTCGCCCGCGGCATCGCCTGCATCGGGCCGCTGACGCAGTCGGGCTGCGGGGCGATCTGTCCTGCATACAGCCGGGGCTGTTACGGCTGCTACGGCCCGGCGTTTCAGGGGCAGCCGGCGAGTCTGTCGAATCAGTATCTCCGCGATGGCCACGGACCGGGCGAACTCGTGCCGCTGCTGCGCAACTACAACGCCGCCGCACCAGGGTTTCGGGAGGAAAGCAATCGCCTCGAAGCCCTCGCCCGCACCGGAGACTCCCCCGCAGCCCGTTGATGAATCGTCCCATGGACCGCCGCAAAGCCAACCGCACGATCACCGTCGAGGCGCTCTCCCGGGTGGAAGGAGAAGGGGGGCTGCACGTCCGTTTGAAGAACGGCGAAATCGACGAGCTGCATCTGCGAATCTACGAGCCGCCGCGATTCTTCGAGGCCTTCCTGCGCGGTCGGCCGCTCTCAGAAGTGCCCGATCTTGTGGCCCGCATCTGCGGCATCTGCCCGGTCGCCTATCAGATGACGGCGGTGCATGCGATCGAGCGGGCGCTGGGCATCGTCATCACCCCGGAAATCCGTCGCCTGCGGAGGCTGCTGTACTGCGGCGAGTGGATTGAAAGCCACGGACTGCACATGCACCTGCTGCATGCGCCCGATTTCTTCAACGTCCCCAGCGGCATCGCGCTGGCGCAGCAGGACCCGGAGGCCGTCCGGCGGGGACTGCAGCTCAAGAAGCATGGGAACCGTCTGCTGGAAGTGCTCGGAGGCCGCGCGATTCACCCGATCAACGTGGCCATCGGAGGTTTCTACCGGGCGCCGCGGCGGGACGAACTGGCGGCGCTGATTCCCGATTTCGAATGGGGACTGAATGCCGCCATCGAAGCCACCCGCTGGGCAGCCGGGTTTTCATTCCCCCACTTCGCTCAGGATTACGAACTTGTCTCTCTGCGCCATCCCGATGAGTACCCGATGAACGAGGGACGCATCGTGTCCAGCCGCGGACTGGACATCGATGTGACCGACTACGAACGCGAGTTCGCGGAATCGCACGTCGCCCACTCGACGGCGCTGCATTCACGACGGACCGCCGGCAATTCGCCCTACCTCGTCGGTCCGCTGGCCCGCGTCGGGCTGAACCTCGATCGGCTTTCCGAGTCCGCCCGCCGGGTGGCCGACGAAATCGGGTTCCAGTGGCCGTCGCGGAACATCTTCCATTCGATCGTCGCCCGGGGGCTGGAGCTGATTCATGCGTTTGATGAGGCGCTCGAGATTCTCCGGTCGTTCAGCGGATGCTCGCCGAGCCGGATGCCGGTCCCCCCTATCGAGGCCGAAGGCTGCGCCGCAACCGAAGCGCCGCGCGGGCTGATCTATCACCGCTATCGCGTGACCGCGGACGGCAAAGTCGCCCTGGCGACGATCGTGCCGCCCACCTCGCAGAACCAGCCGCAGATTGAAGACGACCTGCGGCGGTTTCTGCCCACCGTGCTCGGCAACGACGACGCCACCGCCGCTCTCGAATGCGAAAAGCTGATCCGGAACTACGACCCCTGCATCAGCTGCTCGACCCACTTCCTGACGCTCACGATCGACCGGGGATAGACCATGCGCGCTCCCCAATCCGCAGCCAGCGATGATCGCGCCGCCCGCACGATTGTGATCGGACTCGGCAGCCCGCATGGAGACGACCAGGCCGGGTGGCTGCTGGCGGACCACATCGCCCGACGGGCGGGGCCGACGATTGTCGTGCGGAACGTCGCCGTCCCCGTCGATCTGCTGCCGGCTTTCGAATCGTGCGGCCGGGCGATTCTGCTCGATGCCGTTCGCGGCACTGCGGAGAGCGAACCCTGGCTGCGCTGGGAATGGCCCGCCCCGGAAATCGCCCGCGCCGGAGTCGGTGGAACGCACGCCCTCGGGCTGGCGGAGACGTTGGAACTCGCGCAGTCGCTTGGCCAATTGCCGGCGAGCGTTGTGATCTGGGGAGTGTGCGGCGAGCGATTCTCGCCCGGGCAGGAACTGTCTCCGTCGCTTCGCCATCGGCTGCCCGACATCGCCGACGCCATTCTCGCACGCGAGCAACTGCCGCTGCGGGCGGGGGTGTGACGCCGCATGCACGAAACATCCCTTGTTCAGGCGTTGCTCCGGCAGGCCGCGGCCGTGCTCGACCAGCATGGCGGCGCAGGGCTCGAGCAGATTCGGGTGGAGATCGGTCCGCTGTCCGGAGTCGAGCCCCTGCTCGTCGCGTCGGCGTTTGACCGCCTCGTGGAAGCGACGGCCTGCCGCGGGGCGGTGCTCGTCATCGAGGAAGTCGACCTGGGCGCACGCTGCTGCGACTGCTCGCACGAGTTCACGATCGAGCAGTACCGCTTCGTCTGTCCAGCCTGTGCATCACGGGCCGTGCAGGTGACCCGCGGGGACGAATTCCGGCTGCTGGATGTCACGCTTCGAGCAGGCGATGACGCGGAGTTATCGATGGGAGAACGTCTGTGATGAGCACGACCGTCGCTGTGGGAAAAGTCGTTGGAGAATCGCTGCGGGAACAGGCCCGCCTGCTGCGCGAGCAGTTCACCCGGCAGGGAACGCTCGTCGTCAACATCGTCTCGTCGCCCGGCGCCGGAAAAACGGCGCTCCTGGAGGCGACCGCCCGGCAGTGGGCCGGACGCTACCGGATGGCCGTGCTGGTCGGAGACCTCGCGACCGACCGTGATGCAGAGCGGTTGGCCCCGTTCGTCCCGGTCCGGCAGCTCACCACCGGCGGGGCGTGCCATCTGGAGCTGCCGTTGATCCAGCGCGGGCTCGATGAACTTGGCCGGCCGCCGCTCGATTTCCTGTTCATCGAGAACATCGGCAACCTGGTCTGTCCGGCCTCGCACGACCTTGGCGAACATCTGCGGGTCGTGCTGCTCAGCACCACGGAAGGAGACGACAAGCCGGGGAAGTACCCGAAAATGTTCCGGACATCGCAGGTGCTGGTGATCAGCAAGACCGACCTGCTCCCCCACGTTCCATTCTCGACGGCGGCGGCGATCGAGGACGCCCGGCGCATTCAGCCCGAGCTGCGGGCAGTCGCCCTGGCGGCTCGAACGGGCGAGGGAGTGGCCGAGTGGCGCCGCCTGCTGGTCGAGGAACGTGACCGCCTGCTGCAGGAGGCGTCATGACTTCCGCCGTAGTCCGCGACGCCGCCCTGACGGCCGCCCGAATCCTGCTGCGCGGACAGGTGCAGGGGATCGGCGTGCGGCCAGCCGTGGCGAATCTCGCAATGCGCTGCGAGCTGCGCGGGAGTGTCGGCAACGGCGTGGATGGCGTGGTGATTGTGCTGGAAGGAACCGGCCGGCAGCTCGCCCGGTTTCGACGACTGCTGGGAACTGCGTTGCCCCGGCCAGCCATTGTGGACCAGATCGACTGGCGGTCGGTCCCGCCCGCGGGACTTCGCGGGTTCACAATTCTCGAAGGCCATGCCGACGGGCCGCCATCGGTTCCAGTGCCGGGAGACCGCGGCGTGTGTGCAGAGTGCGTTGCGGAAGCAACCGCGGAGTCGGGTCGCCGTGCGGGGTATGCGCTGACCAGCTGCACGCAGTGCGGGCCGCGTTACACCATCATTGACAGCCTGCCATACGAGCGCCGGGCGACGACCATGCGCGGTTTTGAGCTCTGCCCGGAATGCCGGCGGGAAGACACGTCTCCCGCCGACCGGCGGTTCCACGCACAGACGAATGCCTGCCCCGTGTGCGGACCGCAAGTGTGGGGCGCCGGCCAAACGTGCGGTCGCATCGACTCCGCCGCCGACGTGCTGCGCGCAGCCGCGGCCACGCTGCTGGGCGGAGGAATCGTCGCCCTGCGCGGGGTGGGCGGTTACCAGCTGGTTTGCGACGCCACTTCGGAATCGGCCGTCGCCCGGCTGCGCGGCGCGAAGGGCCGCCCGGAGAAACCGTTCGCCGTCATGGTCGAAAATCTCGCCGCCATCGAAGCGGCGTCACAATGGTCCGCGGCCGAGCGCGACGCACTCACCGACCCCGCGAATCCCATTGTCATCATCGATGGCGCTCGGCCGCCGATCGCGAGGTCCGTTGCCGGCGGCCTGAATTCCTGCGGAGTGCTGCTTGCCACGACTCCGCTGCATGTGCAGATCCTGCGGGCCTGTCAGGTTCCACTCGTCGTCACCAGCGGAAACAGGGACGGCGATCCCCTGGCCGTCGCGCCGGCCGACGCCGAACGCGACCTCGTCGACGTGGCGGACTTTCTGATCCATCACAACCGCCCCATTGCACACGCGATCGATGACAGCGTGGTGCGGGTGATCGCCGGCAGAACGGTCTCGATTCGGTCCGCCCGGGGACTGGCCCCCCGGCCGCTGGCCATCGACCTCGCCGCAGCTGGGCTGGCCGTGGGCGGGCATCAGAAGGTCGCGCTCGCCGTCGGCAATGGAGTGCAATCGGCGCTGGGACCCCATCTGGGCGATCTCGATTCGCTGCGCATGCGGGCGCGGTTTGAATCGCATGTGGACGAACTGCTCGATCTGTATCGCGCACGCCCCGTCTTCGTCGCCGGAGACCTGCATCCCGATTACTTCACCAGCCGCTGGCTGCAGCAGTTTGCGGTTCCGCAGGTCGCCGTGACTGAGCAGGGAATTGTTGACCGCGAGCCGTGCGCGAGGCAGCCCGCGGCGGACGCCTCAAGACGCGTCACATCGCCAGCGCTCGCCGATGTGCAGTGCGTCGTCCGCGTGCAGCATCATCATGCCCATATTGCCGCCGGCATGATCGACGCCGGTTGGAGTGATCGCGAGGTGCTGGGCTTCGCCTTCGACGGCACCGGCTATGGGCACGATGGAACAATCTGGGGGGGCGAAATTCTGAAGTGCACGCTGACCTCCTTCCACCGCGTGGGCCGACTGAGACCGCTGGCGCTGGCCGGAGGCGAAGCCGCGATTCGCGAGCCGTGGCGAATCGCACTGGCCCTGCTGCGGGACACATTCCCCGACGATGACGTTTCAACGATTGTCAGGGAATTCGCTCCCGCCGGCCTCGATGCGACGTCGCTATCACGGGTTCTCGGAAACGAACGACTGTCTCCGCGAACCTCGAGCGCCGGGCGGCTGTTTGATGGCGTCGCAGCGCTCGTGCTGGGGATGTCCCGGGCGACTTATGAAGGGCAACCGGCCGCGCATCTGGAAGATGCCTGCGACCCTCATGCATCAGGCAGTTACCAGGTTCCGGTCCGCCCATCGACGCTGCTCGAACTCGACTGGCGGCCGATGATTCGCGACATCGTCGCCGATCGCCGCGCGGGACTGGCGCCGGGACGAATGGCGATGAAGTTTCATCGCGGCCTCGCCGCCGCCGTGGCCGATGTCTGCCGTCGGTTCGACGATCTCCCCGTCGTGCTCGGGGGAGGCGTCTTCCAGAACCGCAGGCTTGTCGAGCAGATTGCCGAGCAGGCGCCCGTCGACCGCCTCGGCCTGCCCGGCACGATTCCCCCCAACGACGGCGGGCTGGCAGCGGGGCAGTTCGCCATTGCCGCCCGCGTCCTGGCCCGATTTTCACCCTCCGCCCGATAGACTCCATCCATGTGCCTTGGCGTTCCCGGACAGATTGTCGCCTGGATCAATCGCGATCCCCTGTTTGCCACGGCCCAGGTGGCGTTCGCAGGGGTCCGCCGCGAATGCAGCCTGGCGTGTCTGCCGGAGGCCGAAGTGGGCGACTACGTCATCGTGCATGCGGGCATCGCCATCAGCCGCATTGATGCCGAAGCCGCCCGGCGAACGCTGGCCGACCTGGCCAGCCTGCCCGAATCCCCCGCCGAAGAATGGGGGCCGGACGCATGAAGTTTCTCGACGAGTTCCGCAACCCGGAACTGGCCCGGCGGCTGGTGGAGCAGATTCGGAGGGAGACGTCGCAACCGTGGGTCATCATGGAAGTCTGCGGCGGCCAGACGCACGGCCTGCTGCGGCACGGGATCGACGAAGCGCTCGCCGGCGCGGTGGAGCTGATTCACGGGCCGGGGTGCCCGGTCTGCGTCACGCCGGTGGAAGCGATCGACTTTGCCTGCGACCTCTCCCGGCGCCCGGGCACGGTTCTGGCCTCGTTCGGCGACATGCTGCGCGTCCCCGGCAGCCGCGAATCGCTGGCTCAGGCGCGCGCCGGCGGAGGCCATGTCCGCATGCTGTATTCGCCGCTCGACGCCGTCGCGTTCGCCCAGGCCAACCCGGATTCTGAAGTCGTGTTCTTCGCCGTCGGCTTTGAAACCACCCTGCCGGCGACGGCGCTGGCGGTGTTGCAGGCCCGCCAACGGGGACTTCGGAATTTCTCGATTCTGCCGGCCCATGTGCGCGTGCTGCCGGCGATGGAAGCGATTGTCGCCGCGCCGGACAACCGCGTGCAGGCGTTCCTCGCGGCCGGCCATGTCTGCACGATTACCGGGTATCGCGAGTATCACGAACTTGTCGAGCGCGCCGGCGTGCCGATCGTCGTCGCAGGGTTTGAACCGCTGGACCTGCTCGAAGGCATTCGGGAGTGCGTGCGGCAACTCGAACAGCGTCGTCCGGCGGTCGTCAACCGCTACGAGCGCAGCGTCCGCGAAGCAGGGAACCCGCAGGCCCGGTCGTTCGTCGAAGAGGTGTTTCAGGTTGCTGACCAGCCCTGGCGGGGCCTGGGGGTGATTCCGTCCGGGGGCTTCGAACTGCGCGACCGGTTCTCGGACTTGAATGCGCGTCGCCGATTCCCCCGTTCGGCGCCGCTGCCAATTCTGGACCAGTCGCGCTGCCGCAGCGGCGATGTGCTGTCGGGCCGGATCAGGCCGCGCGAATGCAGCGAGTTTGGAACGGGCTGCACCCCCGAGTCTCCCCTGGGCGCTCCGATGGTGTCGTCGGAAGGGGCCTGCGCGGCGTACTACCGCTATGCGCCAGCGGCGGCCATTCCCGTCTGTCCGCTTCCGGGTTGAACCTGCATGTCGGCGGATTGCATTTCACTGGCACATGGCGAAGGGGGCTGGCTGTCGCGCCAACTGCTCGAACAGACCATCCTGCCGCGACTGAAAAACGCTGCGCTGGGCCCGTTGAACGACTCGGCATTGCTGCCCGCCCCGCCGGGTCGCCTGGCGTTCACGACCGACAGCTTCGTGGTCGCGCCGTTGTTCTTTCCCGGCGGCGACATCGGCCGGCTGGCGGTTTTTGGAACCGTCAACGACCTCGTCGTCGCCGGCGCTCGACCACGCTGGCTGAGCCTGTCGCTGATTATTGAAGAGGGGCTCGAGCTGGCGGTGCTGGAACGGGTGCTCGACAGCGTGGCCAGCGCCGCGCGCGAGGTGGAGGTGGCGATCGTCACAGGCGACACGAAGGTCGTTCCGCGACAGGCCGCCGATCAACTGTTCATCACCACGGCCGGAATTGGAGAGCTTCTCGAGCTGGCTCCACCGGGACCGCCCGCGCTGCAGCCGGGAGACGTGCTGATCGTCTCCGGCCCCCTCGGGCAGCATGGCATCGCCATTCTGTCAGCCCGCGAGTGTCTGGGGTTCGCCCCGGCGCCGCTCAGCGATTGCCGGTCGCTGGCGCCGCTGGCGTCGGCCCTGCGACAGGCGAAACTGCCGATCCAGGCCATGCGCGACGCCACTCGCGGCGGCGTGGCGGCCGTGCTGCATGAATGGGCGACCGCCTCTGGATGCACGCTCGCGGTGGATGCCGCCCGAATTCCCGTGAGCGCGGAAGTGCGCGGAGCGGCTGAACTGCTGGGGCTTGATCCAATCCACATCGCGAACGAGGGAGTGCTGGTGCTGGCATCGCCGGCCGATGTCGCGACGACCGTTGTCGAGGCGCTGCGCGCCTGCCGCCACGGGGGCTCCGCCTGCACGATTGGCGAAGTCCGTCTCAACGCCGGGTCGCCCGTTCTCATTCGCCGCGGTCTCCGCGAACAGCCGCTCGATTTTCCGTCCGGCGCGCTCCTGCCGCGCATCTGCTGACTCCCCGGCAGCCCGACTGTGCCCGCCTGTCGCACTGTGCGAAATCGCACGACCAGACATGTGCGGCGACGACGCTTTCCCGCAACGGCCGATCGGCCGGCAGCGGCGGAAATCGTGGCTGTCGCCGGAATCGCCCTCGGTTCGTCCCGTTTGGAACCCGATTCGCAAGTGCCCGAAGAGTGCGAGTATCGCAGTGGCGACCAAACAGCTGGCGATGGCTGTCACCCTGAAGAACTGAGTTCGACCCATGGACCGCTGGAACGACGACAACGAAGCGGATGACGACCGCAGCCCTCTCGATGCCGTGTTCGAGCCGCGATCCATCGCTGTCATTGGCGCCAGCGAACGCGAGGGCAGTCTGGGCCGAACGGTCTTCAAGAACCTGCTCGATTCCGGCTTCGCGGGCCGGCTGGATGCCGTCAACAGGAAGGGGGAACCGGTCTTCGGCCGTCCCTGCGTCAAGCGACTGCGGGAACTCCCCTCGCCTCCGGAGCTGGCCGTCATTGCCATTCCGGCGCAGGGCGTGGAAGCCGTGATCGATGACTGCGCGGCTGCCGGAGTGCGCGCCGCCATCATTCTGACGGCCGGCTTTGAACAACTGGGAAAAGACTCCGCCGGAACACAGCGCCGGATTCTGAAGAAGGCCCGCGAGTCGGGGCTGCGGGTGGTTGGCCCCAACTGCCTGGGCGTAATTCGCCCGTCGTCGAAACTCAATGCCTCGTTTGCGGCGACGATGGCCCGCCCGGGACGCATCGCGTTCCTCAGCCAAAGCGGAGCATTGTGCACGGCCGTGCTCGACTGGAGCCTGACGGAGAACGTGGGCTTCAGTGCGTTCGCGTCCGTCGGGGCGATGCTGGATGTCGACTGGGCCGACCTGATCGACCATTTCGGCAACGACCCGCAGACGGAATGCATCCTCGCGTATGTCGAAAGCGTCGGCGAGGCCCGGTCGTTTCTGGCGGCCGCCAGACGAACGGCGCTCGCGAAGCCGATTGTGGTGCTGAAGGCCGGACGGACAGAAGCGGCGTCGCGCGCGGCGATGTCGCACACCGGCGCACTCACCGGCAGCGATCGCGTGTTCGACGCCGCCATGCAGCGGGTCGGCGTGTTGCGGGTCGACACCCTGGCCGACCTGTTTCATGTCGCCGAGGCACTCTCGAAACAGCCGCTTCCGGCCGGTCGCCGCCTGACCATTCTGACCAACGCCGGCGGTCCCGGAATTCTGGCGACCGACGCCCTGGTTCGCGGCGGGGGCGAACTGGCGAGTCTGCCGCCCGCGCTTGTGAAAACGCTCGATGGCATCCTGCCGCCGTTCTGGAGCCGCGCCAACCCGATCGACATCATCGGCGATGCCGACCCGGAACGGTTTACACGCGCCGTCGAGGCGACGGTGGCCACTCCCGAGTCGGACGCCCTGCTGGTCATCCTCACGCCGCAGGCGATGACCGACCCGCTCGCGACCGCCCAGCGGATCGTCCCCACGCTGCAGCAGGCAGACCGCCCCGTCATGGCGAACTGGATCGGGGGCCCAGCCGTGGAGGCCGCCAATGAACTGTTCAACGCCGCCCGCATCCCCACCTTCTCCTTTCCGGAAACGGCCGCGCGGGTGTTCAACCATCTGTGGCGCTACCGCGACGACCTGCGCTGCCTGTACGAGACCCCCGCGGTCGTCGACGACATCGGCCAGGTCAAGTCGCGACAGGCCCGCGTCGCCGAAATTCTGGACGACGTCGCGCGCCAGCAGCGCAGCCTGCTGACGGAAGAGGAATCGAAGCGGGTGCTCGAAGCGTATGGCATTCCTGTCACTTCCACCTTCATCGCCCAATCCGCCGCAGAGGCCGCGACGCTGGCGAACGGTCTCGGGTTCCCCGTCGTACTGAAGTTGTACTCCCACACGCAGACTCACAAAACCGAAGTCGGGGGAGTCATCCTCGACCTGAACTCCGGCGACGAAGTGCAGTCGGCCTTCGAGCGCCTGCGCGCCGCGATGGACGCCCGCGGACGGGCCAGCGAGTTTCTGGGAGTCTCGGTGCAGCCCATGGAACGCCGGCAGGGGGTGGAACTGATTCTCGGCAGCGCTTTCGATCCGCAGTTCGGCCCCTGCATTCTGTTTGGACGCGGGGGGACGCTGGTGGAGATCACCGGCGACCAGGCGGTGGGCATTCCGCCGCTCAACACCACGCTGGCACGGCGACTGGTGGACCAGACCCGCATCGCTGCCGCCCTGAAAGGCTTCCGGCAACGGCCGCCCGTCGACCTGGCCGCGCTCGATCGCATTCTCGTCGCGTTCAGCCAGCTGATCACCGAACATCCGCGCATTCGCGAATGCGACATCAATCCGCTGCTCGCCAGCGCTGAGGGCATCGTAGCGCTCGATGCCCGACTCGTGCTGCACGCCGCCGACCTGGCTCCGGCCCCGCCCGCCCTGAGGCCGTTCCCGGTCGAGTACATCCGCAACGCCGACCTGGCCGACGGAACGGAGGTGCTGCTGCGACCGCTGCGACTTGAAGACGAGCCAGCTCTTGCGAGGTTTCACGAGACATTGTCGGAATCGACCGTTCGGGAACGCTATTTCGGGCTGAGTTCGCTGTCATATCGCACCGATCATCAGCGGCTGATCCGGACCTGCCTCAACGACTTCGATTCCCAGATGGCCATCGTCGCCGCGCGTCCGGGCGTCGACGAGATACTGGCGGTGGGTCGCCTCAGCCGGGCCCGACGTTCGGACACCGCGGATCTGTCGCTGATCGTCTCTGATGATTGGCAGTCGAAAGGACTGGGGCGGCAGATGCTCGCCCTGCTGATCGAGATTGGCCGGGCGGAAGGGCTTCAAAGCCTCACCGCCACAATGCTGACCGGCAATCAGGCCATGCTCGACCTCTGCCAGAAGCATGGTTTCCGTCCCGATGCCCGACAGCTTTCGCCCGTGATCCAGCTGTCTCTGCAACTCCGGCCCCCCGCGGCGTCGACGGACGACGACGTCTGGCTGTAGTTCAACTCGCCGGTCCGGACGGCCATTCTCCACAGGGCCGTCGGGCGAATGCGGGCTGAGGGCGACGGGCCGCCGTGCGGCTGTTCCGGCGGGCGGATGAGCCTCTTTTCAGGCGGAATCCGGCAGATCACGCCGGTCCGGGGACGTTGGCAGGGCCTCGATCGCCGTCCCTGTTGACCCTGCGGAATCGCGCGAACTAATCACGCTTGGTCAAGCGATCGCGCCTGGACGTTCCTGTCGGAGCGCAGGCGGCGTTCGCTCATGGAGCCGGCCCGGCCGGTTTCAGGCAGATGCGATCACAACGAAAAGATGGCACGCGGTCGGATGCCGCGTTCCCGGGGTCAGGTTGCTCCACAGCCGGAGAGTGACCTCGACAGGAGTGTCCCTCCGGCTGGACGAACGGAGAAAGGAGCGCCCATGACCAGACTCCGAACGCTTCGCTTCGCGATGGTGATGACTGCCGGCCTCGGCGTCGCCGCCCCGCACTGTGTGCTGCAGGCTGGTGAAAAGCCTGCGGCAGAAAAGAAGGTCGCCCCGAAGGTGGCCGATGTGTCGCTGACGCAGAACGGCGCCCTCGCGGGCGCCGTGGTTTCGGAAGCCGGGCAGCCGGTGGATGGAGCCATCGTCACGCTGACGAAGGAAGGCAAGCCAGTCGCGAAAACGACCACGAACTCGCAGGGTCGGTTCGCCCTGGCAAGCGTGAAGTCGGGTTCGTACGAGTTGAAGGCCGGCCACACGACGCGCCTGGTGCGCCTGTGGAACTCGGACGTGGCGCCCCCCGCCTCGGCCGAAAAGGCGACGCTCGTGATGGATACGACCGTCCGCGCCCAGAACGGATACAACGATCCGAACTGTCCGCCGGAGCCGTACTACGAAGCCGGTGGAATCGACTTCATTTCACTCGCGACGGTCGGCGTCGCCACGGCCGGCCTCGCGGTTGGCATCGTGAACCAGTCCGACCTGAACGACATCAAAGACGACATCGACAAGCTCGGCAGCCCCTGATGGCTGGAATTCGAGCCTGATCCCGCCCGGCGAGCGTCCTGATGCGCTCGCATGGAGTCCCCCAGTCAGCCCCCCTTCGCAGAAATTGGCGGACCGCCACACGGACGTTTCGGCGCTCCTTCCCCTCCTGCGACGCTTCCCCAGCGTCACGGTCCGCAAGCGGTTTTCACCTGATCCTCGCAACTGTCCCCCCGGTTGCGAGGATTCTTCTTGCGCCGAGGGCCGCTCACGATGCATGCCCCAGCCGCCGGTACTCCGTGATTTTATTGCGGAGCGTTTTCGCAGTGACGCCCAGTGCCGCCGCGGCCGCCGTCTTGTTGCCCTGGCATTGTTCCAGCCGCTGCAGAATGACCCGCCGCTCGATCTCGGCCAGCGACATCGATTCGAACGGGATCGCGACCGGGTGCTCCTCCGGAACATGCATTTCCAGCGACGTCAGATCCGAATCGTCGATCAGATCCTGCCGGGCCACCACGCAGGCGCGATGCACGACGTTCCGCAGCTGACGGACATTCCCGGGCCAGTGGTAATCGGCCAGGCGACGAATGGCCGACGCCTTGAAGCCCCGCACCCCCGCCTGCGAATCCCCCCGGAACCGCTCGACAAAGTGCTGCGCCAGCATCGGAATGTCGTCCCGGCGTTCGCGCAGCGGCGGAATCTCGATCCGCAGGACATCGAGGCGATAAAACAGATCCGCGCGGAACTCGCCGCTGTCGACAAGTTCCGCCAGCGGCCGGTTCGTCGCCGCAATCACCCGGGCCTGCATCGATCGCAGATCGTTGCTGCCGACTCGCTCGAACTCGGCTTCTTCCAGCACCCGCAGCAGCTTGCTCTGCACAGCCGGAGCCACTTCCGAAATCTCATCGAGAAACAGGGTTCCCTGCCCGGCGGCTTCAAACTTTCCCTGACGCCGCGCGACTGCCCCGGTAAACGCGCCCGCTTCGTGTCCGAAGAGCTCGCTTTCAATCAGCGATTCCGCCAACGCGGCACAATTGACCCGGCAATACGGCGCGCCGGCGCGGGGACTGCCGGCATGGAGCTGGTGCGCAATCAGCTCCTTGCCGACGCCGCTCTCTCCGCAGATGAGCACCGTCGCGCTGGTCCGCGCATAACGACGGGTCTGCTCGAGGACTTCGAGCATCGCCCGCGACTGAAAAATCAACGGCATTTCCCCCATCCCCCGAACGTCGCCTCGCCGCCGCCACCCCCGTGACCGCGGCCAGACCAGCCATTCCAGACTCATCGCCCCCGGACTTCCGGCAACCGCCGCTAAAGGCGCCCGCCGCTCCCCGTCATCGCCGCCTACTGCTGGGACAACGCCCGGGCATAGGCGCTGCGCACCTCACGCTGCTTCACGCCGGCATCCAGCCGCGGCGCCAGCCGCGTCCGCTCGCCATCGAGCTGGCTGGCCAGCGATTGAACGGTTTCGATCGCTTCCCGCAGACCGCGCGCGTATTCGTCATCAATCGCCTTCCAGTCGGTCAGACGAATGTCGCGCAGCGTCCTGGCCTTCACGATGCGCTCATCGACTTGCAGAATCCGGTCGAGGGACCGCTGGAGGCTGTCCAGCGATCCGGTGTCGCCCGCCGCGGCGCTCGACTGCCAGTCCCGGAGCGCGCCGGTGACCTGCCGTAATTCATGAACGGCGATGGCAAAGTCGGCCTCGGCGCCGGTCAGGTGGTTATTGCTGGGCTGGTGCACGCGGAGCCTCCGTCCACTTTTGAATCGCGGCTTCCAGCCGCGCGTGTTCCTGCATCAACTGTTCACGTTCATCAATGGCGTCGAGACGCCATTTCGCCATGTCCTGCAGCCAGCCCAGCGTCGGATCCGACACCACCCGCCGATAACGCTTCTTCGCGTCATCGATGCGGCCCAGACGGCGGCTGCAATTAGCCAGCTGGAACTCGACCCAGCCCGATTCGTCGGCGGAAATCGCCTTGCGGTCGACCTGCAGATAAATCTCGCTGGCGAGCACATACTCGGCCGCCGCAAACAGGTTGTCCGCCACGTGAACGCGATCGATCGCGGCGACGGGCAGCCCCTTGATCAATCCATTCGCCGTCAGCTTGCCTGTGTTCGTGAGAGTTCGCGGCGCCGTTGTCGGCGACGCCGGCGCGGGTTCTGCCAGTGACCGATCGACGGGCGACTTTTCCACGACCGCGGGCGTCTCCACCACGGGCGGCGGGGGCTCGACCGCCAAGTCCTTTGGCGATGCGGCAGGCGCCGGGTCCGTGGTCGGCAGCGGCGTGGTGATCGTCCGTTCGATGACGGGCGGCTCCACGGGCGGACGCGACAGCATTTCGTTCAGTTCATCGAGCTGTCGCCGCAGACGCTCGACCCTCCGGTCGGTTTCCGTGGTGTCGGCCACCACCGACTTGCGGGCGGGCGGCACCAGGCCGCCGCGCGGCGCCGGCTCGCCAGCGGGTGCCTGAGCGGTGCGCTGGCCGGCCGATGGCGTCAGCGGCTGCCCGGCGCGCCCCTCGGTCGGGGAGCCGTCCGGAATGGCCGGCGGCGATTCGGGAGACAGATACATGGCCGGCTGCGACCGGACCGGCGGCGCCGGGAACGGAAATGGTTCGTCCGCAAGTCCCCGCGCTGCCGCCAGCACCACCAGCAGGGCTGGCAGTGGAACACAGGCGATGGGTGGCGGTCGGCGGATCATGGTTCGACTTTCGGACGCGGTCAGGGCAACGGGGCGTCGCGTTCCTTCAGTGATTCAGGTTCGTGCGAAACCGGAACTTCGATGGCGACTCCATGCGGCATCGAGCCCGAAAAGCACAGGGCCGCATTCAGATAGTCTCCCTTCTTCTGCAGGCAGCGGCCGAGACCGCGGAGCGCGATCGCCTGTTGTTCCGGAGTGGAACAGGCCTTCAGCCAGGCCGCCGCGGCCGCTTCGGCGTCGTCGGTCCGATCGCGTTCCAGCAGCAGTGCACACAGTCGCTCGTACGCCATCAGTCGCACTTCCTCGTTGGCCGAGTCGGCGATCGTCCGCAATTGCGCTTCGGTGGCCTCGAAGTCGCGTCGATCAAGAAGTTCGTCGACCAGCATCAGTTCGAGCTTCATTCGCAGGGCACACGGGGGCATGTGGGCAATGGCGTCGCGGCAGATGTCGGCCGCCTCGCCATTCAGCCCCAGCTCCCGGTACGCCATGGCGATGAGCACCGCGCCCGAGCGGCCAAAAAACTGCTCGCTGCGCACATGGCTGATCGACGTCATCAGCGATCGGAGGTCGTACTTCAGTCGCGTCGGGTCATGTCCCCCCTGCACTTGGGCGAGGCACGACAGAAACGCAGCCGCGTCGCGCGTCGATTCCACATCGAGCCAGTTCTGGTTCGATCGCAGAATTTCGGCGGTGTTCTGCGGCTGTCCCGCCAGCAGGTAAGCTGCTCCCAGGGTGAGCGCTGCCGTGCCCCGGTCGCGGGTCGCCGCCAGCGCCAGCGACCGGCGCAGAAAAATGACCGCCCGCTTCGCCTCATTGGCTTCCAGCAGCAGTCGGCCCAGATACAGATTGGCGATCGGCTCGAGCCCGCTGCCCATCGAGTAATCGAGACATCGCTGAAACGCTGCAATCGCCAGGTCGATCGAGTTTTCGCTCAGATTCACCTTTCCCAGATTGAACCAGGCCTCCCCGAGCAGGTCTCCCTTCGGAGAGTTCGCAATCAGGTCTTCCAGCGACCGGCGGGCGGCGACCGGCAGCCCCTGCAGCGCCTGCACATGGGCCAGCGCCAGCTGGCTGTAGGGGGACCACCGCACTTCGCGGTACAGGTCGATCGCCTCGCGCGCCGCGCGACCGGCCGACTGCAGCTGAAAAGCCCGGGCTGCGGCCGCACCGCGTTCGGTCAGTTCGCTGAGGCGGAGCGTCTGGTTTTCAAACGTCCACATCAGCCTGGGGCCATCGCACAGGGCATCGAGCAGGCAGCCGACGTTTCCACGATTGATCGCCGCCCGAACACGGTGAGTTCGCGCCAGCTGTTCCGCGCCGGAACTCCACTGGACATCCCAGTGTGCCGCCCCTCCAAACTGGGTGATCGCCTCGTAAACGCTCGCCCCGGCTGACTTGTACTGCGCGTACATGGCGTCCGGGGACTTCCCGGTCGTCGGGGGGACCTCCGCGACCGCCGGAGGATCGAACGGCGCCGCGGTTTCCGAGGCGTGAATTCGCGCGGCGATTTCGAGCAGATCGGCCGGCCGCACCGCGATCCGGCAGCCAATGAACATCCGGTCATCCAGCAGTCGCGCCGTCACATCGCCCACCACGCGCCGATACCGCAGATGGGCATGCCAGTGCAGCATTTCGGATCGCCACAACCGGGCCGACTGCTCCTGATTCAGCCAGAGATCGGCCGCGATGCGATGCGCCAGCTCTGTCTTCTGCTGATCAAACAGCACGCGCGACAGCCCCCAGCGGGCAAAGCCCTTCCACGCGGGAGACGCGGTCGCGTCGGCCAGCAACTGATACCGTTCCGCCGCTTCGTCCAGCAGGCCGAGCGATTCGGCGCACAACGCCCATCGAAACTGCACGACAGGGTCGAGGACGCTCGGATGGGCCTCGATGGCAGCGCCGTACAGCTTCATCGCCGAGGCGATTTTTCCGTCGCGGAATTCTTCGTCGGCACGGAGGATTTCCGCGGTCCGCCGCCTCTCGGCTTTTTCGGTCAGCTTCGCACCGGCGCGCGGCATCGGCCGGGGATGACTGGCCGGGCCGGCGGCCGATTCGTGCTCGGCGGCCATCTTCTGCGGTTCGAACTGCCCCTGGGGAGCCGGGGCCGCTGCCAGGTCGTCCGTGCCCGAATGATGTTCGCCGTCTCCGTCGTCGGCAGCTGTGTGAGCGTCCACCTGGCGACTGTCGCCCCGGTGACTGTCGGCCCGGTGAGCGTCGGCCGTATGAGCGTCGCCACTGTGAGCGTCGGTCGACCGGGAGGGGCGGGCAGCCGCGGCAGACACCTTGTGATTCAGGTCGTGCTGCAATTCGGTCGGGGCGACGTCAGCCTCGTCGGCGTTCGCTGACTGCTCGTGACCGGCGGATTTTGCCGCTGTCCGCGGCGCCGACAACAGGCCCCACGCGCCGGCGCCGGCCACTGCGCAGGCCGCCGCCAGTCCGAACATCGCCAGCGATCGTAAATGAGGAATCGCCACCGAAACTTGACAACTTCCTGATTGCGGGGGACGGATTTTTCCGATTCAACGTCACAACTTGCCTAATCCTTCGACTCAGATCGACCGCAGGGAGGCGGGAACATTAGCCCGAAAAAACCTGCAAGAACTGCTTCAGGAACTCGATGACTTCACTGCCACGCACCGGAGCCCCATGCCATGCAGGTTTACCGTCTGCATAGTTCACAGCCTGTCGCCAACCCCGTGACTTCACGGGCGTCGGGCGGAACTGTGAACGCAGGGAGCTCAGGAGCAAAGGACACGCATGATGGCGTGTCCGCGGAGCCCGGATCGGACGTCTCTGCGCTGGTGTCGCAGCTGCGTCACAGTCCGGAGGTCCGCCAGGCAGTGGTGGAGCAGGCCCGTGCGAAGGTCGCTGCCGGCGACTATTTCACGCGCTCCTCCGCCGAGGCGACGGCGGAGGCCTTACTGCGTCACGAGTCGTAACTTTCACAACTGTGCAGCGCTGAATTTCCTGGCCAACAACCTGCGGGTCGAATTCGCATTGAGCGACAGGCCGGAGCGCTGCACGCAACTTGGGGGTGTTCTCGATGGGAATGTCGATTGCGAACAATGTGTCGTCGCTGAATGCTCAGCACAACCTGGGCAAGGCGTCGAGCAACCTGGCGAAGTCCACAGAGCGGCTGTCGTCGGGTCTGAAGGTCAACCGCGGTGCTGACGGCCCTGCGGCCCTCGTCATCTCGGAAAAGCAGCGGGCCCAGATCGCCGGCCTGCGCCAGGCGATTGACAACGCCGACAAGGCGACCGCCGTGGTCCAGACCGCCGAAGGCGCTCTGAACGAAATCAACAACCTGCTGGTCAAGGTCCGCAGCCTCGCCCTCGACTCGGCCAACGCCGGCGTCAACGACGACGACGCACTCGCCGCCAACCAGGCCGAAATCTCCAACGCCCTCGACACCATCAACCGGATCGCGACCAACACGCAGTTCGGCCAGAAGAAACTGCTCGACGGCTCGGCCGGCATCAGCGGCATCTCCACCGATGCCGACACGACCGTCCTCAAGACCGGCGCCAACACCAAGGCCGGCAACTACGACGTCGTCGTGACCACCGCCGGCGAACGCGCCACCGCCGGCGCCGGAACGGCCCAGTCCGCGGCCCTCGCCGCCGACGAACAGCTCGTCGTCAACGGCACCGCCATCACGCTGTCGGCCGGGCTCAACCAGGCCGGCGTCATCTCCCGCATCAACGAATTCAGCGCCCAGACCGGCGTGGTGGCCGATGCCAACGGCACCGGCGGCGCCACCCGGCTGTATAGCCAGGCGTTCGGCAGCGATGCGTCGATCTCCGTCATCTCCAACGTCGCCGCCGCCGGCACAAGCTCGGGCTTCGGCACGTCGGAAATCACTGACACCGGCGTCGACATCGTCGGCACCATCGGCGGCACCAGCTTCACTGGCAAGGGCAACGTGCTCACCGCCACCTCCGGCAACGCCGAAGGCCTGAAGGTGCAGCTGGCTGCCGGAACCGGCGCCGGCGCCAACAGCACCGTCACCGGCGCCCAGGGCACCGTGTCGGTCGTCGACAACTCGCTGGTGTTCCAGATCGGAGCGAACCAGAACCAGACCGCGAAGATCGCGATCCAGAAGGTCAATCCGAACGGCCTGGGCACCGGCGTGGACGGCAACCAGTTCGCCAACCTCGACGAAATCGAAGTCACCTCGGCCGCCAAGGCCCAGGACGCTCTCGCGATCATCGACTCGGCGATCAACGAAGTCACCAACCTCCGCGGCACCCTGGGCGCCTTCCAGCAGAACACGCTGGCTTCGACGACCGCCAACCTGCAGGCGACGCTCGAAAACACCGTGAACGCCGAATCGGTCATCCGCGACACCGACTTCGCAGTCGAAGTCGCCGAGTTCACCAAGCAGCAGGTGCTGGTGCAGGCCGGCACCAGCGTGCTGAAGAACGCCAACCAGCAGCCGCAGCTCGCGCTGTCGCTGCTGAACTGATCGGGAACGGCCGGAAACTTTCGCCGCTTCCGGTCGGTGTACGACTCGTCAGCATCCGTCGGGAGGCCTCAGCCGCTTCCCGACGGATGTTTTTTTGACGGCTCTTTTTCGGGCCTCGCCGCCAGGCCAGGCCGGGCGATTGGCCCCCAGGGATGGCAAGTGCCGATGGAAAAGGAGGCCGGACGAATCTGTCGTGACGGTGTGCGCGTCAAACTCGCCCCAGAATTCCCAACTCCCAACAGCAGCTTCCCATGCCCACGATCAGCGGACTGGCGACTGGCATCGACTCAGACGCCATCGTGGAAGAACTGCTCAAGATCCGCAAAACACGGATCGACGTGCTGACGGCCCAGAAGCAGGGGGTCGCCAATCAGCAGGCTGCGTTCAAACTGATCGAAGCCGACATCATCGCCCTGCAATCGCAGGCGACCTCGCTGGCGCGCTCGCTCAACAACGTGTTCGACAGCCGCAAGGTTTCCAGCTCCGGCGAAGACGCCATCTCCGCCAGCGCCACCTCTCGCGCGGCGCCCGGCGTGTACCAGGTGAAGGTCATGTCGCTCGCCGCCGCCCACCAGGTGGCCACGCAGGGCTACGCCAGCGCCGACGCGCCGATCACTCAGGGAACGCTCACCCTGCAGTCCGGGTCGGCGGCCGGCCTCACAATCACGGTCGATTCCACCAACAACACCCTGCAGGGCCTCGCCGACCACATCAATGGCGCCGGCATGGGAATCTCCGCATCCATCGTCGAAGACGCCACCAACCCGGCGGCACGCTTCAAGCTGCTGCTCACGTCGACGCGCACCGGCGTCGCCAACCAGATCACCGTCACGAACAACCTCGGGCCGTCGGCCGATGGCGCGGTCAATCCGGCGTTCGACTTCGACAACCCGGTGCAGGCGGCGGCCGACGCCGTCGTCCAGCTCGGCACCGGCGCCGGCGCCATTACCTCCAGCAGCGCCACGAACACCGTCTCCAATCTCGTGACGGGCGTCACCCTGAACCTCAAACAGGCCGACCCCAGCCGCGTCTACACGATTTCGGTCACGCGGGACTCGCAGGCGGCCACCACCGCCGTTCAGAATTTTGTCGACGCCTACAACTCGCTGATGGACGAGTTCGCCACGCAGTTCCGGTATTCGTCCGAGAAGAACGAAGCCGGACTGCTGCTGGGCAACTCAACGGCCTCCAGCCTGCAGCAGTCCGTCCGCGAAGCGGTGCTCGGGTCGGTCGCCGGGGTGAACTCCAAAGCCAACCGGCTTTCCGCCATCGGCATGACCGTCGCCAACGACGGCAAACTCAATTTCGACCCCGCCCGACTGCAGCGGATCTATTCCGGCGAAACCACCGATGTCACCCCCAACGACATCAAACGGCTGTTCGCGCTCGATGGAACAAGCTCGAATGGCGGCATCGAGTACATGCTCGGCTCGTCGAAGACCGGCGCCCCGGCGGGCGGCATTCAGGTCGACATCACGCAGGCCGCCGAACGGGCGTCAATCTCGGCGACCAACGCCATCGACGCCTCCATCATCATTGATGGCACGAACGACACGCTCGCCGCCCGGCTCGATGGACGCAGCGCCACGAACATCTCGCTGACCCACGGCACGTACACGCGCGCCGAACTCGCGAACCTGCTGGAAACCGCGCTCAACAGCCACGAATCGCTGGCCGGACGGGTGGCGAAAGTCGGCGTCTCCGGCGACCGGCTGACGATCGAATCCGACGCGTTCGGGTCGGTGTCGGAAGTGTCGATCACCGGCGGGTCCGCCGCGGCCACCCTGGGATTCACCGGCAGCGAAACCGCCAAGGGGAAAGACGTCGCCGGCCGGTTCATCATCAACGGCGTCGAGGAACCCGCCACCGGCAGCGGCCGGTTGCTCCAGGGGGCGGCCGGCAATGCGAACACGGACGGCCTGCAGATTCGCGTCACGCTGACGGCGTCGCAGGTGCAGCCGGGAGTGGATGGCACGCTGACCATGACGCGCGGGCTGGCGTCGCGGCTCGACCAGACCCTGGGGAAAATGCTGGATGCAGTGACCGGGCGGATCAAGATCGTCAACAACGGTTTTGACGACAAGCTCAAGGCTCTTCAGACCGCAATCGACCGCCAGAACAAGTTCTTTGACCAGCAACAGAAGAAACTGAACGATCAGTTCATTGCCCTCGAAACCACGATTTCGGCCCTGCAGACCACTGCCACGTTCCTGACCGCCCAACTGGCGGGAATCAACGGCGACAAATGACGCCGCTGGCAGCGAACGGCCGGACCACGCTTCGAGGCTGGCCGTCCTGAAGTCTCGCCCCGCGGAACTGCATCAGAATGTCATTCGCCCAGCAGGCCTACCGTCGCTCCACACAAACGCAGTGGAGCCGGATCGACCTTCTTCTGGCCCTGTACAACGCCACCGAGCGAACCCTGCTGGCCGGCGCGGCCGCCATCGAGCAGAACAACCAGTCCCTCGCTGCCGACCGCGCCGTGCATGCCCGCCGGCAGCTCCTGGCGATTCTCGAAGGCGTGGAACCGGGCGCCGAAGGAGGCGCCGAAAACATCCGCCGCCTGCTGACGTTCTGCAATCACTGCCTGAACGTGAACACCTCCGCCTCGTGGAACGACGCGGCCCGCATCATCCGCACTCTCCGGTCGGCGTTTGAAGGCGTCCAGGATGAAGCTCGCCAGCTCGAATCCACCGGTGAAATTCCGTCGCTCGACATGACCTCGCGCCGGGCCGTCGTCGCCTGACCGGGGCTCATTGACTGTCGAATTCGGCCGTCAGTCGCTCGATGAGACTGGTGCACAGCGCCGCCCCGCCCACGCCGTTCGTCATAATGACAATCCCCGAACCGGTCTGGCGATCGAACCGGCTGTGACAGCGGAAGCCGGTTCCGTTCGACCCGGAGTGATACACAAACCGCGGCTGTTCCGGAGGCGTCAGCGCCCAGCCCAGCCCGCGCGATTCGTTCGGGCGCGAACTGGCAACGGGCTGCGGAGTGAGCATCGCGTCGATCGTCTCGCGACGCACGGAATGCGGCGACGATCCATCGGCCGTCAGCATCTCGACCAGAAACGCCGCGTAGTCGCGCGGCGTGGTGTACAGCGTGAAGCCGGTGTTGGCCCGGCGATAAAGCGGGCGGTCCTCTTTCACGATCCCCTCGGCCGTGTGCCCCTGCGCTGCGCGCGACTCGAAGCCGGCCTGCCACACGTAGCTGCTCGAATTCATCCCCAGCGGCTGCAGCAGCGAACGCTGAATCCAGGGTTCCAGCGGTTCGCCGACGATCTGCTCAACGACCTGCTGCAGATACCAGAATCCTTCCCCCGAATAGCCGAACTTCGTGCCGGGCTCGAACGAGACCGCCAGTTTCCCGCCCGATCGCCAACCGCCCGGCCGCCAGTTCGGGAAACCGGTGGTGTGGGCCAGCACCATCCGGGCGGTGATCTTCTCGTGCAGCGGCTCCTCCGGCAGGTAGGGGCGATCAAGATACGACCGCAGCGGGCGATCGAGATCGAGCTGACCATTCTCGACGAGCTTCATGACGGCGTACGCGAACAGCGGCTTGCTCATCGAGCAGGCCTCGAAGATGGTGTCGGGAGTCACCGGGGCCTCTTCGCCGGCCCGCAGCACGCCAAACCCCTCCGTCCAGGCGATCTGCTTCGCATCAATCAGCGCGATCGAGACGCCGGGCGTGCGGTGCCGCGTCATCAGTTCAGGAACGGCGTCCCGAATGACCTTCGTCCGGTCCGCGACGGGACCGGGCAACTCGCTCGCCGCGGCAACGCCGGCGACGCTGATGGCCAGTAGCACTCCCCAGAAAAGCCGCATACGAACCTCCGTCACCCGCGTGGCCAGCGGCGGCGCGGGCGGCCTGCATTGATCGAGCCGGACCGGTGTTGAGCGCCCGGCTGGCCATCGTCCGCCATGATCGTCGATTGGCGGCAGCAGACAAGGGACGGCGCGACAACGGCCGGGGCGGCGCGTCTTTCAATCTGCCAATTCAGGCATGGGACCGCCAGATGAGCCAAAGGCGCTCGCCCTGAAGGGTGCGACCGCCTTTGATTGTGTTGGGAGGCTGGGGCTTCGGTGACGCAGGCGTTTCGCCTGTGCGCACAGTCAAAATGTCCGTGCCACAGTTTTGCTTGACCCGAAAAGCAGAAATCCGCGACGACGCCCCCCTTGATTGCGGCCTGCGGCGACTCTCGACAGCCGCTGGCCGGCGACCTATCGTCGCCGTTCACTGTTCCGGGCGGCGTTTCCGCTGTCGACGCGACCGTTCGGGAGAGTCAATCGCCGCGTTTCAACCGTGCTCTGAGAGACTCGCTCATGTCCTGCCGCTCGAAACTGAAGCCGCTGTTGCTGTTCGTCGCATTGGCCTGTTCGCCGGCAGCCAGGGCCGCGGAAACCTTCGAGGCCGACCTGATCGTCTACGGCGGAACGTCGTCCGGCATCATCGCCGCCGTTCAGGCCAGGCAGATGGGGAAGTCGGTCATCGTGGTCGGGCCTGACACGCATCTGGGCGGTCTTTCCAGCGGCGGGCTGGGCTTCACCGACACTGGCAACAAGGCCGTGATCGGCGGGCTGTCGCGGGATTTCTATCACCGGGTGTGGAAGGAGTATCAGAAGCCCGAGGCGTGGCGCTGGCAGAAGCAGTCAGAGTACGGAAACAAGGGGCAGGGAACGCCGGCGATTGACGGCGAGAACCGGACCATGTGGATCTTCGAGCCGCACATTGCGGAACGGGTCTTCGAGGATTACGTGAAGGAATTCGAGATCCCCGTTCATCGCGACGAATGGCTGGACCGGGAAGCCGGCGTGAAGAAAGCGGGGGCCCGCATCACGAGCATCACGATGCTGTCGGGCAAGTCGTATGTGGGGAAGATGTTTCTGGATGCGACCTACGAGGGGGATCTGATGGCGGCGGCGGGCGTCGACTTCCACGTCGGCCGCGAAGCCAATTCCGTCTACGGAGAGAAGTGGAACGGCGTGCAGGTGGGCGTGCTCCATCACCGGCATCACTTCGGCGGACTGCGCACGAAAGTGAGCCCGTACGTCGTGCCGGACGATCCGTCCTCCGGCGTGCTGCCGCGGATCAGCACTGAACCGCCGGGCGAATATGGCAGCGGCGACAGGCGCGTGCAGGCTTATTGCTACCGGTACTGCGCGACGGATCATCCGGAAAACCGCATCCCGTTCCCGAAACCCGCAGGCTACGACCCGCGGCAGTACGAACTGCTGATCCGCATTTTTGAAGCCGGATGGCGGGAGACGTTCGACAAGTTCGATCCACTGCCGAACCACAAGACGGACACCAACAACCACGGACCATTCAGCACCGACAACATCGGCATGAATTACGACTATCCCGAAGCCAGCTATGAGCGGCGGAAGGAGATTCTGGCCGAGCACCGTCAGTATCAGCAGGGGTTGCTGTACTTCATCTGCAACGATCCACGCATTCCGGCGGACGTGCAGCAGGCGATGCGCAAATGGGGCTTGCCGAAGGATGAGTTCGTCGACAACGGAAACTGGCCGCACCAGATCTACGTCCGCGAGGCGCGCCGGATGATCGGCCAGTTCGTGATGACCGAGAACGAGCTGACGAAGAAAACGCCAACGCCGGATTCCGTCGGCATGGGCAGCTACACGATCGACTCCCACAACGTGCAGCGCTACATCACGCCCGAAGGTTACGTGCAGAACGAAGGCGACATCGGCGTCGGCATCACGCCCTATGCGATCGCCTACGGATCGCTCGTGCCGAAGAAAGGCCAATGCGACAACCTGGTGGTGACCGTCTGCGTGAGCAGTTCGCATATCGCGTTCGGCAGCATCCGCATGGAGCCCGTCTTCATGATTCTGGGCCAGAGCGGCGCCACGGCGGCCGTGCTGGCAATGGAAGCCAACCAACCCGTGCAGGAGGTCGCGTATGCGGCGCTTCGCGAGCGGCTGCTGAAGGATGGCCAGGTGCTCGAGTATGCGGCTGCCGATCGTCCGAAGGCGCCCCGGGTGTTTCTCGCCCCGTCGAGCCTGCCGGGCGTCGTGGTGGACGATGACGACGCTGAACTGACGGGCGACTGGAAAACGAGCAGCGCCGCGCCGAAGTACGTCGGGAACGGATATCGTCATGAGGGGGCGGCCCGGGACGGCAAAGCCAGCGCCCGCTTCACCGCCAAACTGCCCGAAGCGGGACGCTACGAGGTGCTAGTGTCGTCGCCTCCCAATTCCAACCGGTCATCCGCCGTTGCGGTGGATATCGAGCACGCCGGCGGGAAGTCGGCGGTCAAAATCGATCAGCGCACAGCCCCGGCCCCCGACCAGCTTTTCCACTCGCTGGGAGTCTTCGATTTCGCAGCCGGACAGCCGGCGGCGGTGACGATCTCCAATGCAAACGCCGACGGGTACGTGGTGATTGACGCCGTGCAGTGGCGAAAAAAGTGATGTCCGCCAGGCCGGGCGTGACGCCGTCTGGCGGCCATCCGCCGCGCGGCGCCGTGCGGCCGTCCTCCCAGTGAATTCCGGTTCCTGAATCTCCCCGCCATGCGTCTCTGGTACAACCAGGTTCACGACAGCCGCCGCTCGGTGCTGGAAACCGACCTGGAGGTCATCACGATCGGGCGGGACCGGGTGAACACTCTCGCGCTCAACAGCCCGCTGGTGTCGAAACGGCAGGCGCTGATCCGGCGGATGAGCGGCAAGCTGGTGCTGCACAATCTCGGCCTCAACAGCTGCATGGTGGGCGAGAACGAGGTGCTGGGCGGGCAGTCGACCGAGTTTACGGCCGGCGAAACCATCCGCATCTGGCCGTACACGATCACGGTCGAAACGTCCGAGGTCGTGCCAGTCAGCCGGCAGGATCTCGAACAGCATCTGCGGGGGCTGATGTCGGGCCTGGAGACGCGGGTCCACCAGACGCTGCTGGGCCGGTTCGATCTGTACGAACTGGAGCAGAACCGTCTCGGCGACGAGCGGAACATCCTGCAGCTGGAGCATCACATTGAAGATGTCTGCCGGGAACTGAAGCTGTTCCATGAGGCGAACGATCCGCTGCTGGAGGAAATCGTCGGGCTGGTGCTGCGCGACTACGTCGTCAACCAGCTGATCCTCGACAGCGACGACGAAGCCTCGCGGACGGCACGGCTGACATGGAATGAATTCGACCTGCCGGCGACGCTGGTGCCAGAACGCGAAACCGAACTGAAAAGCCTCCTTTCGGCCGCTCACGACCGGCTCGAACTGGAAACCCTGCCGGACCTCAGCAGTCGCATCCGGCAGGTCGAGTCGCAGTTTGCCGTGGTGTTTCCCCAGCTCCGCCCCAGCATTCACCGGGAACTGCGGCGCTACCTGATTCTGCGAACGCTGAAGAAAGATCTGAAGGACACGGTGTTCGGTTATGGGCCGCTTCAGGACCTGCTGCGAGCCCCGACGATCACCGAAATCATGGTGGTCCGCAGCGATCAGATTTACGTCGAGCGGGATGGCGTGGTGGAGCTTTCGGGCCGCCGGTTTCTCTCGGACAAGGTGACGGAATCGATCATCGAGCGCATCGTGGCCCAGGTCGGGCGTCGGATCGACAAGAGCCAGCCGCTGGTGGACGCCCGTCTGGACGACGGCAGCCGGGTCAATGCCGTCATTCCGCCTCTCGCGGTGCGCGGCCCATGCCTCACGATCCGGAAGTTTCCGGCGTCGCGGTTCACGATGGAGGACCTGGTCGAGTCGGGAACCATCACGTCGTCGGCCGCCGCGTTTCTGCGGGCGTGCGTGGTGAACAAGCGGAACATTCTGGTCAGCGGCGGGACGGGAGCGGGAAAAACGACATTCCTGAATGTCCTCTCGGCCTTCATACCGGCGAAGGAACGGATCATCACGATCGAGGATACGCAGGAACTGCAGCTGCGGCAGGATCATGTGGTGTCGCTGGAATCAAAGCCGGCAAATGTGGAGGGGACAGGGGCCTACACGATTCGCGATCTGGTGAGAAATGCCTTGCGGATGCGTCCCGACCGCATCATTGTGGGGGAGTGTCGCGGAGCCGAAGCGCTTGATATGCTCCAGGCGATGAATACGGGACATGACGGTTCGATGACGACCGTGCATGCGAACAGTTCGGAAGAAGTCATCAAGCGTCTGGAACTTCTGGTGCTGATGGGCGCCGAAATTCCAGTGGCGTCCATCCACAGGCAGATTGCGTCCGCACTCGATGTGGTCGTGCAGATCAGCCGTGGGGCCGGTGGCCGCCGCGAAGTGACGCAGGTTTCCGAGGCCGCCGGGTTTGATGAACAGACCGGGCGGCTGATTGTTCATGATGTGTTTGACCGGCGAGATGGACGTGTGTTGCGACCAACGGGCTATCTCCCCACGTTTTTGTCGGAGCTGCTTGGCGAGAAGCTGTTGCCGCTCGAGTTTCTGCTGGAATGACGGGTCGCAGGTATGTTTGCGTTGATGTTTGCGGTGGCCAGGATGGCCAGCGCAGCGTGGGTGGGAGCCGCCGTCCTGTTTGTGTTCGTCGCTGTCAAGCAGACGAAAACCTACATGCCCGAGTCCGGGGCCGTTGACCCCGCGCGCGACAGGCTCGTCGCCGAACTCGCGCTGCAGCGATTTCCCCTGTACTACCAGACCGGCGCCATCCTCGTGGGAGGCGCCCTGTTCTGCGCCAGCGGATTGAGCCGCCGCTATCTGAAGCACAGCCGCTGGCTGCTCGTCATGGCGTTCCTCGCCGGAGCGGCAGCGCTCATGGCCTACGACTGGTTCAACGTCTACAAGCCTTTGGAAGCCATCATGCAGCGGACGATTGCCGATCCCGCGGGTCCGAAAGACCCGGCCTTCGAAACGCTGCATCGTCATTCCGAAGTCGTGAACGCCGCCCAGGTGTTGCTCACGTTCTTCGCGTCGCTGTGTCTCTGCCTGCCAGGGACCCGTCCCGAACAGCCGACGATCCTCATCAAGAATTAACGCGGCTTCGACTCTGAGCAACCGGCTATGGCGTCTCGCGGAAATGAGCGGCGACGGTTCGTCCTGAACCAGCAGGTGCAACGGTCCGATCGCCAGTTCCAGCCGCCCGGCGACTTCGAGGCCTTTGTCGTCGAACAGGTTGGCGAGGAAGTGCAGGCCGAGGTTCAGCGTCGGGCCTGGACCGACCTGCCGCCGGGCGATGTCCTCATCCGCGTTTCGCATTCCTCGCTGAACTACAAAGACGCACTGGCGGCCAGTGGGCATCGGGGCATCGTGAAAGCCTTCCCGCACGTCCCGGGCATCGACGCCGCCGGCACGGTCGTCGAGAGCAGCGACCCCTCGTTTCAGCCGGGCGACGAGGTCATCGCCACGGGCCGCGAAATCGGCGTCGAACGCTGGGGGGCCTGGAGCGAATACCTGCGGGTTCCGGCGGCCTGGGTGCAGCCCATTCCCGAAGGATTGACGCGCCAGGAGGCGATGACGCTGGGGACAGCGGGCTTCACGGCCGCCCAGTGCGTGGCCGCGCTGGTCGAGCATGGCGTCACGCCTGCATCCGGGGAAATCGTCGTCACCGGCGCCACGGGGGGCGTCGGCTGCCTGTCCATCGGCATTCTGTCGAAGTTGGGATACCGCGTCGTCGCCGTCAGCGGCAAGCAGTCGCAGACGGAATGGCTGCATGAGATCGGGGCCGAACGCGTCCTCTCGCGCGAGGAGTTCGTCTCAACGACTGCTCGGCCGCTGCTGACGGCGGCCTGGGCAGGAGGAATCGACGCCGTCGGAGGCGCTGCGCTGACGACCCTGCTGCGCTCGACCATGCACCGTGGCTGCGTGGCCGCGTGCGGAGTGGTGGGAGGCGCCGAACTTCCGCTGACGGTGTACCCGTTCATCCTGCGGGGGGTGACGCTCGCCGGCATCGATTCCGCCTGGTGCCCGGATGAGCGGCGAACGGAGATCTGGCGTCGCCTCGGCCACGAATGGAAGCCCCCCGGCCTGTCTCAGCTGGCGCGAGAGGTCGCGCTGCCGAATGTCGCGACGGCCGTGAGCGAGATGCTCGCCGGACAGGTGACCGGCCGAACCGTGGTCGTCATCGGGTAGCGCCCCATTCCCGCTGGCTGGCCAGCTATCTCAACCGACTCCCGTTGCGGCCCTCACGTTGGGGCATCCCCGCCGACGATTGCCTCCCGCTGCCCCGGTCGCGTGGCGCCCGGCCCGCGACTCTGCGGAAAAATTCGCTACAACACCAACTTCCATTTCGTTGTGCTGTCGCTCGCCATGGCTCCCTATACCGCTGAACTCTTTGTGGAAACAGAGTCCAGCGGCTGCCGGATCGATACCTTTCTGGAGCGCCACTTTCGCAACTACACCGCCTGGCGACTGCAGCGGATCGTCCGCGCTGGCGGGGCCACCATCAACAGCGCTCGCGCGGAAGAGACCGACCGTGTCTTCTACGGGCAATGTGTCCGCGTCACGCTGCTGGAACCGCCGGACAAACTGCTGCGCACCTCGGCCGACGACCTGTCGATCGTATACGAAGACGAGTGGCTGCTGGTGGTCGATAAAGCCGCCGGAATGATCGCCCATCCGGCGGGCGAATACCCGAACGGTTCGCTCGCGAACGCCATCCAGCACCGGCTCGACCAGAAAGTCGGGCTGAAAGGGATCGCACGGCCGGGAATTGTGCACCGCATCGATCGCCAGACCAGCGGGCTGATGGCGATCGCCCTGAACTACACCGCACACCGCAATCTCGCCGCGACATTCGAGGCCTCGCGCGTCGCGAAAACGTACGTCGCCCTCGTGGAAGGAGTGATCCACCGCGACGCCGGCGTGATCGACGCGCCGATCGGACGCACTCCGACCGGACGGCAGGTTCTGATGACATGCCGGGCCGATGGACTGGACCGCCGCCCGTCGAAGACCCACTTCAAGGTGCTGGAACGGTTTGCGAGGCACACGTTTGTGGTCGCCCGCCCGGTGACAGGACGGAACCACCAGATTCGAGTCCACTTCGCGCATCTGGGGCATCCCCTGATCGGTGATGAGTTCTACGAAGCGCATGGGGTGATCAAGCCGCTGATTGTCGACGACCCGCACGCCGACCCCGACGAAGACGAAATCGATCCGGGGGTGGAGACCGGGCTGCCGATCCGCCGCCACGCCCTGCACGCCGCGAATCTGGCGTTCGCGCATCCGATCACCGGAGTGTGGATGGAGTTCCAGGCCCCGCTGCCCCGGGACTTTCGCGACACCATCGATGCGCTCCGCAGGAATTTGTAGCGACTCCCCTCCACGCCGTGGAAATCGCCGCAGCGCACGGCGACTGCCGATCGCGCGGCATTTCCCATTCGTCGGCGTTCCGGACTACAACCCGGTCGCGGTCCCGCCGTAAAATGTCGAGCCATCAAGGAACCGGACGGAGCGACGACGTGGAGCGTGCTGAGCTGGAGACCCTGGACGAGGCGCCGGCTTTGGAAGCGGCGCCCCGCCGCCGTCGGCGGCGCTGGCCGCTGGTGGTGGCGCTCATCGCAGCTGCGGTGTACGCCGCCCCCTGGCTGCTGAGCATCAAGGGAGTGTCGGAATCGGTCACCGCGACGGCGCTCCCCTGGCTGCCGCCGGGCTCCGACATCGGCCAGCCATCGCTGGGGTGGATGTCCCCGGTGCACCTGGCCGGACTGCGCATTCTCGACGACCAGGGACGCGTCCTGCTGGAATGCGACCACATCACGTCGCAGAAATCGTTGTGGGAAATGGCCGCTTCGCCGCGATCGCCCGGCGGCTGGGTGCTCGAGAAGCCCCGCGCGTTCCTGCATGTCGACCCCACCGGCATCAACCTCAACCCGGTGGTTCGCAAGTTCCTCGCACGCAAGAAAAACGCACGGCCCCTGAACTTCGACGTCACCATCGACAACGGAACCATCGAGTTTCTGGACCCCTCCAGCTCGGTGCTCGCGACCATTTCGGGCGTCGAGGCAAAGTACGCCAACGCCGCCCTGCTGAGATCCATCGAAGCCCGCGGGGAATTGTCGGAGGGCGACCAGACGGGAACCATCGACATCCACGGGCGCTGGGCGACGACGATCGACCCCGCCGCCATGCCCATCGCCGAACTGCAGGGCCGGTTGACCTATCTGCCGCTGTCGCTGTTCGGCCCCTGGCTGCAGGCGAATTCCACCATCGAGTCGGTGGCTGGCGGCGGTGAAGTGGTGATCGCCCTCGGCTCCAACCCGACCATCGACGGCTCCGGCAGCATGACGGCCCAGGCCAGCTTTGTTCCGCGCGACGCCATCTACCGTCGCCGGGGCGATGCCCAGCCCCAGCCCGTACAACGCACCGATCTCGTGCTCGGAGGCTATTGGGACGCGCAGGCCGATCGCTTCACCTTCGAAACCGCGAATGGCTCGTCCGGCCTGCTGAGCCTGGAAGGTCACGGAGTGATTGACCAGCCGCGCGCAGCGGGCATTGTCGATCTCAAAACCACTGCCGATCAGGACCTCTCGGGGTTGCTCGACCTGTTGAACCCGCAGCTGCGCAGCCACGTTGTCATCAACGGGCTGCGGGTTCAGAACGTCGCGGTGACCGGAGCGCTGTGGCCGGATCGATTTGTCCGCCGCAGCGCCGACGAGGCCTCGCCGCCCGCCGCGACCCTCGCCGGCGACATCACCTGGACCGAAGCCACGCTCTACGGCGTCCGCGCGACGCCCGGAGCCGTCACCGCCGCGTTTCAACCGCAGGGAATCGCCCTGTGGCCGCGCGATGTCCGCGTCGGCGATGGCCAGCTGCTGTCGCTGCCGGAAATCCGGCTGGTGGACCAGCGGCAACTGGTCGCCCCGCCCGGGCCAATGCTGGTCGACGTCAACATGACTCCCGAGATGTGCCGGCAGTGGCTGAAGTATGTGTCGCCCGTTCTGGCCGATGCCACCGAAGTGGACGGCAGGCTGACGCTGATTGTCGAGTCCGGCCAGATGCCGCTGGCGCAGCCGGAGTCGGCTGAAATTTCCGGGATCGTGCGGGTCCACTCGGCGCGGGTGACTCCGGGTCCGCTCGCGCGGCAGGCGATCGAGTCCGCCGCCACGCTCGCCCGGCTGATTACGCAGCGGGCGCCCGCCTGGGCCGATCGGGAACTGCAGATCGAACTTCCCCCGCAGGACATCGCGTTCCGCATGCATCAGGGACGCGTGTACCACCAGGGGATCACGTTCCAGGCGAGCGAAGTCGTCGTGACGACTCGCGGGTCCGTGGGGCTCGATCAGACGCTCGACATGCTGGTCGAAGTTCCGATTCCGGACATCTGGCTGCAGCGCGGCCCGCTGCTGAAATCGTTGCAGGGGGAAGTCGTCACCATTCCGCTCCGGGGAACTCTCGAACGTCCACAGGTCGATGGGCGGGCCCTGGCCGAGTTCGGCAAGCGGCTGGGCGCCGGGGCGGCAGGCGGGCTCCTGCAGAATCTGCTGGACCGGGGACTGGACCGAGCGGCAGAAAAGGCGCAGAGACGGCGCGACCAGCGCGACGGTCCTTGACCTCGCGGGCCGATCGTGCCGATAAGGAGAATGAGGCAAGCCCGGTCGACTTTGCCGGCTGCCCCATTCCCCATCCGCTCCTTCAGCCCGTCTGGCATGGGAATCGGTTCCCGGCTCGTGCACTTCGCGACCGCTGCGGCAATGACCGCTGGCGGCTGGTCGGCCTCTGTCGACGCCGGCCTGCCCGCCGGAACCCGTGCGACACGGGCGGCCCGCAGCACCGGGCAGCGTTCGCAGATGATTGACATCGCCCTCGACAGCGATCGCAACCTCCGCGGACAGTTTGTCGACTCCGCCGGCCAACCGATTGACGGCGCCCTCGTCGCGCTGCATCAGAATGAACAGGTGATTGCCCGTTCCACCACGCTCGCGGATGGAACGTTTCTCATCGAACGCGTCCCGGCCGGCTCCTATCGACTTTCCTGCGGATCCGCCTCCGGACCCGTTCGCTGCTGGACCCCCGAGGCCGCGCCCCCCAACGCCGTGACCGACGGCGTCACCTTCCAGGACAACGTCGTCCGAGGACAGGCCGTCGCGGCGGTCCCGGCCCTGTTTGGAACCACGGCCCTGACCACCGCCGCGGCGTCAGGCTCCGTCATCGGCGGAGTTGCCGTTTACGCGGCGGCCGAGGGAGGACCTCGCTCCGGCGCCGCCGCGATTCCCGCCCCCGAGCCACCCCTCCCGCCCACCTCGACCGCCCACGAGTTTTCAGGACAGGTCGTCGGCCGCGATGAACATGGAAACCTCGTGCGGCTCGGCGGACCGGCTCCCTGGGCCCCGAAGTCGCCCCTGCCCTCGCCCCCGACGACGAACGGCCCGCCAACGATCATTCTTCCGCCGGAATGGCCCCGCCCGCAGTTCGCCGACGATCGTCGTCCCGCAAGTCCGTAATGCCGGTCGGGCCCCTCAGCGAGCCCGGCCCCGCAGGCACTCTCAGCCCTCGCGGGCCAGCGGTCCGCTTTCCACTGGCCGCCGGACCAGAACCTCGTGCAGCAGCCAGACCGTAATGGCTGTGAACACGATTCCCGCAGGAACCGCACGCAGGCTGGTCAGCTGCGCCCAGAGGCCCAATGCTCCGGGAACGGCCGCCGCGCCGATCATGGCCGCTCCGACCTGAAACCCGATTGCATGGGTCGACAGCTGCGTCCCCAGCCGTTGCGGGGTTCGGGTCATCAAACACGGGAACGCCGGCGCGAGGCCAATCCCCGCCAGCGCCAGGCCAACATACGCGAACGACGCCGACAGGGGAGCGGCGAACAGTGCAGCACCAACCGCCGCCAGGGTCAGGCACAGCCGGAGCAGCCGGTCGATGCCGACCCGGTCAGCAATCAGACCGAAAACAACGCGGCCGGTTCCCAGCGAGCCCCAGAAGAACCCGACGGCGACGCCGGCCGTTGCATGCGGCACGCCGCGCGATTCCGTCAGCACCGTATAGGTCCACTGGCTGATGGCGACCTCCAGCCCGGTGTAGAGAAAGAACAGCGTCATCGACAGCAGCACCGCCGGATGCCGGACCGCGATCCAGGCGGTGACGGAGCCGCGGTCAGGCTCGATCGCCCTCGCCGCAGCGCCCCATTTCCTCCGCGTCCAGACGAAAACAGCGGCCAGGGTCAGCATCACGCCGCCCACGAGTGCATATCCGGCGGCATACGGTCGTCCTTCAGCGAGCACCGCCGTCATCAGCAGCGGGCCGAGCATTGCCCCCAGGCAGTAGCAGGCGTGCAGCCAGTTCATATGCCGGGCCGAGAGCTGGTGCGCCGCAAACGCGTTGAGTCCGGCATCGATCGCGCCCGACCCCAGTCCATGCAGCGCTCCGCACGCCACAAACAGCCACCAGATGGGCGAGACGGCAAAGCCGAACATCGCGGAGGCGACAAGCGCCGTGCTGCCCGCCAGGAGGAGCCCAAGTCCCAGCGACTGCGAGAGGCGTCCGGAGAGAAAGCTCGAAAGAAAGTAGCCCGAACTTGAAGCAACGAACAGCAGCCCGACGGCCCCCTGGGCCAGTCCGAAGTGGTCGCGAACCGAGGGCCAGGCGACGCCAATGACGGCATCGGGCAACCCGAGACTCACAAAGCCCACATAGGCCAGGGCGATCAGCAACCAGTGGGGAGCAGGGTGCGGTGGCGGAGGGGGCGACTCGTCGTTCACGCCGCGATTGTGACACACCGCGTCGCCGCCACAAGGGGGGGCGCCGGCCGCCTGGGCGCAGAAAGCGAACCGGCGTGGTGAGGCGTCACGCCGGTTCGTCGTCCTGCCGATCAGCCGGAATCAATTCCGGCTCCTGTTCAGTCAGTCAGAGGGGCCCAGTCATCGGGTGAATGGCATCGGAGCGGCGGCGAGCAGTGTTCAGGGCCAGTTCTGCAAGTGCTTCTTCGCCGAAGGCCCGCTTCAGGTGGACCAGACTCGAAGCCGAGTCCGGCGAAGACTTTCAGAATCCAGCGTCCGACCGTCTGTTCATCCGGCCCGGCCCGATCCGTCCGGCGTCTGGCCTCCTTGCCAGGGTTGCCTGATCGAGGGTGACTTCACGCGATCGATTCGGCAGCGGCCGAAACAGGAGTGCGTTCTGGGGGGCGATCGAAGACACAGCGGCGGCATGAATTCTCAGCCCGTCCGCGTTCTTCCGACAATGTCGCTGGCAAAGTCCCGGAACAACAGAAGCCGCCGGTGATCGCTCACCGGCAGCTTCTGAAGTGAATCGGAATCGTCGCCTGTCGCCCTGTGACGCGGCTCGGCTCAGACAAGCTGCTTCTTGCGGCTGACGAGCGTACGGATGCGTTCGGCCAGGAGAGCAGCGTCGAACGGCTTCCGGAAGGTTTCGCTGAACAGCGTGCGGTCGAAACCGCTGGCGTTGTCGTCGTCGGTCAGCAGTGCGATCAGAACCGTGTCGTTGTAGTCGGCGTTGCGACGCAGGTTCTGGGCGATCATCAGGGCTTCGTTGCGGCCCATGCCAAAGTCGATGACCACGGCATCCGGATCGAGCGATTCGGCCTGAATGCCGGCTTCGAACCCGCTCGCGGCGAACTCCATTTTGAAGTCTTCGCCCGACAGCACATCTTTCAGCCCGCCCTGCACACCCCCTTCGACGCCGACGAGCAGCAGCTTGCCCATCGCTTCGTCTTCGAGTTCGCCCAGGGGCATGCCGTGTTCCTTCAGGAACCGGATCAGATGTTCGCGGGGGATCCGACGGTCCTGCGAGCCGGGGATGCGGTAACCGCGGAGGCGGCCCGAATCAAACCACTTGCTGACCGTGCGGGGCGCGACCTTACAAATCTTGGCGACTTGACCAGTCGTGAAAATCGTCCTCATTTGCGGGCTCTCCGAATCACTTGCGGTTCTGGGTCGAAGGGGGCGTCACACCCTTCGCGTGAATCACCCATCCATCAGCCGGTCCGTTCCCCCCGTGTCTTTCAGCGGCCAGGCCGAAAGCAACGGACTCGTCTCATGGGACCGAATGACGAGGAGTGCATCTCTGTTCGCCGCCGAATCCAGCCAGCCGGGCACGCGGGATGCCCGAACACGCCAGTCCATTGGCACGTTCGCAGGAGGCCGGAGCCAAATTCAGCCCGGCGCAAGCGGAGAGAGGACAAGCCGCCCGGGCCAGACTTCCCTGTCCGGCAGGCGAGCAGCCTTGTTGTCCATTCCCCCCTTGCACGGCTCAGCCCGATCTGAGTGATTGCCTCTTGCAATCCGGGGTCATCGCAAACCCCCTCAGTCCGGATCGAACCGTCTGAGTATTAATTTCGTCGAACGCGTGCGAACGTCTTCAGTCGTTTTGCCGTGCGCCGGCGGGTTATCGGGCGGATTCGGCAGGACCGTCCTGCCGGACGCCCCCCGAAACGGCACAGGCGGCGTCATCGCTACAACCCTGCACTGCAAATCGGGCACAGCAGGCCGTCCGGGAACGACCCGCGCAGGAATGCCTGTTGCCCTTTCGCCACACCCCGGACCAACCGCTACAGCCGGTCGATTTGATTGACATGCGAATGAACCGCGCGCCATGGATTCCCGCGCCCATGCGTTCTCCCTCAACCGACGGCTGCTTGACGGGCGCAGGCCGCTGTTCCACCCTGCAGCCGTGAAGACCAGTCACCCGCCAGCGACCTCCGCCCCCGCGCCACCCCGCCGCCGCTTCTCCCGCGGGCCGCTGATCGTGGCCTGCCTGTCGCTGTGCGCCGTGCTCGCCAGCGGCGAACGCGGAAACTTCGGACTGCAACTCGCCGAAGCGCCAGGCCTGACCCTCGATGAAGGCTTCAACGTCGCGATGGGCGTGTACCTGGTCCGGTCGCTCGAACACGAAGGTCTTGGCAGCCTGCATCCCGATTCCATCCGCGACGTTTACGGGTCGCCCAACTACAACGCCGATCACCCCCCCCTGGCCCGCTGGGCCCTCGGGTTCGTCCACGAATGGCTCAACGGCGACGACCCCGCTCCGTTCAACGAGTTCGCCGCGCGCCCCGCCGCCGCCATCGCCTTTGCACTCACGGTGTGGCTCGTCGGCTGGTTCGTTCAGAAATGGTCGAGCCCCGTCGGCGGAGTGGTCGCCGCCCTCGCCGTCGCCCTGCTGCCGCGGCAGTTCGCCCATGCCCATCTGGCGTCGCTCGAAACATTCATCGGCCTGACCTACGCCGCCTGCGTGCTGGCGACGGCCGATCGCTGCAGGCCGGGCGTCGGCTCGGCTGGCTGGAAGCCGTTCGCAGTCGCCGGGTTTCTGTTCGGCCTGGCGCTGCTGACGAAAATCCAGGCCGTCTTTCTGGCGCCGGCGGTCGGGCTCTGGGCTCTCACGCAATGGCGACTGAAGGCCATCCCGCGCGTTGCGCTGTTCGGCGCCGTTGGCATGGCGGTGTTCTTCCTTGGATGGCCCTGGCTGTGGCTCGACCCGTGGAATCATCTGCACGAATACTTCGCGCGCACGACTGAACGCCAGACGCTGTACTGCTTCTACTGGGGCGAACGCTGGGCCGACCGCGATGTGCCCTGGCATTTCCCGTGGGTGATGTTTGCCGTCACCGTCCCGATCGGCCTGCACCTGCTCGCGGGCTGGGGAGTGTTGAAGAGTCGCTCATTGCGGGAGGACGCCGTCCGTGATCAGGCGCACCAGGGTTCGGACGCCCCCCGCTTGCCCGGTCAGTGCTGGATCGATCCCCGCGTACAGCTTGTCCTCTGGGCGATTGCCGTGCCGTTGACGGTGTTCTCCTTGCCCGGGATTCGGGTGTATGACGGCGAACGGCTGTTCGGCATTGTCTTCCCGCTGTGGGGAGCCCTGGCGGGGCTGGGGGGGGCCGCGGTCGCGAAGCAATGGCCCGGGCGGCGCACGCACGTCGCGCTGGGGGTTCTGCTGACGGCCCAGGCCTGGGGAATCGTCGCCCTGAATCCCTTTCAGCTCAGCTACTACAACGCCCTCACCGGCGGCCTCGCCGGGGCGGATCGACTGGGGTTTGAGCGAACCTACTGGATGGAGCAGCTGACCGATTCCTTCCAGCAGAAGATTGTCGAGAGCGTCCCGCGCGGCAGTCGGATCGATGTCGCCCCCGTGCTGCACCCCGTCTACCTGAACCACATCCTCAGCCAGTCCCCCATTCTCGGTGCGGCCGGCATCTCGCTGGCGGCCTATGACGACCAACAGCAGGGGGGATCGCGGTATGTCCTGCACTTTGAACGCCTGGCCGACCCGTGGAAATCGCTGGCCCCGCCGCCAGCGGGAACGCAGGTTCTGGCGGAGGTCCAGCGGTCGGGAGTGCCGTTGGTGAAGTTGCTGGAGCTGCCGTAAAACCTGCGACAGATGCCATTCCGGGCGTCTCATGCGGTCTTTTGAATTCTTCCGGACTCCGAGGCACGTTCGTCACCTCGCTGAACACGACGCGTCCACTGAGTTCGAAGATGTCGTCTGTCGTTCAAGGGATCGACGCCAGAGCAGAAGCTCCGGTGAACGGGCCGTCATCACCCTGTAAACCGTGCGGGCCGATTGTTGCTTCACGGGAGGATGCGCCCGACAATCGTTCGTTCCCCGCGGCTTTCCTGGCCGGGGAGCAAACGGCCTCGTGTGTCAGGTGCAGATGCGATGACGTCGACTGTGAATCTTCTCGCTGTCATCGTCGCCGGGGTCGCGTGCAGCGCGGCCGCCGATGGCGCTCCGTCGTACGAGCACGACGTTCTCCCCATCCTCAAACAGCATTGCTACTCCTGCCACGATGGCCGCAAGCAGACGGCCGGGTATCGGCTGGATCTGCGGGCGCGGGCGATCAAGGGGGGCGAATCGGGGGACGCCGGAATCGTCAGCGGCCAGTCGGCAACGAGCGCGCTTGTCGAACGCGTCGCGGCGACCGATCCCGATGTCCGCATGCCGCCCGAAGGCCCGGGGCTGTCCGCGGCGGAAATCCAGACGCTCAAATCCTGGATCGATGCGGGCGCGGAATGGCCGGATGATCTCGCCGGCGACGAACAGGCGGCACTCCGACACTGGGCCTTTCAGCCCCCCGTCCGGCCCACGCCTCCCGCCGACTCCACGGGCTGGTCGCAAAACGCGATTGATCAGTTCGTCATCGCCCGGCTGCAGCAGGAAGGGCTGCAGCCGTCCCCGGAAGCGGACCGGGCCACGCTCCTTCGCCGCCTGAGCCTCGACCTGATCGGGCTGCCGCCGACGATCGAAGAACTGGATGCGTTCCTGGCCGACGACCGCCCCGACGCTTACACGCAGCAGGTGGAACGCCTGCTCGCATCGCCCCATTACGGCGAGCGCTGGGGACGCATCTGGCTCGATGCCGCCCGCTACGCCGATTCCGACGGATTCGAAAAGGACAAACCCCGCTTCGTCTGGTTTTACCGCGACTGGGTGGTGAACGCCCTCAATCGCGACCTGCCCTACGACCAGTTCATCACAGAGCAACTGGCCGGCGACCTGTTGCCAGACCCGACGCAGGACCAGGTGGTCGCCACCGGGTTCCTCCGCAACTCGATGATCAACGAAGAAGGGGGCGTCGACCCCGAGCAGTTTCGCATGGAGGCAATGTTTGACCGCATGGATGCGATCGGCAAATCGATGCTCGGCCTGACCATCCAGTGTGCCCAGTGTCACGACCACAAGTACGACCCGATCAGCCAGGCCGATTACTACCGTCTGTTCGCCTTCCTCAACAACAGCACCGAGGGAAGCGCCCCGGTGTATACGCCGGCGCAGCTCGAGCAGCGGTCATCCCTCCTGCGTCGCGTGGCGGAGATCGAATCCACCCTGCGGCACGCCACCCCCGGGTGGGAAGATCAGCTCGCCGCGTGGATGCAGTCGCTGCCCGCGGAGCCGGCCTGGACAATCGCCCGGCCCGAACTCGACACGTCCGGCGGCCAGAAGCATGACCTCCTGGAGGACGGCTCGATTCTGGCCCAGGGCTATGCCCCGACGAAATCAACCACGTCCTTCGCCTGCGAAATCGCCGGCACGCCGGAGATCAGGGCGGTCCGTCTGGAACTGCTCAACGACCCGAACCTGCCCCTGGGTGGGCCGGGGCGCGCCATCAACGGCCTGTGCGCGCTGACGGAGTTCACCGTCGAGGTGCAGCCCCCTGGCGCCGGTGCGAAGTCGACAAAAGTGAAATTCGCGAAGGCACTGGCCGATGCCAACCCGGCCGAGAAAGAACTCGACTCGATGTTCGCCGACAAATCGAACAAGCGGCGCGTGACGGGGCCGATCGACTATGCGATTGACGGCGACCCCTTGACCGCGTGGGGCATCGATGTGGGCCCCGGCCGCAGCAACGTGCCGCGAACCGCGGTCTTTTTGCCCGAGGCGCCCATCGCCAACCCGCCCGGAACCCGCATCACGTTTCACCTCGCACAGAACCACGGCGGCTGGAACAGCGACGACAATCAGACCAACAACCTGGGACGCTTCCGTCTGTCGGTTTCGTCCGACAGCGTGAACGATCTCGTTCCGACAGCGGTGCGGCAGGTCGCCACGACGCCGGCCGATCAGCGCAGCCCCGCCCAGGTCGACGTGCTTTTCAGTCACTGGCGGACGACCGTTGCAAACTGGAAATCCGCAAACGAGGAAATCGAGGCATTGTGGCAATCGCATCCGCAGCCGACGTCGCAACTGGTGCTGCGCGAGCGGGATGAACCGCGGATGACGCGGCTGCTGAAGCGCGGCGACTTCCTCAAGCCGGCAGATCCCGTGGAGCCAGGAATGCCCGGATTTCTGAATCCTCCGCCTGAGGCATTGTCGAAAAACCGCCTGGCCCTGGCGGCCTGGATGACGAGTCGCCAGTCGCCAACGACGGCGCGATCGATCGTCAATCGCATCTGGCAGTCGTACTTCGGACTGGGACTGGTGGCCACCAGCGAAGATTTCGGACTGCAGGCCGATGTCCCATCGCATCCGGAACTGCTCGACTGGCTGGCCGTGGAACTGATGGAGCCGACCGCGGACGGCGACCGCGCCCCGGCGCCGTGGAGCCTCAAACACCTGCACCGGGTGATCGTTCATTCGGCGATCTATCGCCAGTCGTCGAAGGTCTCCCCCGAGCTGGCCGCCATCGACCCTTACAACCGGCTGCTGGCGCGTGGCGCCCGCTACCGGGTCGATGCGGAGGTGGTCCGCGATCTTTGCCTGGCGGCGTCCGGCCTGCTGAACGCGGACGTGGGGGGCCGGCCCGTCCATCCGCCGCTGCCGGAGTTCATGCTGCAGCCGCCAGTCAGCTATGGCCCGAAAACGTGGCCTGAAGACTCGGGCCCGCAGCGGTACCGGCGCGCCCTGTATACCTTCCGGTTCCGTTCGATTCCTTACCCGGTCCTGCAGGCGTTCGATGCCCCGAATGGCGATTTCTCGTGCGTTCGCCGCCCCCGCTCGAACACCCCGCTGCAGGCGCTCATGACGCTCAACGAGCCGGTGTTTATGGAGTGCGCCCGGGCACTCGCGCTTGCGATGCTGCACACGCCCGGAAGCGACGAACAGCGGATCGAGACCGCCTTCCGCCGGTGCACCAGTCGGGCCCCGCTGCCTGAAGAACGGACCGTTCTCCAGACGTTGCTCGACGCCGAACGCCGGCGTTTCGCGGGGGACGATGACCAGGCGTGGCAGACGGCCGCGAACGACCCGGCCCAGCCTCCCGCCTTGCCGCCCGGCGCCACGCCGGCCGATGCCGCGGCGTGGACGGCCGTCTCCCGGGTGCTGCTCAATCTCGACGAAACCATTTCCCGCGAATAGCCCCGGCCGCCGCGGTGTCGGTCGTCCAACGCGCAGGCAGGCATCGCAAGGCCCCGCGGCAAAAGGACTTGGGCAAATCTGTTCGGGGAATCCCACCTCGGCCGGGGGAACGACATAGAATCGGCCGGTGCCCGGAGGTCTGCAAACGGCCGTCATGCCGTCGCGGACCACGCGTCGAGGGGAAGGTCGTTGCGCGGATTATGAAGACGTCTCATTGCACCTGTGGAAACCGGCTGTTCTTCGAGAACACGCTCTGCGTCCGCTGTGGATCGGAAACCGGACTTTGCCCCGAATGCTATTTCGTCACGGCGCTCGTTCCTGCGGAAGACGGCGCCTATCGCTGCGGCCAGCCCGATTGCGGAGCCATCGTCCAGAAGTGCCGGAACTTTTCGGTCGAGCAGGTCTGCAACGGCCTCATCTCCCATCGCGAACCCGGACTCAGCGAATGGTCGCTGTGCCGCGAATGCCGGCTGACCCGCATCATTCCTGATCTGTCGATCGCGGGAAATCGCGAGAAATGGAGGTTGCTGGAAGTCGCGAAACGCCGGGTCCTGTTCACCGTCCAGGCGCTGGGGCTGCCGATCGGCCGGCCCGAGAACGCGGTCCATCCCCGGCTGGTCTTCCATTTCAAGGCCGACGAGGAACTGCCGGTCTACACGGGGCACGCCGGCGGGGTGATCACCATCAACATCAACGAAGCCGACGACGTGGAACGGGAACGGACACGAGTCGCGTTTGGGGAGCCGCATCGGACGCTGGTGGGCCATTTTCGGCACGAGCTGGGGCATTACTACTGGGAGATGCTCGTTCGCGGCCGTTGCGAAGGAGCGTTCCGCGATCTGTTCGGCGACGAACGCAACCCGCATTATGAGGACGCCAAGGTCCGGTACTACATGTACGGCCCGCCTCCCGACTGGCAGGGCCGGTTCATTTCGGCCTATGCCTCGATGCACCCCTGGGAAGATTTTGCAGAGACCTTCGGCGCCTATCTCGATATGGTGGCCATTCTCGATACCGCCAGCAGCCTGCCGGGCGAGCAGTTGCGGAACATCGAGTGCGTCAAAATGCTGGCGGCCTATCAGCAGGTTGGAATTCTGGTGAACGAGCTCAACCGGGAAATGGGAATTCAGGATCTGGTGCCGGAAGTGTTCTGCGGAAACGTCATCGACAAACTGACCTTCGTGCATCGCCTGATCGCAAAGAGCTCGCTGGTCTAGGGCAGCGGGGTTCAGCAGGCAGGGTTCAGCGTCCGGGGAGCGTTGAGGGTGATGGGCGATGGGCGGCAGGTTTCGGAAACAGTCGCCGCGCTGCGCGGGCAGGGGGCGCCGACGATTGAGGTCGGGCTGATTCTCGGAACCGGGCTGTGCGACGTGGCGGAGGCGCTCGAGCAGCCGGTCGTGGTCCCTTACGACGCCATCCCTCATTTTCTCGCGCCGACGGCGGTCGGCCATCAGGGACGATTGACGGTCGGGCGACTGGGCGGCGTCACGGTCGCGGCGCTGCAGGGACGGTCGCATTTGTACGAAGGAATCGCCCCCGGCCAGCTCGCACTGCCGGTGCGGGTGCTCGCGCGGCTGGGCATGCGGACCCTGGTGGTCACGAACGCCGCGGGAGGGCTGCGGCCGGGGCTGGAAGTGGGCGACCTGATCGTGCTCGCCGACCACATGAACTTGATGTTCGCCAACCCGCTGATTGGTCCGCACGAGGCCGGGTTCGGGCCGATGTTTCCCGACATGTCGGCGCCGTACGACCCCGAACTGGCGGACCGGGCGCTCGCCGTCGCGCGCCGCAGCGGCATTCCCGCCACCCGCGGCGTGTACGCGGCCGTCTCGGGGCCTAACTACGAAACCCGGGCCGAGATGCGGATGTATCGCCGGCTGGGAGCCGATGCGATCGGCATGTCGACCGTGCCGGAGGTGCTGGCGGCCGCGCAGCTGGGGGTCAGGGTGCTGGGGATTTCGACGATCACCAATCTCTGTCTGCCCGACCTCGCCGGGCAGACGAGCGGAGACGCCGTCGCCCATGCCGCCGCCGGCGCCGCGCCGCGCGTCGCGACCATTCTGACAGGCCTGCTGGCTGACAGGCCTGCTGGGCCCATCGTGAACCCCGTCATGCGCTGATCGACGGACGTCGAGCAGAATTTCGCGTGAGGTTTGCGGCGGCAGGACGCCTGAACTCCCGACAACGGCATCGAGGGCCATTCGCAGGCCCATCCGTCCGGGAGCAGTCCGATGAGCGAATTCCTGCTGGTGGCGCTGGCCGCCGTGATCCTGATCCTGCTGGTCAAGGCGCGGCAGGAAAATGCGGACGGGCTCTCACGAACCCTCGCGGAACTGGGACGGCTGCGGCGCGACGTGGATCGCCTCGCCGCCGGGGCGCCGCAGCCCGCCGTCGCCCCGACTGCACCGCGCGAACCGATTCCGACGACGGGCGCGCCGCCGACCCCGCGCGTCGCCAGCGCCCCGCCTGCGGCGCAGGAACCCGTCCGCACGGGCGACGAAGGAGCGATCAGCTCGCCGCCGGCCGACGGATCGGTGCGGGCCGCGTCCCGACGCCTCGACTGGCGGGAGGCGGACGAGATTCTGCATCGGCTGTCCAACCAGGCCGGGAAGTCCGAGTTGGAATCGCGACGCGTCCAGACCGAGCCTGACTCGGCTCGCCGCACCGGTCATGTGCCGACGGCGTTCGAGACGGCCGCTCACGAGACGCTGCAGAAAATCTGGAACTGGATCATCGTCGGCGAGGAGCATGTGCCGGCCGGCGTCGCGATGGAATATGCCGTCGCCAGCCAGTGGCTGCTGCGGATCGGCATTGCGATTCTCGTCTGCGGAATCGGCTTCTTTCTGCGGTATTCGATTCAGCACGGGTGGATCGACGAAACCGCCCGCGTGTTGATGGCGGCCGGAACCGGAGCCGGCATGCTGGTCGCCGGGGCCCGGCTCCTGAGAGGCAAGTACCGGGTCTTCGGGCAGGGCCTGATGGGGGGCGGGCTCGTCACGCTGTACTTTTCGGTGTACGCCGCGGCGAATTTCTACCACCTGGTCTCCATTCCGGTCGCCTTCGGGCTGATGAGCACGGTCACCGTGCTGGCGGGGTTCGTTTCGGTGCGCTACGACTCCGTCCTCACCGCCGTGCTCGGCATGATCGGCGGATACGCCACTCCGCTGATGCTCTCCACAGGGGTGGTGAATTTCCCGGTGCTGTTCGGCTACCTGCTGGTGCTCGGGATTGGCATTCTGGCCGTCTGCTGCTGGAAGAACTGGCCGCTGGTGAACGGGCTGAGCTTCGCGGGAACATACGTCCTGTTTTTCGCAGCGATGCAGGATTACAGCGTCGCCCACTTCTGGGAGGTGATGCCGTTCGCAGCCGGGTTCTTCCTGCTGTTCTCCACGATGACCTACCTGTACACCGCTGTTCGACGGCAGGCGGCGAACGGACTGGACGTGTTGTTTGTGCTGCTGAACGCGGGGATTTTCGCCGGAGTTGCCTACGAACTGATCGAGGAGGCGTATGGTCGCCGGTGGATCGCGGCGGCCACGATTCCGCTGGCCCTGTACTACGCCGGTCATGTCTGGGCCTTTCTGCGGCGGCAGCTGGTTGACCGGGCGCTGGTTGTCACGTTTCAGGCACTGGCGGCCATGTTCGCATTTCTCACGGTTCCGCTGCTGGTCTCCGGACCGGTGCTCACCGTCAGCTGGGCGGCCATGGCGCTGGCCCTGATGTGGATCGCCCGCAGCACGGGCAGCGAACTGATGCACCTGTTGAGCGGGCTGGTTTACGTCGCCGTCCTGCTGCGGCTGGGACTGATCGATCTGCCCCGCGAGTTTCCACGGACGCCGCTTCCCGGCGATGCGGCGCTCGACGACTACCTCTGGGCGCTGGCCGGCCGGGTCATGGTGTTTGGGACGCCTGTGGCATCGCTCCTCGGCGCACGGTGGCTGCTGTCGCGGCCCATCGCGGATCCCCAGGCCATTTCCGCTGGCAATGACCTGCCGATGGGGGTGGACGATGCCGCTCTCGTGCGCTTGACCGGCTGGACCGGAGCGCTGCTGGGCTTCCTGTTCCTCAATTTCGAGTTCCACCGATCGCTGGGCTATTTCTACGCACCGCTGCAGTTGCCCATGCTGACCTGGCTGTGGCTGGGGTTGTGCGTCGTTTTTCTGAGGGAAGCGGTGCGACGAAACAGCGACATCCTGCTGCTGCTCGGTTGTCTGTCGGTGATGGCGGTCGTCGGCAAGGTGCTCGTTGTCGATCTTTCCAGCTGGAACCTGACGGAACGCTTCCAATACGAGGGGCGCTACTCGTACCGCGACGGGCTGCTGCGGATGGTCGACCTGGGAGCGGTGATCGCCGTTCTCGCCGCGGCCCGCCGAATGTTGCTGCCGCGGGCGACGATGCAGGACGCAGGCCAGGCGTTCGGCCTGGGAGCGATTGCCCTGCTGTTCGGCTACGTGACGCTCGAAACCAACACGTTGCTCGCCGAGTTTCTGCCGCAGATGCGACCGGGGGGGCTGTCGATCGCGTGGTCGCTGTTCGCACTGGGGCTGCTGCTGCGGGGGATCGTCTGCCGCGAGAAGCCGGTGCGCATTCTGGGGCTGGGGCTGTTCACGGTCGTGGCGGTCAAGGTGTTCGTCGTCGACCTCGCCGGGCTGGAAGCGCTGTACCGGATTGCGGCGTTCCTCATTCTCGGCGTGCTGGTGCTGTGCGGATCGCTGCTGTACCTGAAGTTCCGCGAGACATTCGTCAGCGAGGCCGCTGGCGAACAAATCTGAGCCCCGCGGCGGCGGCCGGACTGACGGTTTGCAACCGGCGACGATATTCTAGCGCTTTCCTGTCCAATTTCTCCGAGTCGGAACTGAGATGGAAGCTGGCATCGTCGGATTGCCCAACGTCGGCAAGAGCACCCTTTTCAACGCCCTCACGCAGTCGAAGCAGGCCCAGAGCGCCAACTATCCGTTCTGCACCATCGAGCCGAACGAGGGCATCGTTCCGATTCCGGACGACCGCCTGGCGCGCATCAGCAAGTACATCGTTCCCAAGAAACTGGTCCCGACGGCCCTCAAGCTGGTCGACATCGCCGGCATCGTCAAAGGGGCCAGCGAGGGGCAGGGGCTGGGGAACAAGTTCCTGACGCACATCCGCGAGGTGGACGCGATTGTGCAGGTTTGCCGCTGCTTTGAAGATCCGGACGTCATCCACGTGTCGGGGAAAGTCGACCCGGTCTCGGACATCGAGACGGTGGAGATCGAACTGCTGCTGGCGGACGGGCAGACGATTGACGCCACGCTGTCGAAGGCCGAACGAGCGGCGAAGAGCGGCGACAAGGACATGATCGCCCGGGTCGCCGTGTTGAAGAAGTGCCGCGACCAGCTCGCCAAAGACGAGCCCCTGCGCAAGCTCGAATGGGACAAGGACGAGCGGAAGATCATCGCTTCGTACGGCCTGCTGAGCGCCAAGCCGATTCTGTACGTCGCGAACGTCGATGAGACCGACCTGCAAGGCAAAGGCCCGCTGGTGACTGCGGTCCGCGACTTCGCCGCAAAAGTCGGGGCTGGCGTGGTGCCGGTCTGTGCCAAGCTGGAATCGGAGATTGCCGAGCTCGACGAGGCCGACCGCAAGAGCATGCTGGAAGCGAGCGGGCTGGCCGAGCCGGCTCTGGCCGTGCTGGCCCGCGAGGCCTACCGCACGCTGGGTCTGCAAAGCTATTTCACGGCCGGCGAAACGGAGGTTCGCGCGTGGACGGTCCCAATCGGGGCCACCGCGCCGCAGGCGGCGGGGGTGATTCACTCCGATTTCGAAAAGGGCTTCATCCGCGTGGAAATCTTCTCGCTCGAAGACCTCGAAACGTACAAGAGCGAGAAAGAGATTCGCGCCGCCGGCAAGCTGCGGGTTGAAGGCAAAAGCTACATCATGCAGGACGGCGACATCTGTCACTTCCTGTTCAACTGATTCGACGTCAGGGTTTCGGCGTTGCGAGGCGGGCGCCGCTGGTGGCGAGTTCATCGACGAGACGCTGTCGCAGTTCGCGGGCCAGTTCGGGTCTGCGCGCGGCCAGGTTGCTGGATTCACCAGCGTCGGCGGCGAGGTCGTACAGTTCGTCGCGACCGTCATCAAAGAAGTGGAGCAGCTTGTAGCGCCCCAGACGGATGGCGGAATGCGGTCGCGTCTGGCTGGTGGCAAAGTCGTTGACGCCGATCTGCGGCAGCGCGCTCCGGAACCCCTTCTCGGGGTGATAGAACGGAAAGTGCCAGATCAGGGGACGGGGGGCGATGGCATGATCGGGATCGGGATCGCGGAACAGCGGCATCAGGCTGCGGCCATCGACGACGGGCGACGGCTCGCCCGCCGCCTCGCAGAATGTCGGCAGCAGGTCGCAGCCATGGACCGGCTGGGAGCACTCGGCCCCGGCCGGCACACGCCCGGGCCAGCGGACAATGAAGGGAACCCGAATTCCCCCCTCGTACAGGTTCCATTTGCTGCCGCGCAGCGGACTATTGCCGGTGTAAACGGGGTGACCGCCGTTGTCGGAAGTGAAAACGACGAGCGTGTTCTCCGCCAGGCCTGCCGTTTCGAGAGCCGTCAGCACGCGCCCGATTTCGTGGTCCAGAATGTCCACCATGACGGCGTAGGTGACGCGGATGTCGGGCACGTCCGGAGGCAGGCGGCGGCGGTAGCGCTCAAACAGCCAGCGACAGCGGGTGTGGACGGGATCGTGGACATAGTAGGTCGACCACTGCACAAAGAAGGGCTGAGTTCGCGGGGTCTGCAGGAACTCGATGACGCTGTCGGTCAGTGAATCGGCCGGGTAATCGCCTGGCTGCAGCGGCAGATCGCCGCGATCGCCATCCTTGAAATAGGCGTAAGGGTGTCCGCCGAAATCGGAACGGCCTTCCGCAAACCCCTGCTGGAGGGGCCCATGCGTCGGCGACCACGCGAGGTAAGCGCCGTGGTGCATGTTCAGATGCCACTTTCCGAAGTAGGCGGTGCGATAGCCGGCCGGCGACAGCAATTCGGCCGTTGTGGTTTCGGCGAGCGGCAGGTTGGTGGGATATGGGGGCGCCTGCAGCGGCTGGTCGAGCTTCTGAACGCCGGGCTGGTCCTTGGTGACAAACTCGAACTGCAGCCGGGCCGGGGTTTTTCCGGTCAGAAATGCCGCCCGCGACGCCGAACAGATCGGCGCCGGCGCATAGGCGTGGGTGAACCGCATTCCGTCCCGCGCCAGCCGGTCCAGGTGAGGAGTCTGATGGTGCAAATGGCCGTAGCAGGCCAGGTCGCTCCAGCCGAGATCATCCACCAGAATAAACAGGATGTTCGGCCTCGGGTCGGCGGCGACGGCGGCGTGCGGCGCCAACAACAGCAGCAGGAGGATGCACACCGGGAGCGAACGAATCTGCGGCGTCATCGAGGGTTCTCGCGAGTTTGGACTCGGATGCGCGCCGGCCGGCCGCCGTTGCGGCCAGGCGGTCAGACTTTGAACTGGAACGTGGTGCGGATCCAGCGCCAGGTCCAGTCCCAGGCGGACCGGTGTGAAATGATCACCCGCGCCCGGCCGCGCATGCCGGTTCGCACCACCAGCGGATCGATGTCCAGCGGCACGGCCGCCTGATAGGCGGGGCTCGTCAGGCGTTCGCGTCCCTGTTCGTCCTGCACCGTGGGGAGCGGCCCCTTGTACTTGTTCGACAGCACGGCCGGAACGAACTCGATTGCCCGCCCGGAAATCGATTCCACTTCTCCATCCAGGGTCGATTCGGGGACGTGCTCCAGCTTCATGCGCACCTGCTGACCGACCGCCAGATCGCGGCGGTCGGCCTGGTCGACGAGCAGTCGCGCCTCATACCGGGAACTGGAGGCAATGCTGCAAACCGGCGTCCGCGCTTCGATCAGGCTGCCGAGGTTTTTGGGGGCCAGAGGGTCGCCCGACCAGCCGCTGAGGCGTTCCTCCGACTGCTGGATCGTCGGTTCTGGCTTGCGCTCGGCGGCGACGATGACGCCCGACAGGGGAGCGCGGATGGTGCACTCGGCCATCATTTTCTCCGCTTCGGCGCGCTGGGCCTGCAGCGAGACCAGATGCTGTTCGGCCAGCAGCAGGTCGCGTGGACGATCGAGCGCGCGATACGCCTCGACCTCTTTCGCCTGGGCCGCTTCCTCCGCCTTCACCGTTTCGAGCTTCTGCCGGAGGTCTTCATTCTCGAGGACGGCGATCACGTCCCCTTTCTGCACGGCATCGCCTGCCCGCTTATGAACTTCCTTCAGCGTGCCGGGCATGAAGGCGAACACGGTTTCTTCTTCGACGGATGCAATGGTGAACGGGGCTTCGGCGTACCAGGGGATCGGCACGATGACTCCCAGAGCAATCAGCCCGGCGACGGTCGCGAGAGTGAAGCCGACTCTCCAGCGGCTCAATGGTTCGGGACGTGGCATGCGAATGAGCTGGATGAGACCCCACAACAGGCCGCCGATGGTCATCGACAGCGAAAAGACGGCCGCCATGATGCCGATGCTCTGTAAACCATAAGGCTTGAGCACCGAATACAGGAAGAGCGTGATGCCGAAGAGGATGACAAACTGGTAGACGGTGGTGGCGATGGCGTAAATGACAAACCAGTGCCGCTTCTGCGATGGCATGAAGGGGTCGACCGGAAGCTCGGACCCCAGACAGTATTTGGAGAAGACTTCCTGGAACATCCGGGTCGCCTTCTGCCGGAGGTTCGGGATCTCGAGGAAGTCCGACAGCATGTAATAGCCGTCGTAGCGCATCAGCGGGTTCGCGTTGAAAATGACGGTGGTGACCGTCGAAATGAAGAACACGTTGAGGCAGAGATGGTTGAACAGCCCCGGCTGGCTGCCCCACCACAGGAAGATCGCCAGCGCGGCGATGAAGACTTCGATGTACATGCCCGCGGCAGCGATGGCGATCCGCTGCCATTTGCTGCGGAGCATCCACGAATCGCTGACGTCGCAGTACATCGTCGGGCTGAAGACCAGGAGCATGATGCCCATGCCGTGGCATTCCGCTCCGAAATACTTGCACGACAGTCCATGGCCAAATTCGTGAATGACTTTGGTCAGGGCCATGGTCGCCCACAGGAAGGCGAGGTTCGGCCAGGCGAAAAACTGGTTGAATTCGGGGAGGCGGGCGGAGACGTCGTCGAACCGGACGGCGAGGAAGACGAGCGAGGCGACATCGACGGTGAGGAAGATCGCGACCGTCAGCGGATGAAACAGCCATCCCAGCCAGCGGATCATCCAGGTCAGCGTGCGGTCGGGGTCCCAGCCGGGCAGGCGGATATACAGCGGGTTCATCACCGACTGCCGCATCTTCTTGAACGTGTGTTCCCGATGCTTGCGCCGGAGGACTTCCCCCTGCCGGTAGCGGTGAGAAACCACCAGTCCCTTGTCATGCAGGTCGGTCACCAGCGACTGGACATCGACCACGCTGAAGTGGACGGCGGGGAAATCGCGCTGCAGTTCGTCGCGGAGGTCGACCAGGCTGCGCTGGCCGTCCAGCCGCTGCAGCATGGCGTACTGCTGCGGCTGCAGCCGGTAATACTTGAGGGCGACGGGATCTTTGATGACGGCGTACAGGGCGTCGCCGTAAGGCATCATCTCGACGACGAGATCGGCCCGCATCACCAGCGGGACAGGCCGCTGGGATGAAGTGAGCTGGGCGGAATTGGTGGAGTCGAGCTGCATCTGTTCAGCTGCGTGCCGTGAACGCGTTACTGATTCCAAACCAGGACCGGCGTGCGTCGATTTCGGAGACCCGCTTTGGCACGTGACCCTTGTTGTGACGCGGCTGATCGCTCATTTCGACGTTCAGCTCAAGACCTTGACCAGCATCAGACATCGATGTTCCACAAGCTGATCGAGGATTTTTGACGGCAAGTCCGCCTCTCCGGAGTCAAAGTCGTCAATCAGATCGGAGTCGAGCTGCAGTTCTGCGGCGATGCCGAAGGGACCTTTTCCCGAAGCTGCGATTGCGCGACGCAAGTCGCCGCTCCCACTCCGTGCGCTGCTCGGGAGTGTATCCCGTCATGATCCGACGTCGCCCTTCAGCACGCGCCTGGGCAATCGCCGCCTTCTGATTGTCCGTCAGTTTCATCGGAGGCCGATCCCAGGATTCATAGGCGGTGACCGGTTCGAGGGTCAACTCTTCAACCATACGGTTGACGCAGAGCAGACGACGACCCGTCAATGTCAGGGGTGTAGGAACTTTCGATGGTTTCTGGGCCGACCGGGAGGGCGAGGCCACTGCTGTGAACACGATTGGGGGGACGGATGCGTGTCATTGGTCCTTGGGG
>VFQQ010000581.1_pt1 | contig 68509 bp, 63 predicted proteins | sample 3512341 | NCBI WGS metagenome assembly VFQQ01 (sample SAMN10412373, study PRJNA504923) | tailings metagenome | isolation source: Relicate 2 Philex TSF1 revegetated site | place: Philippines: Tuba, Benguet | collected 2017-08-29
GGCGATTAAAGCCTCCTTTCTTTTTTTAAATTCAATTTTACCGGACAGCAATGGCTTGAAGCTTGTAGCTTGTAGCTTTCGTGTTCCCTGTTTCTTCTTTCTTGTTTCTTCCCCTACATCTTAATATTCCAAGTTACCGCGGGTATAACAGGGAACAATGATACCTGTCTAGCCGTTACCCGCAGATCACCATTGGAAGCTTGTCCTTCCTGATCAAAATAAATGAAATAGGGATTCAACCTGCTATATGCATTGTACAAACTAAATACCCAACTAGAAGTATACTTTCTTATTTTTTTAGGAGTGGGTGTATAAGTAAATGAAAGATCCATTCGATGATAAGGTTTCATTCGATAGGCATTGATACGGCTATATTCCTGCGTTAACACCCCACCAACAAAATAAAAACGTTCGGGCAATGAAGTAGCATTACCTGTTCCATACACAAACACACTGGATACCTTCCACTTTTTTGATAATTCATATGTACCCACAATCGACATATCATGTCTTCTGTCGTAGCGACTCGGATATTTCAAACCGTCATTCAAATCTTCAAATCTACGCCAGGTCCAACTCAGTGTATAGCCAATCCATCCTGTGAATCTTCCACGTACTTTATTGATGAACAATTCAGCACCATAACTCCATCCCTTTCCAAAAACAAATTCTTCTTCAGGGTCTTTGAGAGAAGGTGTATATCCTTCTTTATATTCGATCTGATTATTCATCGTTTTATAGTACACTTCCAATGAAGTCTCAAACATACCATTGTTGAAATTCCGGAAATAACCGGCTGCATATTGCCAACCTGTTTGCGGACGCACCCTGATGGTGCTGGGTACCCATAGATCAGTGGGCAAAGTTGTACCTGCATTCGTCACTAAATGGATGTATTGAATGTTTCTGGTGACTGCTGCTTTGAAAGACGATAACTCTGACAGAGCATATCGAACTGTTAGTCTAGGTTCCAATCCTCCGTATGCTTTCACAGTTTGTCCGCGACCATACACCACACTATCCAATTTATTACCATCATCATCTCGTTGGTATAAGGTATACCTGCCTATTTGCTGAAACACACTGTATCGTAACCCTGCATTCACTTTGATCTTATCAGAAAGCTCCCAATCATCCTGTATATAAACCGCATATTCATTCGCTAATTTTCTGCTGGCATTATTGGGTTCGAAGATGACAGAATCCTGACTGCCGCTTACAATATTGGGCAGAAAGCTGTGGTGGGTGTATTGTATACCAAATTTCAACTTGTGTTCGGGTACCGGATAAAAGTCAAAATCTGTTTTCAGATTGAGGTCACGGATACCCGATGATAAATTGATGTTGAAATCATTTTGTCTACCTGCCAACTCAAATTTATAGTCATTATAAACGGCGGTAGTATTCGCAAATAATTTTTTATTGAATACGTGATTCCAGCGAAGTGTAGCCGTAGAATTTCCCCATGGTATTCTGGTGCTGAAAGAACGTTGTGTATTATTGAACGTAAATTTATCTCTACCGAAATATCCACTCAGGTACAACACATCTTTTTCTGAAAACCGATAATTCATTTTTGCGTTCAGGTCATAGAAATAGTATCCTGAGCCATAGAATTCACTTTCCTTACTGATAAAAGGTTTTGATAAAAGATCAACATAGGTTCTTCTGGCTGATAAAATATAAGAAGCTTTGTTCTTCTTTAAAGGTCCTTGAATCGAAAAACGAGAGGCGATCAATCCAATTCCGGCATCGATCTGCGTTTTGTTGTTATTGCCTTCTTTCATCGCCACATCTACCACAGAAGACAAACGACCTCCATATTGAGCGGGCATCCCTCCTTTGATTAGGGTAACATTTTTAATAGCATCAGCATTGAAAATAGAGAAGAATCCGAAAAGGTGACCGGTATTGTACACAACTGCGTCATCCAATAAAATCAAGTTTTGATCCGGTCCACCACCACGTACATAAAATCCGGCATTCCCTTCTCCAGCATTACGTACGCCAGGTAAGAGTTGTAAGGTTTTTAAAGGATCTACTTCTCCCAAAAAAGCAGGTAAAGCTTTCGCTGTATTCATGCTCAGCTCAATCTTACCCATTTGAGCAGTCTTGACATTATTCTCTCGTTTTCTGGCAACAACCGTCACATTGCTAATGACAGCTGTATTGGGCAACAATAAGATATTCTGCTGAATGTCTTTTTTCAGATCAATCGTCAATTCAGCGGTTTGGTATCCGATAAAAGACACCAAAAGACGATATACCCCCTTTTCCAGAGAAATGGAATAAAAACCATATTGATTGCTTTGCACACCTTTCCCTTGTCCGACCACTTGTAGGTTGGCACCGATCAAGGTCTCACCTGTTAGAGAATCTTTGAGATAACCGTTGAGTGTTACCCTCTCCTGCGCAGCCACAGAAACAACACAACAACACCACAACAGCAAAATCGATATACGCATGAAAGGAAAATGAAAAGTTGAATGAACGCTTACAAGATCAGCAACAACTAAGCGATCATTAGAGTTTTCTAAAATCAATTGAATCTTTTACTTCCCCACAGATCAGCATTTTCTTGGGTAAATATGGATTACGAATATCAGAGGAATTACTCAACCAAAATGCCCCGGCATCATTGAATGCCATTGGACAATATTGATGGTATACTACCGCACGATCATATTTAACGGCACGGATCAGATCATACAATTGTTCGCTCAGCACCTGAAAAGATTTACGGCGTTCTTCGATATCTTTTTCTTGCTTCACGGCAGCAAGTTCATTGCTGATGCCGGTAGTATAGGTCTTTGCAGTAGAAATGATGCTGGGATCAGCTTTTAACTCACCCAGTACCCCGTCTGTAGCATTGATATCTGCCAAAAGCTGCACTGTACTTTTCGTAATCAAGGTATCATTCTCCTTAATGAAATGGTCTTTCAACTGAAAATAGCTATCCAGCATTTTACCAAATACCAGATTGAACGTATCTGAATTAACACTTTGTCCAAGTGGCGCCTGTGGAGCTTCTGTTACGGCTGCTTTTTCATCATTTCCGCCACAAGCGGCTAAAAACAGAATGGTAGCCAGTGTCAATATCCTTTTCATGGGTAAAATTTTGCACAAATTTACAGCAAATTGAAATGGCAGCCGTTTGCAATTACCTTTGCGCTCCTAAACCATTGTTAAGAAATGTTGATCGGCTTACAAAATGTGACTTTTGAATTTGGTGCCCGTGTAATTGTGGAAGATGCCACTTGGCATATACAACCCGGTGATCGTATCGGATTGATTGGGTATAACGGTACCGGCAAATCTACCCTATTGAAAGTATTGGTAGGAGAATATACCCCTTCCAGAGGATCTGTTGAAAAGGGAAAAGATACCACTATTGGTTACCTACATCAGGATCTATTAAGCTTTGATACCAATGATACCATTACCGAAGTGGCATTGGGTGCATTTGAACGGGTACGTCAAGTAGAAAAAGAAATTGAAACCCTGGGACATGAACTGGAAAAAGATCCAGAGAATAATGATCTTTTGATTCGTTATACCGATGCATTACATGAATTGGATGTATTGGATGGATACAATATTCATCATAAAGCCGAAGAAGTATTACATGGCCTGGGATTCAGCAATGAAGACCTAACCCGCCCTTATAAAGAGTTTAGTGGTGGATGGAGAATGCGTGTTTTATTGTGTAAAATGATTTTGCAACAACCCGATGTACTCTTATTGGATGAGCCTACCAACCACCTTGATCTTCCTTCGATCGAATGGTTGGAAAAATATCTTCTCCACTATCAAGGTAGCGTCGTAATTGTAAGCCACGATAAATTTTTCTTGAACCGAATGGTGAATAAGATCGTGGAAGTTTACCAACAGCAACTGCATATTTATTCAGGCGATTATAACTACTATGAAACAGAGAAAGCTTTGCGCATAGAGATGCAACAAAAAGCTTTTGAAAATCAGCAAGACTATATTCGTCAGCAAGAACGCTTTATTGAACGATTCAAAGCCAAAGCCAGTAAAGCTGCTCAAGCCCAGAGTATTCAAAAGCGACTGGATAAAATTGAGAAGATCGAAGATGTGAAACTGGAGCGTCCTGATTTACGCATCAACTTTCAATTGGAAAAAGTCCCTGGCAAAGTACTGGTGGAATTGAAAAATGCCAGTAAAAGTTTCGGCAAGATTAAAATTTTAGAAGCAGCACAGGCTGAAATTGAACGAGGTGATAAGATCGCACTCATTGGTGCCAATGGAAAAGGTAAATCTACGGTGTTACGAATGGTAGCAGGCAACGAGCCATTCGAAGGACAACGTGTATGGGGACATAATGTCGAAGAAAGTTTTTACGCACAACACCAATTAGAAGCACTTACATTGACCAATACCATTTTGGAAGAGTTACAGCAATGTGGCAGTAAGAAAACAGATGTGGAGCTGCGTGCATTATTGGGTGCTTTTTTGTTCAGTGGCGATGATGTAGACAAGAAGATACGCGTATTGAGTGGTGGAGAGAAAGCACGTGTAGCATTGGCGAAAACCATAGTGAGTAAAGCCAACTTTTTGATGCTCGATGAACCGACCAACCACCTCGATATGCATTCTGTGGAATTGTTAGCAGAAGCACTGAATAAATACGAGGGTACAATCATTCTCGTTAGTCACGATCGTTATTTCATTTCTAAAACAGCCAATAAGATCTGGGAAATCGTTGATCATCAAATCAAAGAATTCAAAGGCACTTATCAGGAATGGGTGGAATGGAATGAGCGAATGGAGAGAATAAAAGAGGAAGAAGCAAGAGGGAAGAAACAAGAGACAAGGAAGGTTCAAGAAACAGAGCATAAGATTCAGGTTGAAAACAAAAAAGTAGAAGTTGTTGAACCGGTGAAATCTGCGCCTGCTAATCTACCCATTGATAGAGAGAAACAGAAGGAATTACAGAAACAGAAAAGAAGACTGAGTAATTTGGAGATAGAGTTGGACAAATTGAAACAGGAGAAAATAAAACTAGAGACGGCACTCGGAGATCCATCCAATTATTCAGACCCCACTAAATTTCAACAACTGGAAGCCTCCTATAAACAAATTCAATCGAAGTGGACTACTTTGAATCAGGAGTATGAGGAAGTGTTTGAAAAAGTGATGGAGGGGGAAGCGTAAAAAAAATAAAAAGTCAAAAGTTAAAAGTTAAAAAAAACTCTGTGATCCTCTGTGCCTAACTCTGTCAACTCTGTGGTAAAAAAAATAACCGCAGAGTTACACGGAGTCCGGCACGGAGTAGCACAGAGTTTTTTATTACTTATGGGAGCAACACTGCATCAATTACATGCACCACACCATTGCTGGCAACGATATCGGTACTTGTGATATTTGAAGCAGACATATTACCGTTACCTCTTACCCTAGCACCACCTGCCAATGTAATGGTTACGGTTCCGCCGTTAACCGTTGCAGGTCTAGCTCCTTCCGTTAAATCAGAAGAAAACACCCTGGCAGCGATCACATGGTATGTAAGGATAGAAGCCAATGTATTGGGATCGGCTTGTTGAATTGATTCAATTGTAGGAAAGCCTGCATTTTGAAAAGCTGTATTGGTAGGTGCAAACACAGTGAAAGGTCCGGTACCAGATAATACAGCTGCAACATTGGTGGTACCCTGACTAGCTCTTACAACAGCAGCTACCAGGAAAGAAAGATTGGCATTGCCTTGTGCCAACTGTACAATATTACCTGGTGGCGGCATTAACACTTTATTGATCACATGTACAACACCATTAGCGGCATCTACATCTGCTGTAGTCACAGCAGCGCCATTTACAAAAACACCATTGGTATTTTTGGTAACATACACATTAGCTTGACCTGCACTTGCTAATTCAGTGGTAGCTGAAGGTATGGCTCCGGATGTGTACTCCTGTCCAAGTACATGGTACAAGATAATCTGACGTAAAGTCGCTTCAGGAACTGCATTGATAGCCGCTTCAGTACCTAAACCTGCAGCAGCGAAAGCGTTGTTATCTGGCGCAAACACGGTAAATGTTCCTTGTCCGGATAATGTTTCAACCAATCCTGCTCTTACAACAGCAGTTCTCAGTAAAGAAAGATTTGCATTTTCCGTTACCAATGTTGCAATCGTTTTAGCGGGTGCTGCCTCATCTTTTTTGCATGATACCAACGCGAAAAGTGGTAGACATGCCAGCATCAGGATTTTAATGTGTTTCATCATACTTTGGTTTTTTGTTGATTAATAATGGGATATGTAAAAGATGTTGGTTTGAGAAATAGCACTATTAGTCACCACATGCATCTTACCCTTACCATGCATGAGTAAATAGATGGCTTGCCAAGATTGCATTACAGACATAAGTTTATCAGTTGGATACATAGCTGTTCCATTAAAGTGTGAAATATTTGAGCAGGGGTTCCGACTGCGCCGGCATTCAACGTTGTTATAGCAGTATCAAGAAGAAACTGCGTACGACAATCTCAACAAATTATATTGGTACGAATAAGGGTTGTATCGATCGTGTTTTGTAGGGAAACATCGACCTATATTTTTTTCAAGAGGGGATGATAAAGGAACAACAGCACAAAGTTTTTGTTCTGAGAAAATGATAAAAAAATGTTAGAAGAATTTTTGTTCGAAAGATGATGATGAAAAAACAAGAAAGGTTCTACAAATGAAAGATCAATTATAAAGATGAAACAATTCCAAATTTCAGTGACAAAAAAAGGTGAGCAAAGCTCACCTCTATTTTCACTTTTGACTTTTCACTTTTGACTTTGCATGCTTACTTACTCAAAATACTCCTACTAATCACAATCCGCTGCACTTCACTAGTACCTTCATAAATCTGAGTGATTTTTGCATCACGCATCAGTCTTTCTACATGGTATTCTTTTACAAAACCATAACCACCATGTACCTGAACAGCTTCAGTTGAGATCCACATCGCTGCTTCACTCGCATATACTTTCGCCATAGATGAACTGAGGGTATAGTCTAGTCCATTGTCTTTCTCCCATGCCGCTTTTAAACACAATAAACGAGCTGCTTCAATTTTAGTAGCCATATCAGCCAATTTAAATTGAATAGCTTGGTGATGCATGATCTCTTTACCAAATGCCTTACGTTGTTTACTGTATGCTAATGCCAATTCATAAGCACCACTTGCAATACCCAATGCCTGAGAAGCAATACCGATACGACCTCCGGCCAAAGTCTTCATTGCGAATTTGAAACCAAATCCATCTTCACCGATTCTGTTTTCTTTGGGCACTTTTACATCTGTTAATAAGATGCTGTGTGTATCACTACCTCTGATACCTAATTTATTTTCTTTTGCAGCTACAGTAACCCCCGGCCAGTTTTTTTCAACGATAAATGCATTGATCCCTTTACTTCCTTTCGCGGGGTCAGTTTGTGCAATCACTAAATACACAGAAGCTGATGAGCCGTTGGTGATCCAGTTTTTGGTACCATTCAATAAATAATGATCGCCCATATCTTCTGCGGTGGTACGCTGACTGGTGGCATCACTACCTGCTTCAGGTTCACTTAATAAGAAAGCGCCGATATATAATTCACCATCTTTACGTCCTTGTGCCAATGGCGTCAGGTATTTTTGCTTTTGTTCTTCAGAACCGAAGGTTTCCAATCCCCAACAAACCAAACTATTATTTACACTCATACAAACACTGGTACTCGCATCTACTTTACTGATTTCTTCCATAGCGAGCACATAGCTAACGGTATCCATACCGGCACCACCATATTTAGGATCCACCATCATACCCATGAAACCTAATTCGGCCAGTTTCATGATTTGTTCTTTGGGAAACTGTTGTTTTTCATCACGCTCAATAACGCCGGGCAAGCACTCATTTTGGGCAAAATCACGAGCCGCTTTCTGGATCATTACATGTTCTTCGCTTAACTGGAATTGCATATGTTTTCTTTTTGGCGCTGCAAAAATAAGCTAACAAACGTTAGGAAAGAAGATTTTTGATTTTTTGATCGCTGATTTTTTGATTTTTGGGGATTCTGCTTCACAGGAAGAGTTCTATATTGACCGATTCAAACAGCGGATTGAGCCTGCAATCAAATATCACCGGAGAATTTGTTAAACAATTGGCTTTTGTCATGCGTTTAAGAGCGATCAAAGTAGTTTTGCATTTTATCACTCCCCTGGCATTTAGGTTATTTCTTAACTGCATATCACTGACAAATCACAAATCATGTTGAAAAATTTACGTTACGTATTGATTGGATTATTGTTTACAGCCCGGGCTCTTGCACAAGATGAGAGAGATATGGATGTTGATAATCTCACTTTTAAAATTGCCAGTAATCGAATATTTGGAAAAATAACAGATGCCATTACCAATAAACCTTTGGAAGCAGTATCTGTTCAACTTTATGGTAAAGGGGTATACGGCAATGATAGTTTACTAAATGCTGTATTAACACGTACGAACGGTGATTTTCGTTTCACCAACTTACCCAAAGCCGATAGTTTTAAGCTGGTCATCAGCAGTATTGCATATGCTTCTAAAACATTCTCTGTTTTATTTACACCCGGCAATGTTCGAAAAATTGCTGAAACAGGATTCGTAGAAAAAGATTTGGGTAATATTTCGCTTGAACAAGATGCAACTACCCTCGCAGCGGTAGTGGTACGCTCTACCGCCAAGCCCGCACTAGAAATGGGTATCGATCGAAAAGTCTTCAACGTAGAGAAAAGTTTGACCGCTACCGGTGGTACTGCCATCGATGTAATGAAAAATATCCCTTCTGTTTCAGTTGATGTGGAGGGAAATGTGCAGTTACGTAACAGTCAACCACAGATTTTTGTAGATGGTCGCCCTACCATTCTCACGTTGGATCAAATTCCATCAGATAATATTGAAACGATAGAACTGATTACCAATCCCTCTGCAAAATTTGATGCTGCCAGTACCGGTGGTATCATCAATATTATCCTGAAAAAAAATAAAAGAATCGGATTAAACGGCGTGGCAAGCATTGGTGGCGGCTACCCTGATATTTACAATGGCAATCTGGCGATCAATGCCCGTCAGGGTAAAGTGAACTTATTTGCAAGTGGAAGTATCAATCAATCAGGTGGTATTGCTCGTGGTGAGTCATTAAGAGAAAATCGTGTCAATGGCGTAGCGGATAATTTCTTTAACCAATATTCTTCCAATGCACGTTTGAGAAGATTCAATTCCATTCGATTTGGATTAGATTACTTTCTTGATAACAGAAACACTTTATCTTTTACGCAAGGTATTGTAGACGGAAAATTTACCAATCGAGAGGAACAGGATCAATTCTACTTTGACAAAACAGGGACCCTGCAAAGAACCGGAGACCGCTTAGCTGAAAACAGATCTGGGTTCAAACGGTATAATAGTCAGTTAAACTTTATACACAAATTTCCTGAAAATGGGAAGGAGTTAACAGCGAATGTGAACTTGAACTATGGTAGTGGTAATAATTTATCTAATATCACGAATGCCTTTTTCAATAACGATGGCACCCCCTTTTCACCAACTGCCAGAGTGAGAAATGACGGTACCAATAAAAACAATCAGCTCACCATTCAGGTAGATTATAGTGATCCAAAAGGCGAGAATGGCAAGCTGGAAACTGGATTAAGGTCTTATATCAATGATGTTAGTAGTTCATTTGCTGCTTTTGCGTTAGGGAATGGAGTAGAAACCAAATTGCCTTTAAGTAATAATATTCGCTATAAAGAATCAGTACACGCCGGATATATTACGTATTCAAATAAGATCAATACCTTTTCTTATCAAGCCGGATTAAGAGCTGAGTATTCTGAGTTCGAAGGTGAATTATTGGATAGCGCTCGCAAATTTGGATATACCTATCCAAATAGCTGGGATCGTTTCTTAGATGGTTTCTTCCCTAGCTTATTTCTTACCAAAACGATCAATGACAATACCGATATTCAACTGAATTATAGCCGTAGAATACGTAGACCTAATTTCAGACAATTAAACCCATTCGTGGATATTACCGACCCTGTGAATCTCAATCAGGGAAATCCGCAGTTACAACCAGAGTTTACCAATTCTTTTGAATTCAATTACAATACAAAATATAAAAACGGCAGCTTTCTCGGTGTTCTATACTTTAGGAATAATCAACGAGATATTACCCGCTTTAGCGATACCATAACAGCAGCACAATACCAGCAATTAAACAACGCAGCTGTTGATCCCAATGCAATTTTAAATACATTCATCAATGCCCAATATACCAATCGATTCGGAGCAGAGTTTACACTACAACATAAAGTAGGTACTGATTTCGACCTTACACCCAGTGTTAACATGCAATACCGAAAAGTGAAAGCCATAGTCGGCGGACTTGATCTTAGCAATCAAGGCTTCAACTGGGAAGGAAAATTAATTGCGAACTATCGCTTTCCTACTACTAAAACATCCTTATTCAAAAACTTAAGTGTGCAAATGGTTGGTGAGTATGAATCTATGGAAGTAACGGCACAAGGTAAAACCATTGAACAATACAGCATTGATTTAGCTTTTAGAAAAGATTTCTTGAAAGATAAAAAAGCGTCTCTCACATTAGCTGTAAATGACGTCTTCAATACCAACAGAAACGGAAATATTTTTGACACAGAACTGTTCTATCAAACCGGCTATAACAGGAGAAATGTCAGAAACTTCCGTATTACTTTCTCTTACAAATTCGGAAGCGCTACATTTAAGCTGTTTAATAATAGGAATGGGAATAGAGATGATGAGGATTAATTTAATTTTTGATTTTTTGATCTATGATTTTTTGATTTGAATCAAGAAATCATAGATCAAAAAATCAAAGATCAATAATATTTCTTTTGAAGATTATACAAAACACTTTTATCTAAATCATTCATTCGCTTAGTGGTATCCTGTAAGAAATGGCGCTTGAAGGATTGTATGGCTGCGCTGGTATCTTTTACATCATAACCTATAATACGCAATGCCTGAATATGATTAAAATTTGCGGGAACAGGTTCTCTGATTTCATCATACCAAAGACCAAATCCTTTTTCTGCCAATAATTTCCAGGGAAACCGATAATTGGGATCATTTTTACGAGTAGGGGCAATATCACCATGACCAATAAAGTTGGCAGATGGAATAGCATATTGCTTTTTGAGTCTATCTAACAAACTCAATAAACTATTGATCTGCAAACTATCAAAGGGCTCAAATCCATTGTTGTCTAATTCAATTCCTATGGAGACAGAATTGATATCGGTTTGGTTACCCCACTTCCCTACTCCACCATGCCATGCACGCAGATAATCGTTCAACATATGATGTAATACACCAGATTTACAGATCACATAATGCGCACTTACAGAAGTACGGGGAAGTGTAAATGTTTTGAGTGTCTGGTCACAAGAATTTTGTGCAGTATGATGAATGATGACAAAACTGGGCTTTCGCAAATTAAAATTGGTAGTCCCGACCCAATACGGAGGTAATAAAGCAGAGTCGGAAAATGCATTCTCCTTCGGCAATGCCGCTATCTCTTTGGCATAAGCTTTTACTTTTTGCTTGTATACCTTATTGGTAGACTTATATGGATGCGTTGAACAAGCAATGAAGATGAATACAAAGAGTAATAAAACTGAACTTCTCATATATTAGGTTAAGACGGAAAAATACAAAGAAATGATGATGGAGAATTGATCCCCATAAATAACTCCAATTAACCTATTTTTATTCAGTGTTTTTCTGTGTTCTCTGTGGCAATTGATTTGCCACTGTCCAAATGACTCCTTCGGAGAAGACACTGAAAAACACTGAATAAATGATTGAATATGTCTTTACACTTGGGAAGAACAACATTTGGAGATCCTGTTAACAAAGGAAATGTACTATCCAGAGAAGAAGCAGAAGCACTATTTCATGAATGGGTAATAAACCCCAGATTGAAATTACACATGCTTCAGGTTGGACACCTGATGAAATGCTGGGCAGCTGAAAAGCTACAGGCTGATGATGCCACACAATGGCGTTGGGAAATGGCCGGACTTCTACACGACGCAGACTGGGATCAATGGCCGGAATTGCATTGTAAAAAAATCATTGAAGAACTGGAACAGCGGAATATCGATCCGGAGATCATTCGTGCCATCGCCTCTCATGGTCATCATTATTTTGGCGTGATACCGGAAACCGAAATGGATAAAATGCTCTATGCATTTGATGAATTGTCCGGACTCATTCATGCGTATTCATTGATGCGTCCGGGTGGATATGATGGCATGGATGTAAAAGGCGTCAACAAACGACTCAAAGAAAAATCATTTGCCGCGAATGTTTCCCGAGAAGATATCAAAGATGCTTGTGAAAGAGCAGGAATAGACTTGAATGAGCTTATTGCATTTATTATTCCGAGACAGAGGGAGGTGAAGGGTGAAGGGTGAAAAGTGAAAGGTGAAAGGTGAAAAGAAAATCAAAAGTAAAAAATCAAAAATCAGACATCCGACATCAGACATCAGACATTAGACATTAGACATTAGACATTAGACATCAGACATCTACCATCTGACATAAACAACTCTTTATGAAAAAAATACTATTATTTGTTGCCATCACTCTGTTTTGCACATTTGTGGTTCGTGCGCAATATATTTTGCCTTTGAAAGAACAAGCCAGAGTGATCGATGAATTATTAGCGGAACGTTTGAACCATGTATTGCCTAGTTTGATGAAAGAGGAAGGTATTGATATGTGGATTGTAATTTCCCGAGAATACAACGAAGATCCGGTGATCAAAACCATGCTGCCTGCTACTTGGATTTCTGCCAGACGAAGAACCATATTGGCTTTTTATAACAATCCGAATGGTACAATTGAAAAATATGCTATTGCGCGTTATAACGTAGGCAATGAGATCAAAGCAGCTTGGGATATGACTAAATTCCCTGATCAATGGGACGCATTAACCGATCTGATCCAACAAAAGAATCCCAATAAAATCGGATTGAACTATTCTACGCATTATGGTCACGCTGACGGACTCACTTTTACAGAACAAAAAGAGTTGATGGCGAAATTACCGGCCTCGACTGCTGCAAAAGTAGTGGGTGCTGAAAAATTGGCTGTACGTTGGTTAGAGACCAGAACAGAAAGAGAAATGCAATTATACCCTCAATTAATTCAAATCACACATGATATTATCAAAGAAGGTTTTTCTGAGAAAGTGATCATGCCCGGTGTGACTACTACTGATGATCTGGTTTGGTGGTTTAGACAAAAGATCAGAGACTTAGGATTGGATACCTGGTTTCACCCTTCTGTAGCCGTTCAAAGAAATGATCCGGAGAGTTTTGATCACTTGCGTTCATTTTCCAATCGTCCAAAAGATGAAGTGATACGTACCGGTGATCTTTTACATGTTGATATTGGCATCACTTACCTAAGATTGAATACCGATATTCAACAACATGCGTATGTACTACAGCCGGGAGAAAAAACGGCACCGGATTATCTGGTCAAAGCTTTTGAGAAAGGAAATCGTTTACAAGATATCCTCACCTCACAATTCAAAACAGGAAAGACGGGGAATCAGATATTGGCAGATGCATTAGCGCAGGCTAAATCTGAAAATATCCAGGCAGTGATCTATACACACCCAATCGGGTTTCATGGACATGCCGCTGGTCCGACCATTGGTTTATGGGATCAACAAGGGGGTGTACCGGGATCAGGAGATTTTCCTCTACATAAAAACACAGCCTATTCTATTGAATTGAATGCTGCATCAGAAATTCCGCAATGGAAAAAATCGATTCGCATCATGCTGGAGCAGGATGGATTTTGGGATGGTAAGCAATTCAGGTACATCAGTGGCAGACAAGTAAAACTACTGACCATACCATCACATGCATCACATATCGGCGATTGATTGTTATTGCATAGGAATCAATCAGCATTAAAAAAGATTCAATGAATCAATTTCTTTCTCAGGAATATTGGAACAACAGGTATTTACAACATCAAACAGGTTGGGATATAGGCACTGTTTCAACACCGCTTAAGGAATATATCGATCAATTGTCTGATAAACATATCAGCATTCTCATTCCTGGAGGCGGCAACAGTTACGAAGCATTGTATTTATTGGAACAAGGATTTACAGATGTTACCGTTATTGATTTGGCACCGGCAGTAACAGAAAAATTGAAATCTGAAACCAAATCCTATCAACCACATATAAAAATTCTCACTGGAGATTTTTTTGAATTAAATGGACAATACGATCTCATCCTTGAACAAACATTTTTCTGTGCCATCGATCCGGCATTAAGAGGACATTACGTTACCAAAATGTCGGAACTACTGAAACCTCAAGGCAAATTGGTTGGAGTATTGTTCAACAGGTCTTTCGAAGGTGGCCCACCTTTTGGCGGAAGTGAAGCGGAATACAGGGCACTATTCGCTTCAACATTTCATCAAATTCGCATGGAACCTTGCTACAACTCCATTAGCCCACGTTCAGGTAGTGAGTTATTTGTTGTGTTGGGAGATAGCGTATAGCTTATGGTTCATGGCTAATAGGTTATAACCTATCGCAAATAGTAAATAGTGTACCTATCAATTAAGCTATAAGCAATAAACTATAAACATCGCCTATGTACTATGCTTAATAATCGCATCAAAGCTCCTAATACCGATGATCTTCTCCGTAATATATCCTTCGGCATAGCCCACTCCTATTCTTTTTCCCAGCATCATGGCACGGGCTTTTACTGTTTCTAAAAACTGTGGCGTGGAGATATAAGTTTGGGGCTCATCACCACCCGTGCTATTAAATTGTGTGGTATAAGCCAAAACAGATTCAATCTTTTTATCCATGTATGCGGTGATATCGACAACAAATGATGGCTGAATAAAACGATCCTGTATGTAATGAAAAACATAAGTAGGTCGCCATACTTCTTGTTTTATATCATCCACTATCGTTTCAATTTTTCGCAATCCGGATAAGAAAGCAGCATCGGAAACCAGTTTAGCACTTCGTCCATGATCCGGATGTCTGTCTTCCGGTGCATTGGCTAAAACGATCTCAGGCTGGTATTTCCGGATCATTTGAATCACAAGGCGCTGATGTGTTTCATCATTCTGGAAAAAACCATCTGCCATACCTAGGTTTTCTCGTACTTGAACACCTAGAATTTTGGCAGCAGCAGCAGCTTCCTGTTTACGAGTTTCTGCGGTACCACGAGTACCCAATTCACCACGCGTAAGATCTACAATTCCTACTTTCTTTCCTTCTGCCAATGCAGCCAGAATGGTACCGGAACAACCCAGTTCAACATCATCCGGATGAACGCCAAACGCCAATATATCCAGTTTCATATTTTTTCGATTGAATGACAAAGGTAAGGTTTGCATTTGCATAAATAAGATAGGGTATTTGCTTGAACACCCATCCCATCAAATCAATCTGCACTGTGATCATCAATAATAATAGAATTGTGTATTGGTTTCGATCACTACACCTGATGGATCATGATACAGAAATTTCTTTGTCAAGGGTTTTGCCTGTTGATCATAAGTAAACTGGCTATTGAATGTGGTGATGATACCATTGCTCTCTCTTTTCGTAATTCTTTTACCCGGATTATTTTTCATACGAACAATTCCATAATAATAAGGTACTTGTCGAACCAGTTCTTCTGCATTCAATTTATTATCATAATCTGAGTATTCAATGGTCATATGTTTAATCAATTGTCCTGTGAATGCATTCACGGTGTAAGTCACTTCTTCCTTCAAATTACCATCCGGATAAAAGCTGTAGGTATGCAGTCCACTGAATTCATAGCCTCTGGCAGCCCCATTGTAATTGTAGAGCTCCATAGAAGTAAGCACATCATTGTTATAATTAAAGAATTTATAGGAAGACTTATGCTCATTCATGTATTGACTGATACTGGCAAGTTTTCCATTGGCATATTGATACAAATAATACTAGCCCTCACTACTATTGATACGTTCAATTTTACCGGAGACATCATACCTTAACTCATAGCTAACCCCACCCCCTGCTGCAGGATCTATATTGTTCACCAGTTTGGAGAGACGTCCATCAGCGAGATAATACAATGAGTCATATGCTCCGGTATCATATACCAGTTTAGATAATTTACCAGTGGGTTGTTGCGGTTGAGGTGTTGGTATTTGTGGGCTAACTGGCTGCTTCTTACAAGCAGTAAACATCAGACTTGATACGATGATTGTTGATGTTATAATTTGTCGGATCTGTTTCATTTTTACGAATTGTAAGAACAAAACTACCCTTACGTTCTCCCCCTCACTATCGCATAAGAATGTGGTTGATGATGAACGGAAATTATGGGCAAAAAAAAGTCCCGCAAGTAGTACAAGCGGGACTCTTAATATAGTTGAAGTTGAAATTATTTCTTCTTCTCGTAACGCTTCTTGAATTTATCGATACGACCTGCTGTATCAACCAGCATGTTTTTACCGGTATAGAAAGGGTGAGAAGTGTTAGAGATCTCCAATTTGATAACTGGATACTCATTACCATCTTCCCAAACGATGGTTTCTTTTGAAGCTGCAGTTGAACGGCTCAGGAATGAATGTCCATTACTCATATCCTTGAACACTACAAAACGATAATTTTCCGGATGGATACCTTGTTTCATAATTTTTATTTTTAGGTGGTACGGATTTGGCCGTACGCTTATTTTTAAGGACTGCAAAAGTAGCGAAATATGGCTTATTTGCCAAAAAAATGAACGGTTAAGCGTCAAGAATGAGGTACAAGACTCAAGAAAGGTGCAAGAATGCAAGTATTTTTTAGCTTTTCATATTGATGTATTGGAGGGGGATACCGAATCCGCCTGCATTACATTTTGCTATAACTTCTTGTAAATCATCAATTTTCTTGGCAGTTACCCGGATAATATCGTCCATGATGGCGGCTTGCACCTTCAATCCGCTGTCTTTGATCATTTTGACGATCTTTTTGGCATCTTCCTGCTTGAGACCATTTCGAACCGGCACTTCCTTTTTCACCACTTTACCGCTGGGATAGGCATCTTTCGAAAAATCGAAAGCATTCCCATCTATCCCCTGCTTAATAGCCCGACTAATGAGTACATCGATCAGTTGCTTCATTTTCATATCACTCTCTACTTCCAGAGAAACGATAAAATCTTTCTTATTCAGTTCGACAGAAACAGGAGAATCTCTAAAATCAAATCTACCCGCAATTTCTTTTTTCACCGTATTGATGGCATTATCAAGTGTTTGCAGGTCTACTTTGCTGGCTATGTCAAAAGAAGGCATGGTGTTGTTTTTTGCAAAGATAGGGAGGATTATAGCTAATAGGTAATAGCTTATAGGTAATGGCTTATAGCGTAGTCCAATTTGTAACTAAGCGTTTTAGAAATATTTAATCCCATAAACTTCAATTTACCAACTACTCACAATTACCTATTAGCCATAACCTATCTGCCAAGAACTATATGCAAAAAAAAGCCCCGATAGACATCGGGGCCGCCTTCTATATAATGCACATGAGAAAAAAAACAAAGTTGATGCAGCTAAATTGACAGCTAAACACTACATAAAATTGTCAAATAAGGATGAACGGAGTCATTTTAGGTCGAATGGAAAATAGTATCTATTCTACCGCTAAACTCCGTTCATGAATCTGTCCATTAATTACCTCCACCGATGCTCACGCGATTCTGTTCTTCATTCGCACCGCCTCTCTTACGCTGAGCTGCAGTTTTACCTTTACTAAAGCGGTAAGTGAAACTCAAGTTTACTACCCTGCTATCTCTTGCTTGACGGATCGTTACATCTACATTCTGGTATCTGCTATATCCACGAAATTGTTGTGTATAGAGGATATCACGTACCACCAATCGGATGGTTCCTTTATTTTTCAATACCTGCTTAGTAAAGCCAACATTAATAGCACCCATCGATCTCATCGCCAATACGCCTTCTACTCCCCCGCTGCGGTAAAATCCACTCAATTCAGCACCCCAACCTTTTGGTAAAGTAAATTGGTTAGAGATATTCGTCATGAAGGTTGCACCTCCTACTGATATTTCTCCACCGTTTACAATACCTGTGAATTTGTTATAAAACCCATTCATATAAATATTGGTTCTAAACCATTTATTAATCGGCATACCCAGACTCACAGAAGCTCCGATATTTTGTCTGCGTGCAATATTGCTCTTCTTTACAAATGAACTATTGGTACTATCAATCTGCTCCAGTACATCTTGAAGAATATCATTAGTAGTGCTATAGTTGATAGAGGTATTCAAGATTCCTCTGAAAGTATGATTCAACTCGATATTATGACTGAATTGCGGTCTCAAGTATGGGTTACCCACCTGGTAAGTATATTTATCCAGGAAGTAAAAGAATGGATTCAAGTCCTGATAGTTCGGACGATCAATACGACGACCATAACTCAAAGCAAACTGATTCTTTTCGTTCGCTGTATAACCAATGTACATGGTTGGGAATACTTGCGTATAGTTGCGTTTAAATACTTCTCCTGTTGTTAATTGATTACCGGTAATATTGGTATTCTCTGCGCGAAGTCCTAATTGCGCACTCCATTTTTTGTTGAATTGTTTATTCAAATTCAGATAAGCTGCATTGATATTTTCTTTATAGAGAAAGTGATTGCTACGGGTAACATCATTTACAAATGAAGTACCATTCCAATTGGCATATTGCGCATCATTATCCGTATTTACATAACTACTTTTCAATCCGGCTTCTAATTTCATTTGTCCTTTGAGTGATTGAGAGTAATCTGCTTTCACACTATAAATATTGATCGCTGCCGGTAAGATACCACGTAAGATTTCTTTAGGTGATTTGATATTACCTGACTGATCATAGAAATCATTGGTCAGCATTTGGGTATTATCTTGTGTGTATCTGATATAATCAGCATCAACAGTCAATTCTCTTCCGGTACTATCAAATACATGACGCAGGTTCATATTTACGCCTACATTATTAAAATGAAGATGTACATCATTAATGGCTTGTGTACGTGTTACCAAAGCCCCCATCGGATCTTTGATAAAAGTTGTATTGTCTGTGTATTCAATACCCTTACTGTCATAACCATTTACAACCAATCCTAAAGTGGTTTTCTTACTCATGAAATAATCAAATCCGGCTTTGTAATTATAACTCTTGAACTCACGCTGGTTGTCAGCGAATTGATCAAAAGAAGATAATAAAGCATTGGTATTTTGATTGCGGAAGTTTCTGTCGATCTTCAGTGCTCCGAAGTTTTCATTATAGTTATGACTTGCATTTCCGAAGAAATTCATTTTCCCTTTTCTATAATTCAGATTCACACTGTTATTGGTTTTCGGAAGAACACCTTGTGTATATCCTGTAGTGATACTGGCATTATAACCCATCACTTTGGTCTTTTTAGTTTTGATATTGATCACGCCTGAATTACCCGAAGCATCAAAACGCGCCGGTGGATTGGTCATGATTTCAATAGACTCAAGATTGGAACTCGACATATTGTTCAACATATTAGCAAGATCTTGCGCACTGAGATAAGTAGGTTTGCCATCTAACATCACTATTACCCCTTGTTTTCCTTTCAAGCTAATATTACCATCCTTATCTACAGCAATACCCGGAGATTTTTCAAGTACTTCCATCACAGTAGCACCTGCATTGGTAGGAGAAGCATCTACATTAATGATGGTTCTATCCAATTTCTGCTCAATCAAAGGCTTTTTAGAGCTTACCACTACAGCCTGTAACTCCTTTGATGCATTTACCAGCGTAACAGGTTTCAAAGTGTAGACTTGGCCATTCGCCAGCTCAAAAGATTCACTGTAATATTTGGCATAGCCAACAGACTGAATCACCACCAGGTATTTACCTGCGGCTAATTTTTCAACTTCAAACTGACCGGTCTTATCTGTAACAGCCAGTTTTACCACTGCTGAATCTTTAGCGCGTAGTACACCTACCGAAGCGGCTTCTACAGCTTTTTGACTACCGTTTACGGTACCGTTTACTTTTCCTGTTTGTGCCTGAGCCGCCAAAGACATGGTCGTTAGTCCGATTGTGGCGAGCAGGGTCATCAACTTTCTCATACTTGGTTTATTTAAAGGTTTTTAGTTCTCGTTGTTGCTAATTACAGAACAAAACTATGTACTATGTTTTGCATAGTACATAGTTTTGTAATGAACGGTGCTTTACAAGGATGAGCGGTAATGGACTTAAACTAGGTAAAAAATGGACAAAAAAAGTCGTCTATCTGATTGATTATCAGATAGACGACTCCATATTACAGTTGAGGCTGGGGTATTATTTAGAATACTTTCCGAACCAATCTTTGGCCTTGACCATCAATAAAATACCTGCAATGATCATCGTAAATGAGATCAGTTCTGCTTGTGTGGGTTGAAACGGAAGGTCTTCATACTTGGTATTCACCCGAATTTTTTCAATAAAGAAACGTTCCAGACCATTCAGAATCAGATAAAGACCGGAAAGCTGTCCGGCTATTTTTAGCTTTTTACGATAATACCATAATACTCCAAAAAGAATCATACAAGCTATGATCTCATATAATGGGGTTGGGTACACAGCCGGGATTAATTCATTACAGTACGGACCTTCACAACCTGCTATAGGCTTACCCTCACCAATTACATTGTGTGGATAGTTGTACGCCCATAACCAATCGGGCATCCAACTCAATGGTTTGGGATTCGTATTCACAATACCCCAATCACCATCACCACTAACCTGACAACCCACTCTACCGAATGCATATGCAAACATCATGGTAGGTGCCATGGCATCGGCCAGATGAATAACATTGATCCTTCTTTTTTTAGCATAAAGAACAATCGCTACGCCCGCACAGATCAGTCCACCATAAAAAGTGAGTCCGCTAAATGAGATCAACGCTCCGATCGGATCTTTTGAAAATTCATTCCAGTTCTCCAGGTTATGAAACACTTTAGCACCCAGAAAACCAAAGATCGCCGCATACAAAACAATATCTCCTACTCTATCGTGTGGCCAAATTCTGATCACTCGCTCTTCCGGCTTATTTAATTTTTGTTTTTGTTTTTCCCACCATTTCAATCCGCCAAAAACCAAGCCTACCAATAATCCCATCACCAAGCTTCCTTTTGAAGAGAGAATAAATGCTTGTGGATCATTAAAAGCATCATCGGTTACAAAAGCGCCGATGATTTTATATCCGAAAACAAAACCCAACAAAAAATTGATCAATAACTCACTAAAGGAAGCCGGTGCGCCCACGAATATTTTCTCTTCCGTAAAAGTGAACAAACCTTGATTTTGTTTTCGCTTCAATTCGAGGGTTAGTATCCAGGCAGAAAGAATAAAAGATAATGCTACAAAAAAACCAAAACTGTTGACCAGCTTCAATCCTTCCAATTCTATTCCGAAAATGTCTTTAAAAGCGTAGTATAAATTAGGATACATAGTCAGTTAGTCTATAGTTCATGCAAAGTTTGAATGCTGCAATGATAACTAGAAATTATGATACGGAAAGCTGCTTTCATACATACAAAAAAGAGGCCCTGCCGAAGCAGAGCCTATACTTACTAACCCATCCGTGAACAAAACTAAGGTAAAAATTAATTGCAATGTTCATCAAAAACCGAAATCAAATGCTGCGCAATCACCTGAGCAGGACGACCTTCAATCTGATGACGCTCCACCATGCTCACCAACTGTCCGTCTTTGAATAAAGCAATGGCCGGAGATGATGGCGGATAAGGCAATGTATGCTTACGCACCTGATTCACCGCCTCCATATCGAAACCGGCAAAACTAGTGGTTAATCTGTCCGGACGCTTTGTTGCATTCTGAACTGCCATCAATACGCCGGGTCTACAAGTGCCTGCTGCACAACCACATACGGAATTTATTACGACCAAAGTGGTACCTTCTTGTTTCAAGGTTTCATCAACCGAAGCTGCAGTTGTCATCTCTTCAAAACCATTATCAGTCAACTCTGCTTTCATGGGTAATACGATCTCTGCGGGATACATAATTGCTTGTTTATTTAGTACAACACAAAATTACTATTAAAAGTTGTAACACTAAAAAAGCTTTAAATCAGCCATTTTGTCAATATAATTTCTTAGATAAGTCATTTTGTCTTATGCAAAGCAAGAAAATTGCCATCATGCCTCATGAATAGATCAAAAAAAGCAGTGGTACAGCCTTTGAAGTATGATATGCGTATTCATTAAAAACTAAAAACATAAGAATATGACACTCGTAAAGCACAACACAGCACCTTTCAACAGTCTCTTCGACGAACTCTTCAACAGTTTCCCTGCGGCATGGGGCAGAGATGCTCATCAGGCTTATGCTTCTGTTCCAGTTAACATTCACGAAACCAACGAAGGCTATCACCTGGAATTGAACGCACCGGGTAGAAACAAAGAAGATTTTAAAGTGAATGTGGAAAATGGCTTATTGACCATCAGTTATGAGAAGAAAGAGAGCCAGGAGCAAAAAGATTACAAAACAATCAGAAGAGAATTCAGCTTCCGTTCTTTCAAACGCAGCTTCAGCATTGATGATAAGATCAATGCGGATGCTATCCAGGCTCGTTATGAAAATGGTGTTCTGAAAGTATTCCTGCCCAAAAAGGAAGAAATTAAAGTTTCTCCTAAAGAGATTTCGATTTTATAAGATTTTCATAGTAGTGTCTACTCAGACACACATGCAGTTGGTTTTGGTTACGCCCCGGATGTCTATCCGGGGCTTTTTTGTGTTCCAGTAATATTTTAGCTGGTTCTGCGACACATGTTAAAAAGCAAAGACATGTTATTCAGATTTTTCATTGTACTGATATCCGCTTTCACTTTCAGCGGAACATCCTATAGTCAGGAATCCCCAAAAAACTCGTTGTTATGGATGATCAGTGGTAAAGATCTCTCCCGCCCTTCTTATGTATTTGGCACTTTTCACATGATGTGTAAATCTGATTTTACCATCACCGATCCATTAAAAGAGAAATTAAGTGCTACGGAACAGTTCTATGGAGAATTGGATATGGATGATCCGGGATTACAGATGTCGATGATGAGTAAAATGCGTTTGAAAGATAAAACACTGAAAGACCTGATGAGTGAAGCCGATTACACCACCCTGAGTGAAAACTTCCAACGTGTTACAGGCATGCAATTGCAACTATTCAATCAGTTTATGCCCTTCATGTCATTAAGCTTATTAACATTGAACAGTATTGAATGTTCTGATAAGATTCAGCCTGAAGGCGAGTTTGTAAAGCTTGCCCAACAGCAAAAATTACCCATACTGGGATTGGAGACCATCGATGACCAGATTGAAGCGATCAATAGTCAGCCGCTGGATTCACAGTTGTATTCATTGAAAAGAATGGTGCTTGCTTATGACAGCGTAAAACAATCCATGAACAAAATGATTGCTGTGTATAAAGAAAATAATGTTGATAAACTGTATGACTTTATCAGGGAGAATAGCAATGGAGATGACCGTTTTGAAACCGAAATGTTAGCTAAGAGAAATAAAAGATGGATCCCCATTATAGAAAAAGCCATTCATGAAAAGCCTAGCTTTTTTGCCGTAGGTGCAGGTCACTTGGGCGGCAAAGAAGGTGTGTTGGAACTTCTACGGAAACAAGGATATACACTCACTCCTGTATTGTACTAATTTCGCCGCATGTCTAAGGAGAAGGAATTCATTTCACTGCTTAATGAACACCAACGCATTATCCATAAAGTGTGTAATCTTTATATGGATGCACATGCCGATCGTGAAGACCTGTTCCAGGAGATCACATTGCAAGCATGGAAGGCGTATGGTAATTTCAGAGGTGATGCAAAATTCTCTACTTGGCTATATCGCGTAGCCCTGAATACAGCCATTACTTTTTTTCGAAAAGAGAAAAGACAACCGGATATTTTTTCTACTGAAACAGTACCCGATTTCAACGCAACTGATGCTTATGACCCTATAGAAGAGCAAGTAAAAGCCATGTATGCTGCGATCGGCGAATTATCAAAGATTGATAAAGCCATCGTAATGTTATACCTGGAAGACTATAGTTATAATGATATTGGAGACATGATGGGAATCACCGCCAATAATGTGGCAGTTAAGATGAACCGCATCAAAACAAAATTGAAAGAATCCACACAAAAATATATGACCCCCGCATAAATGAAGTGCTATGGAATTGGATGAACTAAAATATCAACTCAATCAAAAACTGGCAACGGATCATGCCAGTAGAAGTAATGCCGATATCTCTGCATTGCTTAAAAAGAAAACACATTCTGTCATCAGCAAAATAAAACGTAGTCTGATCATTGAAATGGTTTTATGCATACTGTTTTTTGCAGCCATGCTATACGTTTGTTTCATCACTGATTATTGGTCTATCCGTGTGTATTTTGGCGTATTTACTGTATTGACCATACTCATGACTTTTGTATTATACTATTTGTATCGCAGAACCGATACATTGAGCAATTCAGATCAACCCATCAAAGCCAATCTTCAAACCTTGGTAGGTTTATTGGAAGAATTTGTAAAAAGATATTTTCAATTCACCATGGCACTGCTTCCGGTTTGTTTTATGTTCTCCATGATCCTATCCTATGCAGATCCTGTTGAAATACCTGAGATCGAAAAATTTTCTGTGAAAGTGTTCACCGCCCGCTGGCAGGTGATGTTGTTTTTGGGTGTTTATATGATTGTCTTGGCGATTTCGGTGTATTATTTCACCAAGTGGTACCTGAAAAAACTGTATGGCAACTATTTAAACGAATTGAAACAATACATTGCAGAACTAGACCAATAGTTATTGGGCTTTACGTTTGAGTACTGCAACAGTAAGGCGACTGATACATACCAATTTTTCTCTTTCATCATAGATCTTGATCTCCCATACCTGTGAGCTGGCACCTATATGTACGGGTTTAGCAACACCCGTCACTAAACCACTGCGAACACTACGTAGGTGATTGGCATTGATCTCTTGTCCAACACAAATGAGTTGATTGTGATCCACTACCAATGCCGCGCCTACACTTCCCAAAGTTTCTGCCAATGCCACTGATGCGCCCCCGTGTAACAATCCATAAGGCTGTTGGGTACGATGATCTACGGGCATGGTAGCTTTCAAATAATCTGCCCCTAGTTCAGTAAACAGCATTCCGAGATGCTCACCCATGGTATTCTTTCCCAGTGGTTGAATATCTTCCACGGTTAGGTCTTTTTTAAACCAGATCACTGACATACGGCCGCTTATTTTTGAATAGACTGAATAACTGCCTCCGGAAGAAAAGGCGAAGCATCCCCACCATTTTTAAGGATATCACGAACAATGGTAGAAGCCACAGAAGTATATTTTGGCTCACCGGTTAAAAAAATCGTTTCAATATTTTTATCCAATGTCCGATTCGCATCTGCTATGGTTTTCTCGTATTCAAAATCACTCACGTAGCGAATACCTCTTAAAATAAATCTTGCTCCGATTTTTTTACAATAATTGATCGTCAATCCATCATACACCACACTCTTTACCCTAGGCTCATCGCGATAGATCTCTTTGAACCATTCCATACGTTGCTCCGGACTAAACATCGGAGACTTTGCAGAATTGATACCGATACCCACATAAATCTCATCAAACAAAGGCAATGCCCTGTTGATGATATCAATATGTCCCAATGTAACAGGATCAAAGGTTCCGGGGAATAAGCATATGCGCATGAAACTGTTTTAGGGTACTAAGTAACAGAAAAAAGAACAAAGTATGGCATAAAGCATTGTGACGAAGTCACAAGGGACAAGAAACAAGACACAAGGAAGATGCAAGAGACAAGAAACAAGGTACAAGAAAGATCGAATGTTCAAGGAATATGCCACAGGCCATACGCTGCAAGCTGCATGGAACCTTGAAAATTGCTTCTTGATACTTCCGTGCAACGTGTAGCTTGCAGCTTGAAGCTAGCAGCTAGCAGCCTTCCTCTACCCCTGCTCATTCGCCAACAAATACAATACCGCCATTCTCACCGCCACCCCATTTTCAACCTGATTCAAAATAATAGAGAAGGGTCCATCAGCAACATCACTGTCCAATTCGACGCCTCTGTTGATGGGGCCGGGGTGCATGATGACGATTTCTTTACCCAGACTTTCCAACAATTTTCTGTTGATGCCGTATGCGAGATTGTATTCACGAAGAGAAGAGAATAGAGGTTGGTTTTGTCTTTCGAGCTGAATACGTAATACATTGGCTACATCGCACCACTGTAATGCTTTCTTGAGATTATATTCCACTCGCACATCCAAAGCCTGTTCAATGTATTTCGGAATCAGTGTGGGTGGACCAGCAATCGTAACCTCTGCCCCCATTTTTTTAAGCAAGTACATGTTACTGAGTGCAACACGACTATGCATGATATCTCCGATGATAGCTACTTTCAGTCCCTCCAGTTTTCCCAGTTTTTCTTTCATAGAGAAAGCATCCAATAAAGCCTGGGTAGGATGTTCATTGATACCATCTCCTGCATTCACAATAGCTGCCGGAATATGTTTTGCTAGAAAATGAGGAGCTCCTGATGCACTATGACGCATCACCACCATATCCACTTTCATGCTCAGGATATTGTTCACTGTATCTAACAGTGTTTCGCCTTTTGCTGCTGAAGAAGTGGTAGCTGCAAAGTTCAACACATCTGCAGAAAGTCTTCTTTCAGCCAATTCAAAAGACATCCTTGTGCGCGTGGAGTTCTCATAAAAAAGATTCACAATCGTCACATCCCGCAACGAAGGCACTTTTTTAACCGGACGCTGCAATACCTCTTTGAATTGTTCTGCAGTAGAAAGAATTAATTGAATATCATCTCGGGTGAGATCTTTAATACCAAGGAGATGTTTGGTAGAGAGTTTCATTAAAGGTCGAAGATATAGTAAAAATTAATACCAGCAAATGTCGGATGTCTGATGTCGGATGTCTGATTTATTGAAAACAACAATTTCAGATACATACTATATCCATTAAGTTTTATTAAAATAATCGATATTTCCAAATCCAATCAGACATCAGACATCAGACATCAAACCAGCACCACTTCATCCACCTCATCCCTCTCCTTCCAGCAAACTTTTACCTTCTGGGAAATGATGGTATCAATGGTTTTACCGGAGAAATCGGGTTGAATGGGGAGTTCGCGGCTGAAGCGACGATCGATCAGCACGCAGAGTGACACTTTTGAAGGTCTGCCAAAGTCGAGTAATGCATCCAGTGCCGCACGGATTGTTCTACCGGTGTATAAGACATCATCAATCAGTATCACATGTTTGTTTTCCAGGCTAAAGGGGATATCGGTACTATTGGCAATATGTAAGCCCTGACGCACATCATCACGATAAAAAGTGATATCCAATTTTCCGTATTGAATGGCTCCGGGTTGTACTAGACCTCGTAACTCAGCAACAATTCGGTCGCTAAGAAATATCCCCCTCGGTTGTAATCCAATGATCACCGTATCCTGTAATGTGGCATTATGCTCAAGTATCTGATGTGCCAATCGCTTTACCGTAAGGGTCAGTTGCTGTGCTGATAATATCGTCTTCAAACCAATTTTTTATTAAAAATAATTGCTTTCACTGATACCTGCGATGAATTATTCCGGCTTGGGTGCTTTAATTTGCCGTTCTATGTTCCGGTTGAATGATATTACCCTGGTTCAGTTTCGCAATTATGTGCAGCAATCTTTCCATTTTTCAGAAAGAGTGATCGGTATTTGCGGACAAAATGGTACCGGAAAAACCAATCTCTTAGATGCCATTTATTACCTAAGCTTTTCCAAAAGCTATTTTTCCCGTCCGGACGCACAAAATGTGCACCATGGTTCAGCAGGACTTCGTATTCAGGGGCAGTATTCTCTGGAAGAAAAAAACATGACAGTAACTGCCATCGTTCGCGAAACCGGAAAAAAAGAATTACAACTGGACGGAGAGCCTTATAAAAAATTCTCAGACCATATTGGTACCATTCCGGTAGTGATGATTGCTCCTGATGATATTGAGTTGATCAGTGGTCCGGGAGAAGAAAGAAGAAAATTTCTAGATACACTGATCTCACAGTTAGATCATGCTTATTTACAGCAACTGATCAATTATCAAAAAATATTACAACAAAGAAATAGCTTATTAAAGCAGGCAGGTGAATCAGGTCATATAGATGAAACATTACTGTCGATTTTGAATGATCAACTGAGCGATAGTGGTAGTTTTCTTTATGAAACGCGTAAAACTTTTCTTGCGAGTTTATTACCACTGGCATTTACTATCTATGAACGTATTGCTGGAAAATCAGACGAACTCTCTTTGGCATATTTTAGTCCATTGGCAACGAATCATTTCAAAGACCTGCTACAAAACAATAGAGCCAAAGATTTCGCTTTACAACGAACAAGTTCAGGCATTCATCGCGATGACATTATACTATCCATGGGTGATGAATTATTCAAATCAGAAGCTTCACAAGGACAAAGGAAAAGTCTACTCTTTGCACTCAAGCTCGCCGAATGGCAGATACTCAAAGAAAAAAAAGGCTTCACCCCCATCCTATTGCTTGATGATGTTTTTGAAAAATTAGATGATACCAGAATGTCGCAATTATTACAATGGGTTTGCTCGGAAAGTGATGGACAGGTATTTATTACAGACACACATCCGGAAAGACTCAAACAACAACTAACTGTTACAAAAGCAGCATTTCAAATGATTACATTGTAATGCAAAAGTCAAAAGTAAAAAGGCAAAAGTGAATAGGCATCTTCTATAGGCTATGAACTATTAGCCCTCTGCTTCAAGCCGCAAGCTACACGCTACACGCTTTAATTTTTGACTTTTTACTTTTGACTTTTGATTTTTGACTTTTCCCCTACCTTTACCCCATGTCCGAATTCCACATTGGTGATGCTATCAAAGGCTTCTTGAAAAAGAGCAATCTCCGCAACGGTGTCAGAGCTGTGCAGATTGAAGACATCTGGGAAAAACTGATGGGAAAAACGATCGCGCGGTATACTGATAAGATTCAAATCATCAACCAGAAACTTTTTATTACTACCAGCGTGGGTCCACTTAAGAATGAATTACTCTACCAAAAGGCACAAATTATTGAACGCGTGAATGAAGCTTTCGGTGAGAAAGTGATCACGGAAGTCATTATTCAGTAAGCTACGAGCTGCGAGCTTTGAGTGGCAGTTATTGTAAGCGCTCTGCTATCAATTTTATAAATGATAGGGCTGTAAAATAGTCTTGGTCTAGGATCAATTAAAAACAATAATTAAATGCTTAAACAAGCTATTCGATCCTTCAAATAAAACTTACAAAAGCTCACAGCTCATAGCTCACAGCTCGCAGCTATTTCAGGGAATCAATTGAGCCGCTTTTCCCGCCGGTAATTTTTCTTTGACCAAAGATCCATTCATCAGAAAATAAGTGGGATTAACCCTTGCAGCTGTTTTAATGACCGTGGCATCACCTTTTAATAAGGTTATTTCTGGGAATACTGATCTGGCTTTCTCAGCATCTGCTGTTACCAATAATACGGTAACACCTTTTGATGTCCATTGTTGATTTTGGGCGATGAACTCCTCCTTCCATTGATCAGCTTTACTCATATCCTGAGCTAATACCAGTACATAATCTTCTTTCCTTGAGAAAACAGCTTGTGTCGTATCTTCTCCTGAAAAATTCTGCAACGTAAAGTCAACGATCTTAGCGGTTAAGCCATTCCCTTTTCTTACCAGCTTATCTTCTCGATCAATGTATTCGTAGGTTGAATCAAAATCATCCGGGAATGAGGTTTGGTCAAAGCTGATTGCTTTACCGTCTTTTTTGTACTTAAAAACAATCGCAAAACTATCCGGTATGGCTCCTTCGGGTGTTTGCATTTGTTGGACGATATCATTTCCTTTTTTGTAAGGCAAACAATCAACCAAGGGTAGATTTTTCAACACATACCATTGTAAAGCTGCAGTTGCTAACAAACTAATAAACACAATCGTAATACTGCCCGTTTCACTCATCATAGCAGGCACGCGATCTACAGTGAACAGTAGTATCAAAATGAGTACGAGCAATAGAATATCTTTTCCAAACGACATCGCAGGTGTTAATGGGATACAATCACCAAAACATCCGCATGTTTTTATTTTTCCTGAGAACAATGCGTAACCGGTAAGGAAGGTGAAAAAGATGATCAACAATAAAAGCATCCAGGTGATGCTGCGCAAACGCCAGCCAACGATCACCGCTACTCCGGCAACGATCTCAAATACATTCATCACCAATGAGAATACCAAGGTATAATCATGTAGGAAATGCCAACCCCAGACTTCAAAAAACTCCTGCATTTTATAGCTCAATCCCAATGGATCATTGGCTTTCACCAATCCGGAGAAAATAAACAGCAATCCAACGATCCAGCGGATCAGGGTAATCATGTTTCTCATGCACTATGTTTTCCTTCGTCAATTAAAATCAATGCAAAAACGGCGTAGTTGATGATGTCTACATAATTGGCATCAATGCCTTCGCTGATCAGGGTTTTGCCGTCATTTTCGAGTATTTGTCTGATGCGTAATAGTTTCATGAGTATCAAATCAGCAAAGCTTTCCTGACTCATATCTCTCCATGCTTCACCATAATCATGGTTTTTATCCAGCATGGTATTTTTAGCGAATGTTACATATTTATTGTAGTTCTCTTCTACCACCGTAACAGGCAATTCTTCTACTTGTGGATTGCCCATTTCCAATTGAATCAATCCAATAATGGCATAATTGATAATCCCTTTAAATTCAGAAGGAATATCATCTCCAATCTTTTGCGTTTTCAGGTCTTGAATAGTACGAATACGCAATGCTTTGATGAAAATCTGATCTACCACCGAAATGGTACGTAATACACGCCATGCAGTGCCATAATCTTTTGTCTTCTTGATGAAAATATCTTTACATCCTTGAATTGCCTGGTCGTATTGTTGATTTGTTGTGCTCATTTTTCGAGAACCACTTAGGGCTTTGGTAATATCTTTGAAGTGTGCTGCAATATAAATGAAACCAAGGATGTTTACACTCAACTGCAAAGGAAGATTATTGACAATTGATCAGCCGATCGTAATGGGCATCATCAATACCACCCCCGACTCCTTTTATGAGGATAGCCGGAAATCATCTCTCGACGCAGCCCTGTCGCAAGCCGAAAAAATGATTCGCGAAGGGGCTACCATTCTTGATATTGGCGCACAGAGTACTCGTCCGGGTAGCACTGCTGTTGGACCAGAAGAAGAAATACAACGACTTGCTGCCGTGATTCCTGCAATACACCATCGTTTTCCGGATACGATTCTTTCAGTAGATACCTATTACAGTGCAGTTGCCATAGCCGCTGCAGAGATGGGTGCTTCTATTGTTAATGACATCAGTGGCGGACAATTTGATACAGCAATGATTGCAACTGCGGCTAACTTACACATGCCTTTTGTATGTATGCACGTAGAAGGAAAAAATGACACCATGCACCAAACACGGGTGGAAGGTAATGTCACCATAAGTGTTACAGATTATTTTATAAAAAGAATAGGTATTTGTAAAGAACAAGGCCTCACAGACCTCATCTTAGATCCAGGTTTCGGCTTTAGTAAAACGACTGATCAGAATTTTGAATTGATCCGTTCTGTATCACAATTCAAATTATTAGGAAAACCCGTATTGATGGGCGTTTCCAGAAAATCTACGATTTATAAAACTTTGAACTGTACAGCAGCAGAAGCATTGAATGGCACCACGGTATTACATACAGCAGTCCTTCTAGGTGGTGCGGATATTTTGAGGGTGCACGATGTAAAGGAAGCGATGGAAGCTATTACACTCACACGATATTTATTATAAAAGAGGCTGTATCAAAAAAATTTGAGATTCGTTTGGTGGCTTATGGTTCATAGCTTATGGTCGATAGACCATGGTCCATTGCCATAAGCCATGCTAAAAGAAAGAGGCTGTATCAAAAGTCTGATACAGCCTCTTTTATAAAATTGTGCAGTTGCTATTATTGTTGAGGTGCACCTGGATTTGCCGGTTGAGCTTGTGGTGTTGGCTTAGTAACATCCACTATTTCAATATCAAATCCAAGATTTGAGTATGGAGGAATTACCGGAGCGGAGCCCTGCTGACCATAGGCCATCCATGCCGGAACGATGATACGTCCCTTACCGCCTTTACCAAATAAACGCAGTGCTTCATCCCAACCCGGAATTACGGATCTGGTTCCTACTACCACAGGGTAAGGTTGGTTATTAGGTCCATTCGGATTCATATTGGTATCAAATACTTCCCCGTCTTTTTTACCCTGTGTAAAATAACCTTTATACAAAACTGATGCCTGCCAACCTGAGTCAGCTTTTTGTCCCGTACCTGGATTCAGTATCTCCACCTGAACACCTGAAGCCGTAGACTGTACTTTCATGTTCTTTTTATTGGCATATTCTTTTACTTCTGCTATTTCTCTTTGCTTTTCAAGCTCCATTTCTTTCTCATAATCTGCTTTTACTTCATCCTGGGTGTTGAATACTTTCAGTACCTCAAAACGTCCGTTAATCATATCACCCTGTTTGAACATCTCATTGTATTCAATCATCTGCATTCTTTTCAGGGTATCGAGAAACAGTACAAACTCAACTTTATCTCCGGATGCACATTTTGTAATGATTTCGGTGAATGTATGTTTACCCAGATTAGCAGTATCCAAAGGGAAATAAACAGGAATACGACCAAAAGAAGATTGCAATACAGAATCCTTAGACTTCAATTTGTATTCAATATGCAGTTTCAAAAACTGTCCTTGCTTAACTTTTTCCTTGGTTCCTCCGCTGGTGATTTTATACGTCATTCCGGAAGGTGCTTTTTCGAATTGGTTACAGCTTGCAAGCAAAACGATCGCCAGTAACAGCGAAGTGGTTGTTCTCATCATTGTTTTATTGTAATTGATTGTGATACGCTTTTATGATCTCTTTAAATTGTTTAACAGTTGTTTCTAGACTTTCGCTGCTTCTGCCACCGGCTGCATTTTTATGACCGCCTCCTTCAAAATGTTTTCTGGCAAATGTGTTCACATCAAAATCACCCTTGCTTCTAAAACTCCATTTACGCTCTTCATCTCTGTCGATTACAATGGCTCCGAGTTTGATACCTTGAATCGTCAGTAAATAATTCACCAAACCTTCTGTATCACCGGTTTTGATATCAAATTTTTGCAAATCAGCCCGTGTAATATACATCAGACTCGTATTGTATTCATACAAAACTTCCATTCGGTTCAATAATGCATGTCCAATAAAGCGCAATCTGTTTTCCAAAAAGCTGTCATAGATACTCTCATGCACTTTGGTATGGTTCATACCCGTTTCCTTTAAATGTGCCGCCATTCTATGCACCGATGCAGTGGTAGCCGGAAAACGGAAGGAACCCGTATCTGTCATCAACCCTGTATACAAACATTCAGCCATCGCTATATTGAGGCGATCTGCATAACCGGATGATAAGATAAAATCGTACACCATTTCACAGGTTGAGCTTTTGGAAGTATCACTGATACCATAGGTAAAAGCTTCTTCTTGTGGCTGTTGGTGGTGATCGATCAGTATTTTAATGCATTTCGCCTCCGTTAATGGCTGTTCCATATGTTTGGTGCGATGTAAGACATTAAAGTCGAGGCAAAACAGCACTTCCGCTTTTTGGATGATGTCCAATGCATGGTGTCTTCGCTGTTCAAAATCGATGACTTCGCTGCAACCGGGCATCCAATCCAGAAAATTAGCCCAATTGGTGGGTGAAATCACGGTTACCTCATGACCTAGGGATCGGAGGAAATGGTACAATCCCAAAGCTGACCCCATGGCATCGCCATCCGGTTTCTGGTGCATGGTAATGACCGCTTTGAAAGGGGTTTTGAGAGAAGGTAGAAATTGATCGATTGATTGCATAGTCAGGCGGCAAAATTGCGGTTTCCCAACTGTTCCGGCAAATGATTTTCCTACCATTTAACAAAATTCCTATGATAATCTCCACAAAACGCCCTGCTTTGCTGTACTTTTGCCGCCGAAATAGATAAAGCAAGTACTATGAGTAACAGAACTTTTACCATGATTAAACCGGATGCTACCGCTAAAGGACATACCGGTGCTATTTTAGACCAGATCGTGAAAGCCGGATTCAGCATCAAAGCCATGAAATGGACCCGTCTGACCCCTGAGCAAGCAGGTTTATTCTATGATATCCACCGTGAGCGCCCTTTCTTTGGAGAGTTGGTTGAATTCATGAGCAGTGGCCCGATCGTTGCTGCCATCCTTGAAAAAGAGAACGCAGTAGCTGATTTCCGCAAATTGATCGGTGCTACCAATCCGGCACAAGCTGAAGAAGGAACCATTCGTAAATTATATGCTGCTTCCGTTGGCGAAAATGCTGTTCATGGAAGTGATAGCGATGAGAATGCTGTGATTGAAGGCGATTTTTTCTTCTCTAAGTTAGAGAGATTCTAAATAGTTGACAGTTGAAAGTATCTAGTTGACAGGGATAGAAATAAAAGAGGCGAGCAGTAAAATGTTCGCCTCTTTTGTGCTGTTATTGAGTAAAGTGTAGTAAAAAAGACTGACCGTTCGATTGATCTCTATTTATTGGAACAACTGTATTATAATACCGACGACATTGTCGGTCTCGATGCTGATATTGATGAACAATGGCATAATACACAAATCAGACATCCGACATCCGACATCAGACATAAAAAATTCTTCCACTGTCATCTATCAACTCTCAACTGTCAACTAATAAAAAGGGTAAGCATCAACTTAACCCCTTTTGATCAGGATAAAGGAGATCCATATCACCTGAGTGTACTATAGCTTCTTCAACAATGCCTCAAGCTCCCATTTATCCAAATTAGTGGCGATGATCTTACCGGCACCATTTAATACCAAATTGAAGGGTATTCCTTTTAGTGAATATTTTTTTGCCAGATGTGTGTCATACCCTTTTAGGTCTGAAATATTGATCCAGTCAATTTTATCCTCTTTTATGGCATCTAGCCATTCTTTTCGTTCTTCATCAAGCGATAAACCAACAATTTGAAACCCTTTTGTTTTGTATTGATCATAAAGCATTTTTAAATCTTTATGATTCAATCGACAGGGTGCACACCAACTTGCCCAAAAATCGATAAGTATTATTTTCTTGTTACTAAGAGAGTTCAGGGAAAATGCCTCGCCTTTATGCGTATTCATCGTAAAGCTTTCAATGAATTCTTCTTTTTTGATTATTTTATTCCGGCTAAATGCTGCTTCAATCGATTTTTTAGACTGAATGCTTTGTTCATGAGTAGTAGAAAATTCAATTTTCTCCATTAATAATCGAGTTAAGCTATCCCCTAACAAAGGCTGGCGTACCTGTAGTATTATTGGAAGTATTAAAGACTTAGGATTTAAATGGATGATACTATCCAAAAAATTACCCCAAAAAGAAAGATTAGTAATCGAAACCTTTCTGGTCATTTCATTTACATACTCATATAAGCGCGCATCACCATTGGCTTGTAGTTTTACTAATTCCAATTCCTTTTTTTGGGGGCCCTGAAATTCCCGAAGATCTAAATAATACTCGCCCTGCTCCAACCAAACTGTAAAGCTCAGTCGACAACTATCTGTTTTAATATAGGCTTGATTGGGTTGATTGAATGAAAATACATGACTAAAAGAGCCGTCTTCATTTACAGGAATCGTGATCCGCTCAGCACCACATTCCGCATAAATATTTTTACTTTTACAAACAGACTCCAACTTCCCCTTAAAAGTTATTTTTTCCTCTGCCTGACTATCTAAGAATGAGCATAAAAAAATAACGAGAATGGATAGTTTGGCGATAAAAAAGTTGGATGACGTCATATGCATTTGAGAAAGTTAGATCAACTTAAAGATACGTTTAAAAAAAATATAATACAAGATACTGCTCTTTGAGCTATCCAAATAAAATCTCTGCTTAAACCCTGCCAACTTGATTAATAATGATTGTTATTCCAGCAGTCAAGAACGGTATCAAGAAAGTTGACTTGACCAACTTATTCTGTTACACATACATAATAAGGATTGAGAAACTCATCTCCTAGAATTCATCGGGATTACAGGGTTCAAATACCGAAGACAGAGACGGTATAGAGAGTAGTACAAATCAGATATCCGACATCGGACATCGAAAAATCATCTCTTTTTTGTATCTTAATAAATTGAAATAACATAGGCCTAACAATTATATCGTTGAATGAGATTGATTCTTCTATCCATATCTCTCCTATTTTCCTCCACAGTATTTTCTCAATCAAAACAAGAGAAACTTGATAGCTTCTTAAAACAATTGAATGTTTCTTGGAAGAAGCATAATACGGACCATTTCACTTTCTATGTAGAGAGAGATTGTTTTGCAGATAATCATATTGAACAAATTCAATACGATTTTGAATTGATTAGAAATCAGATCATCTATTTTCTTGGAGATAGCAATTTTATTGATACTGCATCAATCATTATAGTTGATACAAAAGAAAAGATTAAAAGCATTCTTGGATTTGAAGCACAAGGGTTTGCGATTCCCGAAAGCGATATTGCCATTTTTCTGAATAGCAAAAACTATCCAATAGCTACAAAACATGAACTTACCCATTATTATGCATTCAAAATTTGGGGAAGACCATATGATAACTGGTTAAGTGAAGGGTTAGCAGTTTATTATGACAATAGATGGAACGGTCACCCGATTGATTCACTTAGTAAACATCTTAAGGATAATAAAAAGCTATATAGTATATCATCTCTTATAAAATCATTCTATTCCTTAAACCCGATGATTGCTTACCCAGAAATTGGCAGCTTTACCAGTTTTTTACTGTCAGAATACGGCTCCTTAAATTTTAAAGAGTTATGGTTAAAAGGATTCAACAAAATACAGCTCATCTATAAAAAGAAACTAAAGGAACTGGAAAATGAATGGCTGAAATACCTAGATAGATTCAAAAATGAAAATATAGATTATTCTCGTCATGTACGATAAATACGACTTTGTTGACCACCGCCTGATCAATAATGGCGTGATACTCAAATAAACATCAAACATCCGACATCTCAAATGAGTCCTTCGGACCAAAAATCCTCCCCCTATCACCCTGTCATCTGTCAACTGTCAACTAAAAAAAAGAGGCTAAGCATCAACTTAACCTCTCCTGTCGGGACGACTGGATTCGAACCAGCGACCTCTTGCACCCCATGCAAACGCGCTACCGGGCTGCGCTACGTCCCGTCAAACTAAATCAGAGATCTGAGATCAAAAAATCACAGATTCGATTGGGGCTGCAAATATAGGGGTAAAAGAAAATTTCAGGTTATATTGCACAAAATTTTATACCCGCTACATGAAGATCCTCATCAGGCAGGCAATGATTGCCGATCCACATGCTACATTCAATGGACAGGTAAAAGATATGCTAATTGAGGACGGAATCATTACTCAAATAGCTGATAAGATCACCGGAAAAGCAGATCATGAAATTGTATCCGATCAAATTATCGTCTCTCCCGGTTGGGTAGACATTTTTGCTCATGCCTGTGATCCGGGTTTTGAATACAAAGAAACATTGGCAACCATGTCCTCGGCCGCCGCTGCGGGTGGATTCACACAGGTATTTGCTTTGGCTGATAACAAACCCGTAACAGATAATAAGGCGCAGGTAGAATATATCCGCTTAGGATCACAATGTCTACCGGCGAGTATTCATCCGATTGGCACCATTACAAAAGGTAAAGAAGGACAAACACTTGCTGAAATGTATGATATGCGGAATAGTGGTGCGGTAGCTTTCTCTGATGGATTGCAACCCGTTCAATCACCCGGACTATTGTTGAAAGCACTGCAATATGTGAAAGCATTTGATGGTGTGTTGATCCAAATGCCCATCGATAAAAGTATTGGAGCCGGCGGATTGATGAATGAAGGAATTGTTTCTACCAAATTGGGCTTACCCGGTTTACCTGCATTAGCGGAAGAATTGATCATTAAAAGAGATATCGATCTCGTACGTTACACAGGATCCAAATTGCATATTACGGGAATCTCTACAGCAAAGAGTGTGGCATTGATCAACGACGCTAAAAAAGAAGGTTTACAGATTACTTGCAGTGTGACGCCGTATCATCTGTTCTTTTGTGATGAAGACTTACAAACCTATGATACGAACCTGAAAGTAAATCCTCCCCTCAGAACACGTGATGATATGATGGCTTTGCGTGCGGCTGTGAAAAATGGGCAGATCGATTGTATCGCCTCACATCATATGCCACAAGATTGGGATCATAAGACCTGTGAGTTTGAATATGCGGCTTATGGGATGCTGGGTTTACAGACTGTATTACCTGCTTTACTGGAATCGGTAAATGGATTGAGTCATGAACAGATCATTGCATTATTATCCACCAATGCACGTAATATTTTTGGATTGCCGCAGACATATGTACAGGAAGGCACACAGGCTGAGCTCACAGTTTTCTCTACAGCGAAATCTGGAAAGCTCACGAAGGAGACACTGAAAAGCAAATCGAATAATAGTGCTTTTTTGGATCGTGAAATGAAAGGTGTAGTGATTGCCACTATCCATAAGGGACAGATATCAATAAAATAATAAATTATGAAACCCAACATCACTAACGAGGCTGTTAAATACGGAATAATCTCAGGTTTATTATCTCTTGTCATCATGTATGGCGCGTGGGCTGTTAGTATAAATACTTTTGTATCCGTGAGATTTATTTCATCATTCATTCCATATGTAATAGGAATATTAATCTTTGGGGGTATTACTCTTAGAAAAGCTAATGATAATCTTTTGAGCTATTCGGAAGCTTTGAAATTTGCTTTTCTAGGCTATGTTATTGTAGAAATATTTTTCGCTATTGGCAGTTATGTACTTTTCAATTTTCTTGATACAAATTTATCTCAAAAAACACTTGAAATTGCAATGGAGCAAACCCAAAGAATATTAGAAAATATGGGAGCTAGTGCCGATGATATTGAAAAAGGTTTGGAAAGAACCAAAGAAAGTGGAAAAGACATGAGTTTTAAGACTGTATTCCTTGGAGCAGGTCTTTATTTAATTTGGGATTTTATCCTTAGTTTGTTAATAGCTTTGATTATCAGAAGAGAAGCTAAATTCCAAGATCAATTATAATAGAATTGTATTTATGGACCTGTCAATAGTCGTTCCCCTGCTCAATGAAGATGAATCGCTGCCCGAATTATGCGGGTGGATAGAATCTGTCATGAACAAACACGGCTATAGCTATGAAGTAATCTTGATTGATGACGGCAGTACAGATTGTAGTTGGTCTGTAATTCAGGAAATCGGCAGCAAAAATCCGTGTTTCAAAGGCATCAAATTTCAACGTAATTATGGCAAATCAGCAGCATTGAATGAGGGTTTCAAAGCAGCACAAGGCGATGTGATCATTACAATGGATGCTGATATGCAGGATTCTCCCGATGAAATTCCCGAATTGAGAAGCCTCATCCTTGAAGAAGGGTATGATATGGTGAGTGGTTGGAAGAAAAAGCGATATGATAATACCTTGACAAAAAATATCCCTTCCAAATTATTCAATGCTGTTGCCAGAAGCAGTTCCGGTATTCGCTTACATGATTTCAATTGCGGACTCAAAGCCTACCGTAAAAAAGTAGTGAAGAGTATTGAAGTCTATGGCGAAATGCATCGCTATATTCCTATTCTGGCGAAATGGAGCGGATTTAAAAGAATTGGTGAGAAAGTCGTAGAACATCGTCCACGTAAATACGGTACCAGTAAATTTGGATGGCAAAGATTTGTCAATGGATTTTTAGATCTCGCCACCATCATGTTCCTTGGAAAATTCGGGAAAAGACCCATGCAATTTTTTGGACTGTTGGGTACTTTATCATTTCTAATTGGTTTAGGTGCCAGTATTTCATTGATCATTGCTAAATTTTTATCATCCGATTTTTCGCTGACCAATCGACCATCTTTTTATATCGCACTTACTACCATGATCATTGGTATGCAATTGTTTCTCACCGGATTTGTTGCTGAACTGATCGCAAGAAATGCCTCGGAAAGAAATGTATACCTGATTGAAGAAACTTCCGGACTGGAATAAACTATCTTCCCTTTTGATGCAACAAAAAGTGATCATCATAGGATCTGCCTGGCCACTGAGAGGTGGTGGTATTGCTACTTTCAATGAAAGATTGGCCAGACAATTTCAGGCAGAAGGTGATGAGGTTACGATTTATAGCTTCTCACTACAATATCCATCTTTTCTATTTCCCGGAAAGTCACAGTACGGAACTGAGCCAGCCCCTAAAGATCTTACCATTAAGAGTGTGATCAACTCTATCAATCCATTCAATTGGATCAGGGTGGGAAAAAAACTACAGCGGGAAAAGGCAGACCTCATCATTGTTCGCTATTGGTTACCTTTTATGGGTCCTTGCTTGGGCACGATTCTCAGAAGCGTTAGGAAAAATCGTCACACGAAGATTATTTGTATTGCTGATAATGTGTTACCACATGAGAAAAGACCGGGAGATCGTGCTTTGACTCAATATTTTATTCCACCCATTCATGCTTTCATTACCCTGAGTGAAAAAGTATTCCGCGATCTGAGGATGTTTACCCAGAAACCTGCTGAAGTGGTGATTCATCCTTTGTATGACAATTTCGGAGAAGCCATTCCTAAAACCGTTGCCAGAGAAATATTAGGACTTCCCAAAGATGCACCCATCATTTTATTTTTTGGTTTTATTAGAGCCTACAAGGGGTTAGACTTATTATTAAGAGGCATTGCGATACTAAAACAATCTGGCACTACCCCACCCCGCTTATTGATTGCAGGCGAGTTTTATGAAGATCAGACAAAATACGAATCATTGATTGATGAACTCAATATCAGGGATCTGCTGATTATGAGAACTGATTTTATTCCGGATAGTGAGGTAAGAAATTATCTGTGTGCCGCAGATTTTGTGATTCAGCCTTACAAACATGCTACGCAATCGGGCATCACACCACTATCCTATCATTTCGAGAAACCCATGTTGGTTACCAATGTAGGTGCATTACCGGCTATGGTGCCGCATGAGAAAGCCGGTATTGTTACAGAACCGGATGCAGATGCAATTGCCAAAGGCATTCAGCAACTGTACAGTTTAGGTGAAGAACATTTTTTATTCCATCTTCGCGAAGAGAAAAAGAAATACAGTTGGGAAGTACTTACGGGTGCTATCCGCAGACTGGCTAAAGAATCCTAACCAAACATTTTTTTATGGCAACAAATATTCATGCAATCATCGCCGCTTCTATTGCTGTTAAACAGGAAATATTGGCTGACAATGCTTTTCAACAAAAAGTACAAGATATTACCGATGCGGTGATCCATGCATTTCAATCCGGTAAAAAAGTCATGTTTTGTGGCAATGGCGGAAGCGCGGCTGATGCACAACATTTAGCAGCAGAATTTTCGGGCAGGTTTTATAAAAACAGAAGAGCATTACCATCTGATGCTTTGCATTGCAATACATCGTATTTAACAGCTGTTGCCAATGATTATAGTTATGATGATATTTATAGTCGCCTTGTAGATGGCACCATGGAAAAAGGAGATGTGTTGATTGGTATCAGTACCTCCGGTAACTCCCCCAATATTGTAAAAGCATTTGAAACTGCTCGCGCCAAAGGTATTGTTACCGTAGGTTTTACCGGCGCCAGTGGGGGCAAAATGAAAGATTTGTCTGATCATCTTTTAAATGTTCCTTCTACTGTTACACCTCGCATTCAGGAAAGTCATATACTACTCGGACATATCATTTGTGAATTAACAGAAGCTGCCATTTTTAATGACTAAGGAAAGCCACATGTTGCAACTGGAAAACATTACCCCTGAATGGACTTTATTTCTTGATCGAGATGGTGTGATCAATCATGAGAAAAACAATGATTATATCTTACACAAGGGTGAGTTTCGTTTTTATGATGGGGTTACTGAGGCATTAGCCACTCTCCGACCTTTCTTTAGTTATATTTTGATCACGACCAATCAAAAAGGTGTAGGTAAAGGCGTGATGCGTCTGGAAGATTTGCAGGATATTCACCAATACATGACCACTGAAATTGAACAAGCAGGTGGTAGTATTGATCAAATTTATTTCTGCGCAGATCTTTCGGATGATTCTCCTAATCGCAAACCCAATCCGGGTATGGCTTTTCAGGCAAAAGCAGATTTTCCGGATATTGATCTGTCTAAAAGCATCATGATCGGTAATAGACCCAGCGACATGAAATTTGGGAGAAATGCTGGTATGTATACGGTTTTTGTTGCCACTACTCATCCGGAAGTTCCATTCCCACATCCGGATATTGACCTGCGTTTCAAAGATCTGCCTGCTTTTGTGGAAGCGCTATTACAGATACGTAAGCTGCAATAAAATCTTAAAACTGTAATGAACCGTTCTCTTTCAGCTATTTTTACAGTATGAAGCAAGGTCTGTTTCTTTTTTTACTGGTCATCACCACCCTTTCTGTGCGTGCACAAGAATTACAGCAGATGGAAGATGAACTCAAGCCACTGGCTTATGCCATACTGAATGAAGATCAGTTCCTGGATCGATTCAAGGCCGACAGTGCTTTTACAAGAGGTTTGGTAAAGGCTTTAAGAACACCTCATTCCTTTCGTTATCGTTTCGACTCCTTGATCACCATTTCACAACAGTATGCTCCTGATAGCAGCTTTAGAATCTTCACCTGGCAGATACAAATGGAAGACATGAACCATTTTCGTCAAAAGGGTGCGATACAAATGCGTACCAATGATGGCTCATTGAAATTGATTCCTTTATTCGACGCATCCAAATTCACAGAAGCGCCTTTTGATTCAGTTCGAACAAACCAAAACTGGATCGGTGCCGTGTATTACAACATCATACAAACCACCTACAACAACAGAAAATATTATACCCTCTTTGGTTACGATGAAAACGACGCAAGAAGCAGCAGAAAATGGATGGAAGTGATGACTTTTGATGCCAATGGCAATCCACAATTCGGTGGCCGTTATTTTAATTATCGGGAAGACGATATCAAACCCAAACAACCCGCATTCCGCTTTTGTCTGGAATACAAAAAAGACGCCAATGCCAAACTCAATTATGATCCTGAATTAAACATGATCGTTATGGCACATCTGGTGAGTGAAGAAGGTGATAACAAAAAGAAACACACCCTTGTACCCTACGGCACTTTTGAAGGCTTTAAATGGCTTGGCGGAAAATGGGTACACCAAGCTGATATCACACAAGTAAACCCCGATGGAAGGGTGAATCCGGATCAAACGAGGAGAAAACAGTAAAACATTTGGATATGTCTGATGTCGGATGTCTGATTTATTTTAGATCCGACATCAGACATCAGACATCTAATCAAGTTTTAGCACCGCCAAAAACGCTTCCTGAGGTACTTCTACGTTCCCAATCTGGCGCATGCGTTTTTTACCTTCTTTCTGTTTTTCCAATAGTTTACGCTTACGGCTGATATCACCACCATAACATTTGGCAGTTACATCTTTACGCATCGCACTGATATTTTCACGTGCAATTACTTTGGCTCCAATGGCAGCTTGTATCGCGATCTGGAATTGTTGTTTAGGCAATAATTCTTTTAGCTTTTCACAGAGTCTGCGACCAAAGTCTTGTGCGCGACTACGGTGAATCAAAGCACTCAATGCATCTACTTTATCTCCGTTCAATAGGATATCCATCTTGACGATGTCTGCTTCACGATAGCCGATCGGACTATAATCAAATGAAGCATATCCGCGGGTAGAGCTTTTCAGTTTATCATAGAAATCAAATACAATCTCCGTTAATGGCATTTCAAAGATGAGCTCAACACGTGATGGGGTGAGGTAACTTTGATTGATCAGAATACCACGCTTACCCAAACAGAGGGTCATGATATTACCGATATAATCAGGCAATGTGATGATCTGTGCTTTGATAAATGGCTCTTCGATACGATCGATCTTCACCACATCAGGCATTTCAGCCGGATTGTTGACAATGATCTTTTCACCACGGGTGGTATATGCATTGAAACTTACGTTCGGTACGGTAGTGATAACGGTTTGATTGAACTCGCGTTCCAAACGCTCTTGAATGATCTCCATGTGGAGTAATCCCAAGAATCCGCATCGGAAACCGAAACCAAGTGCTTGCGAAGTTTCCAGTTCAAAAGTCAGAGAAGCATCATTCAGTTGGAGTTTGTCCATACAATCGCGCAACTCTTCAAACTCGTCTGTATTTACCGGGAAGATACCTGCGAAAACCATGGGTTTTACTTCTTCAAAGCCATGGATCATTTCACCGGGATTGTTGGCGAGTGTAATGGTATCACCCACTTTCACTTCTTTGGCATTTTTGATACCGGTGATGATATATCCTACATCACCCGCACGCACTTCCTGCTTTGGAGTCATGCTGAGTTTCAATACCCCTACTTCATCTGCGAAATAATCATTGCCGCTGGCTACAAAACGAATCTTATCTCCCTTTTTCAGTACCCCATTCAGAATACGGTAGTACACGATGATACCGCGAAAACTATTGAAAACACTATCAAAGATCAATGCTTGTAATGGTGCTTCAGGGTCTCCTGACGGTGCGGGGATACGTTCTACAATGGCTTCCAGAATTTCTTCGATACCTATGCCTGATTTACCACTCGCCAGCAGAATGTCTTCCTGCTTACAACCAATTAAATCCACGATCTGATCGGTTACTTCCGGAATTTTAGCGCCATCCATATCGATCTTGTTGATCACAGGAATGATCTCCAGGTCATTTTCAATGGCCAAGTATAAATTACTGATGGTTTGCGCTTGAATACCCTGAGAAGCATCTACTAACAACAAAGCTCCCTCGCAAGCAGCCAATGCACGGCTCACTTCATAGCTGAAATCCACGTGACCGGGTGTGTCGATCAGGTTGAGTACATACTGCTCGCCTTTATAGGTATAATTGATTTGAATAGCGTGACTCTTAATGGTAATCCCCTTTTCACGTTCCAGGTCCATATCATCCAGCACCTGGTCCATCATCTCCCGCTCGGTAATGGTTTTGGTATGCTCTAACAATCTGTCTGCCAGCGTACTTTTCCCATGGTCGATATGCGCGATAATGCAAAAATTCCTGATTTGCTTCATAAGGGCGCAAAGATAAGATGAAAAGGGACAAGACTGAAGAATCAAGGAACAAGCTTAGTCCGGATTATACACTGTTCTTCAACAAAATCGAATCAAGACCATATTTTGCTATATTAGGGGTACTAAGTCCCTGATAATTATGTTCTTGAATAAGATCAACAAAAAAGCCCAGATCAACAATGAAACGGGGCTGGGTACCAATACTACCCTGAGTGGTGGCGGTCGTTTTTTCAATCGCGATGGTAATCCCAATATGGATGTAAGGGGATGAATCTTTGGGAAAGACTCAATATTTACCACTCTCTTCTGACCATGTCCTGGTTCAACTTTCTGACCGTTGTGGTTATCTACTTTGTAACGACTAATTTATTGTTCACCGGCATCTATTTTCTAATTGGGATCGATCATTTAGGCGGACTGATGGAAGTAACCGGTATTGAATTGTTTGGCGAAGTATTTTTCTTCAGTGCCCAAACATTCACCACCGTTGGTTATGGACGTATCAATCCGATAGGTTTTGCCGCCAGTTTTACGGCTTCGATGGAAGCTTTGACCGGATTGATGACTTTTGCCATTGCCACAGGCATCATGTGGGGACGATTTTCAAAGCCTAAAGCTTATATCCGTTACAGCACAAATGCCATCATCGCCCCTTTTAGAGACGGTATTGCATTGATGTTTCGAATGGTGCCTTATACCAGAAATTATTTAGTGAATGTAGAAGTGAGAGTAACATTGGCGATTCATGTGGAAGAAGATGGGCAGCGTAAGAACAGATTCTATAATATGCCGCTTGATATTGCCAAAGCGAATACGATGACTGCTAACTGGACATTGGTGCATGTAATCAATGAAGAAAGTCCGATCTATGGTTTTACCAAAGAAGACCTTACCAATGCACGTGCTGAAATACTGGTATTTGTACAGGGGTTTGATGAGAGTGTATCTAATACAGTGGTATCACGCACTTCCTACACTTATGAAGAACTTATTTTCGGGGCGAAATTCCTACCGATGTATCATCCGAATGAAGATGGCACCAAAACAGTGTTGCATCTTGATCAGTTGGATGCTTATGAAGCAGCAGCTTTACCGGTGAAATGATTTCATGCGAAGGATGGGACGCAGATTTTTATGATTTGTTATGATCATAATCAATCATAAAAATCTGCGTTCCATCAAATACACCTGAGAATATTATTTAAGTGAGTCAATAATTACTTTGAACTCATCTGCAATCAAAGAAGCTCCTCCTACCAGTCCACCATCTACATCAGGTTGACTGAATAATTCTTTGGCATTGGATGCTTTCACACTGCCTCCGTATAAAATGGAAATCTCCTGTGCAACAGCATCACCATATTTAGCAGCCAGTTGTTGACGAATATAAGCATGCATTTCTTGTGCTTGTTCGCTGGTAGCTGTTTTACCGGTACCAATTGCCCAAATGGGTTCGTATGCGATCACTACTTTTTTCAATGCATCAGCAGAGAGATGATACAATGATTCTTCCAATTGTTGGGCTACAAATTCATTTTGCGTACCTGCCTCGCGAATCTGTAAAGGTTCTCCACAACAAAAGATGGGTGTGATCTGATGTTCTAAAGCAATATTCACTTTCTCAGCTAAAAACTGATTGCTTTCCTGAAAATATTCACGACGCTCAGAGTGACCCAATACTACATGCGTAATACCTAATGAGTTCAACATCACAACTGATGTTTCTCCCGTATAAGCACCGCTTTTTTTGTTGTAACAGTTTTGAGCTGCAATGTATACTTGTGTTTTACCTGCAACTTTTGCTTGCGCCATCGACAAATAAGGGGCCGGCACTGCAAATACCACTTGTCTGTTCTCATTCAGGTCATACTTATGAGACAATAACTGATCAAGTAGTTGTTGTCCTTCTGTGATCGTGAGGTTCATTTTCCAATTGGCGGCTGCTATCTGCTTTCTCATTATAGTTTTTTTGGAGTCGCTAAAATACAGTTTTCTTCTGTGCCCGCTGTGTATTCAGTGGCAAATTAATGGATTATAAGTGAAGGATGGGACGCAGATTTTTACGATTAATTATGATAAGATCATAACCAATCATAAAAATCTGCGTTCCATCATCAGAACTTAATGGATGACTGATAATGAAATGATTATTGCCACTGTCCGAAGGACTCCTTTGGAGAAGGCACAGAAAGACACAGAAATTATTGGGTTGAGATGGTGAGTAGGATTTGTTTTTCCGTTTCGCTGAGTGATTTTTGTTTGAGTTGCTTCCAGTTATCAATATCCATCAAAGCCTTATCCAATCTATATTTCACCCCCTTGCAACCCCAACTGAAATCAGAAATGATATTGGGCAATAAACCATCCCCAAATACATTGCAAGACACTCCGATCACCGAACCGGTATTGATGGATGAATTAATTGCCGTTCTCGAATAATCACCCATGATCACTCCGCATTTATAACCTGCCGGTAAATATTCCTGATCAGCTTCGCTCCAAATCTTAACGATACCTGCTGTATTCTTTAGGTTACTATTACTGGTACCCGCACCCCAATTACACCACTCACCTATCACAGCATCACCCATATAACCATCATGTGCTTTATTGGAATAGCCCATCATAATACTGTTCTTGATCTCACCTCCACCCATGCAATAGGGTCCGAGTGTTGTGGCACCATAAATGCGGCTGTTCATTTTCAGCACTGAATGATCCCCTAAAGCAAAGGGTCCTCGTATGGCAGAACCTTCCATCACAACTGCATTTTTACCAATATAAATAGGTCCTGTTGATGCATTCAATAGCGCATGCTCTACAATTGCTCCTGACTCTATGAAAATATGTTCGGCATGTATGCATCGATTGGTAGATGAGATTGCTGCTGATGTTTTGCCACGAGTTAATACATCAAAATCAAAACGCAAGATCCGGTCGTTCCACTGTATCAGATCCCATGGAAACTGTATCCGATCAACCATTGCATGATCATGTATATTTTCAAAATACTGCAATGATTGAGCTGCATCAAAATCTTCAAAAGAAAGATGTGTTTTACCAACAATCAATCCGTATTCATCTGCCCAGCAATCGTTTTTATCTAAACTTTGTACTAGATCTACCAATGCCTTATCGGGAATCACGGATGCATCTATCCAGATGTGTTCATCGGCACCGGCATAACCATACAGATTTTGCAAATACTTTTCTGTATGAATGAAGACCTGCATGCCGGTCAACTGCTCCCATCTCTCTGCCATGGTAAGCATACCCATACGTAAAGCAGCTACAGCCTTGGTTTGGGTCAATGGCCACAAACGTTTTCTTTGCGAATTATCGAATAGAATGATCGACATAGTACAAACTTAAAGCTTTTGGAGGGAAAGCGGGTTGACAGATGACAGTGGATAGTTGACAGAAAGCGTAACGCTTTTATATTGGGTATTTGTTTGGAAATGGATACTCCCCTAATTTTAATTTTATGATGATCGTTCCTGCGATACCTGCGGACTACAAAGAGATCACAGATGTATGGCAGGCATCTGTGAAAGCGACCCATCATTTTTTACCTGCTGATTTTACAGCGCAATGGAGAGATCAGGTGGAGACTGTTTTCTTACCGATGGTGCAATTGTATTGTGCTAAAGATGAAGCAGGAAAAATTGTTGGCTTTTTGGGAGTAGCGGAAGAGAAGATCGAAATGTTATTCTTAGATCCTGATTCACGTGGCAAAGGCATCGGAAAACAACTGACTGAATTTGCCATTCAAACTTTACAAGCCAATACCGTTGATGTGAATGAACAAAATGAGCAGGCTGTTGGATTTTATCTGAAAATGGGATTCAAACAAGTAGGCAGAAGTGAAAAAGATGCACAGGGCAATGATTACCCCATTCTGCATCTTTCTTTATAAGCTATCGTCCATACCGATAATGTCCGATGATAGGATAAGCGAATAACATATCTTCCATTACTTGTCCATCGCCGATATTATGAAGCACCAATGGTCGTTGTTGGTCTTTTGATTTTTGATGCACAACCAGACCGATATGTTTCATCCCTCTTGGTAATTGCCAGCAAACGATATCTCCTGGACGATAATCAGCTGCATTTTTTGTAATCGGCAGTATAATTCCTTTACGCGAAAAGAAATACATCAGGTTGGGCACTCTTCGGTGATCAATATTTCGATCTGTTGTTTTTAATCCCCAATATTTAGGATAGAACTGAAAATTCCGACGCATGTCTTCATGTACCTCTTTTTGCAAGTCGATACCCATTTTGCGATAGGCACGAATGACAACATCGGTGCAAACACCTTTATTGGCGGGCACATCTCCCATGGGATAAGGAATACTGTAATAAGTCAGATCGTATTCAACTTTGTTTTGAGATAACAGACAGGCTGAGTCTGCCAATTGCTTAAAAAACTGAGTTTGAGCGAATGCAGAAAAAAAAATTCCGAAAAAAAATACCAATAAGAGCGCGTGTACTAACCTCATAGTATGCAGTTTCTGTTGAAATGCATATCGGTAAATATTACATAGGAGGCTATTGTTAAAAAAGGGTAAATTAACTGTAATAAAAAAACCATCCGCTTAGGCGGATGGCTTTGTGCCCCAGGCGGGAATCGAACCCGCACTCGCTTTTTCGGCGAACAGGATTTTAAGTCCTGCGTGTCTACCAGTTCCACCACCAGGGCAGTGGTAAAAAAAATCCCGTCACGCATGACGGACGGGATTGCTGAGCGGAAGACCGGGCTCGAACCGGCCACCCCGACCTTGGCAAGGTCGTGCTCTACCAAATGAGCTACTTCCGCAATCGATATAAGAACTAAATCGGGAGTGCAAAAATAGGATTCTACAGCTCCTGACAAAATTTTTTGTTGATTTTTTATTTGTACTCAGGCGTATACTTACTGCTGCTCTGTACTTCTACATCAGGCTTCCCTTTGTAGCGCTGGTTGTACAGACGATAACATCCACCCAATACAAAAGCAAGGATACAAAACACTTGCAGATAGAAAAGAAAACGTGATGAATTTACCCAGTTTCTGGTAAAGTCTTTTTCCTGTGCGGCTTGTTGTTCGTTCGACATAATTTTGAATTGCTGTGCAAAAATAAGGCAGTACAACTTATTATAAAATCTTTCTGCGAATAATTTCCTGAAAACGGGTGCGTTTGTTGATAAAATAGTCCCAAACAATGGTTCCGGAATACACGCCCTGCAGGGATTTCATGGGCTTTTTCACTCTATGATTTTTTTCCGATTTTCCCATTAACCAGATCTTTACCACCGCCCAGTGCGCTTTCATGATCGCTGTAAAAAAAGCCAGATCCCCTGTTAACAATCCTTTCCATGCAGAAATGGCATCCAAACCAAATCGCACCGGTAATTTCCACAGTTTTTCACTCAAGGGAAGATTCTTATTCAACATCAACAAATTGTTCCTGAAATTCAAAAACACTTTTCGTCCACCTCTGGGTAATGTTCCACCCCCAACATGGTAAACAACTGAAGCCGGACAACTCATGATCGTATATCCCGCCAATTGCATCCGCCAACAAAGGTCAATTTCTTCCTGATGGGCAAAAAATCCGGCATCCAATCCACCCATTTCGTGATATACAGATGCCCGCACAAACATGGCCGCCCCGGAAGCCCAAAAAACAGGCTCGGGTTGGTCGTATTGTCCTTGGTCAGTCTCACAAACATCAAACACCCTTCCGCGAGAAAAAGGATATCCGAGCTGATCGATCCAGCCACCGGCCGCGCCAGCATATTCAAACAGATGGGGTTGATGATACGACAAGAGTTTAGGCTGACAGGCAGCAATCCTGAAGTCCTTTTCCATACATGCAATGATCGGTTCGATCCATCCCGGCGTTACTTCCACATCAGAATTGAGTAAAACATAATAATCTGCCTGAACATGCTTCAAAGCCCAGTTATATCCACCCGCAAAGCCCTCATTGGTAAGATTGTATAAGCAATCGACTGAAGGAAATGAGTCTTTAACTAAATCCATCGACCCATCCGTAGAAGCATTGTCCGCAACGATCACAGATTTGTTGGAATAGGTAGACGCAATCACCGACGGAAGAAAAGCCTCTAAATGCTTTCTCCCATTATAATTTAAGATGACAATCGCTACATGGGGGAATTCCAAGGAATAAGGTTTATGTGCGAAAATAGAGGGAAATGGTGAAAGGTGAAAAATCAAAAATCAAAAGTCAAAAGTCAAAAGGGTAGTGCTTATTTTTGACTTTTGACTTTTGATTTTTGACTTCTCACATCTTCCCCCACTCAATCAACCCCCTCACTTCCTTCGGTACGGTTCGCTCTCTGATTTTGGAGGTTTTTTCGCCGAGGCGAACGATGATGGTTTGTTTGGAAGGGATCACAATGATGTATTGTCCGAGGATACCTCTTGCATAAAAAATTTCAGGGTTCAGCGGATCGAGCCACCATTGGTATCCATAATAATCACAAGCTGCTCCTTTCAAATCAGTGATACCACAAGCTTTGATGGAATTGGCCCAATAAGTACTATCAATAATGGGTGCTCCATTCCATTTACCACTATCCAGCATCAACTTACCAATTCGCGCAAAATCGCGGGTATTGGAGTTAAAACAACAATAGGCTTTGATATGTCCGTTTTCTTTATCCGTACTCCATAAAGCAGGATGCTCGGCACCCAATGGTTTCCAAAGTTTTTCAGCAGCATAATCGCTGAGACTTTGTCCGGTAGCTTTTTCCAGGATCAATCCCAACAATTGTGTATCACCACTTTTATAAGAATGAACAGTACCCGGTTTGTCTTTCATCTTAACGCTGGTAGCAGTAGCATATGCATCTGTTCCATAGTAGATTTCAGAAGTAACAGAGAATAGATTCCAGTAAGATTCATTCCAATCGGTTCCGCTACTCATGGTTAATACATCGATGATGCGAACTGCGGCTTTATCTCCTTCTTTGAATTCAGGTAAATAATTTCCTACCGGCTCTTCCAGTGATTTTATTTTCCCTTCTTTCAAAGCCACACCAATCAATATACTGGTAATGCTTTTTGCCATGGAGAAGGATCCTGATTTTGAGCTGTCGCTATACCCTTTCCAATATTTCTCAAAAACCACTTCATTGTTTCGGATCATGAGTAATCCAACGGTTCCCAATTCCTCTAATAAAGTATTGAGCGAATCAGGATATGGAATCTGATTATAATTCGCAGCGTTGGTCCAGGGTTGTGGTGTGGAGACCGCTACTGTATTGTTCGTAAATTTTTCATAATCATCGATATTGGCAAAATTGTACCGAACAGCGGTGAACAGGTAGGTTTTACCTGAGATCAATGCATAAGCGCTAAAACTAAGGATGATCAAGAGTATCGTCCAGAGTAAACCGCGGAAGAATTTTTTCATGATAAGTTGTAGGTTTGATGTTTGAAATTAGGTTTTTTGCCACAGAGGACACTGAAGAGCACTGAAATATTTTGATTTTTTTGCATCAGTCATGAGAGAACAGCATTTGAAAGAATCACAGAAATAGCTGTATCTTGCAATTAGAAAACAAATTATGCACTTCCTGCACCTCAATTTAGACTTCCTCGATCATCCTTGTTGCTAAGGATGTATGGGTTTTGTTTTCATGCTTTCCTGTGAAAGCCATTCTTTATTTTATTTCAATCATTTTAGTATGCTTACTCAATCAGTATCAGCGAATACAGCTGCGTATTTGCAGTTGGAAGAACAATATGGTGCACATAATTATCATCCATTACCGGTAGTATTGGAAAAAGGTGCCGGTGTATTTTTATGGGATGTAGACGGAAAAAGATATTATGATTTCCTCAGCGGTTATTCCGCCGTGAATCAGGGACATTGTCACCCAAAGATCATTGCCAGTTTAGTAGAACAAGCACAGAAACTTACCCTTACCTCTCGTGCATTTCACAACAACCTTTTAGGCGAGTATGCAAAATTCATCACCCATTATTTCGGGTATGATAAAGTATTGCCTATGAATACCGGTGTGGAAGGTGGTGAAACTGCTATCAAATTGGCTCGCAGATGGGCTTACACAAAAAAGGGAGTTGCAGAAAATAAGGCCAAAATCATTTTTGCGGAAGGCAATTTCTGGGGAAGAACATTGGCAGCTATTTCTTCTTCAAATGATCCAAGTAGCTACAAAGGCTTTGGTCCGTACATGCCTGGATTTGAACTCATTCCATACAATGATACCATTGCATTAGAAAAAGCATTACAGGATAAAAACGTAGCCGCTTTCATGGTAGAACCTATCCAGGGAGAAGCCGGTGTAGTAGTACCTGATGAAGGTTATTTATCAAAAGTAAGAGAATTGTGTAGCACCTATAATGTACTCTTCATCGCCGATGAAATTCAAACCGGACTGGCTCGTACGGGAAAAATGCTGGCTTGTGATCATGAAAATGTAAAGCCGGATATTTTGATTCTAGGAAAGGCATTGAGCGGTGGCGTATTACCTGTGTCAGCAGTATTGGCGAATGATGAAGTAATGATGAATATCAAGCCCGGAGAACATGGATCAACCTATGGTGGTAATCCATTGGCTTGTGCAGTTGCTACTACTGCATTAACAGTATTGAAAGAAGAAAGAATGGCTGAAAACGCAGAAGCCATGGGGGCCTTATTAAGATGGGAGCTCGCAGCACTTCAATCACCTTTTATAGCAACCATTCGTGGTAAAGGATTGTTGAATGCGATTGTGATCAAACACCACAATCCGGAAGCAGCCTGGGATCTTTGTATAGAGTTAAAAGAAAAAGGACTCCTTGCCAAACCCACACACGGCGACAAAATCCGCTTCGCCCCACCGCTGCTCATCACCAAAGAGCAGATAATGGAATGTGTGGGGATTATCGGTGATTCTTTGAAAAAACTAATTTGAGGAAAGAGACAAGAGACAGGATACAAGACATAAGGAAGATTCAAGAATCAAGATACAAGAAAGCTGCAGGCTGCAAGCTACAAGCCTCACCTCTTTTCCGCCGGACTGAAGTCCGGCGCTATTTGAAATTCTGTATTGGCTACTTAAAACATAGATATATAGAACTCTCCTTGTGGCTTGCAGCTTGCGGCTTGGAGCTTTCTTGTATCTTGTTTTTTATTTCTTGTTTCTTATTCTTCCATTTTCTTTCCCACCGGCATTGTTGGAAATAACACCATGATTTGAATAATGATGGCACAGGCAAGAATACCGTACAGTGCAGGTTGTTTTACCGGGCATTCACCAAACATACAACTGGAAACCAATACATAATTGCGAATAGCCCAAGCCAGATTAATAGCGCCGATAAAAACATTGGTACGTTTGGTCCAGATACGAGGTATCGCAAAAAATAAAATCGCTGCGGTGCAAAAAAACACATGAAACAATCCGGGTCGTCCAAAACTTGTTCCTTCTGCAGCAAATCCAGAAATAGTGAGTCCCTTACTTTCAATGACAGTCCAGGGAAGAAAACAAAGTCCGAGCAATATGAATGCCGCTACCATGCCTATCTGCTGTGAATATTTCATGATTGATAATTGTGCTGCGAAGTTAAGCACCTATCAGGAAAGAAGACACAACTTCAACATAACAGTATTAATACAGGGAAGATTTGTAAGCATAACTGCCAGCAGGTTGTTGATTGGCACCCAGCTTAAGCAGAGACACTACAGTTCTTTGTGTTCCCTGGGTATATTCAACATAATATTGACCGGCGCTGTAGTTTTGTCCGAATTGAACAGTGCTATTGGCTTGTAACTGATTTTTTTGCTCGATCAATCTACCTTGCACATCCACTACTTTCATGGTAATGGGTAATTGTGTGTGCTTACTGTTCAATTGAACGGTGAAGAATTGTGTAGCGGGATTTCCCATTACTTTGATATTGAACTGCTGTTCATGAGTAGTAGCTACCGGGGTAGTAAAAACAGTTACTTTGAAAGGTACACGTTGACTAGCCACCCCATTCACCACTTGTGCCACCCAAAGCGTTTGGGTGCCTACTTGATTGATCACCGATGGTTGTATAGGAGATTGATTGGCTGCTGCAGAAGTATAAAACTGAAGTGAAGCTTCTGATAATGCTGTTACTTGCTTTTCAATATTGATATTGTTCCCAAATTTTCTAGCATCGTATGTTGCATCTGTTACAATAGGTGCTTGTGGCTGAACAGCAATGTCAGCAGTAGCTGTGGCATAACAACCGGAACTATGTATTTTTTGATAACGCACTTTCGCCACTCCGGGTTGTAATCCTCTGATAAAACCTGCAGCATCAATATCGAGATATGTATTTTTTTCTGATAACCACTCTCCTCCACTGGTTTCGGGCATTAAACGAATGGTTTGTCCGGTTACTACTTTTTTATATCCATGTATCTCTATAGAAGGTGGAGCTGCGGCAACGGTGAATTGTGTTTGTGTAATTGCCTGGCATCCATTTTCTTCCAGTGTATACTGTACGGTGACAGTACCTGCATTTTTCCCAACCAATGTATGTTGACGTAAAGAAGCAATAGTACTATCACTTACAGACCAATATCCCTTACCCTCTATTGACTTTAATTGGATACTGCTACCTTCACACAACTGAGAAGATGGTGTAACTGCATTGGATGATTGCTGTATCAATAAAGGCTGCATTTCAATCTTGGGCAGTTGAGGTGTTGCAGCGATATCTAGCGCACTGCTCACACTACTCTCACAACCTGCTATTGATTGCACCTGATAGGTAACAGTAATTTTTCCGGAAGCCATTGTTTTCAGTACACCCTGCTGATCAATGGTAGCGATGGTTGGCTCATTAACAGACCAATAACCGCCTTGATCAGCATGCTTTAACTGGTATACATTACCACTGCAAAAGTTGGTGGGCACCTGAATGGGTGACAAAACAGGATTCTCATGGATTTCAATTGGATTCACTTTCTCTTTATGTCCATCTATGTATAATAATTCCGCTTCGTAGATACCCGGACGAGTCGCTTTGAAACTGAATTGATAACTAATGGCAGCTTCGGGATTACGAAACAATTGAACACGATGATTGTATTGATCAGCTACATAGATATTCTCCTGCGCATCAATGAATAAACCATAAGGATAAGAAAATTGATTCATGCCCTTACCCAGTCCATTTCCACCGGCAACAGTTACACCTTGCTTAGCACCTTTACTCCAACGTTGGATACGTTGATTGGTTTCATCCGCAATAAAAAGATCACCGTTATCATTGATCGCAATATCAGTTGGAAAATACAACTGATCTGCAGCTGAACCTCTTTTGCCACCTGCTACTGTTATTCCTTCTTTTGCATCCTTAGTCCATAATTGAACACGATCGTTTGCCGCATCTGCGATGTATAGATTCCCAAATGCATCTACTTTTACACTGCTGGGATATCTGAGTTGATCCGCTTTATTACCCGCCTGCTTCCCTCCTGCTACTGTAATGCCTTCTACTGCACCGGGTATCCATTTTTGGATGCGATGGTTATAGTTATCTGCTACATAAATATTACCTTCCTTATCTAAGCAAATACCAAAAGGCATATTAAACTGACCGGCTTTATGACCTCTTCCATTACCACCGGCAACAGTAATGCCGTAAGGGTTAGAGGGTGAAAATTTTTGGATACGCTGATTGGCAGCATCAGAAACATACAAATTACCTTCTTCATCCACAGCTACACCCATGGGATAATCCAACTGATCGGCGGCATCACCCTGACCACGACCACCGGCAACGGTAATACCTACTTTAGCACCGGGTATCCATTTTTGAACACGATGATTGAATTGATCAGCGATATAGATATTACCGGCTGCATCTACTGCAATACCGCTTGGATAACGAAACTCATCTTCTTGAGTACCCTCTACTGCAGTTCCAGCAACCGTCTGAATTAACGCAGGTGTATAATTGCTTTTTACTGTCTGTCCGTTATGCTTCCATAATAATTGCGCTACTCTGGGTGAAACACCACTGATCTGCAACGATGCATTTTCACAAAGAGATGAAGCTTTGAAACTAAGATTTTGTTTGGTTGGGATGACGGTAAATGTTGAATCTGCTTTCACGCCATTCGACATCAGCAACAGCAGCAAAAAGAACAGGTTGTTGCGAACCTGAGTTGCGATTTGAAGAATGAATTTGCGCTGCAGTTGCATGGACTAAAATCACTTTGATTTGATGGTACAAAGTGACCACAATGGCAGCCGGTGGCAAATAACGGTAATATTGAAAATAAGGTAGTAGCGATGGTTAGAATGGTAGAAACGGTACTACAACCACCAATTCACAATTTGTTGTAGTACAGGATTCTTTTCCATCAACAAATACGTTGAACCAGAAATTTGTAGAAATCGACCTAGCAAAATGAAGGGTTTGAGCAAGGTCTAAGAAAGACTTGTACAGATTCTACTACAAAGCGCCATCAATACTATCAATGAAATTGTAGTAGCATGATAGTATACAAAAGAAAAAGAGCCGTTCGATTGGAACTGCTCTTCTCTTTTGGGTTTTCCCGGATAAGGGGTTTTCTATAGGTTGGGGTTACGAAAACAGTTTATCTGACTTTGATCAGTTGAATTATTTTTCTTCTGGTTCCCTGTAGGAATTCAGCATAATAAGTACCTGATCCTAAATTATGTCCAATCTGAATAGTACTATTTGGCAACTGATTCGCTTTAGACTCTAATGGGCGACCATTGATATCAAATACGCGAACCTGGATTGGTAAATCGTGCTTGCTTTCCATCTGAATGGTGAAGAAGCTACGACTTGGGTTACCCATTACTTTGATTTCCAGATCTGATTCTGTTGATACAGCTACCTGCTTAGTTGTGGGCACTGATTCCGTTGCAACAGCTGTTGCTGTGGTGTTCGATACGATTGTGCTGGCAGGTGCTGTTTCGGCACAACCAAAATCAGCACAAGAACCCAATTGATCTCCTTCGTGGTTTCCAATATGCGCAGGAACTGCATTAATGCTTACATGCAAAATCTGAACATTTGATGGATTACCCGGAGGTCTATGACAAACATAAACTTTCTTGGTATCACGTCCTTTTGAATCATATACCCTGATATCTCTTACACAAATTGTAATTCGGCTCTTAGACACACAACCCGCTTGCGTTCTCACAGAAACCTCAAATGTATAGGTACCTGCCTGAGTTGGCGCAAATACTGGTTGGCTACTTGTAGTACTACTCAAGGTTGCATTACCTGAAACAACTGTCCAATTATACGTGTAAGAAATTCCACCGGAAGCATTTGCCCTTAATGTTACACGTTGAGGACCATAACCTAAGTAGATATTGGTTGGAATACCACCTGTATAAGTATTGTTTTCAGGAATAGCCGTGATACTGCTGGAGCAATTAGCCAGTGGCACTACTGTTACTGTTTGAGTAGCAGTGTTTTTGTTTCCTGCAGCGTCCGTTGCAGTCCAAGTTACTACGGTTACACCTAATGGGAATGTAGCAGGTGCATTATTGGTTACCACCGGAACTCCACAATTATCAGAAGCAACTGGAGTACCTAAGTTAACGGCTGTTCCAAATGTTACATTCACATTCGCAGGGGCAGTGATCGAAGGCAGTTGATTATCTGTTACCGTTACGGTAAAGCTTCTCGATACACTATTACCACTGGCATCTGTTGCTGTAACATTTACTGTAGTGATTCCGACAGGGAATACAGTTCCGGAAGCCTGGCTATAGGTATATGTAATCGGACTTCCACAATTGTCTGTTGCTGTAACCGTATAGTTAACGGTAGCTCCACACATTCCTGCAGCGCTGTTGGTGGCAATATTGATCGGTTGTAGCATTACCGGAGCTTCTGTATCAACTACAGTAATTGTTTGACTAGCCGATACTTGATTACCTGCAACATCCGAAGCAGACCAAGTTCTGGTGATGACATAATTATAGAACGAAGCCTGTGCAGGATTGCTGCCTTTGGTAGATGATTGAGTAAATGATACAACTACGTTTTGATCAAAGTTATCTGAAGCGGTTACGGCGGCTACTGATGGAATGTTACCACAACTTACTGTTGTATTGGCAGGAACCCCATTGAGCACAGGCGCTGTTTTATCACGAACGATGACCAATTGAACAGCCGTAGTTTCATTCCCTGCTGCATCTCTAGCAGTCCAAATAATCGAAGTGGTACCAATTGGATAAGTAGTACCGGTAGCATTGTTACCGAAAGAAACTACATTAACATTATCAGTAGCAGTAGGTGTACCCAATGACAATACAGTAGCAGTATTCGAACCAATAGGCGCATCTACAACTATATCAGTAACACCTGCAATCAAAGGTTTTTCTGTATCAACAACTGTAATGATCTGTATGCCCGTAGCTGTATTACCATAAGCATCCGTAATGTTCCAAATCACTTGATTCTGGCCCAATTGATACACTGATGGCGCAACATTACTTATTTGTACTGCCTGTCCACTATTATCATAACCACTGGCAGTACCTAAATTAACACCTGTTGCAAAATTGACACCCGGATTTGTAGGAACAGTTAAGTTAGATGGAGCAACCAGTACAGGCGCTTCTTTATCTTCAACAATTACGAATTGTGTAGCTGTAGTTTTATTTCCGGCAGCATCAGTCGCAGTCCAGGTAACAGTGGTTTGTCCAATCGGGAATTGATTAGGTGCATCATTGGTAACGGCGGCGAAGCCACTGTTATCTGTTGCACTTGCGCTACCCAATGAAACATTGGTAGCAAAAGCCTGACTACTATTGGTAGTAGTGGTAACAGCTGCAGGGACAACAAGTACCGGTGGCTCCATATCTCTAACAGTCACCACTTGTGTAGCACTGGCTGAATTACCTGCTGCATCTTTTGCAGTCCAAGTAACTATTGTATTTCCAAGTGGGAATTGAGTAGGTGCATTATTAGTAATCACTACTCCAGACCCTGAGTTATCATTTGCAATGGCTTCTCCAATATCTACACCTGTTGCAACAGCAACACCCGCATCGGTATTCACAGTGATGTTTGCTGGTGCGGTAATGGTAGGTGCCTGGTTATCAAACACTTTTACGGTGAAGCTGGCGCTTGCAGTATTTCCACTTACATCAGTAGCTGTAACCTGTACAGTGGTTGTTCCAATTTGGAAGAAGGAACCTGATACTATATTATAGGTATAAGCAACCGGACTACCACAAGCATCGCTGGCATTAATGCTGTAGCTAACATTGGCACCTGCTGCATTCGCTGCAGTTGGCACATTGATATTATTAATCGTTCCAAATACAGGAGCTTGGTCATCTACAACAGTAATGGTTCTGGAAACAGTGGTTGTATTATTAGAACCATCAGTTGCAGACCATGTTCTGGTAATGGTATAATTATAATGCGCTGCACTGTAAATATCTGCACTACGTGTAGTGGTTTCAGTGAATGTTACAGCAACATTTCCATCAAAATCATCAGTTGCGGTAACAACAGGTGCTGAAGGAACAGCAGAACAATTCACAGTAACATTAGATGGTAAATTATTGAGTACCGGCGGAGTTACATCATTTCTCACCACCACTACCTGTTGTGTTTGAGTTGAAGTGTTACCATTACCATCATTGTAAGTCCAAACAATATTGTAAGTACCACTTTGTGTAAAGGTCAGTTGACTATTGGTGGTAGCCGTAACAGTTCCTACACAATTATCAGATGCTGTTGGATAATTGGTAATCGTTACCGGAGCTGATAAGTTCAATGTTGGTAAAGTAGCCACATTTGGCGATGGTGGTACATTATCAACAACCGTAACAGAAATTGGTGCAGATATTTGAATGTTACCATCAACTGTTACCCCAACAGAGTAAGCTCCTGTTGCACCCGCTTGATAAGTAGCAGCGTTAGCACCTTGAATAGGCTCATCGTTCAAATACCACTGATAAGCTGTACCAACTGTTGCAATCGATAGAGGTACTTTTGAAGATGGACAAATAGTGGTATTACCAGTCGCTTGAATAGCAGGCAATGGTGTTACAGTAAGCCTTACACTCTTATAAATTTTACAGTTTACAAATGGAACACCTACCGTATAAATACCGGTATTCACAGTTTGTGCATTGTAAACAATTGGGCTTGCTGAATTTGATACGAATGAATTTGGACCCACCCACTCATAAGCCGTACCGCCATTAGCAAATAAACGAATGGTACTTCCAATTCCGAAAACACTACCATTTGCTTGAGCTGTTACCGGCGGTTCTGCATATGTACTACAAGTTCCACTCACTTTAAAGTCGCTCCAGTTAGAAGCAGTACCATTTTGCGCAACGTTCACCAATGACAAATGGCGATTATTACCACTGGCATCCAGAACAGAAGTTTCAGCATTGGCAACATTAGCCCAACCTTGATTGTATTTGAAGTAAGCTACCAATCCTGTTTGTGCAGGCTGTAACTCACAATTCATATTATTGATGATCTCACACTGATTCAGCGCACGATTCCAAACCTTGGATTCTTCAAGTTTACCACGATAGAATTCAGTAAAGCCAGGTTGATTTCCTATGACAAATAAGTTAGGATTGATAGTAGTATTTAAGTTAGCTGGAGGAATGGTAGTAATATCACCAGTAGCTTCCTGTGTAGCTTTTAATACACCATCAATATAAATACGCATATTAAACCCATCATAAGTGGCCGCAACATGGTGCCATTGGTTCAGTCCATTGAATTCAGGAGCTGTCAATTTCTTCCACTCGCCATTAATATGTAAATAGAAGACCACTGATTTCCAACCATCATCAGTTCTTGGGAAGATATATCCATAGTTATGATCACGAGAAGAATTACCCATTACACTTTGGATATTTCTTTGACCATCTGTAGGATATACCCAACTTTCGAGCGTGATCTGATTGCTGATTCTAAAAGCTTCATTACTTGGATAAGTGAGTATATCATCCACTCCATCCAATGTAATACTACCACCTTTATTGGCTACTGTAATTTTCACACTGGCAAGAGGATTACATCCATTCACTTCAGAAGTAACAATATAGGTTCCACTATTGACAATCTGAGCATTGGTCAATGAAGGATTTTGCTGGTTAGAAGTAAAATTATTAGGTCCGGTCCATGAGTAAGAAGAAGCACCTTCTACATTCGCAGTTAATTGTATGGTGTTACCGACTTCTAAAATAGGACCATTCACTGTTGCAGTAATGGTAGGGGCTGTAAAAGGCGCACAGGTGTTATCATTAACAAATCTTCCAGTAGTGAAGTTCGATGTAGTAGATAACAAAGAAAAATTATTCAGTGCTCCATTGTTACCATTTCCACTCTCATCAATCACATGAGTAATACCTTCATTGTTCACGGATTCAATACCTTGATCAAACTGATAATACAACTGTAGCCCTGTTTGAGGCATTGGCAATTCACAGTTCATATTATTGGTGATCTCACAAAGATCCAAGGCCCTATTCCAAATACGCACTTCATCTAAAAAGCCTTTATAAAATTCTGTATAACCGGTTTGGTTACCAATTGAAACAGGATTGGTATTTCGAGACAATTGACCTACAAACTCTTCTGTAGCAGAAAGAACACCGTTCACATAAATACGCAATTTGAATCCATCATAAGTGGCTGCCACATGATGCCAAACATCTATCTGTGGTTGACCATTTACTAATGGATAAGGAGCTCGGGCGATCTTCCATCCTTGTCCTTCTAAGTGAACATAAAATGAAATGGATCTCCAACCATCATCTGTACGAGGAAACACATAACCCTGTGTAGCAAAAGATGATTTATTCACCACCGTCTGGATTGGGGTATTCCTGTCGGTAGGACGAATCCATGCTTCAATGGTAAGACCAGTACCGGTATTCAATGAAGGATTATCAGGAACCGTAATTGCATCATTGATACCATCCAAATTAATTCCACGTCCGATTCTTGTAGCCACTTGAACCGTAACGTTTTGTTTTACAACACAGCCATTTGATGTGGTAATAGAAACGGTATAAACACCGGCATTACCAGCCGCAGGTTGAGTTGGAGATGCTAATGTAGAATTGAACCCATTGGGACCTGTCCAACTATATGAAACGCCACCGGTAGCGTTGAATTGAATAGTTTCTGTAGTAAGATAAGAGGTTTTATCACTGCTGGCAGATGTCACAGGCTGTTCAAAAACAGTGCAGGTTCCAGTCGCAATACCTTCAACCCAATTAGATGTTAAGCCATCTAATAAAAAATTATTGAGCGTAGCATTGGCTCTACCAGCTACAGAATTTGTTACGGTAGTAAAAAGCGTATTCAACGAACCTGCTAAACCTTGATTCAATTTAAAATAAGAAACCAGCCCGGTTTGTCCACCGGCTGCTAATTCACAAGACCTGTTATTTTGAATCTCGCACTGCGTCAGCGCTCGTCTCCATATTCTGATCTCATCTACACTTCCTGCGTAGTATTCTGATTGCTGATTTTCAAATCCATTATGATATCCAACTGTTAAAGGATTGGTATTTACCGATATGGTTCCTGTAATTGCTAATTCTCCTGCCGGACTACCATTGATGAATATTTTCATGAAAGCACCATCATAGGTAGCTGCCACATGAGTCCAAGAATTTCTGTGCGCAGCAAAAGGAACTTCTAATTTTCTCCAACCGATATTGTTGAAATTGATATAAAAAACCAGTTTATTCCAGTTGTCATCTGTTCTTGGGAAAATATAACCGGTATTCTGACTGTTAGAAGATTTTGAAATAACAGATTGTACGTTACGTGTATTGGTAAGATCGGGCTTGATCCATGATTCAATGGTAAACTGTCGATTCAGGTTTAAAGCAGTGTCAGAACCAACAATCATTTGGTCATTCACACCGTCAAAATTTAAGGCATTGCTTTGCGCCTTGGTTGCTGTAATGACGAACAGCAAAAACACACTGAACAAAGAAGACAAAACCAATTTTCGAGTAGAAAAAGCCATGATTCTAGTTGTTTGCAATGATGCGAATCCAAACATTCGTTTGGGGCACATAGGAAAGGATTCAAAATTTTAACCTGGATATCAACTTTAAAAAAGTCCGATAGGATGTTGGAGATTTGGTATCAACAGGAATAATGGGGATATGTCAACCTGTTAATGAAATCCAAAACTAACTGATAGTAGTTGAACTTCAAAGCACTGTCTATCTTTTTTTACTAACAAATGTGAATTTTATTCAATAAGTACTCGATTTAATATGTCCTTCAGGAAACAGAAAGGATAAAATTATATATTTTAAAATTTATAAAACTATATTTTACAGTAATTTATATGAAAAAAATGCAAATTTTTTCTTTGATCAACCAAGACATTTTACGCATATTATAAAATGATTAAAATTTGAAATTGTTGATAAAATATATCTAACTAAGCTAGAAAACAGACAACGCCCTACGTGTTTTACACAAACCGGATTACGTGAAAAAAACCGGAAGTCTATAGAAAATCACTACAATTGAAAATCAATCACTTATAAAAAAAGGGATCAGTCAAAACTGATCCCTTTTGAGGTCCCGAGCGGATTCGAACCGCTGTAGAAGCTTTTGCAGAGCTCTGCCTAGCCACTCGGCCACAGGACCTAATCCGTAGCAGGGTGCGAAAATAAAGCAATCAAAGGAATTTCAAAATTCTAAATCTGAAAACCCGAAATTTGTCCGCGTTAACCCATTCAGTATGAACCGTATTCCCGAAAGTGAATTCATCCTTAACCAACGTGGTGCCGTATATCACTTGAACTTAAGACCCGAAGAACTCGCTCCTACCATTATAACTGTCGGTGACCCCGACCGTGTTAGCGAGGTGAGCAAACATTTTGATCATGTGGAAGGTAAATTCCAACACCGTGAGTTTGTTACCCATACCGGTCGAATCGGTCAAAAAAGAATCAGTGTGGTGTCTACCGGAATTGGAACAGACAATATTGACATCGTACTCAACGAATTGGATGCACTGGTCAATATAGATTTCAATACCAGAACCATTCAACCCACACATACAGCGCTTACCATCATCAGAGTGGGCACTTCAGGATCACTGCAAGCGAATATTCCAGCTGATAGTTTTGTAGCCAGTACGCATGGACTTGGCATTGATAATCTGTTGAATTTTTATCAACAAAAGAACAATCCGGAAGAAAATGAAATATTGGGTGCATTCATCAAGCACACTAGCTTGGGCAACAATATTGCATCTCCATACATCGCTTCTGCAAGCCCTTCCGTATTGAAACATTTTGTAGAAGGTTTTCATCATGGCGTCACTGTTACTTGTCCGGGTTTTTATGGCCCACAAGGAAGGGTATTACGACTAGGTTTATTCAATACAGATTGGGTAGATCAACTCACGAGTTTTCAATATGGTAACCATCGTATTACCAACTTTGAAATGGAAACCAGTGGTATCTACGGATTGGGTAAATTATTGGGGCATCATTGCTTGAGTTTAAGTGCTATTGTTGCCAATCGAGTGAATAAACAATTTAGTAAAGATGGTGCTGCTGCCGTTGAAAAACTCATTATTAAAACTCTGGAAACATTAGCTACACAATAACAACCATGACACTTCAATTTTATAAATACCAAGGAACCGGTAATGATTTTGTGATCATGGACAATCGCAATGCCGAGATTCATTTATCAACAGCACAAATCAAGCATCTATGCGACAGAAGGTTTGGCATTGGCGCGGATGGATTAATGCTGCTGAATACTTTATCGGGCTATGATTTTGAAATGAAATACTACAATGCAGACGGCAACGAAAGTAGTATGTGTGGCAATGGAGGCAGGTGTTTAACACGATTTGCCTATGATATGGGTATCCATAAAAACACCTATCGCTTTCTTGCTTCTGATGGTGAACATGAAGCTGAGATAGATGATAAAAAATGGATTCGACTGAAAATGAAAGATGTGGATCATATCACACATTATCATGGCGATACCGTACTGGATACCGGCTCACCACATTATATCAAAACGGTTCAGGATATCATGAATCTGGATGTATACAATGAAGGAAAAGCTATTCGTAATAGTAAAGACTTTTCTGCCAAAGGTATCAACGTGAATTTTGTAGAACAAGCATCCAACAATATCATTGTTAGGACTTATGAAAGAGGTGTTGAAGATGAAACATTCAGTTGCGGAACAGGGGTAACTGCTGCTGCACTGGTATTTGCACACAATGAAAAAGGTTTTAACCGTGTTGACATTCAAACAAAAGGCGGAAAACTGGCTGTAGAATTTGATAAAATCAATGACCAACAATTCAGAAATATCTGGCTTTGCGGTCCGGCAGATTTTGTGTTTAAAGGAGAGATAAATATTTGATTATTTCTGATGTCGGATGTCTGATTGATTTCATAAATCAGACATCCGACATCAGAAATCAGACATCTAACATTCACCCTATGATTCAGTACTTCAAAAATATAAACGGACAAACAGTTGAGATCAATAAAGGTGATCGAGATGTTTGGGTAAACTTGGTACCTCCTTTCAAAGAAGAAGAGTTTATTGAATTATCTGAGGGCTTGGATATCCCCATTGAATTCTTGCGCGATTCATTGGATATTGATGAACGTCCGCGTTATGAAATTGAAGACAATGTTCGATTTGTTGTCATCAAAACGCCTACTGAAAATAACTCCTTTAATGACAGCGATGCATTTTACATTACAATACCGATCTGTATCATCTTAACACATACACAAATTGTAACCGTTAACTCTTTTGATAATGGTGCCATCAAAAAATTCTTGAACTCTTTTCAAAAAAGACATCCGGATAAGAAGAATATGATGATCCTGAAAGTTTTTGAAAAAGTAGTGCAGAATTTCATGGAGTTTTTGAAGGAGATCAATCATCGAAGAAATCAATATGAAACAAGTTTGTATGAAAGCAATAGCAATGTAGACTTACTCAACCTCATGCGTATACAAAAAAGTCTGGTGTATTTCGTAACAGCACTCCGGAGTAATGAAATGCTGATGATGAAATTGGAGCGAACCAATTTTTTAGGTCTGAATGAAGAAGAAAGAGAATTCCTGAATGACCTGATCGTTGATACCAGTCAGGCTTTGGAAATGGCGAATATTTATACCAATATACTTACCAGTACTTTAGATGCGTTTGCCAGTATCATCAGTAATAACCTGAATAATGTGATGAAACGCCTCACGTCTATCACGATTATTCTTTCCCTTCCGGTAATGGTCGCCAGTTTGTACGGCATGAATGTTGACAATATTCCTTGGGCGCATTCACCTTATGCATTCTATGTACCTATTGGTTTATCGATCGCTATAGCGATTGTGATCAGTTGGTACTTCATGAAAAAGAAATGGTTCTAATATGCCCTTATTCAATATTCGCGTTTACGGAATTTTATTAGATAGTCAACAACGTCTTTTAGTAAGTGATGAATTTATTCGTGGCGCCTATATCACAAAACTACCGGGCGGTGGATTGGAATTCGGTGAAGGCACACGCGATTGTTTGAAAAGAGAATTCAAAGAAGAAACCGGATTAGATGTTGAGGTAGGAGAACATTTTTATACCACTGACTTTTTTCAAATTTCTGCATTCAATCAAAAAGACCAGATCATTTCCATCTATTACAAGGTTCACACAGTAGAACCCATCCTTCTTGAAACCAAAACAAAACCTTTTGATCTCAGTCCAGAACAAACCAGCAATCCCAATGGTGAAAGTGAAGTCTTCCGCTGGATTCCCTGGCATGAATTAACCGCCGATAGTGTTACGTTGCCTATTGATAAGGTGGTGGTGGGGATGTTGAGGAAGGGGTGATTGGGTTATCAGGTAATCGGGGGATCAGGTTATCGGGTGCTGGGTGTAGGGTATTTGTAGTTTAGATATAGGGAGTGTTCAATTAAGTGTGTCAGTTATTAAATCGGGTTTTAAAATAATCTGAC
>VFQQ010000582.1_pt1 | contig 68444 bp, 64 predicted proteins | sample 3512341 | NCBI WGS metagenome assembly VFQQ01 (sample SAMN10412373, study PRJNA504923) | tailings metagenome | isolation source: Relicate 2 Philex TSF1 revegetated site | place: Philippines: Tuba, Benguet | collected 2017-08-29
CGCATGCGGTTCTGGGGATCGGCCACGCTCGCCACCGGCGTGTTCCTCACCTACCTGATCCCGGACACGCTGCTCTTCATCCCGCTGTTCAAGATGTTCGCCTTCGTGCGCGACGCCTTCGGCATCGAGCTGATGAACCACTGGTGGACGATGATCATCATCTACCCGACACTGACGGTGCCGTTCTGCACCTGGATCATGATCGGGTACTTCGCCTCCATTCCAAAGGAGTTGGACGAGGCGGCACTGATCGACGGCGCCACCTGGACGCAGACCCTGTTCCGCATCTTCATCCCGGTCGCGCTGCCGGGCATCATTGCGGCAACCATCTTCGCCTTCACCGTGAGCTGGGCGCAGTTCCTCTATCCGCTCGCCTTCACGACCTCCGCCGACCAGTTGCTGCTGCCGGTCGGGATCATCACCACCCTGATCAAGGGCGACGTGTTCAACTGGGGCCAGATCATGACGGGCGCCCTGCTCGGCGCGGCGCCGCCGCTCATCATCTATGCCTTCCTCATGGACTACTACATCGCCGGGCTCACGGCCGGCGCCACCAAGGGCTGAAGCAGAAGGTACAGGACAAGGAGTGCAGGGTCGCCATGGCGCAAGTGACGCTTCGCAAGGTCGTGAAGAACTACGACGAAACGCCGGCCGTGCGCGGCATCGATCTGGATATCGCCGACAAGGAGTTCGTGGTGCTGGTCGGGCCATCGGGCTGCGGCAAGTCCACAACACTGCGCATGATCGCCGGGCTGGAGGAGATCACCGCCGGAAACATCCTGATCGGCGACCAGATCGTGAATGACGTCCCGCCCAAGGACCGGGACATTGCGATGGTGTTCCAGAACTATGCGCTCTACCCGCACATGACCGTGCATGAGAACATGTCCTTCGGGCTCCGGCTGAAGAAGGTGCCGAAAGCGACGATCAACGAGCGGGTGGAGGCTGCGGCCAGGATCCTCGACATCACGGAACTGCTGCAGCGAAAGCCCAAGCAGCTTTCCGGCGGCCAGCGCCAGCGCGTGGCCATGGGACGTGCCATCGTGCGCGACCCCAAGGTTTTCCTCTTCGATGAGCCGCTGTCGAACCTGGACGCCAAGCTTCGCGTTCAGATGCGGACCGAGATCAAGAAAGTGCACCAGAAGGTCCGCACCACCACGGTGTATGTGACCCACGACCAAGTCGAGGCGATGACGCTCGCGGACAGGGTGGTGGTGATGAACGGCGGCAACATCGAACAGGTCGGCGCCCCGAACGATCTCTACCACGCCCCCGCCACCAAGTTCGTCGCGGGCTTTATCGGCTCGCCCGCCATGAACTTCATCCCGGCGAGGCTGGAGAAGACGGCCGGCGGACTTCAGGTCAGGCTCGGCGATCAGATCGCCTTCCCGGTGCCTGGCGGTCGCACGGCCCGCTACGAGCCGCATCTGAACAAATCGAAGCTCTTGTTCGGACTGCGGCCCGAGCATCTGACCGAAGTCCGCCGCCACCTCGAGCCCGACCAGCACGCCTTCGAGGTCATGCTGGACGTGACCGAACCCATGGGGATGGAGACGCTCGTCTACTTCACCATCGGGGGTACCGAGGTCTGCGGGCGCGTCAATCCGGCGGCCGGTGCGCAGGCGGGGGCGCGCATGGGTCTGCTCGCCGATCTCAACCACATGCATCTGATCGACGATGAGACGGGCAAAGTGCTCTGATCCTCGTAAGGTTCGTATGAATTGCCGCAGCGGGAAGCGTGAAACCTCGCGCGGAACAGGCGGAGGAAATGTTCGTGGGCGATCTCAAGGGTAAGGTGGCCTGGGTCACCGGAGCGGGTTCGGGCATTGGCGAGGCCGGCGCGCTGGCACTGGCCAAGGCCGGCGCGGCGGTGGTGCTCACTGGGCGGCGAAAGGAACCGCTCGAGGATGTGGCCAAGCGGATCCGGTCTGGCGGCGGCACGGCGCTGGTCAAGGCCGGCGACCTGATGAAGGCGACGACGGCGCAGAAGACCGCTGCCGCCATAAAGGAGAAGTTCGGTCGTCTCGACATCTTGGTGAACAATGCGGGACTGAACATCCCCAAGCGCCGCTGGACCGAACTCGACTACGCTGGCGCCGATACCGTCATTCACGGCAACCTCTCCTCCGCCTACTACTGCGTCATCGCCTCACTGCCGATGATGCGGGCGCAGAAGGATGGCGTCCTGATCCACACCGCTTCCTGGGCCGGGCGCTTCGTCAGCGCGCTGTCGGGCACCGCCTATACCGCGGCGAAACATGCCGTTGTGGCGATGAGCCATACGATCAACCTCGAGGAGTGCACCAACAACATTCGCTCCTCGGTGCTCTGTCCGGCCGAAGTGGCGACACCCATCCTGGACAAGCGTCCGATTCCGGTCAGCAAGGCCGACCGAGCCAAGATGCTGCAGTCGGAAGACATGGGAGACCTCATTCTCTATATCGCCACGCGTCCGGCGCATGTCTGCATCAACGAAGTGCTGATCAGCCCGACTTGGAATCGCGGCTATGTTGCCGCCCAGCAGCATCGGGGCTGAAGGCAGGGCTATATGGTCACCATCAAGGCGGCGGCGCTGGAAAGCTTCATCGGCGACATCTTCGCCGCCGCCGGATGTTCAAAAGCGGAAGCCGAACGCGTCGGCCGCTATCTCGTCTCTGCCAACCTGACCGGGCACGACAGCCACGGCGTCGTGCGCGTGCCGCGCTACGTGCAGCAGAAGCGCGACGGCGCCATCCATGCCGACGTCAAGGTCGACCTGCTGGTCGACACGCCCGTGCTGGCGGTGGTCGACGGCAAGTTCGGTTTCGGCCAGACGGTGGCGCCCCAGGCGGTGCAGATCGGCATCGACAAGTGCAAGGTCATGGGCCTCTCGGCCGTCGCCCTCAGGAACGCCGGCCATATCGGGCGCGTCGGCGATTGGGCGGAAATGGCGGCCGAGGCCGGTCTGGTCTCCGTTCATTTCGTCAACGCCGCGGGTTCCGTTCTGGTCGCGCCATTCGGCGGGGTGGAGCGGCGCTTCTCCACTGCGCCCTATTGTGTGGGCGTGCCGTTGCCCGGCCGCGGACCGCTGGTGCTCGACTTCGCCACCTCCATCGTTGCCGAGGGCAAGGTCCTGGTGGCGAGCCAGGGCGGCAAGAAAGTGCCGGAAGACGCGCTGATCGGCCCCGATGGCGCCATCGGCAACGACCCGCATCTTCTCTACGGCGACTACACGCCTACCGGCCCGCGCAACCACGCGCAGGGCAAGGGTGCCATCCGAGCCTTCGGCGACCACAAGGGTTCAGGCCTCGCCTTCATGTGCGAAGTGCTGGGCGGCGCGCTCTCCGGTACCGGGGCCACTTCCCACGGCCGCCCCTTCGCCAACGGCATGTTTTCCTTCTACGTCGATCCCGCCAAGGTCGACCCCGCTGGGTTCTTCCCCGGCGATGTGACCCGCTACATGGCCTTCGTCAAGAGCGCCAAGACCGCGAGAGCGGGGGCCGAGATCCTGCTCCCCGGCGAAGCCGAGGACCGTATGCGGGCGGAGCGCCGCGCCGAGGGCGTGCCGCTTCCCGACGACACCTGGGCTTCCATACTCGCCGCGGCGCGTTCGGTCGGCCTGGACGAACGGCGCATCCAGGCCGCCACTGCCTGATCCTTCGGAGACACCGCGATGACCACGAACAAGAAGAAGATTCTGCTGCCGGAGACCATGTCTCCGTCTGCCTGGGCGTTGGCGAAGAGCCGTCCGGATGTCGAGACCCTGCCCTTCAACCAATTGATCAGCCAGGCCGAGTTCCAGTCCATGCTGGGCGATGTCGACGGCGTGGCGCTCGGGGTCACGCCCTTCGGCCGACCGGAACTGGCCGTCTCGCCGCGCATGCGCGTCGTCGCCCGCATCGGCGTCGGTTTCGATGCCGTGGACGTGCCGGCCCTGACCGAGAAGCGCATCCCGCTGATGATCGCGGGTATCGCCAATTCCCCATCGGTCGCCGAACAGGCGGTCTTCTTCATGATGGCGTTGGCGAAGCGCCATGCCGAGCTAGACGCCCAGGTGCGTACCGGCCGCTGGAACGAGCGCTTCGGGACGCTGCCGCTCGACCTCTTCGAAAAGACCGTCCTGATCGTCGGTTTCGGGCGTATCGGCACCCGCACGGCCAAGCGCTGCCTCGCCATGGACATGACCGTCCTGATCTATGACCCCTATGTGAAGCCGGAGGTGATCCGCGCCGCGGGCTGCGAGCCGGTGGCCGACCTCGATTCCGCGCTGCCGCGCGCCGACTTCGTCTCCATTCACTGTCCGAAGAACCCGGAAACGATAGGCATGTTCAACGCCGCCCGCATCGGACGGATGAAGGCTTCCGCCTTCCTGGTCAATACGGCGCGCGGCGGCATCGTCGACGAACCGGCCCTGCATGCCGCCTTGACCGGCGGCAAACTCGCCGGTGCCGGGCTCGATGTCTTCGATCGCGAACCGCCACAGCCGGACAACCCGCTGCTGAAGCTTCCCAACATCATCGCCGCACCGCACATGGCCGGCGTCACGAAGGAAGCGATGGACCGGATGGGCATGGCCACCGTCACCAACATCCTGGCGGTGCTCGACGGCAATCCTAACCCGGACAACTGCGTCAACCGGGAGGTGCTTGCCTGAGGGTGGCTTCCGGAACCATCCTGCTCCCCGGACGTTGAGGATGTTCCGAACGCCGGGAAAGAGGTTTGGCCGGGAAATCGCGGGCTCGTTTCGTTGTTCTGTCGGTCCTGCTTCTGGCACTGGGGGCGGCGGGACGGTCTGCGCAAGCGCAGGACGATGGGCTGTTCGCCTACACGGTCGAGATTTCCGGGACGGGCGTCGCCGAACTCGACCGGTCGATTGCGGCCCTCTCCGCTCTCGAGGCGCGCAAGAGGAACCCTCCGGCCACGCGTGCCGGACTGCAACGCCGCATCGCCGAGGATCGCAGATCGATCACTGACCTGCTGCGGTCGGAGGGCTACTACGCGGCGCGCCTTACCGATTCGATTGACGAGGCGGCCAAACCTCTCGCCATTCGCATCGGCATCGAGCTAGGACCGCAGTTCAGCATTGCCGCCTATCGCGTCGATCTTCGCGGCCCGGCCCCACCGGACATCCTCGCCGGTCTTGCACTGCCAAGAGCCGGGGATCCGGCTCGCGCGCCCGACATCGTCCGGGCAGAGGCGGCCGTACTCGGTCGGCTGGCGGAGAAGGCGCGGCCCTTCGCGCGCGTGATCGGGCAGGACATCGTGGTCGATCACGCCACCGCGCGCATGGAGGTCGATCTCGTGATCGACCCTGGCGGTGCCGCCACCTTTGGCCCCCTCTCGCTGTCGGGTCTGGAGGAGGTCGAGCGCGATCACCTGATCGGCCAGCTCCCCTGGAAGGAGGGCGATCCTTTCGATCAGCGCAAGCTCGACGACGGGCGGCGTGCGCTGGGTCGCTCCGGCCTGTTCTCGTCCGTCGTGATCGACCCCTCGATGGCCACCGATCCGTCGGGTGACGTGCCGATCAGCGTCGCCGTGGCCGAACGCGAACACCGTTCCGTCGGCATCGGGTTGCGGTACGAGACCGACACCGGCTTCGGCACCGAACTGTTCTGGCGCCACCGCAATCTCTTCGGACGGGCGGAGACTCTCGATCTCAGCGCGCAGGTGGCGCAGAACCAGATCGGGGCCGGCGCCCAATATCGCGAGAAGGGCTTCCTGGCGACGAAGAATACCCTCTCCCTCGGCGCCACGGTGAAGCGCGAAGAACAGGACGCCTATGACAGCCGCTCGGCTGGTGTCACCGCGGCGCTCGAACGCCCGCTGTTCGAGACAGTGACCGGCAGCGCCGGCGTCGGCCTGGAGGCGCTGGAGGTCGACGACCAGACCGGCACCAACCAGTTCATGCTGCTCTCCTTCCCATTCCAGCTCCGCCGCGACACGTCGAACGACCTGCTCGACCCTTCCAGCGGCTCGCGCCTGACCGCGGGCTATACGCCTGTGCTGCAGACGACCGAAGGGGTGACGTTTCATCGCCTCCAGTTCTCGGCCGCCACCTACTACGAAGCGCTGCCGGAAAAGCGACTGATCCTCGCCGCCCGGGCCGCCTTCGGTGCGCTGCTCGGTGCCACGCTGTCCGACGTGCCGGCAACTTGGCGGCTCTATTCCGGTGGCGGCGGGTCGATCCGGGGCTACGAGTACCAGCGCGTCGGCCCGCTCGATGCCGACCGCGACCCCGTCGGCGGGCGCTCGCAGTTCGAAGCCGGAATCGAGGCCCGTATCCGTCTCACCGAGGATATCGGGATCGTGCCCTTCATCGACAGCGGCAATGTCTACCGTACCGCCACGCCGGACTTCGGGGATCGCCTGCAGTATGCGGCGGGCCTGGGGGTTCGCTACTATACCGGCTTCGGGCCGATCCGCGCCGACATCGCCTTCCCGCTCAACCGTCGTCCGGGCATCGATGACCGGTTCCAGTTCTACATCAGCCTGGGCCAGGCCTTCTGATGCGCCGGCTTCGCCGTATCGCGCTCGTCCTTCTGGCGCTCCTGCTCCTCCTCTGCGGCCTGCTCGCGGCCCTGGTCGGCACCGGCGCGGGCCGGCGCCTGCTCGCGAGCGCCGCCTCCGACACCGCCAGCAGGCTCGTGGATCTCGACATCCGCATCGAAGACCTGCGGCCCTTCGGTTTCTGGTCGATGGAGATCGGCCGCGTTACCGTCGCCGCCGAAGGCCTGAGGATCGTCACCGCCGAGTCCATCCATGCCGACTGGTCATGGTCGGATCTCCGCCGCCTCGACTTCCGACCTCGCACGCTCGCCATCGCAGGGGTCGACGTTCGGAACCTGCCGCCCGACGACGGGTCGTCGAACAGCAACGTCGCCGGTCTGCCCTCGCTCGCCCCGCCGCTGCTGCCGGTGCAGTCGTTGATCGTCGACGAGATCGCCGTCGCGCCTGAGGTGACGGGGGAGGCGCTGCGTCTCTCGCTCTCCGCGATGGAAACCGTTGCATCGCCGGGTCACTGGACCCTCGATCTCGACCTCGACCGCCTCGATCGCCCGGGAGATACGGTGCGTCTCACCATCGGCTATGGCGGTAGTGCCGATTCGCTGCGGGTGGAAGCGGTGGTGGCCGAAGCGCCGGGCGGTATCATCGGCCGGCGCCTCGGCGCCGAGGCCGGCAGAATCGACCTCCACCTTGCCGGCGAGGGCGCGGCATCCGCGTGGAAAGGGCGGCTGGCCGCCAGCGTCGAGGGTGTCGCCGAAACCGATGCGAGTCTCACGCTTTCCGTGCGTGACGGCGTGCAGGCGGAGATCGACGGCACCGCGCGCGGAGCCAGGTTCAACCCCGATCCCGGTCCGATCCGCTACCGCGCCGGTCTGCACTGGAGGGCCGGCAACCGTATCGATATCCGCGCGGCCAGTGTCGAAGCCACTCTCGGCCGCGCGTCGCTTCGGGGCCGCGTTGACGGGCGGGCGGTCGATCTCTCCGGCACGGCGATTGCGGAGGATCTCTCACTTGTCGAGCCCACGCTCGTTGGCCGCGCTTCCGTCGCCTTCCAAGCCCGCGGTGGTTGGGACAACCTGCAGGTCATCGCCGATCTCACCGGCTCCCCGGGCATGAAGGACGGGATCAGGCTCGGCGCACTCACCGCGACCGCGGATCTTCGTCTCCGCCCCGCCGACATCGCCGCCACCATAGCCGGCACGGCATCGGACTTCGAGGGCCTGCCGGCAGAGGCCGTGCCGCTCGTCGGGACCGACGCCACCTTCACGCTGCGAGCCCGCGGCGATCCGGCGAGAGCCATCACAGTCGAACGGCTCGCTCTCGATGCCGGTGTGATCGGCCTGCGGGGGCAGGCAGAGATCCTCCCGGCGGGAGGGAGCGGCAAGGCGGACCTAGCCTTGACGCTTCGCGATCTCGCCGCGCTCCGGTCGCTCGCCGGCATGGGACTGCGTGGCCGGGCGGAGGCCATCCTGCGGGGAAACGGCGATTTTTCCACCCGCCGTTTTATGCTCGAAGGCGACGTGAAGGCGCATGACCTCGCGACTGCAGATCCGCGCCTCGCGTCGCTCCTCGGACGCTCGCCGCAGCTGGCGCTTCTTGCGCATGGCGCCGGGGACGGCCTCATCCGCCTTGATAGGCTGACCGCGACACTCGCGGGTGGAGCGATGCGGGCAGCGGGCGATATCGATGCTGCCGCGCGCACAATTCGGCTCAGTGCAGGCGCGGATCTGAAGGACATCGCCGCCCTCGCCCCAGCGGTCACGCGCGGTGCCGCGCGGCTGGAAGCCGAGCTGACCGGTCCCTTCGATCGCCTGGCCCTGGCGGGGCAGCTGGAACTGCGCGGCGCCGACCTCTCTGGGTTCGATCTGCCGCGCGGCATCGCCAGCTTCGACATCGTCAATCCCACCGGTGACGCGTCCGGGAAGGTCAATGCCGATTTGGGCTTCGCCATGGGCCGGGTGACCTTCTCCAGCGATCTCGCCTATACCGGCCGCCGGTTGCTCGCGGCTCGGCGGTTCACGCTCAACGGGCCGGATATCGCCGCGACCGGCGATCTCCGCTTCGACACGGTGCAGGCGCTGGCCGAAGGTGTGATCGATCTCAAGGCAGCCTCGCTTCGGCTTCCCGCGCGCCTCGCCGGCCTCGATCTGGCGGGAAAGCTCGATGGTGACATTCGCCTCGAAACTAACAACAACCGCCAGCGCGTCGTCACACGGATGGAGGCGACCGCGCTTCGCCTGGACGATGTCACGCTGTCGCGGCTCAGCCTGCGCGGCAGGGTGGACGACGCTTTCGGCACCCCCGGGCTGAAGGCGGATCTCGACGCCACCGGTCTGGAGCAGGGCGACAACAAGGTGCCGCTGCTCAAGGCCAGTGCCGAAGGCACGCCGAAGGCGCTCCGTTTCACCGCTGATGCTGCGGGTACGATCGCCAAGCCGTTCCGGCTGTCTCTGGCCGGTACGGGTGGAATGGAAGGGGCGGCTTGGCGCGTTCGCCTCGACCGACTGAACGCCCGCTTCGCCGAAGTGCCGATCACCCTCCGGCGTCCGCTCGACGCTTCCGGCAACGCCAATGCCATCACCCTCGCTCAGGCCGAGATCGCCGTCGATCGCGGCAACGTCACCGCCGAGGGCCGGTTGGAGGGTGACCGTATCAACGCCTCCCTGCGCCTCGATGGTTTTCCAGCCGCGCTGGCCCAGATCATGAAACCCGACCTGAAGCCGGAAGGGCGGATCGGTGCCGAACTTCGCCTGTCCGGCCCGCTCGCTGCTGTCGAAGGGGGACTGACGCTCCGCGCCGACGGGTTGCGTGCGACGCCCGACCTGCCGCGCATTTCCTCGCAGATCCAAGCCAGTCTCGCTGACGGGCGTCTCAGCGTCGATGGTCAGGTGACCGGCATGGGCGACGCGCCGCTGGTGCTGAAGGCCGGGTTGCCGCTCACCCTCCAGTTCCGCCCCTTTGCGATGGGCGCGCCGCCCGACGGGCCGGTCGATGCCTCTCTCTCCGGCCCGGTGGACCTTCGCCGGGTCCTGGCGCTGATCCTGCCCCTCGACGACCAGATCGCCGGCACGGCGATGATCCAGGCAGCGCTCGCCGGGACGGTGGCCACCCCCCAGGCCTCCGGCTCCATCAATCTCACCGGCGGGCGCTATGTGAACGTCGCGAGCGAGGCGGTAGTGACCGACCTGGCGCTCGCCATTACCGCCGAGGGGCGCCACCTGGCACTCCAGGCCAGCGGCGCCGACGGCAGCGGCGGAAGCGCATCGCTGAAGGGTCGGATCGAACTCGACCCCCGATCGGACTTTCCCCTCTCGGCGGCGCTCTCACTGCGCGATTTCCGTGCGGCGCGCCGCGACGACGCTGCCGTCAGGCTGAACGCCGATCTCTCTCTCGGCCCGGATCTCGCCACTCCGAGGGTGGCGGGAGAGGTGACGGTGATCGAGGCGGAACTCCGTATTCCCGAACGGTTGCCGCCCGACGTGGTGGTGCTGAACGTACGCGAGATCAACCGTGGGGACGCTGCGGATGACGCCGCATCACCCAGGCCGGTCTCGCCCCTCGTGATCGGCCTGGACCTCAGGATCGCGGCCCCCAACCGCGTCTTTGTCCGCGGACGGGGTCTAGATGCGGAATTCGGCGGCGCCCTCAGCGTGCGCGGCAGCAGCCGGGACCCGCAGATTCAGGGCGATTTGAAGGTCGTGCGTGGCGACCTCGACCTCCTGGGCAAGCGGCTGACGCTTGAGAGCGGATCGATCGTTTTTCCCGGCGGGGCGCGGATCGATCCGGATCTGGCCGCCGTGGCTACCTTCGCGGCCGGGACGGGCACGGGAGAAGCGGTTCTCTCCGGGACGCTCTCCTCTCCTTCGATAAAGCTCGGTTCTCGGTCGGGCTTGCCGCAGGACGAGGTGCTGTCGCGCCTTCTCTTCGGTACCGGGACCGCCTCGCTCACCCCGTTTCAGGCGGTCCAACTGGCCCAATCGGCGGCCATGCTGGTCAGCGGGAACACCGGCGGCGGCCCGCTCGAACGGCTCCGCCGCCGGGTCGGCCTGGACCGGCTGGATGTACAGGGCGGAACCGGGGCAGCGGGGCCGAGCGTGGAGGTCGGCAAGTATCTGGCGCCCAACGTGCTCCTGAAAGCCCAGCAGGGCAGCGCGCGCAGCGGCCCGAGCGTCGGCGTGGAGGTGGAGTTGACGCCAAACATCAGTGTCGATACCCGGGTCGGAGCCGACGCCAGATCCAGCCTCGGCGTCAACCTGAAGAAGGACTACTGACCCCGCGCGCGGTGCGCCCGCACTTGTTGCCTTTCCCCGGGGCGACTATGGTCGCCCGCCTCCAAAGCAAACCCCGAAGAACTCCCGCTCCCGGGAGGAGCGCCATGAGCAAGCCACGCACCCTCTACGACAAGATCTGGGACGCCCATCTGGTCAGCCAGCAGGCCGATGGGACCGCAATCCTCTACATCGATCTCCATCTCGTGCATGAGGTGACCAGCCCGCAGGCGTTCGAAGGTCTGCGCGCGGCCGGCCGCAAGGTACGTCGCCCGGATGCGACGATCGCCGTGGCCGATCACAACGTGCCGACCACAGACCGGTCCAAGGGGATCGCCGACGAGGAAAGCCGCATCCAGGTCGAAACGCTGGAGCAGAACTGCCGCGATTTCGGCGTCGAGTATTTCGGCATGGATGACGTCCGCCAGGGCATTGTCCATATCATCGGCCCGGAACAGGGCCTGACCCAGCCGGGCATGACGATCGTTTGCGGCGACAGCCATACCGCCACTCACGGTGCCTTCGGCGCACTCGCCTTCGGCATCGGGACTTCCGAAGTGGAGCATGTGCTCGCTACCCAGACGCTGATCCAGAAGCCCTCCAGGAACATGCGCGTCACCATAAACGGCAAGCCGCCGAAAGGTACGACCGCGAAGGATCTGGTGCTGGCCGTGATCGGCAAGATCGGCACCGCCGGCGGCACCGGTTATGTGATTGAGTACGCGGGAGAGGCCGTTCGCAACCTGTCGATGGAAGGGCGGATGACCGTCTGCAACATGACGATCGAGGCGGGCGCGCGCGCAGGTCTCATCGCCGTGGACGACGTCACGATCGACTACATGAGGGGTCTGCCCCGCTCGCCCAAGGCGGGCGCCTTCGAGCAGGCGGCGTCCTATTGGCGGACGCTCGTGTCCGACGCGGGTGCCGTCTACGACAAGGAGGTCGTGCTCGACGCTTCGGAGATCGTACCGACAATCACCTGGGGCACCAGCCCGGAGGACGTGGCGCCAATCACCGCGACGGTCCCCAAGCCCGAAAGCGTGCAGGATCCCGGCAAGCGGGCCGCCATGCTGCGCTCCTATGAATACATGGGTATCGAGCCGGGCCAGCGGCTGCAGGATCTGAAGGTCGACCGCGTCTTCATCGGTTCCTGCACCAATGGCAGGATCGAGGATCTGCGTGCCGCCGCTGCGGTTGCGAAGGGGCGCAAGGTCGCCTCCCATGTGGGCGCCATGGTGGTGCCCGGTTCCGGGCTGGTGAAGGAACAGGCCGAGGCCGAAGGCCTCGACAAGATCTTCACCGAGGCGGGTTTCGAATGGCGCGAGCCCGGCTGCTCCATGTGCCTTGCCATGAACGCCGACCGGCTCGAGCCGGGAGAACGCTGCGCCTCGACATCCAACCGCAACTTCGAGGGCCGCCAGGGCCGTGGCGGGCGCACGCATCTGATGAGTCCCGAGATGGCCGCCGCGGCCGCCATCAAGGGCCATCTGGCCGATGTGCGCGAACTGCTCTGAGGGAGGGGACAATGCAGAAGTTCGACAAGCTGACGGCGGTGGCCGCGCCGCTGCCCCTGGTCAATATCGACACCGATATGATCATCCCGAAGCAGTTCCTGAAGACGATAAAGCGGACCGGCCTCGGCAAGAACCTGTTCGATGAGATGCGCTACACGCCCGACGGCAAGGAGAAGCCCGACTTCGTCCTGAACAAGCCGGCCTATCGCAAGGCGCAGATTCTGGTCGCGGGCGCAAATTTCGGCTGCGGGTCCAGCCGTGAACATGCGCCCTGGGCGCTGCTCGACTTCGGTATCCGCTGCGTGATCTCGACTTCCTTTGCCGACATTTTCTACAACAACTGCTTCAAGAACGGCATCCTGCCGATCAAGGTCAGTCAGAAAGACCTCGACAAGCTGATGGACGATGCCGAGCGCGGCGCCAATTCGACGCTCTCGGTCGATCTGGAGGCTCAGGAGATCCGCGGCCCCGATGGAGGCGTGGTCAAGTTCGAGATGGACCCCTTCCGCAAGAAGTGCCTGATGGAAGGTCTGGACGATATCGGGCTGACGCTTCAGGAAAAATCCGCGATCGATGCGTTCGAAGAAAAGCAGAAGCTGTCTCAGCCCTGGCTGTACCGCTGAAGCGAATCTTTCCTTTCCGACCTTCTGATTTCCGGAGCTGGTGATGGCCGCCAACAAGAACCTTCTGATGCTGCCGGGCGACGGCATCGGTATCGAAGTCATGCGCGAAACCCGCCGCGTGATCGACTGGATGGCGAAGAAGCGCGCCGTCGGCTTCGATCTCGCCGAGGACCTGGTGGGGGGCTCCGCCATCGATGCCCATGGCGTGCCCGTCACCGATGCGACGGTCGAGAAGGCGCAGAAGGCCGACGCCGTGCTGCTGGGCGCCGTGGGCGGCCCCAAGTGGGACAACCTGCCCTTCGAGAAGAAGCCGGAGCGTGGCCTGCTCCGCCTGCGCAAGGAACTCGAGCTCTTCGCCAATCTCCGGCCGGCGGTCTGCTTTCCTGCCCTCGCCGATGCGTCCAGCCTCAAGCGCGAACTGGTCGAGGGCCTCGACATCATGATCGTGCGCGAGTTGACCGGCGGCGTCTATTTCGGCACGCCGCGCGGGATCGAGACGCTGCCGGACGGCCAGCGTAGGGGTATCAATACCCAGGTCTACACGACGAATGAAATCCGCCGCGTCGCCCGCGTCGCCTTCGAACTGGCCAGGAAGCGTCAGAACAAGGTGACGTCCTGCGAGAAGGCGAACGTCATGGAATCGGGCGTCCTCTGGCGGGAGGAAGTGCAGAAGCTGCATGACGAGGAATTCAAGGACGTCGAGCTGCAGCACATGTATGCCGACAACGCGGCCATGCAGCTGGTCCGCGCGCCCAAGCAGTTCGACGTGATCGTCACCGACAATCTGTTCGGCGACATCCTGTCGGACGAAGCGGCGATGATGACGGGCTCTCTCGGCATGCTGCCCTCCGCGTCGCTCGGTGCCGCGGATGCGACGGGCCGGCGGAAGTCGCTGTTCGAACCGGTGCACGGCTCGGCGCCGGACATCGCCGGCCAGAACGCCGCCAATCCGATCGCAACGATCCTCTCCTTCTCCATGGCGCTGCGCTACAGCTTCGACATGGGCGACGAGGCAGACCTGCTCGAGAAGGCGGTGAAGGCGGTCCTCGATAAGGGGCTGCGTACCGGCGACATCATGCAGAAGGGGACGGCGAAGGTTTCGACGAGCGGCATGGGTGATGCCATCCTGCATGCGCTGAACAGCATCGCCGCCTGATCCGGTCATGGCGCTCAAGCTCTATGGCGTTCCACGCTCTCGTGCGGCGCGCAACCTCTGGTGCCTCGGCGAACTGGGGCTGCCCTACGAACTCGTGCGCGTCGCCCAGGGACCGCAAGGCTCGGGCTCGCCCGATTTCGTCAGGCTCAATCCGAACGCCCGGATACCGGCACTGGACGACGACGGGTTGGTGATCTTCGAATCGCTCGCCATAAACCTCTACCTCGCACGCAAGGCGGGCCGGCTCTGGCCGACCGACACGCAGGGAGAGGCCCGGCTTTATCAGTGGACGCTCTGGGTCGCGACCGAAGTCGAAGCGGCGCTGATGACCTACGCCTACAACGCCCATATCAAGGCGGAGGCCGAACGCGACGCCTATGCCGCAGCCACCGCCTGGGTGGCGCTGGCGCCGCGGTTCCGGGTTCTGGACGAGGCGCTGGCGCGGCAGCCCTACCTGACCGGGGCGGATTTCGCGCTGGCGGATCTCAACGTCGCGTCGGTCATGCTGCCCTCGGCCGTGATCGGCGTCGATTTCTCGGTCTGGGCGAACCTGAAGGCCTGGCTGGAGCGCTGCCTCTCTCGACCAGCGGCAAAGGCCGTGATCGAGATGCGGAAGGCCGGCTGAGGGACTAGACTGCCGCCATGGCGAAAACGGAAGCCCTCCCAGACGACATTCGCGTCATGAGCTTCGAACAGGCCCTGGCCGAGCTCGATGAAATCGTACGCACGCTGGAAGCCGGCCGGGTCGATCTGGAAAAGTCGATCGCGATCTATACCCGGGGCACGCAGTTGAAGCAGCACTGCGAGGCGAAGCTGCGCTCGGCGAGTGAGCGGATCGAGAAGATCGTCGAAGGGCCAGACGGCCCCAAGGCCGTCCCCGCCGATCTCGGCTAGTGTCGCGCTCGCTGGAACAGGCGATGGTGGCCGCCGCCGCCGCCGTCGAGGAGGCGATCAGGCGGCTTCTTCCCATGGCGCAGGGCCCGGAAGCAAACCTGCACGAAGCCATGGCCTATGCCGTGCTCGGTCCCGGAAAGCGGTTGCGGCCGCTGCTGCTCATCGAGGCCGGCAACATCTTTTCCGTGCCCGTGGAGCATACCGCGCCGGCGGCGGCGGCGGTCGAGATGCTCCATGCCTATTCGCTCGTACATGACGACCTTCCCTGCATGGACGACGACGACCTTCGGCGCGGCCGCCCCACGGTGCACCGGCGATATGACGAGGCCACCGCCGTGCTGGCCGGCGATGCGCTGCTGACGCTCGCCTTCGAGACGATGACCCGGCAAGATGTCGACCCCGACCCGGCCGTGCGGCTGAAACTGGTCGCCGGCCTTGCCCGTGCCGCGGGAGCCTCCGGCATGGTCGCGGGCCAGGCAATCGACATATTCGCCGAATCAAACCGAATCGATCTCGCGGAGACCCGCCGCCTGCAGTCGCTGAAGACCGGCGCACTGATCGCATTCGCCTGCGAGGCGGGCGGCATCCTGGGCCGGGCGACTGCGCATGAACTCGATCTTTTGCGCAGCTATGCCGACGATATCGGCCTCGCTTTCCAGATCGCCGACGACATTCTGGATGTCGAAGGCGACGAGGCTTCCGTGGGCAAGCGGCTGCGCAAGGATGCCGCCGCCGGCAAGGCCACCTTCGTCGACCATCTGGGCCTGGAGGGTGCGAGGGCGCAGGCGCTGGAACTGGCGGAAAAGGCGGCTGCCCGCCTTGCATCCTTCGATGAAAGGGCGGATGTTCTGCGAGCCCTGCCGGCGTTCATCGTCACCCGCCGGGCTTGAGGAGTGTTTCCCTTGACGGCTGAGAGTTCGACGCCGCTTCTCGATACTGTGCGCGAGCCCGCCGATACCCGCGGTTTCGATACGCAGCAATTGAAGCAGCTTGCCGACGAACTGCGGCGCGAGACTATCGACGCGGTTTCCATCACCGGCGGACATTTGGGCGCCGGCCTGGGCGTGGTCGAGTTGACCGTGGCATTGCACCACGTGTTCGACACACCCGCCGACCGGCTGATCTGGGATGTCGGGCATCAGGCCTATCCGCACAAGATCCTCACCGGTCGGCGCTCCCGCATACGCACGCTGCGCCAGGGCGGAGGCCTGTCGGGATTCACCAGGCGGTCGGAGAGCGACTATGACCCCTTCGGGGCGGCACATTCCTCCACGTCCATCTCCGCCGGTCTCGGAATGGCGGTCGCACGCGACCTGTCGGGCCGCGACAACAAGGTGATCTGCGTCATCGGTGACGGGTCGATGTCGGCCGGAATGGCCTATGAGGCGATGAACAACGCGGGCGCGTTGCATTCACGCCTGATCGTGATCCTGAACGACAACGACATGTCGATCGCGCCGCCGGTGGGCGCGATGAGCGCCTATCTTTCACGCCTGATCTCCTCGCCTTCGTATCGATCGCTTCGCCAGATGGGCAAGCAGATCGTCGACTACCTGCCGAGGCAGATGCAGGAAGCCGCCCGCCGGGCCGAGGAGTATGCCCGCGGCATGGTCACCGGCGGCACCATGTTCGAGGAACTCGGCTTCTACTACGTCGGCCCGATCGACGGACACAACCTCGACCACTTGCTGCCCGTTCTGCGGAACGCGCGTGACGACGAGCACCAGCGCCCGATCCTGATCCACGTGGTGACGCAGAAGGGGAAGGGCTATCCGCCGGCGGAAGCCGCCGCCGACAAATATCACGGCGTCGCCAAGTTCGACGTCGCCACCGGCGCGCAGGCTAAGGCCAAGGCCAACGCGCCACAATACACCCGCGTCTTCGCCGACGCGCTGATCCGCGAGGCGGTGGAGGACCCCCGGATCGTCGCCATCACCGCGGCCATGCCTTCCGGGACCGGTCTGGACCTCTTCGGCCAACGGTTTCCCGGCCGCTGTTTCGATGTCGGCATCGCGGAACAGCACGGCGTCACCTTCGCGGCCGGTCTTGCCACCGAAGGCTACAGGCCCTTCGTCGCCATCTACTCCACCTTCCTGCAGCGTGCCTATGACCAGGTGGTGCACGACGTGGCGATCCAGGGGTTGCCGGTCCGCTTCGCCATCGACCGGGCCGGCCTCGTCGGTGCCGACGGCGCGACGCATGCAGGCAGCTTCGACATCACCTATCTCGCCACCCTGCCGGGCTTCGTCGTCATGGCGGCGGCCGACGAGGCAGAGCTCGTGCACATGGTCGCCACCGCCGCCTCGATCGACGATCGGCCCTGCGCCTTCCGCTATCCGCGCGGCGAGGGGGCGGGAGTCGATTTGCCGGCACGAGGCGAAATCCTGCCCATCGGCAAGGGGCGCATCCTCCGCGAAGGCAGCGCCATCGCCATCCTGTCGCTCGGGACCCGGCTGTCCGAGAGCCTGAAGGCGGCGGAGGAACTGGCGACCCGCGGACTGTCCACGACGGTCGCAGATGCCCGCTTCGCCAAGCCGCTCGACGAGGAAATGATCCGCCGGCTCGCTCGCGGTCATGAGGTGCTCATCACCATCGAGGAAGGCTCGATCGGCGGATTCGGATCACATGTCCTGCATTTCCTCAGCCGCGACGGACTGCTCGACCAGGGCCTGAAGGTGCGCACGATGATGCTGCCCGACAGCTTCATCGATCACGACACGCCGGCGAGGCAGTACGACAGCGCCCGCCTCAATGCCGCGCATATCGTGGATACCGCCATCGCCGCGCTCGGACGCGACGCCCGGGCCGCCCGCGCCTGAAGGCGCCGATGCGCTCGCTCGCCTGATCCTCGAAAAGGAACGACCCCGCCGGCCTTGCGGGCGGCGGGGTCGGTACGTCTTTTGCCGGACCGCCGCTCGTGGCGGCGGCGTGATCAGAAGGTCTTGGAGACGGAACCGACGAAGCGGCCCTCGCAGAACTTCAGTCCGGCGAAGCACTCGGACTTCTTCAGATCGGTGTCGTAGTAGCCGATGGAGAAGTTGAGGCCGGCGAGGCCGAGCGTGGCGCCGACATTCCATTCCGTATAGTCGGGCGTGCCGAAGCTCACATTGTCCTTGATCCACTGATGGCCGACATGGCCGAACAGCGCCAGCGTGACCGGTTGGCCCAGCACCTTGGCATCGCCGAAGAAGGGCAGCGGAACACTCACCTCGCCGTAGAGGAAGTAGGCATCATTGGTCTCGGCGAAGAAGTCGGGCGACCACCGAAAGCCTACCTTGGGCACGGCGAAACCGAAGTCATAGCCAAGAGAGAAGCCCGGCTCGATGAAATCGAGAGTGGCGCCGCCTGGGTTGCCGGCATTGACATTGTTCTGCTTCGTGGTGCCCGGATACCAGTAATAGATGACGTTGACGTCATACATAAGGCCGCCGAGCACGGTGCCGCGCACCCCGGGTGTGATGTCGATCTCAACCGAGGCATCCGTGAAATCGACATTGCTGCCCCAGGTGTTCAGGTAGACCTGAAAGGCATCCGAGAACTTGTAGGAGATCTCGATATTGCCCTGCACAGCGGGGTCGTTCTCCGTCTGGGAAATCCCGCGATAGAGATAGTCGCTGTAGAAGCCGACCGAGCCGGTAATGGCCCAGGGGCTTTCGTCCGCTGCCATGGCCGGCGCTGTCAGGCCGGCGAGGCCGGCGGCCAGAACCATGGCGGTGCGAGTGGAACGCAGCATCGAACACTCCTCCTAAAGAAACTGGATCATGAAGGGTTCTGTAACCCGGAAGACATCGTGCTGCTAAGCAAGATTCGTGTCGGTACTTGTTTTCACGGAAATGGTGTCACCTTCCGACAACAACTCGGATGGCGGATGAATTCATCGAATGTTACATGATGAATACTTGATCGAAATGGCCAATTTTTAGACAGGAAATTGCCTAATGCGGCGCCAGGGGCGATCAGCTTGCCGGCACGACGACGCAGTCGATCTCAACCCCGCGCATCCGGGAGCACAAGGTGACCCCTTCGCTCTGACCGGAAACCCTTATGCGAAGGCGATAGACGACACCTTTCTCCGGTCCCAGATCGGCCCGCTGGACGACGGCGTCATAGCCGGAAAACAGGTCTGGATGGCTTTCCTTCAGTCTGGCCCAGGCGGGTTCCGCGAGTCCCTCACGGTTGTAGGAGGCGACCTGCACGAAGGCGGAGGCGCGATCGGTCCAGCTCACGCGGGGCGGAGCCGAGTCGGTCGTGGACCCTGTCGCGGCCGTGGCGGGGGCAGCCGGTGACGGCTTTTGCGCCGTGTTTTCCGACGCTGTCGCGGACGCCGCTGCCACGCCTCCTGTTTCGGCCGGCGGCGGAACCGCCGGCGCGGGCGGAGGATCTGGCTGCAGGGACGGTGCGGGCGGGCTGGAAGCCGGGATTTCCGCAGGTCCGCCCACGGTCCCGCCCGTAGGGCCGGGCAGAGGCCTGATTTCATCGACCTGTACCGGCGCGAGGGCGACGGCCGGAAGCGGTGGCGGTTGGCTGGGGGCGGGCGCGGCTGCTTCCGCTCGGGCGCGAACGCGATCGCGATAGGAGATCAGCGCCGCTGCCCGGGCGCGGACGTCGGACATGGCGATCTCTGCCAGTGCAGCCGGCTTTGCCGCACCGTCCGGATCGCCTGCCGCTTGCCGCGACAAGGCCAGATTGGTGTTGAGCGCCTTGTTTCGCGGATCGAGGCCGAGGCCGGCGCGATAGGCTTCCGCGGCAGCTTCGGGATCGCCCAGCATGTCCCGCGCCACGCCGAGCGCGTTCCACAGGCGGACGTCGGTCGGCGACTGCCGGACGGCGCGTTCCAGAAGAGTGGCCGCCGGCTCCGGCCGTTCCAGTCCGAGATGCGCATTGGCGAGCGCGCGGACCAGGACCATATCCTCCGGTGTCGCCGCCACCGCCCGGCTGAGCGGCTCGATCGCTTCGGCTTGCCGCCCCTGGGCCGACAGGACGAGGCCGAGCCGGCCCATGGCGAGGGTCGAACCGGGCTCCCGCCGGAGTGCCGCCGAAAAGGCTTCCACGGCGGCATAGAGATCGCCGCTGGCGGCGGCGCGATCGCCGTCGGCGAGGATTTCGGCGATCTCGCGTTGCGGCGGGACCGGTACGGCGGCTGCCGGGCGGGGACCCGGGGTGGTCTCGGTGCAGGCGGCGAGCAGGCCGGCGGCGAGGCCGGCCAGCAGCAGACGGGACGCTTTCGGCAGCACGGACAGCCTCTTAGCCGGTCGACGGGGGATCGTCCGGGAGGTTAGGCGGCCATGGTTAATTATCGGCTTACGGGCGGCGGGCGAGGTCCATCGGCGCCGCCCCAGAGAATGGCGTCACGGATCTTCGCCGCCTCCGCATCCATCCTCAACACCGTCGTTTCACCGTCACTCACCACGCCCAGGGATTGCCACAACCGGTCAAGATCGGCCGGGCCGCCGTGGTGGTAGTAGAGGTCGACATGGGTCGCCATGGCGTTCAGCCCGACCGCGCGATCGCAGGCTGCGACGAAGGCCGCGGTGGTCCAGCGCTGCTGGCGGGTGCCGCCATCGGCGGCGATGGCGCGCAGGCAGTACTCGAGACCGCGGCCGGTCGCCCGTCGCATCTCGACATCGGTCATCAACATGAACAACGCGCCGCCCCAGGACAGCGCGCCGAACCCGGCACGGCGCATTCCGGTGCGGACCAGCGCGTCCTGCCCGCGCGTCATCTCCCGGGCGAAGCCACCCCAGACGGCCTCGGGCGCGATCCAGCCGGCGCGGGCCCGGACCAGGGGCTCCAGATAGGTGGCGATGCCCTGCATCAGCCAGGCGGCGTCGTCGATCAGGTAGGGCATTCCGGCCTGCACCATGGCTCGGATCAGCAGTCCGTCCTCGGCCAGCGCCGCCTCGTCGGTCGCGGCGCCGAGCTGGACGGCCGTGGTCACGCCGCCGCCCGCCGCCGTCCGCGCCGAGAGGACGCCGGCCCGCCCGGCGACCGGAACGACGGCGATCATCGACGACCGGACCGGATAGCCGCCATAGAAACGGCCCACGGCCTCGGCGCTGACGCCGATCCAGCGGTCCAGCCGATCCGCGGGCAGGCGGTCGAGCGGCGCGTCGAGCAGCAGGAGGTCGATCGCCGCCGGCCGGCCCTCGTGGCCCAACACGGTCACCGGCCTCGGCCGCAGCGGGCCGAAGACCGTGTAGCCCGCCCGCGCCAGCGTCCCGGCGGTGAAGCGGGCGGAACCGTCCGGCCCGGGCGACAGGCCGGTGGCCAGAGATTCGCCGCTCAGGCTGACGCGCAGTTCGCGCTCGAGCACGGTCGGTCGCGGCAGCCAGAGGTCGGCCGTGGTCAACAGGGTCCGGCCGGCCGTCTGCACGCCGCGTCCCCCGGCCGCCGCATGGGCGCCGAGATCGACCTGATAGCGGAAATGCGTGCCGTCGCCGCCGATCCAGCGCTGGCCGTCGCGGTGGAGCGGCCGTCCGCTCGCGTCCTGGAAGGCGATGCGATCGATGATCCAGGCCGGCGCCGTGAAGGCTTCGACCGGTTCGGCACAGGTGACCTCGGCCGAGAGGCGCATGCCGGGTTCGACCGTGACGGCGTAGTCACAGGCTGCCCCGGCCGGGGCGGCGGCGAGAAGCAGAAGGCCGAGGACGATGAGAGCGCGCATGCCGGCCCTAGACTGCCTCGGCCTCCGCTTTCCGCAAGCCGTCAGCCCTCTTGCGGCGGTGGGCGAAGAGTTGCTCCAGGGCCAGGTAGATCACCGGCGTCAGGTACATGGTGATCGCCTGCGACACCAGGAGGCCGCCGATGATGGCGAGACCGAGCGGGCGGCGCAGTTCGGCCCCGGCCCCGGTTCCGATCGCCAGCGGCACGGCTCCCAGCAGCGCCGCCAGGGTGGTCATCATGATCGGACGAAAGCGGGCCCGTGCCGCCTCCAGGATCGCCGCGCGCGGTTCCATGCCTTCACCGCGCCGGGCGGCGATGGCGAAATCAACCAGCATGATCGCGTTCTTCTTCACGATGCCGATGAGAAGGATCAGCCCGATAGTGGCCATGACGGTCAGCTGTTCGCCCGCCAGCAACAGGGCGAGCAGCGCGCCGAGACCGGCGGAAGGCAGGGTGATCAGGATGGTGAAGGGGTGGACGAGGCTCTCGTAGAGCACACCGAGGACAATGTAGACGGCGAGCAGCGCCGCCAGGATGAGGAGAGGCTGGGCGGTCTGGGCCGCCGCCTGGGTCTGCGACGTCCCCGACGGGGCCCCGCGCACGCCTTCGGGCAGGCCGAGTTCGAACATCGCCCGCCGGATCTGCATATTGGCATCGCCGAGCGCCGCCCCGGGGGCAAGATTGTAGGAAAGCGTAATCGCGGGATAAAGGCCGGTATGCACGACCGCGAGTGGTGCCGTGCCGGTGCCGATACGGGCGAGGCTTTCCAGCGGGATCTGCCGGGTGCCGGGCCCCGGCACCCGGATCGCGCCCAGCGCGTCGGGCTCGCGGGCGAGGGAGGCGTCGGCGGAGAGGATCACGCGGCGCTGGTCGCGGTCGTTGTAGAGCGTCACCACCTGCCGCTGCCCGAGTGCGTTGTAGAGCGCATTGTCGATGGCGGCGACGGGGACGCCCATCAGCTTGGCGCGGTCGCGGTCGATGGTGACACGCGCCTCCAGCCCGCCGGTCGCGCGGTCGGAGTTCACGTCCTTGATCGCGGGCATGCGCTGCATGCGATCGGCGAGGCGGATGGCGAAGTCCTGCAGTTCCTCGATCGAATCTCCGACCAGGGTGTACTGATACGCCGCGCGGGTACTGCGCGCGCCCACGCGCAGATCCTCCACCGGCGCCAGGGTGAGGGTGATGCCGGGCAGTGCGGCCAGGCTTTCGCGCAGGCGGCCGATCACCACCTCGACCCGATCCTTCCTCTCCCCGAAGGGCTTCAGCGCGATGGTCATGCGGCCCTGGTTGGTGGCGATGCCGCCCCCGACGAACGACACGAGGCCGGCCACGGCCGGGTCCTCCAGAACCAGCTTCGCCGCCAGCTTCTGTCGTGCCGCCATGGCTTCGAAGGAAATGTCCGGCGCGGCGTCGGTCGAACCGAAGACGAGACCGGTATCCTGGGCCGGGAACAGGCCCTTGGGCACATAGTCGTAGAGATGCACGGTCCAGCCGATGGTGAGGAGGGTGACCAGCAGCGACAGCCAGCGGTGGTGCAGGAACCAGCCGAGGCTGCGGAGATAGAAATCGGAAGAAGTCCTCAGCACCCATTCGAGCGCGCGGGAGACTGAGCCCGGCCGTTCCCGCCCGCCGCCGAGCAGGCGGGCGCACATCATCGGCGTCAGCGTGAGCGACACGACGGCGGAGACGACGACGGCGACCGAGAGCGTGACCGCGAATTCCCTGAAGATGCGGCCGATGACCCCACCCATGAAAAGAATGGGTATGAACACCGTCACCAGCGACACGGTGATGGAGATGACGGTGAACCCCACCTCGCGGGCGCCGAGGAGTGCCGCGTCCATCGGCTTCAGTCCGCGCTCGATGTGGCGCACGATGTTCTCCAGCACCACGATGGCATCGTCGACGACGAACCCGATGGCCACGGTCAATGCCATCAGGGAAAGGTTGTTCATGCTGTAGCCCAGCGCCCACATCGCGGCGAGCGTGCCGGCGATGGAGAGCGGCACCGTCACCGCCGGGATCGAGGTCGCCGGCAGCCGCCGCAGGAAGAGCAGGACGACCAGAAGGACCAGCGCCGCCGCGATCGGGATGGTCTGCTGCACCTCGGCGACCGAGCCCCGTATCGTCGGCGTGCGGTCGATGACCACCGTCATGTCGATCCCGGGCGGTATCCAGCGTTCGAGCCGCGGCAGCATCGCGCGCACGCCTTCCACCGTCTCGATGATGTTGGCGTCGATCTCCTTGCGGATGAACAGAAGGACGGCCGGCTCCCCGTTGTGCCAGCCGGCCAGCTTCTCGTTCTCCGGGCCCTGGCGCACGTCGGCGACGGCGGAGAGGGGAACCGGCACGCCGTTTCGCGTGGCGATCACCAGGTCGCGATAGTGTTCGGGTCGGTCGATCTGCGCGCTGGCATCGATCTGGTAGAAGCGGTCGCCGCCGCCGAGCCTGCCGTTCGGCAACATGGAATTGGCCGCCTGGACGGCGCCGCGAATGTCGTCCAGCGACAGGTCGAGTCCCGCGGCGCGCCGGCTGTCGACATCGATCCTTATCGCGCTCTTCTCCGCGCCGCTGATGTCGACCTGGCTGACCCCGTTCACCTGCGCGAGGCGTTCGGCGATCAACCGGTCGGCGATGTCGTAGACGCGCCGCAGCGGCAGCGTCTGCGAGGTGGCGGCGATCACCATGATCGGCGCGTTGGCCGGATTCACCTTGCGCAGGCGTGGTGGCGCAGGCAGGTCCGGCGGCAGATCGACGGCGGCGGCGTTGATCGCCGCCTGCACGTCCCGCGCCGCATCGTCGATCGACCGGCCCAGCCGGAACTGCAGGGTGACGTAGGTCCTGTTGGGGACGCTGTAGGACGTCATCTCGGTGACGCCCGGAATGATGCCCAGCCGCTTTTCGAGCGGCGTTGCGACCGTACCCGCCATGGTCGCGGGGCTGGCGCCGGGCAGGCTCGCGGTCACCTGGATGGTCGGCAGCTCGACATTGGGAAGCGGCGCGACCGGCAGACGGAAATAGGCCAGGATGCCGGCGATCAGGAGCCCGGCCATCAGCAGCGTGGTGGCGACCGGGCGGCGGATGAAGGGCTCGGAGACGTTCACGCGGCCACCCGGGGCGCCGAGCGCGGCGCGAAGCGGCGCTTCACCTCGTCGAAGGCGAGATAGACGACCGGTGTCGTGTAGAGGGTCAGAAGCTGGCTGAGGACCAGCCCGCCCACGATGGTGATGCCGAGTGGCTGGCGAAGTTCCGCGCCGCTTCCCGTGGCGAGCGCCAGCGGCAAGGCGCCGAAGAGCGCGGCCATGGTGGTCATCATGATCGGGCGGAAGCGCTGGAGGCTGGCCTGGAACACGGCCTCGCGCGGGCTCAGGCCTTCGTTCCGCTCGGCCTCCAGGGCGAAGTCGACGATCATGATGCCGTTCTTCTTGACGATCCCGATCAGCAGCAGGATGCCGATCAGCGACACGAGCGAGAGCTCCTGGTCCCACCAGAGCAGCGCGAGAAGCGCACCGACCCCGGCCGAGGGCAGGGTCGACAGGATCGTCAGCGGATGGATGTAGCTCTCGTAGAGAATGCCGAGGACGATGTAGACGACGAGGAGAGCGGCGGCGATCAGGACCGGCTCGCTGGCCAGCGAACTTCTGAACTCGGCCGTGGTACCGGCGTATTTCATCAGGATGCTTTCCGGCATCCCGATTTCTTGGATGGCGCGATCCACGCTGGCCACCGCGTCACCGAGCGATCCTCCCCGCGCGAGGTTGAACGAGATGCTGGCGGCCGGGAACTGGTCCAGGCGGTTGACGGCGAGGCGTGTGGCGCGCTGCTCGATGCCGGCGATGCTGCTCAACGGGATCTGCACCCCGTTCTGGCCGCCCACGTGGATCTTGCCGAGCGCCTCCGGCGAGACCTGGTACTCGGGCGCCACCTCCAGCACGACCCGATACTGTCCGGTATCGTCGAAGATGGTCGAGATCTGCCGCTGCCCGAAGGCGCTGTACAAGGCGTCCGCCACCGCCTGCAGGCGCACGCCGAGCCGCGCTGCCGACAGCCGGTCGATCTCCAGCCGCAGCTGCAGCCCGCCGGTCTGCACGTCCGAATCGACATCGCGGAACCCCGGCTCGCCGCGCAGGCGCTGCACCAGGACCGGCGCCCAACGCTCCAGGATCTCCGGGTCGGCGTCCTGGAGGACGATGCGGTACTGACCGGCGGCGGTTCCGGGATCGATGGCGACGTCCTGGACCGGGTGGAGCGTCAGTCCGATGCCGTCGACCGCCGCCGCCCGCTCCGACAGGCGGGCCATCGTGGTCCGCAGCGGCTCGGTCCGTTCGCCATGCGGCTTCAGGGCGATGAACAGGCGTCCGCCATTCAGCCAGGGAGTATCCACGGATACCCCTACGGTGGAGGTGATGCTGGCGATCGCGGGATCTCCGCGCAATGCCTCCACCAGCCGGTGCTGGCGCTCCGCCATGGCGGGGAAGGCGATTTCGGGCGGCGCCTGTGTGGTGCCCTGGATCAGGCCCGTATCCTGTTCCGGAAGAAAGCCCTTCGGCACGGCGAGGTAGAGGACGACGCTGAAGGACATGGTGGCAAGGAACACCATCATGGTCGCCGTGCGATGGCGCAGTACGAGGTCGAGACTGCGGCCGTAGGCCGCCAGCAGTCGGCGGTCGAAGGCGCTCGCGGTCCCGGCACGCATCGGCCCGGCGAGGAGGTGGGCGCACATCATAGGCGTCAGCGTCAGCGACACGATGGCCGAAATGCCGACCGCGATCGACAGCGTCAGGGAGAACTCCCGGAACAGCCGGCCGGCGATGCCGCCCATCATCAGGAGCGGAATGAACACGGCCACCAGAGAGACGGTCAGCGACACGATGGTGAAGCCGACCTGCTTCGCCCCGGTCAGCGCCGCCTGCATCGGGCCGAGGCCGAGTTCGCGGTGGCGGACGATGTTCTCGATCATCACGATGGCATCGTCGACGACGAAGCCGGCCGCGACCACGAGCGCCATCAGGGAAAGATTGTCGAGACTGAAGCCGCACAGCGCCATCGCCCCGAAAGTGCCGACGATCGAGACGGGCAGCACGATGCCGGGGATGAGCGTGGCGCGGACCGTGCGCAGGAAGACGAAGATGACGGCGATGACCAGACCGACGGTCAGGATAAGCGTGTGCTGCACATCGGCGACGGAGGCGCGGATGCTCTCCGTCCGGTCGGACAGGATGCTGAGCGAAACCCCGGCCGGCAGGCGCTGTTCGAGCCGCGGCAGCAGTTCGCGGATGGCATCCACGGTCTCGATGATGTTGGCGGAAGGCTGACGGCGGATGTTCAGGATGATCGCGGGCTTGCCGTCGGCCCAGGCGCCGACATCGGTATTTTCCACCCCGTCGACCACGGTGCCGACGTCGCGCAGGCGCACCGGCGCGCCGTTGCGATAGGCGATGATCAGCGGCAGGTAGTCGGCGGCCGAAGGCAGGCGGTCGTTGATCGCGAGGGTGAAGGACTGCCGCGTTCCGTCGAGGCTGCCGGTCGGCTGGCGAACGTTCGCCTGCGCAACGGCTGTGCGGACGTCGTCGAGGCCGAGCTTCAATCCGGCGAGCTGGGCGGGGTCGACCTGCACCCGGACGGCGGGTTTCTGGCTGCCGTCTATGCTGACGAGGCCGACGCCCTGCACTTCCGACAGACGCTGGGCCAGACGCTTGTCGATGAGATCGTTCAGCTTGGCCAGCGGCAGGGACTCGGACGTCACCGCCAGGATCAGGATCGGCGCATCTCCGGGGTTGACCTTGCTGAACACCGGTGGATTGGGCAGCGCGCGGGGCAAGAGGCCGCTTGCGGCGGTGATCGCCGACTGCACGTCCTGCCCGGCCGCGTCGATGTTGCGCGACAGCGCGAACTGGAGCGTGATGGCCGAGATGCCGAAGCCCGATGTGGAGGTCATCGAAGTGATGCCGGAGATCTGGCCGAGCTGATGCTCCAGCGGCACGGTCACCGTGTTCTGCATGATATCGGGCGAGGCCCCCGGATAGGCCGTCGTCACCTGGATGGTGGGATAGTCGACGTCGGGCAGTGCCGAAGTCGGCAGCGCGCGATAGCCGAGCAGGCCGAGGAGGATCAGGGCGACCGTCAGAAGCGATGTCGCGACCGGCCGGGTGATGAAGGGGGCGGAGATGTTCACTGCGGCTCGCGATCGGCGACGGCCGTTGCGGGCCGGCCCGGCACCGGCACCACGGACGCGCCCGGCCGCAGCCGGAACCCGCCGTCGGTGACGATCACCTCGCCCTGGCGCAGGCCCCGCGACACCACCATCTGCCCATCGTGCCGGCTGGCGACCTGGATCGGCCGCTGCTCGACCGTGCGCTCGGCGCCGACGACATAGACATAGTCGCCGTTCGGTCCGGACTGGACGGCGGCACTCGGCACCGTCAGCCGGCCCTTCAGCACCTCGACCTCGACCTTCACGTTGATGAACTGGCCCGGCCATAGGGCCAGATCCTCGTTCTCGATGGTGGATTTCACCTTGATCGTGCCGGTGCCGGGATCGACCTGATTGTCGAGGAAGTCGATCTGACCGCGGGCGAGCGGCCTCCTCAGGTCGCGCCCGGTGACGACAACCGGCACCGGTCCCCGCTTCATCGCCTCTGTGATCGGCCGCAGCGCCGATTCGGGGAGGGTGAACAGGACGGTGATGGGCCGGATCTGGGTGACCAGGACGAGGGGCGTGCCCCCGCTCGCCATATTGCCGACATCGATCATGCGCAGGCCGAGCCTGCCGTCGATCGGCGATCTGATGGTCGTGTAGTCGAACTGGGCCTGGGCGGCTTCGATGAGGGCGCGGTCGGCCTCGATCTGGGCCAGCATCGTGTTGACCGCGGCCTGCTGGGTGTCCGCCTGCTGGCGGCTGACCACCCCCCGTTCGACCAGCTGGCGGGCGCGCTCGAGGTCGAGGCGGAGGTTGTTCAGGTGGGACTGGCTCTGCGCCAGCTTGGCCTTTGCCTGATCGAGCGATGCCTTGTAGGGGCGCTGGTCGATGCGGAACAGGACGTCCCCCGCCTTGACGGTCTGACCCTCCCGGAAGGCGACCTCGGCGATGGCGCCGTCGACGCGCGAGCGGACGGTGACCGTGTTGAGGCCCTGAACTGTCCCGATACCCTCGACCTGGACGGCGACATCGCGCTGGGCCACGCGTTCGACGCTCACACGGGTCGGGCGAGGGCCCTCGGTGGCCTGGGGTGTTCCCGCGGCCTTTCGCTGTTCGAGCCACCAATAGGCGCCATAGGACGCGGCGGCGACCAGGGCGAGCCCGGCCACGACGCCGATCCAGCGGATGATTGTTCTTGCCATGCGCCCCCCGGTCGGGTTCCCGACCGCTCCTCCGGCCGTACGTGGCCCCTACGCATCCCGTAGCGATATACTCGGCAGCCGGCCTGATCCTGCGTCCACGGCCTTGGATCCCCCCGCCGATGGAGCCTCTCCTCCCGCCGGTCTCGTATCCCCCTCGGCGAGCCGCAGCAGCAGATCGCCGGCGAGGGCGAGCCGACGGCGCTCCGCCGGCGTCAGTCCCGCTTGCATCGCGCCGGCCAGCCAGGCATGCCGCCTGCGCATCTCGCGCATCAGAGCCGCATGGCCCGCCGTCGTCAGCGAAATCTCCTGCCGGCGAGCGTCGGTGGCGGAGCGGACCTTCGCGATCAGTCCCCGCCGCGCGAGATCGGCCAGCAGCCGGGTGAGCGACTGCGGCTGGATGCCCTCGCGGGCGGCAAGTTCGGTCGCCGACATCGCGCCGCCGCGCAGGAGCGTGCCCAGCACCGACAACTTCGACGGACTCAATACCTGCTCCGCCCGTTCCGCCCTGAGTCGGCGCGACAGGCGGGTGAGGCCGCGGAGCAGGCGGGCGGCATCGTCCGCGGGCGGATCGGGGGTGAAGCTCATCATCCTAAGCTATGGCTTATCAAATCGCCGCACAACTCCCCGTCGGGTGGAGGATTGCCGCCGTCCGGCACCTTCCGCTACCGTCGGCCGCATCTGGCTCGGGAGGAAAGAATGAACGCCGAAACCGGCTTCGAGACCATTCGCGTGAACAAGATCGCGGGCGCCTGCGGGGCGGAGATCGAGGGCGTCGACCTGTCGAGACCGCTCGGCAACCACGCCTTCGCTGAGATTCGCCGGGCCTTCCACGAGAACTCGGTCATCTTCTTCCGGGGTCAGACCCTGACACCGGAGCAGCAGGAGGCCTTCACCCTGCAGTTCGGTGCCTTCGGCCGGACCGATTTCGTCAAGACCCTGCAGGGACATCCCAACATCATCGCCGTCATCAAGGAGGCGGACGAGCGGACGCCGTTCAATTTCGGCGGCACCTGGCATTCGGATTTCAGCTACCAGGAGCGGCCGCCCATGGCGACCATCCTCTATGGCCGGGAGGTGCCCCCGCATGGCGGTGACACGCTCTTCGCCAACATGTACCTGGCCTATGAGACGCTGTCCGAAGGCTTGAAGAAGACCTTGGAATCCCTGCGTGCCGTCCACAGCGCCCGGCGCTCCTACGGCACCAAGGGCACGTATTCCCGCGCCAGGCTGAAGAGCATGGAGATCGAGGCCAACGAGGAGGGCGACGGGGAATGGGAGCACCCGGTGATCCGCACCCACCCGGATACGGGGCGGAAGGCGCTCTTCGTCAATCAGGTCTACACGATCCGATTCGCCGGCTGGACGGAAGCCGAGAGCAAGCCGCTCCTCGACTTCCTCTACGCCCATTCCGTGCGGCCCGAATTCACCTGCCGTTTCCGCTGGGAGAAGGGCTCGCTCGCCATGTGGGACAATCGCTGCCTGCAGCACTTCGCGCTGAACGACTACCACGGCTTCCGCCGGGAGCATCACCGCACCACGCTGGCCGGCGAGGTGCCGGCCTGAGGGGCAAGGAAAAGGCCCCCGTCTCGCGACGGGGGCCTCCGGTCTTTTCAGGGGTTCGTCAAAGGCTCACTTCGCCGCCACCTTGCGGTCGGCCAGCGGCGGCAGGAACTTGTCGGTGTAGAGATCGGCCGCCTTCACCGCGCCGGGTGCCACCTTGTAGGCCTCGGCCACCACGTCGGTCGCCTTCTGCAGCCGGTCCATGTCGACGACGGAGAGACCCTTCTCCTTGACGCTCTTGGTCAGCATGACCGCGTCCCGGACCAGGGCCAGGCGGTCCATCTCCAGGTCTTCCTTCATCAGGTTGTCGAACTTCTTGAGCGTGGCGAGCGCCGCCTTGGGATCGGCGAAAGTGTCCTTCATGCCCTGGTTCACCGCCTTGGCCACGGCCTTCAGGGTCGCCGGGTATTTCTCGGCATAGGCCCAGGTGGTGATCAGCGCACTGCCGTAGAGCGGCACGCCGAACTCGTTGTAGCGCCATACCGTCAGCGTGTCCGGCGCCATGCCGTTCGACTTCAGGTTCAGGACCGAGGTGGAGACGAAGCCGGTGATGCCGTCGGCCTGCTTCTGCAGCAGCATGGTCTCGCGCAGCTGCGGGGTGACGGTCTTCCAGGAGATCTTGGAAACATCGACCCCCGTCGCCTTGGCGAAGGAAGGGAACAGCATGCGCCCGGCATCGGCCTCGGGCGCGGCCAGGGTCTTGCCCTCCAGGCCCTTGGGCGAGGTGACGCCGAGCGCCTTCGGGAACATGACGGCCGCCAGCGACTCGTCGAACACCATGTAGAAGGCGACCATCTTCTTGTCGGGATTCTGGGCGTTGAACGGCACCAGCGTGTTGATATCGGCGAAGCCGATGTCATAGGCGCCCGAGGCCACCTTGGCCGCCGCGTCGCCGGAACCGAAGCCGCGGTCCATCTTCACCTCGATGCCTTCCCGGGTGAAATAGCCCTTCTCGATCGGCAACGAGAAGACCGCGTGGTTGCCCTGGATGGCCCAGTCCAGCACCAGCTTTACGTTCGACTGGGCGGCCGCGCTGCCGGCCCCCAACGCCGCGACCAGGCCGAAGCCCGCGGCGATCAGCTTTCTCACGGACATGAAGTCTCACTCCTCTTTCTTGTCCCGACGGATTCGATGCCCGCGTTCGGATGCAATTCCCCTGCCGACACGGATGACGAAACCTTACGGGAAGGGCCGGGAACGCGCTACGGCTCTGCCTGTGCGTTGGGCTCGGGCGATGGAACTGCCCACCAGCGCGGCAACGGGTCGCAGAAATGCGGCCCGAAAGTCTGGACAATCAATTGCCGGGGTGCCAGAAACCGGCCAGATTTGTTCGATCAGATTTGCTCGGGGGTCAAGCGGGCATGAGCAGCACGACGACGGGCGCCGGCGGGGCCGGTGAACCCACGCGGCGGGACTTTCTCTACATCGCCGCCGGCGGCCTGGGCGCCGTCGGTCTCGGCGCGACCATCTGGCCGTTCATAGCGCAGATGAACCCCTCCGCCGACGTGTTGGCGCTCTCCTCGATCGAGGTCGATCTCGGCAAGGTGACGGAAGGCATGAGCATCACCGTCATGTGGCGGGGCAAGCCGGTCTTCGTGCGCCACCGCACCGCGGCCGAGATCGAAAAGGCGCGGGCCGACGACAACGCCACGCTGCCCGACCCCGCCAAGGACGCCGACCGGGCCAAGAAGCCGGAATTCCTGGTGATGGTGGGCGTCTGCACCCATCTGGGCTGCGTGCCGCTCGGCCAGCAGGGTGAATACGGCGGCTGGTTCTGCCCCTGCCACGGTTCGCACTACGATACGTCCGGGCGAATCCGCAAGGGTCCGGCGCCGACCAACCTCCCGGTGCCCGCCTACGAATATCTCAGCGATACCCGCATCCGGATCGGGTGAGGTCGACGACCATGGCTCTGCAGACGACCAATCCCGTCATCAAGTGGATCGAATACCGGCTGCCGGTCTTCTCCACCATCGACCACATGGTGGGCTCGGCCTACCCGACGCCGAAGAACCTCAACTACCTCTGGAACTTCGGCTCGCTCGCGGGCGTCGTCCTGGTGGCGCAGATCGTCACCGGCATCGTGCTCGCCATGCACTACACCCCGCATGTCAGCCTCGCCTTCGCCTCGGTCGAGCACATCATGCGCGACGTGAACTACGGCTGGCTGATCGACGTGAACTACGGCTGGCTGATCCGCTACGCGCATGCGAACGGCGCCTCGATGTTCTTCGTCGTGGTCTACCTGCACATTTTCCGCGGCCTCTACTACGGCTCCTACAAGACGCCGCGCGAACTGCTCTGGTTCATCGGCATCATCATCTTCCTCGCGATGATGGCGACCGCCTTCATGGGCTACGTGCTGCCCTGGGGCCAGATGTCCTTCTGGGGCGCCACCGTCATCACCAACCTGTTCTCGGCCTTCCCGATCATCGGCGACCCGATCGTGGCTTGGCTGTGGGGCGGTTTCTCGGTCGACAACCCGACGCTGAACCGCTTCTTCAGCCTGCACTTCCTGCTGCCCTTCGTGATCGTGGGCCTGGTCATCCTGCACGTGCTGGCGCTGCACCAGCACGGCTCGAACAACCCGCTCGGCATCGACGCCAAGAAAGGCACCAAGGACGTCATCCCCTTCCACCCGTACTACACGGTGAAGGACCTGTTCGGGCTCGGCGTCTTCCTGATCTTCTTCTGCTACTGGATCTTCTTCAATCCCAACTACCTCGGGCACGCCGACAACTACATCCCGGCCAACCCGCTGGTGACGCCCGCCCACATCGTGCCGGAATGGTACTTCCTGCCGTTCTACGCCATCCTGCGCGCTGTGCCGGACATTCTGTTCATTCCGGCCAAGCTGGCTGGCGTGCTCGCGATGTTCGGCGCCATCCTGATCCTGTTCCTCTTGCCCTGGCTCGACACCAGCCGGGTGCGCTCGGGCCGCTTCCGCCCGATCTTCAAGCAGTTCTATTGGATCTTCGTGATCGCTTGCCTCGTCCTCTTGTGGGCTGGCGGACAGCCGGCGGAGGGTCTGCCGCTCTACGCGGCCCGGGCGGCGACCGTCTACTACTTCGCCCATTTTCTCGTGATCCTGCCGCTGGTCGGCTGGTTCGAACGGCCGCGGGCGCTGCCCACCTCGCTCAGCGAGCCGGTACTGGGCGGCGGCAAGCTCGCCGCCGCGGGCGCAGCCCAGGAGAAGGCGTGATGCGCGCGCTCAAACTGATCGCCCTCGGCCTCGGCCTGACCGCCGCCGGCCTGACCTTCGCCCAGTCCGCGTTCGCCGCCGGGGACGCGCCCGCGGCGCCGTCACGGTCCTGGTCCTTCGACGGCTTCTTCGGCACCTATGACCGGGCCGCGCTGCAGCGCGGATTCCAGGTCTACAAGGAAGTCTGCGCCGCCTGCCATTCGCTGCACTACGTGGCGTATCGCAATCTGGGCGATCGCGGCGGCCCAGGGTTCTCCGAGGCCGAGGTGAAGGCGATCGCCGCCTCGGTCGAAGTGGCCGGCGACCTCGACGATGCCGGGGAGCCGACGACCCGCCCGGGTCTGCCGTCGGACAAGTTCAAGTCGCCCTTCGCCAACGACAAGGCGGCGCGCGCCGCAAACAACGGTGCCTTGCCGCCCGATCTGTCTCTGATGGCGAAGGCCCGGGCCAACGGCCCGAACTACCTGCATGCGCTGCTGACCGGCTATGCCGATCCGCCGGCCGGCTTCGCCCTCGGCCAAGGTATGAGCTACAACACCTATTTCCCGGGCCATCAGATCGCGATGGCGCCGCCGCTGTCGGCCGATGTCGTCACCTATTCCGACGGCACCAAGGCGACGGTCGAGCAGATGGCCGCCGACGTCACCCATTTCCTCATGTGGACGGCGGAGCCGAAGCTCGAGGACCGGAAACGCATCGGCTTCCAGGTCATCATCTTCCTCATCGTCGCGACCGGCGTGTTCTACGCGGTAAAGCGCAAGGTCTGGGCCGACCTGCATTGATCGACCGCCGAGGCGTGCGGACCAGGGCCGCCGGGCGACCGGCGGCCCTATTTCGTTTCGGCCGCTGCGTTTCAGCGGATCGTCAATCCCACCAGAAGTACCACCAGTCGTCCGCCATCAGAGTGGCGGCGAGGTTCGACAGCGTGTCGGTGCCCTGGAAAACGATATCCGAACAATAGAGGCACTGCTCGCGCGCCAGCGCCAGCGCTTCCTCGCGGGTCTGCGGCCGACGTTTGGCGCGCAGGTTCAGCACGTCGGCGCCGATGCCGATCAGTTCCACGCCATAGCGTTCGCGCCAGGACCTGAGGGCGGCGACCTGCACCTCCGGCGACGGGCATTCGTTCCAACCACCCCAGCGCAACAGCGCCGGCGCCTCCGTCCCGTCGCCGGTCGGCAGCAGCAGGATGTGAACCTTCGAAAGCGGCTGCCCGCGCAGATCCCGAGCCAGCGAAAGCCCTGCGCTTGGTCCGGGCACTGACGGCCAGTCCCCGACCGGCGGATCGTCTTCTTCTTCGATCGCCACGGCGTCGAAAGGCGTCTTCTTGCCCTCGCGACGCTGCTTCTCGACGTAGTCGGCCAGTCGGCGCTTCTCCGCCGCCCGCTCCTGATGCAGTGCCTCGGGAAAGCGGAGCCCGGCGGCAGCGGCGAGGATCGCCTCCGGGTTCGCTTCGCCGGCAAACTGGAGCTGTTCGGCAAGCCGCGCCAGTTCGTTGTCGCCGCCCACCACCACCGGCCAGCCGCGGCCTTCGCGCCGCAGCCCTTCCCAGCTCTCCAGGGCGTCCCGCCCCGTGGTCTCGATCCGCTCGAAAGGAATGCCCGCGATCAGCCGCGCCTCGGTCTCCGCCTGCGCGCGCCGGCGGTCGATGGCCGGCTGTCCCGGTCTACCGAACAGGCGCGACCAGAACCCCGTCATTCAGCCCCGGAACACGCCGCTGGTGCGATAGACCGGCACACCGCCGACCTTGAACACGCCCTGGGCGATATAGGTGCGGCCGTCGCGGTGCAGCACCTGGCCTTCGCCCTCCACCCAGTCGCCCACCCTGGCCGGCGCGAGGCAGTCGCCCGACAGCGAGATGGTGTTGACGAAGCCGAGCTCCGGATAGGCCTGCCGGCCGGTGACGATCAGCAGGAGATCGGCGGCAAAGGCCAGCATGCCGTAGTGGCAGTGTCCGGCGGCGTCGGCATGCCGCTGCTCGACGCGGAAGCCGACCTGCACGGGACCCTCGCCTTCTCGCATGAACAGCGGACCATTGACGCGGGCGAAGGCGACGCGGGCGAAGGCATCGGTGAAGCCGGGCGGCGGAGACGGGGAATCGGTCATGCTCGCTGACGCTTACACTAGGCCCGGCGAGCGTCAACCCTGTGACGGCTCGCACAAACCGTTCGCGACGGCGTCCCGTAGAGAGCAGCGAAGTTTGACTTCCGGCGCGTTCTTCTCTCCCCGTTCCCCTCCTGGAGCGCGCCGCTCTTGCCCCGCCGGATTTCCGTTCGGCGGGGCATTTTCTTTCGTCCTCAGCCCCTGATCTCCGCCAGCACCGGGCGCAGATGGGTCAGGAAGAGATCGGGATGCTCGCTCATCGGAAAATGTCCGAGCTTCGGCATGACCGTGAACTTCGCCCCCGGGATGCGCTCGGCAGCGAAGCGGGTGTCCTGCGGAGCGGCGGAGTAGTCGTACTCGCCGGTCAGGAGATAGAGCGGGCAGCGCTTCGTATCGATCTCCGCCAGCCGGTTGCGCAGGTCCCCGTCGCCGCCGCGGTAGAAGAACAGGTCGCCCTTGAACACCCCGGGCCCGCCCTGCATGTACTGCCACAAGGTCTCCCAGCGCTCGGCGGCGGGTGATGTCGGCGCCATCAGGCCGGAGACGTAGGCCGCCGCCGCCTCGCCGCCATGCACTTGCGGATGGTGCAGCCAGCCGAGATCCATATAGGGCTCGATATGCGCCGCCGATTGCAGGCCGATGATGGCCCGGAAACGATCCGGATGCTCGATCGCCAGCACAAGCGCCAGCCGTCCCCCGATGGAGCAGCCCATCACGACCGGCCTTTCGAGGCCGAGCGCCTCGGATACCGCCAGTACCATGCCGCTGTAGCCTTCGGTGGTGAGGCGATACTCCTCAGTCTCCCAGCCGGCCGGGGGCGAGGATTTCCCATGCCAGGGCATGTCGAAGACGATGACGCGAAAATGCTTCGTCACTTCCGGATCGTTCAGCACGCCGCGATACTGCCGCCCGTCCGACCCGGCCGTATGCAGGCAGAGGAGGGGAATGCCTTGGCCCGCCTCCTCGACATAGAGGCGGTGCGCCCGGCCGCCGATGTCCAGATGCATGTAGCGGCCGGTGATGGCCTCGAATCTGGCCCTGCTCATTCTATGGCCGCGCCTCCGCGCTCCGTAGCAGCGCGAACAACCGCTTGATGTAGAAGAGATAAGCCGTCATCAGCCTCATGTCTCCTTCGATCCGGATCCTGCGCCAGCGCAGCAGGGCGAAGAGGTCGTGGTAGCCCGGCGGCGGCACCGCTTCCAGGAACCGCGCCCAGGTCTCCGAAGCGGCACGGATGAAGATGTCGGTCCGGGGCGACAACAGCGGCCCCGGGGTCACCTTTGCCACTTGGCCCTTCTCGATCTCCACCAGCCAGTCGCGGTCCCCGTCGCCGATGACCAGCGCGCAATCAAAGCCCCGACCGAAGCGGGCCAGTGCGGCGTCGCCCCGGCTGCGGGCCTGCAACTGGTCGAGCGGAAGCACGCCCATCACCGCCCCGCCTGTGCGGGTGCGACGTCGAGCCGGCAGGCGATGCCTTCCAGGCCGGGCTTCGAGGGAGGATATAGCTTCAGAACCAGCGGATCATGTCCGGGGATGATGTGATCATCGGAATCGGCGAGGGATCGCAGCAGGTCGTAGCCTTCGATCATCTTCATGACGTCGAGTACGATCGGGAAGGGCCGAGTCTCCTTCATGTTGGCGTAGAAGTGGCTCGCATCGGAAGCCAGGACGATCCAGCCGCGCTTGGTCCAGACGCGTACGGCCTGCAGCCCGGCGGTGTGCCCGCCGATGTGGTGGACGGTGAGGCCGGGTGCGAGGGTGCCGCAGCCATCATGGAAACGGACCTTCCCGCCGAAGACGTGACGCACCATCAGGCAGATGTCCTCGACCGAGAAGGCATGCCGCAGCGGCTCGTGGCACATGCAGCGCCCGGTGGCGAAGGCCATCTCCTTGTCCTGCAGGTGAAAGCGGGCGTTCGGGAACTTGTCCAGGTTGCCCGCATGGTCGTAGTGCAGATGGGTGATGACCACGTCGCTCACATCGGCCGCCGCCAGACCCAACATCTGCAATCCCTCGGTGGGACAACGGATCAACTCACGCTGTCGCACCTTCGCCGTTTCGGCCGAGAAGCCTGTATCGACGACGAAGGTGCCGGCGGGGCCGCGGATCACCCAGACGAAGAAATCGAGCGGCATGGGACCGTCATGCGGATCGCCGCCCAGGAAATTGAAGCGGGCGCTGCGCATATGATGCGCATACTTGACCGCGTGCACCTCATAGGGCTGCAACTCCCCCATCGGACATCTCCTCCGTCTTCTTCTGGCCCCAGTCTGCGCGCGGCGATGCGGGTAGGGCAACCCTCCCCCGCGCGGCGATGCCGCAACCGTCACTTTTCTTGTCTGCGGGGCCTTCTATCTTCCCGGGACATCTCAGCCTTCGAGGACGAAGATCGTGTGGAAAACCGTCGTCGCCGCGCTCGTTCTGACAGCGGGCCTTGCCGGCGCCAGCATCGCCGAGACCCGTGACGAGGCCTGGGCGCGCGAGCGCTGCACCAGGGACGGCTACAAGCCGAACACCGCGGAGATGGAGAGCTGCATCCGTTACACGGTCGCCTGGCTGGAGAAATCCCGGCGCGACTCGCAGCGGAACTTCCAGTAGCGGTCAGCAGTCGCCGCCGGAGTCTCCCCCGTCACCCCCGCTGCCGGCGTCATGCTCGTCGTGACCGGAATCGGGATTGCCCCAGGGACCGGTCGGCACGTCTGCCGGTGCGGGGGCCCCCCACGGCCCGGAATGTTCTGCGGCCGAGGCCGGCGCCAGCAGCGAGCCCATCACTTGCGCGAGCAGGATGCCGCCGAGCACGCCTGTGACCGTGGCGGCCGCCGTTCCGAGGAAGCCGCTGCCTTGGCGGAACATGCCGGGGCGATAGCCCGGAACCTGGACGGGCGCCGGCGGCGCTTCACCCCGGCCGCCGAGCAACCCGCCCATGAAACCGCTCCGCCTTTGGCGCATTTCGTATTCGAGCAGGCGGATGCGGTTCTGGGCTTCGGCCAGAGCGTGCTCCTGCAGGAATGCCATCTGCGTCAACGTATAGAGCGTCTCTGGCCGCGCGCGGACCTCCTGGGCGATCAGGCGGTCGGCTTCCGGGTCGATCTGGGCGGGTGCGGCGCGCAGGCGTTCGAAGAAGCCGGTGATGGCCTTGCGATCGTCGTCGGTCACGGGATTGCACCTCACTGAGGACTGCGGAGGCGAGGATAGCAGACCGGCCGGATCCGACGGAGTAGGATGACCGACATGCGCAGTTTCGCTCTTTGCCCCGCAGCGATTGGCCTCGCGGCCTTGCTGTCGGTCTTCCCGGCCGGCGCCCAGACCCAGCGAGACGCACCGATCGGCGCCTATCCTCCCGGTTCCGGTCCAGGGTCCGGTGTCGGGGCCTATCCGCCGGGCGGCGGCCCAGGTTCGGGGATCGGCGCCTACCCCGCGCAGCGGCCTCCTCAGGCGGTCCGCCCGCCGGATGCACCGGACCGTCGCGAACCCGATGCGGGCGAGCAGATCCTCGAGCGGCAGCGTGCGCTCGAAGAGCAGCGGCGGCGGGACGAGGAGATCCGGCGCAGCCTGCCGAACCGGTCATGACGAAGAAACCCGCCGTCCCCTCAACCGATGAGGAGCGTCGCTCCCGGCTGGCCGATGCGCTGCGTGCCAACCTGCGCCGGCGGAAGGAACAGGCGCGGGGTCGTGCGGAGGATCCGGGGCCGCCGCCGGAGGCTCCGGCGGCGGCGACGGATCAGAACTGACCCTTCTCCACCTGGAAGATGTCGGGCTTCTTGCTGTCCATGACATAGGACAGTTGCAGCGCCATGTTCCTGAGCGCTTCCGCCTCGGCGGCTTCCTTGGTCTTGGGATCGGATGCTGCCGGCCCGGCGCCGGGTACGTTCAGGATGAGCAGCGCCATCCTGTCCTTGGCGTCAAAGCCGCGGAAGGCGACCACTGAACCGCCTTGCACCGGCTGGTTCACCATCTTGCCGTCGTCCTTGAAGGGCTGGCCGACGAAGTAGTTGCGCAGCACATTGGCGGTCGAGACGAGTTGCTCCGGAGTCGTCTTCGGGTCGACGCCCCGGCCCCAAAGCACGTTCACCTGGATCAGCGTCTTCGACTTGAAGCCGAAGACATAGCCGATCCGCGCCATTCCCGTGTCCGACAGGTTGGGCACGGTGACGGCGAGGACCCGGGTCTTCTCGATCGGATTGGTCTCGGTCTGTATCGTCTTCGCGTCGATCTTGAAATCGCGCACGATGGCGCTGCGGACCTGATCCTCGTTCATACCGAACTTGGCCGAACGGAAACCGTCCAGAAAGGCCTCCGCCGCCGGCCCCTGGGCTCGAGCGGAATGGGAGAACAGGCCGGCCAGAATAGCCAGTACAAAGCCGAGTGACACTCGCGTCATTGTGCGTCGCGCCTCCAATCCAGGGTGCGCAGATTAGGCCGACGCTCGATTCTGGTGCAACGTCGTCCGCCATCCGGCCAAGGGCCGGACCCCCATGCTTGCCGCTGTTGAGGAGCGACCTATGACTGCGTATAGTTCGGCCACAAGATCTAGTGGTTCGATGATACCGATGCTACGAAACCTGCTCGCGGTTATGGCCTTGCTGGCTGCTTTCGCCGCTCCGGCCGGGGCCGAACTCAAGCCCGACACCGGGGATCTCGTCTATGGCTCGGTCGATGCGCCGGTCACGATCGTGGAGTATGCGGCGCTGACCTGTCCGCATTGCGCGCAGTTCTACACGGAGACGCTGCCGGAGCTGAAGGCGCGCTATATCGACAAGGGATCGGTCAGGCTCGTCTTTCGTGATTTTCCCTTCGAAGCGGTGGGCCTGCGCGCCCATATGCTGGCCCGCTGTGCCGGACCCGAGCGGCGCTCGGGATTCATGGATGTCCTGTTCCGCCAGCAGAAGGCCTGGACCCAGGCACCCGATCCGGTGCGGGCGCTCGGCCAGATCGCGCGGCTGGGCGGCATGCCCGAGGCGGATTTCAATGCCTGCATGACGAACAAGGCGGCCGAGGAGGCGGTGCTCAAGAATCGCCTGGAGGGCGAGCAGAAGGACAAGGTCAGCTCAACGCCGACCTTCATCATCGGAGGCGAGACCTTCACCGGCGCGCGCACGATCGAGGATTTCGCCAAGGTCATCGATGCCGCGCTGGCGGGAAAGAAGGCCGCGCCCCTCGGCGAAAGCAAGGCGTCGACGCCCGCCGCCTCGGCCCCGAAAGCCGAGCCTTCGGTCACCGAGAAGTTCATGGCTTGGCTGCGCGGCCTGTTTGGTTGAAGTAAACAAGGGGGGGTCTCGCGTGCATTTCACCGAGCTGCGTCTCAGCGGGTTCAAGTCGTTCGTGGAACCGACCCAGGTGCCGATCGGCCCTGGCCTGACGGGCATTGTCGGTCCGAACGGCTGCGGCAAGTCCAACCTCGTCGAGGCGCTGCGCTGGGTGATGGGCGAGACCTCCGCCCGCCGCATGCGCGGCGGGGCGATGGACGACGTCATCTTCGCCGGCACCACCCAGCGCCCGGCCCGCAATCTCGCCGAAGTCACGCTCAAGATCGACAACGCCGACCGCGCCGCGCCGCCCTCCTTCAACGATGGGCCCGAGATCGAGGTGACACGCCGGATCGAGCGCGAACACGGTTCCTTCTACCGCGTCAACGGGCGCGAGGTTCGCGCCCGCGACGTCCAGCTTCTGTTCGCCGATCTGGCCTCCGGCGCGCATTCGACCGCGATGGTCAGCCAGGGGCGGGTCGGTGCGCTCATCAACGCCAAGCCGACCGAACGCCGCGGCCTGCTGGAAGAAGCGGCCGGCATAACCGGCCTGCATTCGCGTCGGCACGAGGCTGAACTGCGCCTGAAGGCGGCCGAGCAGAATCTCGAGCGCCTGACCGACGTCATGCAGCAGATGGAGACCAATCTGCAGGGCCTGAAGCGTCAGGCGCGCCAGGCGACGCGCTACCGCAACCTCTCGGGCCATGTCCGCCGGGCCGAAGCGCTGGTCCATCACCTGCGGCATGCCGCGGCCGCTCTCGCGCTCGAAGCCGCGGCGGCGCATCTGGCCGAGACCGAAACGGCGCTCGCCGCGCGCACGGGCGAGGCCGCCGCGGCCAGTACGGCCCAGGCCGATGCCGCGGCTGCCCTGCCGCCGCTGCGCCAGTCGGAGGCGGAGGCGGCGGCCCGGCTACAGCGGCTGATCGTCGCCCGCGAATCGCTGGAGGCCGAGGAGAAGCGAGCCGAGGCGGAGCGCAACCAGCTGTTCACCCGACTGGAACAGACCGCCGCCGATCTCCGCCGCGAGCAGGGGCTGAAGGACGAGGCTGCCGCGACCGCCGCCCGACTCCGGAGCGAAGCCGAAGCCCTGGCGGCCGCCCGCGGCGGTGAACAGGAGCGCGAGTCAGAACTCGCCGCGGCGCTCGCCGCCGTCGAGGCGCGGGTCAGGGAGGCCGAGGCCGCGCTCGACCGGGCCACGGAACGCGCCGCTCGCGAGGGGGCCGAGCGCAATCGCCTCAATCAGGAACTGTTCGGCATCGACCGCCGGCTGGAACGCCTGTCCGTGCGCTTGCGCGACGCCGCCGAGGAGCAGGCCAGGCTGACGGCGCGGCCCGAGGAGGACGAGGCCGCCCAGGCGGCCGCCGCCGAAGCCGAGCGTCTCGCCGCGGCCGTCGTCGCTGCACGGGAGGCGCAGACGGAAGCCGAGCGCGCCCTGGAGGCCGCGACCCAGGCGGAACGCCAGGCCCTGCAGACCCTGCGCGAGGCCGAAGGCCGCGAAGCCCGCATAGCGGCGGAAGAGCGCGGCCTCGCCAAGCTCCTCGCCGTCGGTGACGGCAAGCTGTGGTCGCCGGTGATCGATCTCCTCACCGTCGCGCCGGGCTATGAAATGGCGCTGGCCGCCGCTCTCGGCGATGATCTGAACGCCGGCACCGACGCCGCCGCGCCGCTGTACTGGGCGGTACTGGCGCCCTATGAGGATGCGGCGGCATTGCCTGAGGGGGTCGCTCCGCTGTCCGGGCACGTGCAGGCGCCCGACACCCTGACCCGCCGCCTGTCGCAGATCGGCTTGGTCGAGGATGCCGAGGGCGCCCGGCTGCAACCCTCGCTCCGGCCAGGCCAGCGGTTGGTCAGCCGCAGCGGCGCGCTCTGGCGCTGGGACGGATATACGATGAAGGCGGGAACGCCGACCGCGGCGGCGATGCGTCTGGAGCAGCGCAACCGGCTGGCCGATCTCCGGGTGCAGCTCGCCGCGCTCAATGCCGAGGTCGCTGGCGTGCGCCAGCAGCATGCCATGAGCGCCGAACAGGCGGCACAGGCGCGCCGGGCCGAGGCCGACGCCCGCACCCTCACGCGCGAGACGGACCGTCTGCTCGGGCTCGCCCGCGCGGCAGAGGCGGAAGCGGTGCGCCGCGCCACCCAGAGGGCGACCCGGCTGGCGGCGGTCGCCGCACAGCTCGAGGAAGTGGCGGCCGAACGGGCCGAGGCGGAGACCCGGAAGGCCGAAGTGACCGCCGCCGTCGTTTCCCTGCCGGCGGAGGAAATCGCTCGCGAGGCGCTGAACGAGGCGCGCGGCGTCGTCGGCATGCGGCGGACCGAGGCCTCGCAGGCGGCCCGGGCGCTGGACCAGCATCGTGGCGAGATGCGGGGCAGAGCCGGTCGCGCCGATCAGCTCGGACGTGAGATCGCCTCCTGGGAAGGACGGCGCATCGCCTCCGATCGTCAGATCGATGCGCTCGCCGCGCGCAAGGCGGAACTCGAGGGCGAATTGTCGGCCCGCGCCGATCTGCCGGCAACCTTCGCGGCCAAGCGGGCGACATTGCTGGACGATATCGGCCAGGCGGAAGCCCGCCGGCGTGAAGCGGCGGATGCGCTGGCAGCCGCAGAGTCCCTGCAGGCCGAAGCGGACAAGGCCGCCCGTGCCGCCCAGGAGGCGCTGTCGGCGGTGCGCGAAACCCGCGCCCGTGCCGAGTCGGACCAGGAACATCGCACCGAGGCGGTGGCCGAGATCACCCAGCGGATCCGAGAGGTGCTCGACTGCGCGCCCGAGGAGACGCTCGCGCTCGCCGAGATGGAGGAAGGCGAGGCGATGCCGGAGCTCTCCCAGGTCGAGACCCGGCTGGAGCGCCTTCGCAAGGAGCGGGACGGCATGGGCCCGGTCAACCTCCGCGCCGATATCGAGGCTGAGGAGGTCGAGACCCAGCTCACCTCGCTCGGCACCGAGAAGACCGACCTCGAAGGCGCCATCGCCCGCCTGCGCCAGGGCATTTCCAGTCTCAACAAGGAAGCCCGCGAACGCCTTCTGGTCGCCTTCAACCAGGTGGACGCGCATTTCCGTGCGCTCTTCGTGAAGGTTTTCGGCGGCGGCGAAGCGCATCTGCGGCTTACCGATTCGGAGGATCCGCTGGAGGCCGGCCTCGAGATCATGGCCTCGCCGCCGGGCAAGAGGCTGCAGATCCTGTCGCTGCTGTCCGGCGGTGAGCAGGCACTGACGGCGCTCTCCCTGCTTTTCGCCGTCTTTCTGACCAATCCGGCCCCGATCTGCGTGCTGGACGAAGTGGACGCACCGCTGGACGACGCCAATGTCGAGCGGCTATGCGACCTCCTGGAAAGCATGGTGCAGGGTGGCGACACCCGTTTCGTGGTGGTCACGCATCACCCGATCACCATGGCGAGGATGGACCGGCTGTTCGGCGTGACCATGGCGGAAAAGGGCGTCAGCCAGCTCGTCTCGGTCGACCTGCAGGCGGTCGAGGAGCACCGGAAATCCGCCTGATTCCAAGCTCTTGGTCCCCTTTGTCGCGCATGCGAAAAGGGGGGTGTTTCGGCTTGACACTGCGGGGGCCTGTTCGTAGGGTCCGCGCGCTTCCGTGACGGGGGCGGGGATGGGTACCGGGGACAACCGGCCAGAGCCGCGCGAGCCCGATCAGCCGAATGATCTGGAGGCCTTGGGCAGCCGCCTGCGCGATGCGCGGGGGGAGGAACGGCAGAGCGTGCCGTCCCGCCGATCCAGGGCCGAAGGGGTCGCTTGGCGGCTCGCCGTGGAGATGGTCTCCGCTTTCGCTGTTTGCGGCTTCATCGGCTGGTGGCTCGACAGGTGGTTCGGGTCCGCGCCGTGGGCAATGTTGGCCGGGCTTCTGCTCGGCGGCGTTGCGGGGCTGTACAATGCCTTCCGGGTCGCCCGCGCGATTCAGAAGGACGCGGAGGCGGCGGACAGATCATAGGGCAGTAGTCGACCCGTGGCCGAAGCACATAGCCCCCTCGAGCAGTTCCAGATCACGCGTCTGGCGACGATCAAGATCGGCGGTCTCGACGCCTCCTTCACCAATTCCTCGCTCTGGATGGTGCTGGTTCTTATCGGTGTCGTCGCCTTCCTGCATCTGGGCATGCGCCAGCGCGAACTCGTACCGGGCCGATGGCAGTCCATGGTCGAGATGGCCTACGAGTTCATCGCCAATCTCGTTCGCGAGAACGTCGGCTCGGCCGGTCGCCCCTATTTTCCCTTCATCTTCACGCTGTTCATGTTCGTGCTGTTCTCGAACCTGTTCGGCATGATCCCCTATAGCTTCACGGTGACCAGCCATATCATCGTGACCTTTGCGCTCGCCTTCGTCGTCTTCATCGGCGTCACCGTCATCGGCATCGCGCGTCACGGAACCCATTTCTTCTCGCTCTTCGTTCCCCATGGAGCGCCCGGCTGGCTGCTGCCCCTGGTGGTTCTGATCGAGGTGATCTCCTATCTCGTCCGCCCGGTCAGCCTCTCGGTTCGACTGTTCGCCAACATGATGGCGGGGCACACCATGCTGAAGGTCTTCGCCGGCTTCGTGATCAGCCTGACCGCCGGACTCGGCGTGGTCGGTGGCGTGATCTCGATCGCTCCGGTCGTCCTCATCGCGGCACTGACCGGTCTCGAACTGGGCATCGCCATCCTGCAGGCCTATGTCTTCGCGGTCTTGACCTGCATCTACCTGAACGACGCTATCCATCTGCATCACTGATCCCAACCGCCTGACAGCCACTCACCAGAAGGACTGAAATCATGGAACTGCAAGCCGCTCGCATGATCGGTGCCGGTCTCGCCACCATCGCCATCGCCGGCGTGGGCATCGGCATGGGCAACATCTTCGGCAGCTTCCTCGCCGCCGCCGTCCGCAATCCCGCCGCCGCGCCGAAGGTTTTCGGCAACGTGCTCCTCGGCTTCGCCCTGACGGAAGCGCTGGCGCTGTTCGCGCTCGTCGTCGCCATGCTCATCCTGTTCGTCTGAGGGATCGGACGAACTCCGCTCGAGACCGACGGTTCATGATGCGCGCACTGCCGCTCGTGGCATTGCTCCTGGCCCCTGGCGCCGCTCTGGCGGCGTCGGGCCAGTCGGGCATGCCGCAGCTCAACCCGAACGACTTCGCGCCCCAGCTGGTCTGGCTCGCGATCGTCTTCGTCATCCTCTACCTCATCCTGTCGCGGAAGGTTCTGCCGCGCATCGGCGAGGTGCTGGAGGACCGGCAGGCGCGTATCGCGGACGATCTGGATGCGGCGGAAAAGCTGAAGACCGACGCCGAGAAGGCGAAGGTCGACTACGAGGCGGCACTGCTAAAGGCGCGTGCCTCGGCGCAGGAAGCCGTCTCCAAGGCGCGCGAGCAAGCCGCGGCGGACGCCGCGTCCCGGCGTAGCGTGCTCGATCGGGAACTCGCCGCCAAGACGCAGGGGGCGGAAGCGGAGATCGCCGCCGCCAAAGCGAAGGCGCTCGCCGAAATCCGCGGAGCCGCGGTGGACGTGGCGCAGGCGGTGGTGCAGCGGGTCACCGGTGCCGCGGTGTCGGCGGAGCAGGTGGCTGCGGCGATCGATGCCGCCGCCAGGAGGGCCTGATCGATGTTCTCCGATCCCACCTTCTGGGTCGCCGTCGGCTTCGCGCTCTTCGTCGTCGGCGTCATCTATCTGAAAGTGCCGGCCATGCTGGGCAAGGCGCTGGACGAGCGGGGCGCCAAGATCCGTTCCGAGCTGGAGCAGGCGCGCAGGCTGCGCGAGGACGCGCAGGCGCTGTTCGTCGACTATCAGCGGCGCCAACGCGAGGCACAGAAGGAAGCCGAGGATATCGTCGCCCATGCGAAGGAGGAGGCCGCGCGCATGTTGAGCGAGGCCGAGGCCGAAATCGCCGCCTCGATCGTCCGGCGTCGCAAGCTGGCGGAAACGAAGATCGCCCAGGCCGAGGCCGCCGCGCTGAAGGACGTTCGTGAAGCTGCGGTGGATCTGGCGATCGCCGGTGCCAGCGCGGTTCTGAAGAGCCAGATGCAGGGGCCGGCCGGCCAGGCCGCCATGGACAAGGCCATCGCCGATATCGGCCGCCACCTTCACTGAGACCTCTGCACTGAGGCCTCTTCACTGAGGCCATTGTGTAAGCGGCGGAAACGAAAAGGGGCGCCTCACGGCGCCCCTTCGCGTTCGCGGCTTCGCCTCGATCTCAGCCGAGGTTGGCCTTCAGGAAGCCCATCATGCGCTCCCAGGCCTCGTTCGCCGACTTGGTGTCGTAGTTCTGCTCGCTCCGCTCGTTGCAGAAGCCGTGATTGGCTTCGTAACGGTGGATCTCGAACCTGGCGCCTGCCTTCTTCAGGTCCTCCTCCAATCCGTTTGCGGCGGCCGGGGTGCACCAGTCGTCGCGATTGGCGAAATGACCCTGGAAGGGGATCTTGATCTTGGCCGGGTCGGCGAAATCCTTCGGCGGGATCCCATAGAAGCAGACGGCGGCACTGGCTTCGGGCACGTGCACGGCGGAGGCGACGGTCAAAGCGCCGCCCATGCAATAGCCCATGACGCCGACCTTGCCGCTCGTGCCCTTCAGGAACTGAACGGCGCCACGGATGTCCTGATGCGTGGCTCCCGGAAAGTCGAGCCCGGTCATCAGGTGGTTCGCCTCGTCCGGCTTCTGGGTTACACGGCCCTTGTAGAGATCGGGTGCCAGGGCATTGTAGCCGGCTCGCGCGAAGCGGTCGGCGACACCGCAGATCTGGTCGTTCAGGCCCCACCATTCCTGGATCACGATGATGCCGGGCTTACCCTTCCCGGCCTCCGCATACCAGCCCTTGTTCTTGGCCCCGTCGGGCCGGCCGTACTCGATCAACGCGCCCATCCTGGTTCCTCCATGCTGTGATTCGGCAAAGGATTATTACCCGACCGTTGCGGTTCCTGGCAGCCCCGGATCGGCCCGCATGCCCGTTTGCCACCTTTCCGCCCCGCTTCTATGGTACGCGCCGCTTTCGACTGCGGTAATCCAGGGGCGCCAGTGACCGATATCTTCAACGAGGTCGACGAGGAAGTCCGTCGCGACCGAATGATGGCGGTATGGCGACGCTACGGCGCCTATATCGTTGCCGCCGCGGTGGTGCTGGTGCTGGCGGTCGGGGGATATGAAGGCTGGCGCGCCTGGAAGGAGAAACGCGCCGTCGCCGACGGAATCGCGTTCGGACAGGCGGTTCGTCTGGCCGAAACCGGGCAGCCGGCCGAGGCCATCGCCGCTTATCGCAAGCTCGCCGAGGAAGGTACGGCCGGCTATCGCGCCATTGCCGGCCTGCGCGCCGCCGGCGGGCAGGCGACGAGCGATCCGGTGCTCGCCGTGGCGGCCTATGAGCGGCTGGCCAAGGAGAGTGGGGCGTCACCTCTCTACCGCGATCTGGCGGAACTGATGGCGGCCTATCACCGTGTGGATCAGGCCGACCTGTCGGAGATGCGTCGCCGTCTCGACCGGCTCGCCGCCGCGGATGGTCCCTGGCGGCATCTTGCGCGGGAACTGCTCGGCATCGCCGCGCTCAAGGCCAACGATCTCGAGGCGGCCCGCAAGTCCTTTGCCGAAGTCGCGGATGACGCGACGGCGCCGGCCGGTGCCCGCGGCCGCTCGGCGGAGATCCTCGCCTCTCTCAAGGACGCGTCATGATCCGGCGGCTCGCGGGCATTTCCCTCGCGGGTCTTCTCCTCGCCGGCTGCAGTCTCTTGGATGGCGGGATCTTCGGCGAGAAGGAGAAGGAGAAACTTACGGGGGAGCGCATCTCCGTCATGTCGGCCGACCGCACGCTCGAGCCCGACGCGCGGATCGCCGACCTACAGGTGCGCCTGCCGCGTCCTTACGTGAACGACGATTGGCCGCAGTCCGGCGGCTATCCCAGCCATGCGATGCACCATCTGGCGCTCGCCACCGTGCCGCGCGTGGCTTGGCGGGTCAGCATCGGCAGCGGCAGCGATCGCGACTATCGCCTGCCTTCCGCCCCCGTGGTCGGTGACGGACGGCTCTATGCGATGGATTCGAAGAGCCGGGTGTCGGCCTATGACGTCGACGACGGGCGCCGCCTCTGGGGCGTCGATCTGACGCCGTCGGGCGCCGGCTCGGGCGCGCTCGGCGGCGGCATCGCCTATGACCGCGGCAAGCTCTATGTCGCCACCGGCTATGGCGAAGTCGTCGCTCTCGACGCCGCGACCGGGCGGCCGGTCTGGAAGCATGGCATGCTGGCGCCCGCACGGGTGCCGCCTTCAGTCGAGGCGGGGCGCGTCATGGTCATCTCGCATGACAACCTGCTCACCACGCTCGATGGCGAGACCGGCCAAGTGGTCTGGACCTACACGTCGGTCACCGAAGGCGCCGGCATTCTTGGCGCCGGCAATCCCGCCGCCGAGGACGGCTTCGTCGTCGCGCCCTTCGCCTCGGGCGACCTCGTCGCGCTCAGGATCGACACCGGCCGCGTCGCCTGGTCGGATTCGCTGATCCGCGCCCAGCGCGTGTCCTCCATCGCCACCATCAACGATATCGCCGCCGCCCCGGTGATCGACCGTGGGCGTGTCTATGCGGTGGGACATGCCGGGCGCATGGTGGCGCTCGACATCCGCTCCGGCGACCGTATCTGGGAGCAGTCCATCGGTGGTGTGCAGCAGCCCTGGATCGCCGGCGACTTCATCTACGTGCTGACGCTCGACGGGGATATCGCCTGCCTGTCCCGGCGCGACGGCCGGATCCGCTGGGTCACCGGCCTGGAGCGCTGGCAGGATCCCAAGCAGCGGCGCGAACCGATCGTGTGGTTCGGACCGGTCCTGGCATCCGACCGGCTCATCGTGGTGTCCAATCGCGGCCGCGCCCTCTCGCTGTCGCCCTACACGGGCGACATTCTCGGCGCCATATCGCTGGCCGACCGGGCCTCTCGCCCGCCGATCGTGGCGGAGGGGATGCTGTTCATCCTCACCGACGACGCCAGCATCGTGGCCATGAAGTGAAGTCTCTCAGCGTCGCCATCATCGGCCGGCCGAACACGGGGAAATCGACGCTTTTCAACCGGCTGGTGGGCAAACGTCTCGCCATCGTCGACGACACCCCCGGCGTCACCCGGGACTGGCAGGAAGCACCGGCGCGCATCGGCCCGCTGGAGTTCGTCGCGATCGACACGGCGGGCCTCGAGGAAGCCGCGGCCGACAGCCTCGAGGGCCGCATGCGCCAGCAGACCGAAGCGGTTCTCGCCCGGGCGGACCTCGCGCTCTTCGTCATCGATGCACGTGCCGGCATCACCCCGCTCGACCGCCATTTCGCCGATCTTCTGCGGCGCTCTAGGAAGCCTGTCGTCCTGGTGGCCAACAAGGTCGAGGGCCGCCAGGGGATCACCGGCGTTGCCGAGGCGCATGCGCTGGGCCTGGGCGAACCGATCCCGCTCTCGGCGGAACACGGCGAGGGTTTTCCGGACCTTTATGACGCGATCGCGCCCTTCGCGGCCGAAGAGGAGCCCGAGGCCGCGGCGGAGGAGGCGCAGACGGGTCCGCTCAGGCTCGCCATCGTCGGCCGGCCCAATGTCGGCAAGTCGACGCTGGTGAACCGCCTGATCGGCGAGGACCGGTTGCTGGTCGGGCCCGAAGCCGGCATCACGCGCGACGCGATTCCGGTCGACTGGACCTGGAAGGGCCGCGCGATCCGACTCGTCGACACCGCCGGCATGCGCCGCAAGGCCAAGGTGGAGGCGAAGCTCGAACGCCTGGCGGTCTCGGATACGCTGCAATCGATCCGTCTGGCCGAGGTCGTGGTGCTTGTGCTCGACGGAACGCTCGGCCTCGATCGTCAGGATCTGATCATAGCCGACCTCGCCGTGCAGGAGGGCCGTTGCCTGATCGTCGTGGTGAACAAATGGGACGCGGTGACCGACCGTGCGCTGGCGCTCTCGGGCATCGAAGACCGCTTGCAGACGGGGCTGTCGCAGATGCGCGGTGTTCCCCTCGTCACCATGTCGGCTGAGACCGGCAGGCACGTCGAGCGGCTGATGCCCACGGTGCTGCGCCAGTACGAACGCTGGAACCGGCGCGTTCCCACCGCGAAAGTGAACCGCTTCCTCGAGGCGGCGATCGAGAAGCACCCGCCGCCGGCTGTCCGTGGCCGCAGGCTGAAGCTCCGCTATGCGACCCAGGTCTCGGCCCGTCCGCCGACCATTGCGCTCTTCACCAGCAGGCCCATGGCGCTGCCGGAGGATTATGTGCGCTATCTCGCAAACGGCTTCCGCGAGGCCTTCGATCTGCCCGGCATCCCGGTCCGCATCCTGCTGCGCAAGCCCGACAACCCCTATGCCGATGACGATTGAAGATCGACGGGTCAGCGGCTGCGGCGCTTGCTGGCGGCGGCTTCGATGCTGGCCTGAAGCACGTCGAGATCCTCGGCATCGATGACGGTCTCGGCATTCTCGTAGAGAAGCACGACGAAGCTGACGAAGGCTTCGGCCGAGGCGAACTCCCCGCTCTCGACATTGCCGCGGATGATCTCAACGACCGATGCGGGCAGGTCGAAGGTGAGCCGCTCGGTCGCTTCCTCTGCTTGGCTCACAGCCCACCGTTCTGCAGCATGCGCAGGATGACATAGCCCAGCATCGCCGCCAGCAGGACGGCAGGGATGATCTTGGACAGAGGCGTGGAGCCGCGCCGGGTTTCCGGCGTCGCCACCGGCCGGTTGTCACGGCCCAGCACCTTCCGCATGGCGGCGAGCGGCTTCCTGCGTTGTTCGCCGACGCGAATCTGCTCGAGAGCGCCGGTGAGCCAGCGCTCGAAGCTCTGATCCTGTACGCCCGGTTGAGCGTGGCGACCCCGCAGTTCGGCCAGATAGATTCGGGCGACGGGATGCCCCTGATCGGCCGCGCGTTTCAGCCAGCGCTCGGCCTCGAGGGGATCCAGAGGGGCGGCTTCGCCCCGGAAATGGCGGCGGCCGAGCGCGAACTGCGCCTGCACATCGCCGGCTTCGGCACTATCGACCAGATCCTTCAAGGCCTTCGCCTTATCCATCGCCATCTGCGTAGCCACCCTTGCGCCCAGACGATGCTACGCCCTGCACGCCGCCTCGGGGAAGAGGCGACGTGCGCGGGGCGCTCATGCATTCGCGCTGGGGCGGGCCTTCACGCGTTCGAACCACGCAGCGAGGTTGGTCCAGGCCGGATCGATGGGCTGGCCCACCTTGCCCAGGAACTCCAGGAAGGAGAACAGATGGATGTCGGCCAAGCTGAAGCGCTCGCCGGCGACGTAGGTCTTGCCGGCCATCTGCCCATCGAGCCAGGAGAGCTTGTCCCGTGCCACCAGTTTCAGCCCGGCAGCCGCCTCGGGAAGGCAGCGCATGCGCGATTCGAAGATCTTGAGCCCCTCGGCATAGCGGAACCCGTTCAGCGCCGGTTCCAGGATGTTCAGGTCGATGCGGCGGATCCACATTCGGGTCTCCGCCCGCTCCTCCGGCGTCTTCCCGATCAGGGCGGATTGCCCGTTCACCTCGTCGAGGTACTCGCAGATCACCGTGATCTCGGCCAGCACCTTGCCGTTGTCCAGCTCCAGCGCGGGTGTCTGGCCGGCCGGATTCTTGCTCAGATAGGGCTCGCGCCGGTTTTCGCCGCCGCGCAGGTCGACCTCGACGACCGGCACTTCGATGCCGCGTTCCTTCATGAACATCCGAACCATCTTCGGGTTCGGACCCACCGAATTGTAGAATTTCATCGGCTTCCTCCCTCTTGGGCCCGCCTCACAGCGGGCGCCTGCTCGTTGCAGGCAAGGGCTATCAGCCGGATGCCGCGCCCGTCAATCGCGCTTCCCGGCGGCGCATGGCCGCCGGGGCCGGTTCGGCATGCCTGTCAGAGGGCGTCCTCGTTCTGCTCGCCGGTACGGATGCGCACCACCTGGGCCACGTCGAGCACGAAGATCTTGCCGTCGCCGATCTGACCGGTCTTGGCGGCTGCGGTGATGGCTTCGACCACGCGGTCGACCAGTTCGTTCTTCACCGCGACTTCGACCTTGAGCTTCGGCAGGAAACTCACCGCATACTCGGCGCCGCGATAGATTTCCGTATGGCCCTTCTGCCGGCCGAACCCCTTCACTTCGGTGACCGTCAGGCCTTGCACGCCGATCGCCATCAGCGCTTCGCGAATTTCGTCCAGCTTGAAGGGCTTGATTACGGCCATCACCAGCTTCATGCCTGCTCTCCTTGACCATGGTGGCGGCCGGGGCTGCACGCCGGCGCCACGTCCCGCGGCTTTCCCTCAATCAAGAAGCGTGCCGCCGGGGCGATGCACCAAAAGCCCCCGGGGGTTGCGTTGCCTCGCCCCATCCGGTGAAGCTGTGACGCAGCGTTCTGGCGTCAGATTGTGCACCTGCATATTTTGCGGGCAGCGACCTTTTGCACGCTCGACGACCGCCCTCAAAGCTGGAAGCCTGATCATTATGGAAGCAAGCGCATTGCAGGGCGAGGTGCTCATCGTCGGCGGCGGGCTCGTCGGCCTGTCTGCAGCGATCGGTCTCGCCCGTGCCGGCATCCACGTGATCGTGGTCGATCGCGAGGAGCCGGCAACCCAGGTCCTGCCCGCATTCGACGGTCGCGTCTCGGCGATCGCCCATGCCAGCCGGAAGGCGCTCGAGGCGCTCGGGATCTGGGCGGAAGTGGAGGAAGCCGAACCCATCCTCGATATCCGAGTGTCGGATGGCGATTCGCTGCTCTTCCTGCACTACGACCATCGCGAACTCGGCACTGAGCCGTTCGGCCATATGGTGGAGAACCGGCTCCTGCGGGTCGCCCTGCAGGCCGCCGTCGCCTCCTGTCCCACGCTGACCCTGCTGGCTCCGGCAAGTGTCGACCGACTGGACCGCGATGCCTCCGGGGTGCGTGCCAGGCTGTCCGACGGCCGGCACCTGCGCGCCGCGCTGGCCGTCGCGGCCGATGGGCGCCAGTCGCCGACCCGCCGTGCCGCGGGGATAGGTGTCATGGAATGGTCCTACCGGCAGACGGGGATCGTCTGCACGGTGGCACATGAACTGCCGCATCATGGCGTGGCGCAGGAGCGTTTTCTGCCTGCGGGGCCGTTCGCCATCCTGCCCATGACGGGCAACCGGTCATCGCTGGTTTGGACCGAGAAGGCGGCGCTGGCGCCGGCTCTCCTGTCGCTTCCGGAACCGGACTTCCTCAAAGAGCTCTCGCTGCGCTTCGGCGATCATCTGGGTGAGCTCAGCGTGGAAGGGCCGCGCTTCGGCTACCCGCTCGCCTTCCAGCATGCGGAAACATATGTCGCCGACCGGCTGGTCCTGATCGGCGATGCCGCGCATGGGATTCACCCGATCGCGGGGCAGGGGCTCAACCTCGGGCTGCGTGACGTTGCCGCGCTGGTCGAAATATTGGCCGATCAGGTCCGCATCGGCCTCGATCCGGGCGATGCGCTGGCGCTGCAGCGCTATGAACGCTGGCGCCGGACCGACAGCCTCATACTCGCCGGCGTGACCGATGTTCTGAACCGGCTCTTTTCCAACGACTTCCCGCCGCTCAGGGTGGCCCGCGATCTCGGTCTTGCCGCGGTCGATCGCATGCCCGGACTGAAAAAGGTCTTCATGCGGCATGCGCGCGGCGATCTGGGCCGGCTGCCGCGCCTGCTCCGCGGCGAGCCGGTCTGAAGCGTCACCCCTCCAGCGCCGCGCGCAGCTTCGCCGCCAGATCTCGCCGATGATACGGCTTGTTCAACAGCAGCACGCCCGGGTCAAGCCGGCCATGATGGATGACTGTGTTCTCGGTGTACCCGGACGTGTAGAGGATTTTGAGCCGGGGCCTGGTTTTCAGGGCTTGCTGTGCCAATTGCGGTCCTGAAATGCCCCCCGGCATGACGATGTCGCTGAACAGCAGGTCGATGGAACTGTTCTTCTCGAGAAGACGGAGGGCTTCGCTGCCGTCGGCCGCGCTCAATACGGCATAGCCGAGCTCCTTCAGCTCGCCCTCCACATGGGTGCGAACCAGATCGTCGTCCTCGACCACAAGGATCGTCTCGCCGCGGCTGGCCACGGCAGGCTGCGCCGCCTTTCCCTCCTCCGTTGCCGGGGAGTCGGTCCGCGGCAGGTACAGTTTGACGATGCTGCCCTGGCCGGGTTCCGAGTAGATTCGTATGTGCCCGCCGGTCTGTTTGACAAACCCATACACCATACTGAGACCCAGACCGGTCCCTTTCCCGACATCCTTGGTGGTGAAAAAGGGTTCGAAGGCCCGTTCGAGGATCTCGGGCGTCATTCCGATTCCGGAATCGGCGACCGCGATCATGACATAGTTGCCCGGGCGCACGTCCTCACCGTCGGCCGCATAGGTGCTGTCCAGCACGGCCTCGGCCGTTTCGATGGTGAGCCTCCCGCCCTCCGGCATGGCATCGCGGGCATTGAGGGCGAGGTTCAACAGCGCGGTCTCCAACTGCGCGGGGTCCACCAGGGCGAGGCCGACGGCTCTTCCGGGCATGAAACGGATATCGATGTGTTCCCCGAGCGATCGGCGCAGCATGTCCTCCATGCCCAGGACGTGCCGGTTGACGTCGACCGCGCGCGGCTCCAAAGGCTGGCGGCGCGCGAAAGCGAGCAGACTGCGCGTCAGCGCGGCACCGCGTTCGGCGGCGTTGATCAGCATCTCGGCCGGGCGCTTCAGCTCCGGGTGCGCCTCGAGCCGGTCGGCGAGAAGTTCGGCATTGCCCAGAATTACGGTCAGCAGGTTGTTGAAGTCGTGCGCGACGCCGCCGGTCAGCTGCCCGACCGCCTCCATCTTCTGCGACTGGTGCAGTTTCTGGTCCAGCTCGGCGATGTCGCTGCGCTGACGTTCGAGCGATTCGGCCATCCGGTTCAGGACCGTCATCAGCCCCCCGAGCTCGCCCTTGGGATGCGGCGGCGGTATCCGTGCCGTGAGCTCGCCCCTGCCTACCGCCGAGGCCATCCTGCCGATGCGCGCGACCTGGCGGCGAATGCTCACTTCGGCCAACATCCAGACGCCGATGAACAGGATCCCTGCCACGACGCCCAGCGTCACCAGATCCTCGACGAAGCGCTTGTCGGCCGCAGCGATCAGGCGCTCGCGGGATGCACCGACCAGGATATGCAGCCCGGAGGCGTGTGCGGGACGGAAGCTCGGCGTGGTCCAGATCTGGCGGGTTCCGTCGATGCCCGCGACCTCGCCGGAGCCGCCCGCGGCATGGGCTTGCGCAAAGGCGAGGAGCGGCTCGCCCGCGAGCGAACTTCCCTTCCTGCTCCCTCTCTGATCAGCCGGCAGCCAGGCCAGCACCGTGCCGTCCTGGGCGACCAGCAGAAACTCCAGTCCGGGCTTCGCCCGCGACTGCAACAGTCTCTCGAGATTGAGCGAGGCGAGCAGGACGTGACGCAAGGTGCCGTCGGGCGTGCGCACCGGATACGCGATCTGCAAGACCGAGGTGCCCGTCAGCCGGCCGAAAACGGGCTCCAGCGCGACGCCGGCGCCCGGGCCGACGGCCTCGCGAAAGTAGCGCCTGTCGCGCAGGTCGAGGTTCCGCCCCGTCGCCAGCGAGTCGCAGAACAGCCGACCGTCCGGTCTGATGGTAAGGATACCGGTGTACTGCGGATACTCCTCTCGCACGGCTGACAGGAACCGCGAGCAGGCGACGCGATCCTCGGTGTCGAGATCGCGCGCACGCGACAGGCCATAGTGAAGCTGTACCGTGCCGAGAATCTTCTCGTCGACCGCGAGGGCGAGGTCGTTCGCATCCGTCATCAGCCCTGCGATCGCGCTGGCGATCTCGCGTTCCCTGTCGGCAACGAAACGCAGGCCGAGAAACAGCGTCGGCAACAGAGTGGCGACCGCCACCAGCAGCAGCAGACGCGCTCGAATACTCATTTGGGCGGCATCTCCCCACCCCTTTCCGCCGGCTCTTCTGTCCTCCCCTTAAGCGGCAAGGGTTGGCGGCGCGATTCAATTCACAATGACGACATAGTCGACCACATAGTCCGCCCGGCAGATGTGGTCAGGAAAGCCGGCGCACGAGGGCACGGGCGAACCGCTCGGCCGATCCGGCCACCAGCTCGAAATAGAAATAGGGCTCCAGCGCTTCCAGCTCCATCAGCAGAAAGCCGTCTTCGCGGGCCAGGCCGTCGACGCGGGCATAGAAGGGGGGCTCGGGTGCGGCGAGGACATAGCGCCGTGCCTGCGCGACGAGAGACGGGGGCGCCTCGACCGCCTCCACGCTCACACCGTACTGGTGATTGGCGCGCCATTCGCCGGGATGAAGATTGCGCCTTATCGCATGCGAGAAGCTGCCGTCGACGAAGAGAAGCGTCGTTTCGCCGAGCCTGGCGATTTCGGGGTGGAAGTCCTGGAGCATGGCCTCACGCCCCTGAAGCGGCCCCAGATCCCAGCCGGCGCGATCGCCCAGCTCCAGCTTCACGACTCCCTCGCCGCCCTGGCCCGAGACGGGCTTCAGCACGGCACGATCCCACCCTTCGCGCCGCAGGTGGGCCTCGATCACGGATGGCTCGGTCCGTTCCAGGTGGAAACTCCGGGGGACCGGGAGACCGGCGGTGGCCAAGTCGAGCAGATAGGTCTTGCGCAGGTTCCAGCGCAGCAGGCGGGCGGAATTCACGAGACGGATCCCTCCGGCCTCCAGCCCGTCGATCCAGGCGCGGAAGCGCTCGGCCTCGGCCTGATAATCCCAGCAGCAGACCGGCAGGACGGCACGTGCCGCTTCGAAGGATCTCTGATCGGCTCCGTTCCAGGGGGCCCAGCGCGCGTCGACCCCCTCCGCGGCGAGCGCCCGCAGGAGCAGATCGAGGCTCGGCGTCGGGTCGGGAAACCGGTTGCAGGTGGCGAAAACGATCACAGCAACACCAGATCCACCGGTCGGCCGGCCTCGATCCAAAGATAACCCGCCTGACGGTAAAGCCGCGCCAGGAGTTCCGCCTGCGATCGGGCCAGGCCCAGCGCGAGGAAGCCCTCTTCCGGCCACTCGCCCCCCGGCCCGCTCGAATGGCAAGGCACCCAGTGCACTCCGAAGCGGCCCAGATCGGCGGCCAGCGCCGCATTCGCGGCGGCATTCACAGCCGCCGGCCGTTCACTCAGGCCGCCCGGATTGGCGGCCGTCAGCCGTGCGGCACCGGCCACGCGATGCGCGGCCATCAGCCGGTCGAGTTCCGCGGCAGGCGCGCCGACGACGATGCGGCAGGGGCCCCCTGGCAGCGAGACCGTATAGACCGCAGTACGGAAGGCGGCTTCCAGGCTCACGGGTCGCGGCTGAGGCCCTTCTCCCCCAGCGCCTTGAGATAGTCGGCCCAGACCTGATCCTGGGTCAGGCCAAGCTCGTAGAGGTATTCCCAGGAATAGATGCCGGTATCGTGCAAGTCATCGAATACGAGGCGAACGGCGTAATTGCCTACCATCTCGATCAGCATCACGTTCACGTGCCGACGCCCCGCCACGGTGACCCGCTGGCCCGGGCCATGCCCTTTCACCTCCGCCGAAGGGCTCTCCACCCGGAGCAGTTCGGCCGGAAAGATGAAGCTCTTCCCGTCCTCGAAGGTGACCTGAAGGGTCTTTTCGGCCTTGTGCTGGCGGATCTCGGTCGGAAAGGGCCGTCCCGCCGCGTCATAGGGACGACCAGTCATGCGGCCGGATCGTCGTCCAGGTGGCGCGCTTCCTCGCGCAGCATGATCGGGATGCCGTCGCGGATCGGATAGGCGAGACGGGCCTTCACCGCCACCAGTTCCTGCCGGTCACGATCGTAGGACAGGGTCTCGTGCGACACCGGGCAGACCAGCAGCTCGAGCAGCCTGGGGTCGACCTGATGGGAAGGCGGCGGTTCGGCCATGAAGAAGTCCCCCGGTGCTATTGCAAGGTCGGGCGCTTGCCGCCCGGCTCGTGGGCGTGATCGCTCATGCGCATCATCGCCGTCATCATTTCGGCCCGTTTCGCCACATCGACGGCTTCCAGCAGCGCCTGCTTCTCGCTCGGTTCGAACGGACAGGCGAGCGCCAGCGCGTTCACCAGGGGGCCCGTCGGCGCCTCGTCCACTTCCTTCCAGTTCGCCTTCAGCCCGATCCGTTCGGAATAGGCACGGAAGGCGGCGACGAAACCTTCGCGGTCCAGCGTCTCGACGCTCGTGTCGGGCGTGAGATCCCGCCTGTGGCGGGCATAAGAGGCGGCAACCTGCCGATACGGCGTGGCGACCTTCAGTTCCTCCAGCACCTCGAACCGGCAGACGCCCAGCAGGAATATCAGGAAACGGCCGTCCGCGGTTTCCTCGAAACGCACGATCCTGCCGGCACAGCCGATCCGATAGACATCCGGATGATGGCGCTTGTCGAGCGGGTCTGACGGCTGGATCATTCCGATCAGCCGGTGCGGCGTCGCCAGCGCATCCCGCGTCATGGCCAGATAGCGCGGCTCGAAGATGTTGAGCGGCAGCGGCCCGCCCGGCAGCACCAGCGCGCCGGTCAGGGGAAAGATCGGCAGCACTCGGGGTAGCTGCTCGAAATCCGGGATGCGGGCGTCCGGTGCCATCGCCTCAACGGAACAGGAGCGAGGACAGCCGCTTACGCCCCTCGACCGCCAGCGGGTCGGTGAAGCCGAGCGCCTCGAAGAACTGCAGCAGCTGCACCCGGGCCCCGTCGTCGTTCCACTTCCGGTCCCGCCTGACGATCTCGAGCAGCTCGTCCACGGCCGCCGCCTTCTCGCCGGCGGCGAACAGGGCCACGGCCAGATCGAAGCGCGACTGGTGATCGGCCGGGTTGGCCTCGACCGCGGCGCGCAGCGGCGCGATCGGGCCGGCATTCTTCGCCGCCTGCTCGGCCACGTCGAGCGCGGCCCGGGCCGTCTGCACCTCGGCGTGCTTGCCGTGCTCGGAGGGAATGCTGTCCAGGATGCTCCGCGCCTGGGCGAGGTCGCCCGCATCCAGGGCGAGCTTGCCCAGTCCGGCCAGCGCGTCCGGGCTGCCGGGGTCGATCTGCAGCAGTTCCTGATAGATTTCCTGCGCGCTCGCCGTGTCTCCCTGCTCCAGGGCCGCCTTGGCTTCCGCGATCAGCGCCTCCGCTGGTGTCGGCCCGACCGCGCCGCCCATCACCTGTTCGATGAACTGCTTCACCTGGCTTTCGGGCAGCGCGCCCATGAAACCGTCCACCGGCTGGCCCCGCTTGAAGGCGTAGACAGCGGGGATCGACGAAATCCGCATCTGCTGGGCGAGCGGCTGGTTCTTGGGTTCGTCGATGTTGACCTTGACCAGCCGGACCTTGCCGCCGGCCGCCTTGACCACCTTTTCCAGGATGGGGGTCAGCGTCTTGCACGGGCCGCACCAGGGAGCCCAGAAATCGACCAGTACCGGCGTCTGCATGGAGGCGTTCACCACATCCTGCATGAAGGTGGTGATGTCTGCGTCCTTGATGACGTCGCCGGCGGAGGCGCCGGCCGGGGCGGGAGTGCTGCTCATGACGGGCGGATCCTTGAGATCTGGTCGTTCGTTGGGGCGATGCTACCCTAGAAATGGCGTCTTTTCCCAGGCTTGCAAGGCGGAATCACAGGTTGTCCAGGTCGATGATGTCGGCCTCATGCCCGGTCGCGGCGATGAATTTCCGCAGATCGGCGGGCGTGATTGCGGTGGTGGCCGCGTTGTGCAGCGGGTGGTAGTTCAGCGGGTCGGATCCGAGCATCCGCTCGTGCAGGACGACGCGGACCCTCCCCCCGGTGTCGTTCATCAGCGCGAAGGGCGTCACCGACCCCGGCTCGACCCCGAGCACCGACTGCAACAGCTCCGCCTTGCCGAAGGAGAGGCGGGCGGCCCCCAGCCGTTTCTCCAGCGCCTTCAGGTCGACGCGCAGGTCCTCCAGCGCCACGACCAGCCACAGGCGGTCCTTCTTATCCTTCAGGAACAGGTTCTTGCAGTGCCCGCCCGGAATCTCCCCGCGATGGGCCTTCGCTTCCTCGACGGTGAAGACCGGCGGATGTCTCCGCGTGGTGCTGACGATGCCGAGCGTGTCCAGCAAGGCGAGAAACCGCGCTTCGGCGGCGGGTATGGCACTGTCCTGCATGCTCAGAGCTATACTCGATGAAAAGCGAGAGGAGGAAGCGCATGCGGAAGGGAATCATCACCTCGGCTCAGCCCGAATCGACCGAAGCCGGGGCGGACATGCTGAAGGCCGGGGGCAACGCGGTGGACGCGGCCATGGCCTGTGCCCTCGTCGCCGGCGTGGTCGACCCGATGATGACCGGCATCGCCGGTTTCGGCAGCCTTCACCTGAAACTCCCCAAGCGCGGCGTCGAAGAGGTGATCGGCTTCCACGGCAAGGTGCCCTCGGCCGCCAGGCCCGACATGTGGGCGGATCTGATCGAGGGCGAAACCCGCGACGGCTTCGGCTTCATCCTGAAGGGCCGGGTCAACGATGTCGGCTACCAGTCGATCACCGTCCCCGGCAGCCTCAAGGCCTATTTCGAGGCTCATCGCGACTATGGCCGCCTGCCCTGGAAGGCCATCTGCCAGCCCGCCATCCAGTATGCCGAAAAGGGTTGGGCCGTCCGTCCCCATGTCGCCTACTGGTGGTCGCGGAAGGAACAGTTCGGGCGCACGCCGAATCCACAGCGGCTGCGGGCGACGCCGGCCTGCGCCAGGCTGTACTGCGACGCCGAGGGCAACCCGCTGGACATAGGTGCCTGGGTCAGAAATCCGGATCTCGCCCGCACGCTGAGCCGCATCGCCGACGAGGGGGCAGAGGTCTTCTATACCGGCGATATCGCCAGGGCGATCGATGCCGACATGAAGGCGCATGGCGGCCTGATGCGATACGAGGACCTGGCCGGCTACCGCCTGACCCGGACCGCGCCGATGCGCGGGACCTACCGCGGCTATGACATCGCCACCTGCCCGCCGCCCGGCGGCGGCATCATGCTGGTCGAGATGCTGAACGTACTGGAGAACTTCGATCTCGCCGGGCTCGGCCACAACACGCCCGCCTATATCCGCCTGGTGGCGGAAACCATGAAACGCGCCACCTCCGACAAGGACAATCATGTCGGAGACCCCGCTTTCGTCGATGTGCCCGTGGCGCGTCTGACCGACAAGGAGTATGCGAAAACGCTGGCCGACCAGATCCGCCGCGGAGAGCGCGCCCATGTGGAGCGTCTGAACGACAAGATTCCGGAAGCCGCCCAGACCACTCACGTCTGCGTCGTCGACGTGGAAGGGAACGCCGTGTCGATGACCCATTCGCTCGGCATGCCATCGGGCGTGGTCAGCGAGGGCCTCGGCTTCGTCTACAACGGCTGCATGGGCGTGTTCGATCCGCGCCCCGGCCGGGCCGGCTCGATCGCCCCGGGAAAAAGCCGCTTCTCCTCGCTTTGCCCGACGCTGGTCTCCAGGGACGGGGAATTGAAGCTCGTCATCGGTGCCCCCGGCGGCACCCAGATCGTCATGGGCGTGATGCAGTCCATCCTGAACGTGATCGATTTCGGCATGCCGATCCTCGATGCCGTCTCGGCCGCGCGCTTCTCCGCCACCTCGGATACGATCGACGTGATGAACCGGATCCCCCGTGCAGTGCAGGCGGAGCTGGAGGCGGACGGCTATACGGTCGCCCGCAATCCGCTGTCCTATGGCCTGGCGGCGGTGCATGGGCTGCTCAACACCGCTGGCGGCTGGACCGGCGCCGCCGATCCGGGCCATGACGGCATGCCGATGACCGTATAGTCCGATATCGGTCGCGACCGGCTGCCGATGGCGTGCTAGATAGTCGGCACGGGGAAGGCCGAGGCAGCCGCCGCTAGCGGGTGTGGCCGGGTCAGGGGGGCGTCTGCGGTCGTGCGTGGTCTGCTTCGCGTCAGTGCGTGGATCGATGCGGTAAACGAGAAGATCGGCGCGGCGGCCAACTGGCTCGTTCTCCTCGCCTGTCTGGTCAGCGCCGGCAACGCCATGGTGCGCTACGGCTTCGACAACAGTTCGAACGCCTGGCTGGAAGCCCAGTGGTACATGTTCGCCGTGGTGGTGATGCTCGGCGCCTCCGCCACGCTTCGGCGCAACGAGCATGTGCGCGTCGACGTCGTCTACATGAACCTGGACGAACGGCGGCGGCTCTGGGTCGATCTCCTGGGCGGCATTCTCTTCCTCATGCCGGCCTGCGTGCTCTTCGCCTGGCTGTCCTGGCCGCTCTTCGCCCAGTCGATTGCGATCAACGAGGGGTCGAGCAATGCCGGTGGCCTGTTGCGCTGGCCGGTCAAGGCGTTGCTGCCGCTCGGCTTCGCCCTGGTCGCGATCCAGGGCGTCTCCGAGATCATCAAGCGCATCGCGGCATTGCGCGGCTACATACAGATCGACGGCAAGTACGAGCGGCCCGTGCAATGATTCCGCTCGAATGGATGCCGCCGCTGATGTTCTGCGGCCTCGTCGTCTTCATGGCGATCGGCTACCCCGTCGCCTTCTCGCTCTGTGCCGTAGGGCTGTTCTTCGGCTTCATCTCCATCGCCCACGATTTCTTCGGCATGGTCTTCCTGCAGGCGATCCCGACGCGGGTCTTCGGCAGCATCCTGTCGAACGACCTGCTGCTCGCGATCCCCTTTTTCACCTTCATGGGCGCCGTGCTCGAGAAGTGCGGCCTCGCCGAAGACATGCTGGATTCGATGGGCCAGCTCTTCGGTCCCGTGCGTGGCGGGCTGGGCTACTCGGTCATCATCGTGGGATTCATTCTGGGCGCCATCACCGGGACGGTCGCGGCCCAGGTCATCGCCATGGCCCTGATCTCGCTGCCGGTGATGATGCGCTACCGCTACAACATGCGCTACGCGACCGGGGTGCTGGCGGCTTCGGGTACCATAACCCAGCTCGTCCCGCCCTCGCTCGTCCTCGTGGTGCTGGCGGACCAGCTCGGCCGATCGGTCGGCGACATGTATCTCGGCGCCTGGGGTCCGTCGCTGATGCAGATCGCGCTTTTCGCCCTCTATACATTCGCGCTGTCGGTCGTGAAGCCGGACTGGGTCCCCGCCATCCCGAAGGAGGACCGCACGCTCCAAGGCTGGCCCCTGTGGGAAAAGTGCCTCTGGGGCATCGTCCCTTCCGCCGTTCTGATCTTCCTGGTGCTCGGCACGATGATGATCGGCCTGGCGACGCCGACGGAAGCCGGGGCGATGGGGGCCGTGGGCTCTCTCGTCCTTGCCGTGATCCGGCATCCGCAGCTCGGCCGTACCGGCAAGCTGGTCTTCATCGGCGGACTCGTCGCCTGCGCCGCGGCCGTCGTGATCGGCTGGTTCGCCTTCAAGTCGATCCCGTTCCGCATCGCCATCGGCCTCATGTACGCGGCAATCGCCTGGCTGTGCTGGCGCGCGACCCAGATTCCCGATCTCCGCCGGCTGATCATCCAGGCGGTGCATGCGACCGGCCGGCTCACCGCGATGGTCACCTTCATCCTCATCGGCTCGACCTGCTTCTCCATCGTCTTCCAGGGCGTGGACGGCAACCTGTGGATCGAGCACATGCTGAGTTCACTGCCCGGCGGGGCGTGGGGATTTCTCGCCGCCGTCAATCTCTTCGTGTTCTTCCTCGCCTTCTTCCTCGATTTCTTCGAGATCGCCTTCATCATCGTGCCGCTGCTGGCGCCGGTGGCGCAGAAGCTGCTCGCGCCGATCGTGGGTCCCGATGCGGCGCTGATCTGGTTCGGGGTCATTCTCTGCGTGAACATGCAGACCTCCTTCATGCACCCGCCCTTCGGCTTCGCGCTGTTCTACCTGCGCGGCGTGGCGCCGAAGGAGGTGAAGAGTTCCGACATCTATTGGGGCGCCGTCCCCTGGGTCTTCCTGCAGATCATCATGGTGGCGGTGGTGATCGCCTGGCCCCAGCTGGTCACCGCCCTGCTCGACGGCGGGCTGCAGGTCGATCCCAGCACGATCAAGATCGAGCTCGAGATTCCCGACTCACAACCGCCGCCGGTGGAGTTCAAGTAGTCGAGGACGGCATTTGCCCCCGCTTCCGCGTTCCGGCAGCATCCCGCCCCCAAAGCGGAAGGAGACGCCGGCATGAAAATCGCCATCCTGGACGACTATCAGAACGTCGCCCTCACCTCTGCCGACTGGTCGCCCGTGCGGGCCCTGGGCGAGATCACGGTGTTCAACCGGCACCTGAAGCCGGTGGACGAGGCTGCCGAGGCGCTGGCGCCCTTCGACATCCTCTGCCTCACCCGCGAGCGCATGGCGATGCCGGCGGCGCTCCTGAACCGCCTGCCCAACCTGAAGTTCATCGCCGCCACAGGACCGCATAACCGGACCATCGACTACGCGGTGACCGGCGCACGCAACATCCCCGTGTCGCATACCTCCGGCCGCGGCACGGGTGGCTATGCAACACCGGAACTGACCTGGGGTCTGGTGCTGGCCTGCATGCGCCAGATCCCGCAAGAAGATCGCGCCACCAAGGCGGGGGCCTGGCAGACCAGCATCGGCCGCACGCTCTTCGGCCGCCGCCTGGGGCTGGTCGGGCTGGGGCGCATCGGCGGCCGCATCGCCGAATATGGCCGGGCCTTCGGCATGGAGGTGGTCGCCTGGAGCCCCAATCTGACCGAGGCGAAGGCGGCCGAGAAGGGCGCGAAGCGGGTGGAGAAGGAGGAACTCTTCGCCACCTCCGATGTGGTCAGCCTGCATGTGGTGCTGAGCGAGCGCAGCCGGGGCATCGTCGGCGCCCGCGAGATCGGGCTGATGCGGAAAGACGCCTACCTGATCAACACCTCGCGCGGCCCGCTGGTGGACAGCCAGGCGTTGATGGACGCCCTCGCGTCGCGCCGCATCGCCGGCGCCGGCCTCGACGTCTTTGACGATGAACCGCTGCCGAGGGACCACCCGATCCGCCGTATCGACAACGCCATCCTGACCCCGCATCTCGGTTACGTGACCGAGGAGACCTACCGGGTCTTCTACGAGGACACGGTGGAGAACATCCTCGCCTTCGCCGCCGGGAGGCCGCACCGCCTCCTCACCAGCCAGGAAAGCACCAAGGCTCCGCTCGCGGGATAGGGGCCTCTGCCACGGGGGGCGGGTGAAGGCGCTCCGCCGTCGGCGTCAAGCGCCGGCAGAAACGATCCGCGCCACCTCGGCGATCACGGCGTTCCGTTCATCCAGGGGCTTCGTCGTCTCGGTCAGGTAGACGGCGACGATCAGCGGCGCCCGGCCGGGCGGCCACAGGATACCGACATCATTGTTGGTGCCGAACCCGCCGGCGCCGGTCTTGTCGCCGACGCGCCAGTCCTTCGGCACGCCGGCGCGCAGCCTGGTATCGCCGGTCTTGTTGGCGAGGGCCCAGCCGACGAGGCGTTCGCGTGAAGCGGGTGCCAGCGCGCTTCCCACCAGCAGCCGATACAGCGTTCCCACCATTGCCGAGGGTGTCGTGGTGTCGCGCGGATCGCCCGGTACCGCCTCGTTCAGCGCGGTTTCCATCCGGTCGAGGCGGGTCATCTCGTCCCCCAGGCTGCGCGCATAGGCGGTCAGTCCCTCCGGCCCGCCGATCGCCGACAGCAGAAGATTGCCGGCGGTGTTGTCGCTCAAGGTCACTGCCGCATCGCAGATCTCGGAGAGCGTCATGCCGCCTTCGAGGTGCTTCTCGGTGACCGGCGAGTAGGTGACGAGGTCCGTCCTCGCATAGGTGATGCGGCGATCGATCCTTTCCTCGCCCCTGTCCACCTTGGCCAGCACCGCGGCGGCGGCCAAGAGCTTGAAGGTGCTGGTGAGCGGAAACCGCTCGTCATGGCGATGGCCGAGGCGGCCGCCCGTGGCCGTGTCGAGCACGGCGATGCCGAGCCTCCCACCGCTTCTTCGCTCCAGCCCGGCAAAAGGCGCCGCCGGGTCGACCCCGGCCTTCGCCATGGCGGGAAGACCGGTCAGCAGGCCGGCGGCAACCATGCTCCGTCGCGTCATCATCTTCGTCTATCCCGACCTTGCTGGCGTCATGCGGAGCAGCCTCCGGCCCGGGTGATCCAAGCGGCCCATCACGGCAGGATCTGGGCCGGGTGGACGGATCGAGGGCATCCCCATGCCCAAAGAAGAAAGGCGCGGCCTCTTTCGAGGACCGCGCCCTTGTCCGGCTGTTGCTTGGGCGGTCAGCTGACCGTCGTCGTCTCGGCGATATGCTGCAGATAGGCGAGCTTCTCTTCGGCCTGCGCCGCCTTCAGCTCGTCGCCTCCGGCATCCGCCAGCGCCATCTTGGCATCCTCGATCTGGGCCGGAAGCTTGGCGCGGTCGATCTCCTCGAAGCGCTTCGCTTCCTCGGCCAGGACCGTCAGCCGGTCGAGCGACACCTCGGCGAAGCCGCCGGCGACGAAGATGCGCGAGGAGATCTTGTCGCCTGCCTCGTAGACATCGATCGAACCGGGGCGCAGCGTCGAGATCAGCGGTTGATGACCGGCGAGCACGGCGAAATCGCCCTCTTCGCCCGGCACCACTACCATCTCGGCCTGCACGGAGAGGAGCAGCCGCTCCGGCGAGACCAGTTCGAACGTCACCTTTTCGGCCACGTCAGGCCCTCCGCGCTACAGTTTCCGCCCAGGCCGACAGCTCAGGCCGCCTCGGCGGCGAGCTTCTTCGCCTTGGCGATCGCCTCGTCGATGGTGCCGACCATGTAGAAGGCCGCCTCGGGCAGGTGATCGTGCTTGCCGGCGACGATCTCCTGGAAGGAGCGGATGGTCTGGTCTAGCGGCACCTGCACGCCGGGGAAGCCGGTGAAGACCTGGGCCACGTCGAAGGGCTGGCTCAGGAAGCGCTGGATCTTGCGGGCGCGGGCGACGAGGAGCTTGTCCTCTTCCGACAGTTCGTCCATGCCCAGAATGGCGATGATGTCCTGCAGCGACTTGTAGGTCTGCAGGATGCGCTGCACTTCGCGGGCGACCTTGTAGTGCTCTTCGCCGACGATGCGCGGATCCATCATGCGCGAGGTGGAGTCGAGCGGATCCACCGCCGGATAGATGCCGAGCTCGGCGATCTGGCGCGACAGCACGGTGGTGGCGTCCAAGTGCGCGAACGAGGTGGCCGGCGCCGGGTCGGTCAAGTCGTCGGCGGGCACGTAAATCGCCTGCACCGAGGTGATCGAACCCTTGTTGGTCGAGGTGATGCGCTCCTGCAGCATGCCCATGTCGGTGGCCAGCGTCGGCTGGTAACCCACCGCCGAAGGAATACGGCCGAGCAGTGCCGACACTTCCGAACCCGCCTGGGTGAAGCGGAAGATGTTGTCGACGAAGAACAGCACGTCCTGGCCTTCCATGTCGCGGAAGTACTCGGCGACCGTCAGGCCCGACAGCGCGACGCGGGCGCGCGCACCCGGCGGCTCGTTCATCTGGCCGTAGACCAGGGCCACCTTGGAGCCGGGGCCGTCGGTCTTGATGACGCCCGACTCGATCATCTCGTGATAGAGGTCGTTGCCCTCGCGGGTGCGCTCGC
>VFQQ010000583.1_pt1 | contig 68245 bp, 54 predicted proteins | sample 3512341 | NCBI WGS metagenome assembly VFQQ01 (sample SAMN10412373, study PRJNA504923) | tailings metagenome | isolation source: Relicate 2 Philex TSF1 revegetated site | place: Philippines: Tuba, Benguet | collected 2017-08-29
TTCGACGACGCGCCGCTCGACCAGGCCGTCGAGGGCATCGTCAACGGCATCTTCTTCAACCAGGGCCACGTCTGCTGCGCCGGCTCGCGCCTGCTCGTGCAGGAAGGCGTGGCCGCGGCCGTGCTCGCCAAGCTCAAGCGCCGGATCCAGGTGCTGCGCGTGGGCGATCCGCTGGACAAGAACACCGACATCGGCGCGATCAACTCGAAGGCCCAGCTCGACAAGATCCGCGACCTCGTCGAGAGCGGCGTGAACGAAGGCGCCGAACGTTACCAGCCCGCCTGCCGCCTTCCGTCCAAAGGCTGGTACTTTCCGCCGACCCTCTTCAGCGGCGTGCAGCAGAGCCACCGTATCGCCCGCGAGGAGATCTTCGGCCCGGTGCTCTCGATCATGACCTTCCGCACGGTCGACGAGGCCGTGGAGAAGGCCAACAACACCGCCTACGGCCTCAGCGCGGGCGTGTGGACGGACAAGGGTTCGCGTATCCTTAAAATGAGTACGGAGCTGAAGGCGGGCGTCGTCTGGGCCAACACCTACAACAAGTTCGACCCCGCCTCGCCCTTCGGCGGCTACAAGGAAAGCGGCTTCGGCCGCGAAGGCGGCCGCCAGGGCCTGGCGGATTATGTGCGGTTGGGATGAGAGCGCCGTCCTGGCTGGATCGGTCGGATCCGACGGATCCGACGGATCTGCCAGACGGGGAGAGAACGAGAACGATTAAGAGAACGAGAACGATTTTTTCATGACCCGATTACCCATCACCAAGACGCCCAAGGTTTATGTCGGCGGTGCGTTCATCCGCTCCGAGAGCGGACGGACGTTTCCGTTGAAGGATGCGGACGGCGTGTTCGTGGGACACATCCCGCAGTGCACGCGCAAGGACCTGCGCAACGCCGTCGAGGCCGCGGCCAAGGCGGGGCCGGGGTGGGCCCGGCGCACGGCCTACAACCGCGGGCAGATCCTCTACCGGCTCGCCGAGATGCTCGAGGCCCGGGCGGCCGAGATGACGGCGGCCATCGCGCTCGGCGCCGCGACGAAGGCGGCGGCCCGCGAGGTTGGCGCGGCGGTGGACCGGCTCGTCTACTATGCCGGCTGGACGGACAAGCACGAGCAGGTCCTCGGTGGCGTGAACCCCGTGGCGGCGCCGTATTTCAACTTCACGGTGACGGAACCGATGGGCGTCGTCGGCGTGCTCGCGCCGGACGCGGCGCCCCTGCTGGCGCTCGTTTCCCTCGTCGCTCCGGCGATCGCCTGCGGCAACACCGTGGTCGCGCTGGCCTCCGAGCGTGCGCCCTATCCGGCGATCGTGCTCGGCGAGATGCTCGCGACCAGCGACCTGCCCGGAGGCGTCGTCAACCTGCTGACGGGCTTCCGCAAGGAGCTCGTGCCGACCTTCGCCACGCATGCGCACCTGCGCGCCGTGAGCGGCGTGACCTCGTCGGAGGAACGCACGCAACTCGAGACGGGTGCGGCGGAGAGCGTGAAGCGCGTGCACCTGCGGGACGCGGCGAAGCCGGTCGACTGGTTCGATCCGTCCGCGCAAAGCCTGTACGCGATCCGCGACCTCGTGGAATTCAAGACGACCTGGCACCCGGTCGGGGCCTGAGGCAGAATCATGTAGGAGAGCGGCTTCACGCCGCGATGAACGCCGTCCGCCAGCCATCGCGGCGTAAAGCCGCTCCTACTTCCACACCTTTCCTACGGCGATTGATGTGGGTTATGTAGGATGCTTGGACAAAAGACGACGGCCCGCCGGGGGCGGGCCGTCAAAGGCGGAAACGCGGTTGCGTGCGCCAGGGCCGCGGTCAGTCGGCTTTCGCCTCTTGGTAGGCGGCCTGGAGGCGGTCCCAGGCGGCGATGGCTTCGCGCTTGGCCTGTTCCCAGGTGTCGGCCGAGGCCTTGCCGAGGGCGGACATCTTTTCGCCGAACTCGGCCCGGGCGTTCGTGAGCTTCTCCATGGCGGCGCTGCGGCTCGCATCGGCCTTGGCGCCGGCGTACTTCGCGCGCAGCTCGCTGATCTCGGCGTCGAGTTTGGAACTCATCGCCCTGGTGCTGGCGACGAAGTCATCCTTTTTCTCGAAGCTGTAGGCTTTCACGTCGCCCCACGCATCGGTGACCGCGGTCTTCGCCTTGTCGAAGGCACTGGCGGCGTCGGCTTTGAGGTCGGAGCGTTCGTCCTTGGAGCAGGCGGCGGTGCCGAAGGCGGCCGCGGCGAGCAGGGCGGGAAGAAGGAGGATGCGGATACGGAGGGCAGTCTTCATGGTGGGAATGGCTTTCATGGATCTCGTTGAGTTGGAGGAGGACGTGGCTGGACGCTCAGACGGGCGGCTTGCCACGCAGGGCGCTCGCGATTGCGGAGATGATCAGCAGGATCAGGAAGATAAAGAAAAGTAGTTTGGCGATCTCGGTGGCCGCTCCCGCGATGCCCGAGAATCCGAGCACGCCGGCGACGAGGGCCACGATGAGGAAGAGAAGGGACCAACTGAGCATGATGTTCTCCTTGGGTTAAGGATGGAGGGTCGGTCCGCATCGGCGGCGGACCGGAGGACAACGTCACCACACCTTGGATACCAAGGTCGGCCTGGCATCGGGTCCGCCGGGCTTGTCTGCGAGTCCGGCCGGCGGAAGGGAGCGGCACGTGAAGGCGGGAGGCGAACTGGGCGGAGGAGGTAGACCGATGCGCCGGCGGCGGGTTCCGAAGTGCGTCAAATTGCTCCATTTACAAAAAAGGGCCGGCGGGAAGAACCCGCCGGCCCGAGGGGATGTAACCTGGCAAAAGGTCAGAAGGTGCCGTCGATGCCGAAGGTCCAGAGCGCGCCCGTCTTGAAGACGCGGATAGGGAAGTCGGGGCTGATGGCGAAGGTCTTGGTCTCCTGGTTGAGAATGTTGCGGCCGTTGACGAACAGGTTGAGGCGCGGCGTGATCCGGTAGCCGAGGCCCAGGTCGACCTGGAGGCGGTCCTCGGTGTACTCGCGGCGGCCGGCGTTGGCGCCGGAGGTCACGAGGTTCGTATTGCGGCGGGTGCCGGTCCAGTTGAGGCGGACGTTGCCGTTGAACTTGTTCCAGCGGTAGCTGAGGCCTGCGTTGGCGAGCTGGCCAGGGCGGCCGAGGACGGGGCGGTCGTAGCTGATCTTCGTGTAGTTGGCGAAGCCGCTGAGACCGGCGAGCGGACCGGGCAGGAAGGAAAACTGCTGCTGGTAGTCGAGTTCGAGACCGGTGCGGTGCGATTTGCCGCCGTTGCGATGGGTCGTGAGGCGCCAGCCCTCGAAGAAGGGATCGCCGTCGTAACCTTCGGGACCGAGGTCGGTGACGAAGCTCTCCTGGATGTTGTCGAGGTCGGAGCGGAACCAGGTGACGGTGATCGCCGAGACGCTGGCCGGATAGTACTCGACGCTGAAGTTGAGGTTGCGCGAACGCTCGGCCAGCAGGTCGGGGTTGCCGCCCGTGAGGGTTGGCGGAATGGCCTCCTCGTTGTTGATCGTCACCTGGCCGATGAGACGGAACGGATCGGGCCGGGTGATGCCCTCGTGGTACGAGGCGCGGATCACGGTGGCGTCGTTCAAGCGGTAGTTGGTGTGAAGATACGCGAAGGCGTCGTCGTAGCTCTCCTTGTTGACGAGGCGGCCACCGAACCGGGCGTTGAGGTAGTCCGGGTGGGCGAGGGCGCGGGCCTGGGTGTCGGTTGTCGTCGGCGGCAGGCCGACGGCGGCGAGGGCGGCGACGCGACCGATGTCGCGGAAGCTGTCGGAGGTGAACGACGTCCGCTCGGCGCGCACGCCCGGGGCGATGTCGAAGCGCCCGTTGAAGAACTTGTGGATGGTTTGGAGGTAGACGCCGTCGATACGTTCCTCGAGGTTGATGCGGTTGCGCAGGTGCGTGTCGAGGGCGGCCGCCTCGTTGCGGACGAACCACTCCGGATTGTCGCGGAAGACGCGGGCGAGGGCGAAGCGATCGGTGGTGCGGATGCCGTCGACGTTGCCGCCGAAGTCGAAGGTCATGCGGACCGGATCGATGAAGTCGGCGTTGCTGACGAGCTGCTGCGGGCCGCCGCCGAAGCCGAGGAACCGGTACTGGCTCTGGTCGCGCTTGTTGTAGCGCTCCTGGTTCGTGCTGGAGAGGCCCCACTTGACGACGGTCGGCACGGCCCAGGCGGTGGTGTAGCGAAAGTCGGCCTTGCCCGTCATGCGGCGGTCGCGGCTGTTGCGCTCGAACGAGTTGATCGGGAAGTTCGTCGAGGCCGGCGTGCTGATGACCCAGGCGGATTCGTCGCGCCAGTCCTGACCTGACAGCTGGGTGATCGTGATGTCGGTGCCGCCGGGCGAGCGGGTCCAGCGAAGCCCCTGGATATTGGCGGTGAGGGGGCCGGCGCCGGCGCCGTTGAAGAAGCCCTCGGGCAGGTCGCGATAGTGGTTCGTGGCGACGGAGATCGAGAAGTCGGCGGTGGCCTGGAAGGCGCCGCTGCGGTAGGTCATGCCCGTGGCGTAGGTGACGGTGCTGCCGTACTTCCGGTTGCTGCCGCCGGAGCCGACGCTGACGTTGCCGGCGGTGACGGTCTGGCTGGTGTTGGAGTACTCCACGCCCTGCTGGACGTTGGTGCTGCCGGGTGCGTTGACGATCGAGTTGATCGTGGCGGCGTTGTCGTTGTTGGCGCTGACGGAGATGAAGAGGTCGCGGTTGTGGAAGGTCGCGTCGTAGTCGTTGAGGTCAGCGCGCAGGTAGACCCAGAGGCTGTCGGAGAACTTGTAGTCGAGGCGGAGGTTGAAGTTTTCGCGCTTCGTGGTCTTGGGGCCGTCGCGGTAGTTGAAGTTGGTGTAGCGCGGCACCTCGGTGGCGTTGTTGGTCGGGTCGGCATCGAAGCGGTAGCCCATGACGATCGCCTTCTGGGCCGCGAGGGAGTTGGAGATCAGGAGGCCGGCCTGGACGCCGAGTTTGCCGTCGAGGAAGACGTCGGAAAAGTTGATCGAGGCGTTGGGCTGGATCTGGCGCTGCTCGCCCGCGTCGAAGAAGCGTTTCTTGTCGAGGCTGGTCATGTATTCGTTGATGCCAAGGCTGGTGGACCAGCGGATCTGGCGGCCCTTGCGGTCGAAGGCGCCGCGGCCGCGCAGGTTGACCACGCCGGCAACGGCGTTCGCGGAAACGTCGGGCGTCGGCGTCTTGCTGAACTCGACGGTTTCGATCGAAGCGATGGAGATCTGCTCGAACTCGAAGGCGCGGGCGTTGCCGTCGGCTAGGTTGGAGGAAAACGCGCTGGCAACGGGCATGCCGTCCATGAGGATGGCGGCGTACTTCGGGTCGAGGCCGCGCACGCTCATGGTGCGGGCGTCGGCTTCGACGTAGTCCATGGTCACGCCCGGCATGAGCTTGAGGAATTCGCCGACGTTGCCCTCGGAGATGTCTCCAAAGATGTCCGTGGCGACGACCTTCTTCATGTTGACGGAGGCCTTCTGGTCCTGGAGGGCGCGGGCGTTGCCCTCGCGTTCGGTGGCGACGACGAACTCGCCCAGGCTGATCACGCCGCTTTCGTAGGCGGCGCTGGTCAGTTCGATTTCGCGCTGGATGGAGCCTCCCGGCGTGACGGTGACGACCACCTCGGCGGGGTCGAGGCCGGTGTACGTGACGATGACGCGGGCATCGCCGGCGGGCACACCGACAAGAGTGAACAGACCGCCGGCCTCGGACGTGGTGGCAATGGTCGTGCCGGCTACGGAGACGGAGGCGTTGCGAAGGTATTCGCCGGTGGCGCGGTTGAGGACGCGGCCGGTGACCGTACCGGAGCCTTGCGCGACCAGCAGGCCGGGCAAAGCGAGCATCAGGGCAAACGCGATCCGTCGAAGAAGCGACGGCGCGGCGGGATTGCTAGGGGGGGATTTCATGGGATTACGGGTTCTGTTGGGTCGGGGCCCCTGCCGGAAGGGCCGGCAGGGGAAGGGGGCGGTCTCCGTCAGCCCAAAAAAGGACACGTGACCGAAGATTGGGCGCAGGGGCCGGGGAGGTGACGGGACGTCGGGTGGGGGTGTCGGCAGGGGATGGGGCGGACGCGCGAGTGCATGCGTCCGCCAGAACAGCGGATTCCGTCCCACCGTGTGCGGTCGGGGCAATCGCGTCCGCTCCTTACAGTAAGAAGACGGTAGGCGGGACGCGAACTCGGGCAGGTTGGCCGAGGCGGTTCCTGACGACGGCTGCGTTGTCCGGATGCGTGTCCGGACTCAGGAAGCGCGTGGGGATGACGCGGGGTCCTGGGCGGCGAGTTCGGCGATGAGCCGGCGCAGGGTGGTGGGCAGAATGGGCTTGTAGAGGAGGCGGTCGGCTCCGAGCCGTTCGTACTCTTTGGCCACGGCGGGATTCAGCTCCGAGCAGAAGACGATGAGGCGGCCGCGATACGTCGTCTGCCGCAGGGCCTTTACCAATTCCAAGCCGTTCATCTCCGGCATGTGGTGATCGGTGATGACGAGATCGAAGGCCTCTGGATCGGGCAGCACGCGTTCGAGGGCCTCGCGTCCGTCCTCGACGCATTCGATCGAATGGCCGATGCGCGACAACGAGAGCCGCGCAATGTCGCGCAGCTCCTTGACGTCATCCGCGTAGAGGATGCGCCAAGGCGTCGTCGCAAAAGGAGTGGCCGTCGGAAAGGTCGGGTTCATGGCCAGGCAGGTGCTGGTCGTCATTGTAGGCCCATGACTCGATTTTTCGACGGAAGTTCTGCAAAAAAACTATGAAGCGGTGGACGGCGCGACGGTCGCGGGGAGCCCTTTTGCGTGCAAGTGTCTGACGAACAAAAGCCCGACTGCTCGCGGGTGCTTCGGCTCAGGGATCGACGAAAACCGGGAGCCCTGCCCAGGCCAGCTGCAGCAGGGTGCGCGCATCCCAGTTGGCGAGGCGGAAGCAGCCGTGCGATTCCGTCCGACCCACCTGCTCCGGGTGCGGCGTGCCGTGGATGCCGTAGCCGGGAAGGTTCAGGCCGATCCAGGCGACGCCGACGGGATTGTTGGGGCCGGGGGGAAGGATCAATTTGCGCCCGAGTTCGCGCGCTTCGGCGGACTCCGGAAACACCTCGGGGTTGAAGGTGTAGTTCGGATTGGGCGCGACGACCGTCACGCGCAGCTCGCCGACCGGGCGCTTGTCGACATGGCGTGCGATGCTCACGGGGAAGTGCGCAATGAGGCCGCCTGCGTGGTCGCGCACCTGCAGCACGCGCTCGGCGAGGCGGATGTGCACATGGGCGGCCGGCGGGTCGGGGCGCGTGCGGCGGATGGCGGGGACGCGGAGGACGGTGCCGGGGGGCACGCGCTCCCAATCGACCCCGGGGTTCAGGCTGACCACGTACTTCGGATGGGCGTGCGACCGCTCTGCCACGAGTTCGAGGATCGTCTCGTGAGCCAGCGCGGTCTGCTGGGATTTTCCCAGCCACGTCGGGCTGACGGGTTGCAGCCCCGCCAGGTCCTCCTCCGTCACGATGTAGGTGGTGTGCAAGGGGGCAGTCACTTGCAGGACGGCGAGGGTGGCGGTGTCGAGTTGCCCGGTGACGGGGAGTCCGGCGCTTTCCTGAAAGGCGCGGAGCGCCGCCCCGGTCTGGGCGCCGCCGATGCCATCGATCGGGCCGCAGGAGAAGAAACGTCGCGAAAGCTCGATCTGCGCTTCCAGCCACGAGCGCACCGGTCGGGGAAAGACGCCGGCGGCCTCGTCTTCGGGGGGCGGAGCCGGTATGAGCGGCGGCGCAAAGACCACGGGCGGCGAGGATGGGAGCGGGGCGGCCTTGGCGGTCTCCGCGGCAGCCGGTGCGCCCGAAGCCGGACTGGGTTGGACCGGCGTGGGCGGCGGGTTCGTCGCGCGGGGCGCGAAGCGGCTGGCGAGCAGCGCGGCCCCGGCCACCACTGCGGCGACGACGAGCCACCGCGAAACGCGCGAACGCGGGCGGGTACGGCGAAGGCGTTGCGGGCGGCGGGAGCGCATGGGCGAGGTCTCTATCCATACGGGTCCACGCACGAACAACAACCGGGTTTCTCGTCGCGTTTTTTGTGGCAAAGGCTTCGGCCGGCGCGCTATCTCTCGCGCCTATGATCAAAGCCAAACGCAACAAGGTGCGTCCCGAGGACGTGAACGCGAAACTCGCCGCGAAGAAGGGTCCGGTTTCGCAGTTCATCGCGCACAGCTACCGTCATTTCAACGCGGCTGCCTTGCTCGATGCCGCCAAGGGCTACGAGACCCACCTCAAGGCCGGCGGCAAGATGCTCGTTACCCTCGCCGGCGCCATGTCGACCGCCGAACTCGGCATCTCCCTCGCCGAGATGATCCGCAAGGACAAGGTCCACGCCATCGTCTGCACCGGCGCGAACCTCGAGGAGGACATCTTCAATCTCGTCGCGCACGACTACTACGAGCGCGTGCCGCACTACCGTCACCTCACCACCGAGGACGAGCAGAAGCTGCTCGACCGGCACATGAACCGCGTGACCGATACCTGCATTCCGGAAGGCGAGGCCATGCGCCGCATCGAGGCGGCCGTCGCCGAGGAGTGGGTCGCCGCCGACCGCGCGGGCGAGCGCTATTTCCCGCACGAGTTCATGTACAAGATTCTTCGCTCGGGGAAGCTGAAGAAGTACTATCAGATCGACCCGAAGAACTCGTGGATGCTCGCCGCCTGCGAGAAGAACCTGCCGATCGTCGTCCCGGGCTGGGAGGACGCGACGCTCGGCAACATGTACGCCGGCCGCTGTGTCACGGGGGAGATCAAGAACGTCCACACCGTCCGCACCGGCATCGAGTACATGGTGTGGCTGGCCGAGTATTACACAAAGACGGCGAAGCTGCTGAAGAACGGCGAAGGCTCCCTCGGCTTCTTCCAGATCGGCGGCGGCATCGCCGGCGATTTCCCCATCTGCGTCGTGCCGATGCTGCACCAGGACCTCGGCCGCACCGGCGTGCCGCTCTGGGGCTATTTCGCGCAGATCAGCGACTCGACCACGAGCTACGGCAGCTACTCCGGCGCCGTGCCCAACGAGAAGATCACCTGGGGCAAGCTCGGCGCGAAGACCCCGAAGTACATCGTGGAAAGCGACGCCACCATCGTCGCCCCGCTGATCTTCGCCTGGGTGCTCGGCCAGTGACGCGCGCGCCGGGCCGCGGGCGCGAACGTCCAACATCGAACAACCAACGTCCAACCTCCAAGGGCGACCCGCTGCGCTGGCCCCTTGGGAGGACGGACACTCCTGTCCGTCCCGAGCCCGGTCGCAGGCTCGTGCTTGTCGCGATAGGCAGGAGAACGATCTTCGAACGGGACGGACAGGAGTGTCCGTCCTCCCGGAGGAGCACACTGCAGCGTGCGTCTGCGTTCCGACTGGCTTTGTCGGCCTTCGTTTTGTAGACGCCTCTCATCTCCCGTCATGAACGCATCCGCCCCGGGCATCGTTGCGCGTTTGGCGATCGCGCTGGTCGCGGGCGCCTTGGTTCAGGTTTCCCCTGCGGCCGAGTGGGATCGTTCGGAGATTCCGCGCTGGGGCGAGGACCTCACGAGGTCAGGAGCCGAGGTGCCGGATGCCGTGATCGACGCCTTCACCTCCTCGATCCGATTGCGGTGAAGATCGACTCGGTGCAGGACATCCCCAGCCACAATCGCAATCCGCTCGATGCTGATATCCGCAGTGCGGTGCGGCCGCCGTTCGAGCGTGTCGACCGCCAACGAGACTCCGTTGTTGTCGTCTTCTACGCCTACCGACACGTGGAAGGCGTCGTCACCCGGAACCGCCTCGAGTTTATCGAAGGCCGGCTTTCGCAGGCGGACGTCCAGGTGGTGGGTCGGATGATTGGGAAGCCGACGATCTATTTCTGAGAGTGAATTCGGCCGCGGAGGTGCACGGTCGTCACGGCGAAGCCGCCGGGCGGCGCGCGCAACCCTTCACCAGAAGGTAGCGGCGGCTGTCCCCAGCCGCCTTCCGACGCCACGGAGCGGATACGGCTTCGAGGCGAACAGACTCCCTGTCCGCGCCGAGCCTGTTTGGCGGCCTCGTTTCTCTTCGGCCCAGGCGGGAAAACGAGAACGAGAACGGTTCCTGAGCCGGGTAGATGATTGGGCGCGACGGCATCGATGGCGGCGCTCGAAGGCCTCACCGTGCCGAACCGCGAGGGGCACGTTCCGCTGATCGACAACGATCCGACGCGCCCGAACGAAGCGTACTTCCGCCATGTCGACTCGGTGCTCGCGCAGGCGGAGTCGCTGGGGCTCTACATTGGCCTGCTCCCGATCTGGGGCGACAAATGGAACCGGAAGCGGGGCGTCGGGCCGGTGGTGTTCACGCCGGACAACGCCGCCGTGTACGGGGAGTGGCTCGGCCAACGGTACGCCGGGCGCAACGTGATCTGGATCACCGAAGGCGACCGCCCGATCGAAACCGACGAGCGGCGGGCGATCGTCGAGGCGATGGCGAGGGGACTCCGCAAGGGCGACGGCGGGAAAGGTCTCATTACCTTTCATCCGCAGGGAGGACAGGGATCCGCGCAGTACTTTCACGAAGCCGACTGGCTCGATTTCAACATGCGGCAGAACGGACATGAGATCATTTTCAGCCCGCGCTACCTGTTGACGCGGGAGGACTATGATCGCACCTCGATCAAACCGGTGCTCGACGACGCCGCGCGCGGGTATCCGCCGCCGGGTCGCCGGTGCTCCGGGGTGTCGGGCTGGGGTGTGCGCGGGCGGATGGCCGGCTTTGCCCCGGACGATGCGATTTCCGAAAGGCGTTGGACACGAACGGAATCGTGGGTAGCATGAATGCTCTCGTCCCAGGTTCGGGGCGGGTTAGCCAACCCATCATCATCTCGCTAATCATGAAGAAGTTCGTTTCCTCCCTCCTCCTCGCCGCCCTCTTCGTTGTGGGCGCGGCCTCGGCCTCGGCGGCCGACACGGCGCCGAAGTCGGTCATTCACGTGGTCACGGTCTCGTGGAAGGAAGGCTCCACGCAGGAGCAGATCCAGGCGGCGCTCGACGGCGTCAAGGCGCTCCCGGCCTCGTTCCCCGGCATCACCCGCGTCTGGGTGAAGACCATCAAGGCCCAGGGCAACCGCTCCCACGCGTTCGTGATGGAGTTCAAGGACGAGCAGGCGCTCAAGGACTATGCCGGCAGCGAGGCGCAGAAGAAGTGGTACGAGGTGTACATCCCCGTGCGCGCGGCCAGCACGACCTTCGACATCACCAACTGAGCCGGCGTACGCCCCCGCGATTCTTGCGACCGCCGCCCCCGCCGGGGCGGCGGTTTTGTTTTTGCGGGAGCGGCGGCACTCCTGCCGCCGGGTTTGAAGCGGGATGCAGCCCGCATACGTCACATCATCGACAATGATTTTTATTGGGTCACAGAGAACACTGAGCGCCGACACAGAGGCCACAGTGGAGAAATCCTTCAATCCGAACTTTCGGCGTAGCGTTGGGCCGGATGTCGTCCGCCGTAAACTCAACGCACACCGTGTGGCCTCCCGCTGCCTCTGTGTCTGGGCTCAGTGTACTCTGTGAAACCGGTCTTGGCCTTGTTTATGCTGAAATTTGCGGGGCAGCGGAGTGTCGCAGGCACTTCGAGAGGATGAGGAGGCTGAGGCGCAGCTACATCCTGCTTCAAACCCGGCGGCAGGAGTGCCGCCGCTCCTTCGAGCCCCCGCCGGCTCAGACCAACGGGAAGAGCGTGGCGGCGATCATCACGAAGACGAAGCCGGCGAGGCCCATGAGGGCGAGCATGACGGAGAAGCCGCGGAGCGTATCCGTTTCCTTGAGACCGCTCATCTTGCAGACGATCCAGAAGCCGCTGTCGTTCATCCAGGGCACGAGCTTCGAGCCGCAGCCGATGACGAGGGCGAGGTAGAGCGGATTGAAGCCGAGGGTGGTCGCGTCGCCGAAGCCGCTGAGGATGCCCACGCTTGTGACCATGGCCACGGTCGCCGAGCCCTGGGCGATGCGCACGAGGGCGGTGACGAAGAAGGCGAGGGGGATGACGGCGAGCCGGTAGGTTTCGGCGAGGCCCTGGATGCGCGGGCCGACGCCGGTCTCCTGGAGGACGCCGCCGAAGATGCCGCCGGCGGCGGTGACGAGGATGATCGTGCCGGCGTCGGCGAGGGCGCCCTGCACGAGGGTGCGCGGATTGGCTCCCGTCGAGGAGCGTTTCCAGGCGAGCGTGCCGAGGGCGATGGCGGCGGCGACGGTGAGGGCGATGTTGGGATGGCCGATCTGGGCGAGCAGGGCGGCGGCGGGCGTGCCCGGGAAGTACTGCCGGGAAACCGTCAGACCCGTGATGAGCACGATCGGCACGACGATGGGCAGGAGGGCGACCCAGAGCGGGGGGAGGTCGGAGAGCGGGCGTTCGCCGAAGTTCTCGCCGGCGGCGGCGTCGCCGGCGAGCGGCGGCACGGCGCGCGGCCAGCGGAGATTGGCCCACCAGGCGTAGCCGAGGCCGACGGCGGTGGTGCCGAGGCCGAGGAGGAGTCCGCCGATCATCATCTGGCCGAGGTCGACCTTGAGGGCGTTGGCCACAAAGAGCGGGCCGGGCGTCGGCGGCACGAGCGAGTGCGTCATGGTCGTGCCCGCGGCGATGCAGAGCACGTAGAGGAAGTAGTTCTTTCCCGTGCGCGCCGCCATCGCGCGCGCGATGGGGATGAGCAGGAGGAAGACCGTGTCGAAGAAGATGGGGATGCCGAGCACGAAGCCGCTCACGCCGAAGACGAGCGGGGCGCGCGCCTCGCCGAAGACGTTGAGGGCGGCGCGCACGATGCGCTCGGCGCCGCCGCTGGCCATCAGGCAGACGCCGATGATCGAGGCCATCGCGATGAGAATGCCAAGTTGCGTGGCGGTGTTGCCGAACTTGGCGGCGAGGCGCGGCCCGAGCGACTCCTCGGATCGCGCCTTGGCCACGGCCGGAGTGGCGCCCTGGGAGAGGGCGTGACGCTCAATGTTCTCCGCCGGAGTGAGGACGGCCACGGCCAGGCCGCCGGCAAAGAGGGCGACGAAGGCGTTGAGGCGCAGCCAGACGATGCCGGCAATGACGATCGTCATGCCGATGAACAGGAGGATGAAGGGATCCATGTCGGTCGGGGTGAGCCTCGAGGGGGGCGAGGCGGGGGAACGCGGAAGGCGCCGCCAACCCGAACCGAGGACGCCGGCAATTTCAACCCCGGAGAACTGAGAAGGATCGCGAACGATGTAGCCGCGGCCGTGTCGGCCGCGTTGCCGATGTCGCGGTGCCAGTCCCCTGGCACCTGTGCGGAGGACGCCCGACACGGGCGTCGCTACATCAATCCGGCGGCAGGAGTGCCGCCGCTCCTTCAGGGCGGCAGGTCCAAGCTGGCTGTCCGTCCTCCCAGGACGTCGTACGCCTCAGCGGGCGAACATCGGATTGTTGCGGTTGCCGCCGGAGAGGACGAAGGCGATGAGGTCGCGGAGTTCGTCGGGATTGAGCGAGTTGATCAGCCCGGGCGGCATGAGGGAGTGCGGGTAGAGGCGCGTGGACTGGATGTCCTTCTCGGGGATCAGCGTGAGGTCGCGCGGGCTGAAAAGGTTGGCCGAGACGAAGAGTTCGCCGCCTTCGTCGAAGACGGGGTAGCCGACGAGGGTGGAACCGTCCTTCAGCGTGTACTCGGTGGCGGCGTAGGTCTCGTTGATGCTGTCGGAGGGATCGATGATCGACATGAGCAAGTCGCGCTCGGTGTAGCGGGAGCCCGCCTGCGTGAGGTTGGGGCCGGTGGCGTTGAGGCCGAGGTTGCCGAGGCGGTGGCAGGCGATGCAGGCGGCTGCGGTGTACATGGCGCGGCCGCGTTCGAAGTTGCGGTTGGTGAGCTGGCCGCGGACGAGTTCGGTGGCCTCCTCGATGGTGTAGACGCGGCCGGGGCCCTGCGGGGTGACGGCGTCGGCGAGGTAGTTCTCGGTCGGCCGCTCCGACATGGCTGCGAGGCGCTGGCGCTCGGCGGGATCGCTCACGGAGGCGAGGGTGATGGTGCGGATGTTGTCGATGAAGCCGGGGAAACTGAGTCCGCCCATCCAGCCGTGGGTGGTCTTGAACCAGGAGAAGAACTCCGTGCGCAGCCCGGGCGTCCAGCCGGCGCGGGCGGAGCGCAGGGCGTAGGCGTAGGCGATCTGCTGGCGGTCGGGGCGGTTGCGCTGCATGGCGGCCACGGCCGAGCCGTAGCGGTCGTTGCGGGCGAGCAGCGAATCGGCGACGGTGTCGGTGGCGGGCTCGGCGACCTTGAGCAGCGGCACGGTCTTGGCGACAACGGTGGGCGAGTCGACGTGGATGAGCAGGCCGGCAAGTTCGCGGCTGATGAAGGGGTTCTTGTGCGGGAAGTGGCGGTCGAGCGCGGCGACGGCGGCCCTCTTCGCGGAGGCGTCGGACGGCCCCATGCGCGTGTAGGCGAGCTGCCAGGCGCGGACGAGCTGGAGCTGGAGGTCCTCGTTGAGTGCGCCGAAATCGAGGCGGCCGAGCGCGGCGAGCAGGCGCGGCTGCAGGGACTTGTCGCCGACGCGGGCGAGGGCGATCAGGGCCTCGATGGCGGCCTGCGGATTGGCTTCGTCGAGAGCGCGGGCGGCCCAGCGGTCGGTGGGCTGGCGTTCAAGCACGGCGCGGGCGGCCCAGCGGATGAAGCGGTCGTTGGAGGCGAGGTGAGGCCAGGCCTGCGCGATGGCCTCGGGGCCGGCGCCGTCGACGTGCAAGGCCTCGAGCTGGCGCCGCAGCTGGGCGGCCTCGGTCGGCGCCGGGTAGGCGGCGGGGGCGGTGCTTTCGGTGCCGGTGTAGGTGACGCGGTAGAGGGCGGAATCGCCGCGGCGGCCGCCGACGGCGAAGTACAGGGCGCCGTCGTTCGGGTTGACGAGCACGTCGGTCAGCGGGAGCGGACGGCCCCAGACGAATTCCTCCTTGGTCGCCTTGAACGAGGCGCCGTCGGGCTCGAGGTGAATGGCGTAGAGGGTGCCGAAGGTCCAGTCGGCGGCGTACAACGCGTTCTGGTAACGCGCGGGGAAACGGGCGCCCGTGCCCATGGTGACGCCGGTCGGCGAGCCCGGGCCGATGTCGACCACGGCGGGCAGGCTGTCGGCGTAGTAGTCGGGCCAGCGTCCGGCGCCGCTGCGCCAGCCGTAGTCGCCGGCGCTGACGACGTGGTTGATGCGCGTGGGCACGTACCACGGGGAGCCGAAATCCCACTCCATGTCGGAATCGTAGGTGAAGACCTCCCCGTTCGGGTCGAAGGCGATGCGGTAGGAGTTCCGGAAGCCCATCGCGAAAAGTTCATGGGTGCGTCCGTCGAGGTCGGTGCGGCCCACGTAGCCGCCGGGGACGATCCGGCCGCGGGCGTGGCCGCGGGCGTCCCACATGCGCGGGACGATGTGATCCTCGCCGTAGGCCTTGGGCAGGCTCTTCTCGAGGCCGACGGGCAGGTCGGTGAAGTTGCCGTTGACGTAGTAGAGGCTCTTCCCGTCGGGGCCGAGCACCATGTCATGCGTGCCATGCTCGCCGGAGCCGGGCATTTCACGCAGCAGCTCGATGCGGTCGAAGGTGTCGTTCCCGTCGGTGTCGCGCAGGCGGTAGAGGCCCATCTTGCCCTCGGCGAACTTGTTGGCGGCGCGCTCGTTCACCATGGCGTAGAGGCTGCCGTGGGCGAAGAGCAGGCCGTGGGCGCCGCCGAGGCCCTGCGTATCCAGTTTCTCAATATGGCCGACGGCGCCCTCGGAGAGGGCGGGCAGGGCGAAGCGGTAGAGGCCGCCGTACTGGTCGGAGGCGATCATGCGGCCCTTGTCGTCGATCGTCAGAGCGACCCAGGAGCCCTGTTCGGCGCCCGGCACGCTGTAGAGGCGCTCGACCTTGAAGCCCGGGGCGGCCTGCGCGGTGGACGGGAGCGGCTCGGCGTCCTGGGCGGAGAGGGCGGGAAGGAAGCCCAGCAGGGGGAGGAGGGCGGCGAGACGGAGGGAGGTGGGCATGGGCTAGGGAAAGGCGGGTTAAGGGCAGTCGAAGGTCGCAGGTCGTAAAGTCGAAGGTCATCACCTGCCCGCGGAGCGGGCCCTTAGACAGGTGAAGGGCTCCGCAATGCGGAGCCGCTGGCGACATTGGACCTTAGACGTTCGACCTTCGACGGTTTTCTAACGCAGATGCTTGATGCGGATATCCTTGAACTGGATCTTCATCGGCGGGCCGCGGTGGGCCTGGAGGGCGACGATGCCCTTGGTGGCGGCGTGGGCGGGGTCGAGGTCGAAGACCTCGGTGGAGAGGCGGCCGTTGACGTAGTGGCGGAGGTGGTTGCCGATGGCGATGATGGTGTAGTCGACCCACTCGCCGGGCTTGATGCTGGCGAGGACCTCGGCGGGCGGGGTGGTGGCGCCGATCACCTCGACGATCGGCTTCTTGTCGGCGCCGACGCCCCTGACGATGACCTGCTGGCCCGGCTGGGCGAGGATGCCGCGGCCGCGTTCCTCGTAGAAGAGGCCGATATAGCGGCCGGCCGCGTCGAAGTCGCCCTGGTAGCCGGCGACGATGAACTTCTCGGTATCCACCAGACGGCTACGGTACTGGATGCCCGCGTTGCCGTCGGTCGGCTTCGGGCTCATGAAGCGGAAGCGGGCGCGCAGCTCGAAGTTGGCGACCTCGCCGCCCTTCCAGACGAGGAAGGTGTTGTTCTGGAGCGGGGCCTCGGCGGTGTTGATGCCGGTGATGGCGCCGTCCTCGACCGACCAGGTGGCGGCGAGCCCCTCCCAGCCGGAGAGGTCCTTGCCGTTGAAGAGGGAGGTGAAGCCGGGCTCGACCGCGCGCGCAGCGGGGAGGAGGAGGGCGAGGGAGAGCAGCAGGGCGGACTTCATGGCGGGTAAACGGCGAGGGAGGGTTGCGGGCGGGGCGGGGGGGCAAAGACTGACGGCCTGACGGACGTGCGTCACGTCAGGCCGCGTCTGACAGTCGGTCCGATTATCGAGCCGCTTCCCACTGGCCCGTCTGGGCGGACTTGAGGACGGCGGCGGTGACGAGGTCGGTGGCCATGCCGTCGCGGAAGGTCGGGGCGGCGGATTGGCCGGAGTCGAGGCCGGCGAGGAAGTCGGCGACCTGGTGGGTGAAGGAGTGTTCGTAGCCGATCTGCACGCCGGGAATCCACCAGTGCTTCATGTAGGGCTGGTCGCTGTCGCTGATGTGGATGGAGCGCCAGCCGCGGACGATGCTCGGGTCGCGGTGGTCGAACCACTGCAGGCGGTGCAGGTCGTGGAGGTCCCAGAAGAGCGAAGCGTGTTCGCCATTGATTTCGAGGGTGTAGAGGGCCTTGTGGCCGCGGGCGTAGCGCGTGGCCTCGAAGGTGGCGAGGGAGCCGTTGCTGAAGCGGGCGAGGAAGGCGGAGGCGTCGTCGATGCCGACCTTGGCGACCTTGCCGGTCTCGGCGTGCTTGCGCTCCTTGACGAAGGTCTCGGTCATGGCGGTGACCTTGTCGATGGAGCCGTTGAGCCAGAGGGCGGTGTCGATGCAGTGGGCGAGCAGGTCGCCGGTGACGCCGCTGCCGGCGACGTTGACGTCGAGGCGCCAGGTGCCGGGGCCGCCCTGCGGCACCTCGGCGGAGATGGTCCAGTCCTGGAGGAACTTGGCGCGGTAGTGGAAGATCTTCCCGAGCTTGCCCTGGTCGATGAGCTGCTTGGCGAGGGTGACGGCGGGCACGCGGCGGTAGTTGTACCAGACCATGTTCGGCACCTTGGCGGCCTCGACGGCGGCGACCATTTTCTCGGCTTCGGCCGGGTTCATCGCGAGCGGCTTTTCGCAGAGGATCATCTTGCCGGCCTTGGCGGCGGCGATGGCGATCTCGGCGTGCACGTTGTTGGGCGCGGCGATGTCGATGAGGTCGATGTCGGGGCTTTCGACGAGCTTGCGCCAGTCGGTCTCGGCGCGCTCGTAGCCCCAGTTGTCCGCGAAGTCCTTGACCTTGGCGGCGTCGCGGCCGCACACGGCCTTCAGCACGGGGCGGTGGCCGAGCTTGAAGAACTGGCTGACCTGACGAAAGGCGTTGGAGTGAGCCCGGCCCATGAGGCCGTAACCGATCATGCCGACATTAATATTTTTCATGAGAGGTGGAGGGGGTTGAAGGGGGTCAGGGGCGGTTTCGGCCGGAGAGGAAGAAAGGGCCGGGGTAGGTGGCGAATCTCTGCCTCAAGGGGAAACCGCCCCTGAAAGTGAAGAGAGAGAATAGAGGGTAGAGAGTAGCGGATAGAGAGTAGCCTGAAGGGAATGCGTCCAACTCAGCGGACTCCGCTCATTCTACTTGGATGTTGGAAGTTGGACGTTGGGCGTTGGATGTTCGCCGCCGCTCAGTCGGCGGCGTGCCATCCGTGGTTCGCGCGGACCTCGATCATGGCGGCGAGGATGTCGTTCCAGGTCTGCTGCTGGCTCATGACGGCGTTGGGGAACATGCAGCCGTCCCAGCAGATGTGTTTGATCTTCTTGGTGACCTTGCCGGCCTTGTCGCGCAGCCAGTAGCCGGAGTCGCGGGCGATGTTGAGCTTGCCGCGCGGATCGGTGGCGAGGCAGTGGCGGCCGGTCTTCTCGTGGTCGCCGGAGCCGAAGACGGAGCCGTCGTTCTGCGCGACGTGGAAGTCGATCGTCCAGGGGCGGAGGGCGTCGGTGAGCTTGACCATGGCCTTGTGGAACTCGCCCGGCTCGTAGTGGTAGTTCTTCGGCACGATGCGGTGCGCTTCGGCGTTGTAGCCGAGCGTGTAGAGGTGGGTGTGGGACATGTCGGCCTGGAAGCCGACGACCTTGGGCATGCCGACGGCCTCGAGCAGGTTGACCATGTGCTTCCACGAATGCATGCCGCCCCAGCAGATCTCGCCCTCGGCGGCGAGGCGTTCGCCCTCGCCCTTGGCAACCTTGCCGGCTTCGCGGAAAGTCTCGGCGATGAGCTTGGTCGTGCCCTTCGGGTCCTTGTCCCAGGCGGTGACGCCGGTGGCGCTGTCGATGCGGACGATGCCGTAGGGGCGCACGCCGAGCTCGCGCAGTTTGGCGGCGATGCGGACGGCCTTGCGCACGTGGGTGACGAAGTTGGCGCGGGCCTGGGCGTCGCCGCCGGCGGAGGCGTCGAACCAGACCGGGGCCACGACCGAACCGACGGCGAAGCCCTTCTTGGCGACCTTGTCGGCGAGCTTCTTTATGCCGTCGTCGGAGATGTCGATGTCGACGTGCGGGTTGTAGAGGAAGAGGTCGACGCCGTCGAACTTGACCCCGTTGACCTCCGCCTTGGCGGTCATGTCGAGCATGGTGTCGAGATCGATGAACGGCTCCGCGCCGGGGCTGCCCTTGCCGACGAGGCCGGGCCACATGGCGTTGTGAAGTTTGGGGAAGTTGTTTTCGGGCATGGTTGGGTGGAAGAAAGGCTGAAGGGCTGAAGGACTGAAGGGCTGAAAGGGAAGAGTCAGCGGATGCTCGCTACGCGCTACTCGCTACGCGCTACTCGCTACGCGCTACTTCTTCTTATAGTCCCCGATGGCTGGGGCGTTGGGGTGGACTTCGGGGCCGAAATAGCGGAGGACGACGAGTTGTTCGGTGTCGCTCGTGTTCTCGAACGTGACGCCGGCGCGGGCGGCGTCCTCGGTGCAGAAGACTTCGTCCTCGGTGAGGTCGTGGAAACGGATGAGCTTCGGGCAGTCGAGGGCGAGGTTGTTCATGCGGCCCTTGCCCTGGACGGTGATGAGGCCGTAGGCGCCGCCGTCCTTGATGGTGCACTTGGCGCCCGGCTCGACGGTGAGTTCCTTGGCGGTGAAGAGCTGTTCGCCGGCGACCTTGCCGTAGACGATCCATCGGTCGGTGTAGCCCTCGCCGCAGGAGCCGGCGACGGGGATGGGTTCGAGGTAGTGGTTGTCCTTGAAGTTCGGGTCGGTGTTCTCCTCCCAGTCGAGCTGGTCCAGGATGAAATCGAGGTCGTGGTGCTTGGACTTGGGCATGTCCTTCACGAGCAGGGACCACGGAACCTCGCGGCCCTCGACGAGCGACTGGTACATGCCGAAGACGTCAGAGCCCCACTGCGGTTCGTAGGTGCAGAGGGAGCCGGGGGCGTGGAGCACGCAGGGCGGGATGAGCCAGCCGGTGCCCGGCTTCAGGCGGTAGGCGCGGGAGAGATCGAGGATGCCGTTGTCGCCCTTGTTCCAATTCTCGAGGCACTTCCGGACCTGCTCCTTGGTCGTACCGGGCTCAAGCCCCATGAAGGTGTAGGGGAAGTTGTTGCCCACGTTGTTGTGCTGGGGCGGGAAGTAGTAGGACTCGGGCTTGCCCTCCTGTCCGACCAGCTTGGCCTGCTTGGCCGACTGGTGCATGTGGTGGGGGATCGGGCCCATGTTATCGAAGAACTTCGAGTAGACGGGCCACTTCTTGTACTTCTTCCAGATGGAGCTGCCGATGAGCGTCGCGCCGCACTCGGCGACGGCCTGCTGGAGGGTGAAACGCTTGCCGGCGTGGACAACGTAGCTCAGGCCCTCGTCGGGCGTGCGGTTTTCGTTGGCCGCGGGCGTGGTGGAGGCAAACCAGCGCTCGTCGATGCCGCCGCGATCGAGGCCGAAGGCGTAGAGATCGTCGGGGTGGAGCTTGAGGCGCTTGCCCGGCTGGAGGAAGGAGCGCGGCACCCAGCACGGGGCGAGGCGGAGCAGGCCGCCGGTTTCTTCGAGTGCGCCCTCGACGAGGCTGCGCACGTTTTTCTTCACGGTCTTGAGACCTTGGACGGAGGGCATGGAGGAAAGGCTGAAGGGCTGAAAGGCTGAAGGGCTGAAGGGCTGAAGGGGTGGACGCCAGCGGTGGGCTGATGGGGTTGCGGGTGCCCTCTTGGGGAGGGAGGGACTTTAGCGCTTTGGGCGAGACGGGGCTAGAAAGGCGACGGCAAGTTTTGGTCGAAAAACGACGCCGACGGCGGGGGTTACGGTTTTTGGCGGAAGACGAAGACGCCGCGCTTGTTGGCGACGACGATGTCGGGGCGGTTGTCGCCATTGACGTCGGTGACGACGAACTGGGTGCCGACGCCGGAGGCGTCATCGATGAGATGGGGCTCGTAGCGGGCGGAGCCGCCTTCGCGCACGAGGCGGTACCAGTAGAGCACGGCGGGGGCGTTGGGTTCGGGGTCGCCCTTGGTGCCGTGGGCCCAGGCGCGTTTGCCGGTGACGAGGTCGAGCAGGCCGTCGCCGTCGAGATCGGCGAGCACGAGGGCGTGCGGTTGCGAGAACTGGACGCCGTTGAGCTTCTCGGCGGGATCGCGGCTGAGGATGCGGTGCTCGCGCCACGCCACGGAGCCGTCGGCGGCCGGGGCGAGCTGCTCGTACCAGCTCAGGCCGTAGCGGTGGCCGTGGATGCTCGTGATGACGTCGGCGCGACCGTCGCCGTTGACGTCATAGGCGTACATCTGGGCGCCGCCCTCGCCGAAGTTGACCGCGTGGAACTTCCAGCCGGGCTCGCCGGCGAGGGATTCGGGTTGTTCCCACCAGCCGGTGGAAGTGAGGACGTCGGGGCGGCCGTCGCCGTTGAGGTCGCCGACGCCGAGGCCGTGCGTGTAGCGTTGCCAGGTGCCCTCGGGCGTGAGCGTGCGGAACGGCCACCACGGGGTCGTCGGCCGGCCCGGGTCGGGCGAGGCCCAGCCGAGTTTGCGGAAGGCGGCGAAGACCAGCTCGCGCCGCCCGTCGCCGTCGAGGTCGACGAAGGCCGGGGATTCCGTGCCGACCACGGGAAAGGCGACATGGCGTTCCCAGTCGCCGCCCGCCTTGCCCGGGTTGCGGAACCAGAGCGCGTCGCGTCCGGGCCAGCCGATCTGGAGCAGGTCCGGCCAGCCGTCGCCGTCGAAGTCGCCGGTGTCGAGAATGAAGGCGTCGGAGTAACTCTCGATGTTGTAGGCGTGCGGGGCGCGGATCTCGGTGCGCTTCTTGAAATCGGGTCCGGCGAACCAGTACGGGCCGGCGAGCACGTCGGGGTGTCCGTCGCGGTTGACGTCGGCGACGGCCACGCCCTCGGCGAAGAAGCGTTCGTCGAGGACTTGTTTTTCGAAGGTGACGGCGGCGGCCGCGACGGAGGCGACGCAGGCGGAGGCCGCGAACAGGCGGAGCGTGGGCAGGGGCATGGGGCAGGCAGGGGACGGGAGACGGGAGACGGGGGACGGGAGACGGGAGACGGGGGACGGGAGACGGGAGACGGGAGACGGGGCGAAACCCGGGGGCGGGAAGCACGAACATGGTCCTTGCTGGGGGAGAGGCAAGCGTTGCGGGACTTGATTCCGGTCAAGGAAAGCGCGTCCCTGTCGGGTAGGATTGTTGTCATGGAAAACCAAACTCCCCCCGCCACCCTCTACGACCGTCTGGGCGGCCGGCCTGCGCTGATGACGCTCCTGCGCCACTTCTACGCCGACGTTCGGCAGCATCGGGAGATCGCGCCGATCTTCGCGGCGAAGATCGCGGACTGGCCGGCGCACCTGGAGAAGATCGCGGATTTCTGGTCGGGCCTCGCGGGCGGACCGCGCCGCTACACGGGAGGCATGCCGTGGAAGCACGTGCCGCTCGGTCTGGAGGAGCGGCACTTCCTCGCGTGGCTCGAGCTCTGGCGCCGCAACTGCCGCATCCATCTCGAGCCGGACGCAGCCGAGGAGATGATCGCCGCCGCCGAGGCCCTCGGCCTGCGGCTGCGGCAGATCGTGGCGGAGTATGGCGGGCGGCGGGAGATGTAGCCCGGCACTACTTGTCGAGATTCGTCGAGGGCGAATCCAGGTTCACCTACGAGGCTCAATTATCCAAGTAGCGTCGCAGGAATCTGCCTGTCGGAGTCGCATCGAATGCAACGATTTCTTTCGGGCCGAGTTCTTCGGTAAGTCTACGATAAGTTTTCGCCCCCAGGTCCTTGGTTCGCGCATCGGTTTCCTCCCTGCTAGCAGAACTGGCCTGTACGCGTTCAGTCACGGCGTGAAATTCAAGCCATGCTAAATAGTATTCAGCCATTCGATCCTGTTTTACATCGACCCTCTCGTAAATCCTCGCGATTGGACTGAATGTTCCATCCTGCCTTGATAATAAAACCATCACTTCAGGACTGGTTGCCTCACGAATCATGAGGGCCTCTCGCAGTTTGTACTGCATGGACATTTCCAATGCCGATTGCTCGGAGGCACTGTACGAGCCCTTAAGTTGTTTTACCTGTCGTACGATCGCCTCGAACTCCATATCATTCAAGGGCGCGCCCGACAGCCTGCTTTGCAGGCGTTTAAACTCTGGAGAGTTATAAAAAAGATAATTGTTCAGCTGGTCAGGGGTGAGCACGGTCTTCAGGTCATCGATAAGCTTTACGTCGATCAGTTCGGAATCCCCCCTCACTCCCGCGAGCCGTTTCGCCGCATTGTAGTCGCGCAACATTTCGGCGACTCGACCTGCTGTGTGCGGTTCAAGATTCTCGAGGCCAAGCGTCTCGCTGAGGTTGTTTGCCATTCCGATGTAGTAATCATCCCCGAGTAATCGGAGGAGTTCCCGACCGTTCTCCAAGGTTACTTCCTCGAGCGCGCGACGCTGTTCGTCGGTCAGTTTCTGTCTGTTATTGTCCCACCTTGGTCCTTCGCCCCTGCCAAGGATGCGATTTCGTTTCTCTATATACTTTTCTTCCAACAGCACACTCGCAAGCCTTCCGAGCGTTCTACCCGAGAACCCGGCAGTCCGGAGTTGTGCAACGATCGATTCTGGGCCGCTCGATGCACTTAGCATTTCCGACCCAATTGCCGATGTATGCGGCATGCTGGGGACTGGCTGGTCGGGCGATCGCTCTATTTGGTCACCTTCGGCGACGGCCTTTGCTGTCTCGGTTGAACTTTGCCTCAAGCAGAGATAAGCGACTGCCGTAACGAGTACGGCGTTTAGTAGTGCTGAAGCGACAAGCAGTCGATTATTTCGTGACATTTCCCGTAAAGAGAGGTTTGTTCTCCGTTTGCCTTTTATAGGCTGAGGTTCGCCAGACTAGAGGCTCCATGTCAGGATTCGAAATTAGGACGGTTAGGGCATGTAAACAATGATCGAGTCCAAGGTGTGCTCTAGTTGGCCGGTTCCCCACGTGTACTCAATGCCCTCGGCGCCAACTGTTACCGTGCCTTTCCCGACAACAAAGTTGTATCCAGAGGGCACGTTATACCCTTCAATGACTACCGTAGTATCTGGATCATCGTCGCCGGGGAAGTTGATATCATTGTCCCAGATGTAGTAATCGTCGATCGCCTCCTTGTTTTCTGAGCCCAACAAAGGCCCCATAAACCCCCACTGGTATACCTCGGCCTTCCAGTGAACCCACGCACGGGTTTCGAGCCCAAGGTTGCAGCTTATCGAAATAGACGCTGTGCAATCGAACCCAGTGGTGGCCAAACGCTCAACAGGCGAGAAAAGCGTAAGCGTCTCCTCAACGGACCCAGAAGTGAGTTCAATGACGGATATATCTCCAGTTCCATTTACGCGCTTGAGATATGCAAATAAGCTTGAGTTGAGGATCCCTAGGATTGCGAGGAGCGTCAGTCGGCGTCCGATAGCGGTGGGCAGCATTAATTTCATGTTATAGTATAATTGAGTTTAATTCGAAGTACTGCTAAGGCGCATTAGGGTCAAGCGTTAATGACGCGCAGTGACATTGCGAGAAAACGATCCTTTTCCGCGATTTGATTGATCGGCGTGGATGAGTGGGAATTAGCGCTTCTCTTTCCCGGATTGCCGGCTCGGAAGCGCGCGCCCCGCTGCGTGCCCTCACGCGGCGGGTTTGATGCGGCGAAAAAAGCGCCGGCCTGGAGGGGCCGGCGCGGGAGAAAGAGAACGATTACGAGAAAGAGAAAGAGAAAGAGGAGCCGGGCTGGTCGCCCGGCTCAGCGATACTCCTCGCCCGTGTTCGCGTTCACGATCTTGAAGTTCTCCACGTGGTAGTTGAGGTCGGCGCGGAAGGCCAGTTTCACGCCGTAGGTCTTCTCCATGCGGACGAGCAGGTCGGCGTCCTCGCTGCGCAGGCGCTCGAGGATGCTCGGGTGCACGAGCACGCGCAGCGAGTACTCCTTGCCGTCGCTGCGCGCGACCAGGCGGCGGACGACGGAGCTGAGCTTGCGCTGCAACTCGACCGACATGGTCGTGGCCGACTTCACGATGCCGCGGCCGCGGCAGTACGGGCAGTCGGTGTAGAGGTTGGAGGACAGCGACTCCTGCTGGCGCTGGCGCGTCATCTGCATGATGCCGAGCTGCGAGATGGGCAGGATGTGGGTCTTGGCTTTGTCCTCCGACATGAGCTCGACCATCTTGTCGTAGACGGCCTGGCGGTGGCGCCGCTCCTTCATGTCGATGAAGTCCATGATGATCAGGCCGCCGAGGTTGCGCAGCTTGATCTGGCGGGCCATCTCGACGGCCGCCTCGAGGTTGACGGCGTAGATGACGTTCTTCTCGTCGCCGCCCTTGTTGCGGTGGGAGCCCGTGTTGACGTCGATGGCGATGAGGGCCTCGGTCTCGTCGATGATGATCTCGCCGCCGGAAGGCAGGGCGACCTTGCGCTGGAAGGTCTGCTCGATCTGGCGCTCGATGTTGAAGCGTTCGAAGATCGGGATGCTGTCCTTGTAGAGGGCGATCTTGGACTTGGAGCGCTGGGAGATCTGGCCGACGGCCTGGAGGCAGCGTTCGTGGTCGTCCTTGTTGTCGATGAGCACGCGGTCGACCTCCTCGGTGAGGAAGTCGCGCACGGTGCGCTCGACGATGTCGGGCTCCTGGTAGAGGCAGGCGGGGGAGCGGTCGTTCTGGATCTTTTGCTGGATGCCGGCCCAGGTGCGCAGGAGGATGTGCAGGTCGCGGACGAAGTAGCGGGCCTTCTTGCCCTCGCCGGCGGTGCGCACGATCACGCCCATGCCCTCGGGGATGGTGAGTTCGTTGACGAGCTGGCGGAGGCGCTGGCGCTCCTTGTTGTCCTCGATTTTGCGCGAGATGCCGCACTGGTCGGAGAACGGCATGAGCACGAGGTAGCGGCCGGGCAGGGAGAGGTTGGTCGTGGTGCGCGGGCCCTTGGTGCCGATGGGGCCCTTGGTGACCTGGATGACGATCTCGCTGCCGGGCGGGTACATGCCCGGGATGTCCTTGACGGTGGGTTCGGCGGTGCGGGGGGCGGCGTTCTTCTTGCGGTTGACGCGGACGACCTCGACGGAGGAGTCGGCCGCGGCCGGGAGCATGTCCCAGTAGTGCAGGAAGGCGTTCTTGGAATAGCCGATGTCGACGAAGGCGGCCTTGAGGCCGGGATCGAGGTTCTTGATGCGGCCCTTGTAGATGCCGCCGACCATGCGGTTGTCGGAGTCGCGCTCGATCTCGAATTTTTCGAGCGTGCCGTCGACGAGCAGGGCCACGCGTTTTTCGAGCGGCTCCGAGTTGATGATGAGCTCGCGGAAGGACGTTTTCTCCTTCTTGAACACCGCGAGGATCTTTTGGAGGAGGGGACGTTGCTTCGACCGTTCCTGGGCGCCGGCCTTCAGTTCGGCGCGGTCGATTTTCTCGGCCTGCTGGATGGGCGGGGGCTGGGAGAGCTCCTCGTCATGGTGATTGGGTGCGTCGGGCGAGGTGGATTCGCGGGGCGCGGGTTGCGACTGATCGCTCATGGTGGGTGTTGTCCTGGGTTGGGACGGGGCCCCCGGGTGCGGCGGTCGCGGCGCAGGAAATTCCGGCAGAGCGGTCGGGATCGCGGATCGGCTTCAGTTTCACGTGAAGTCCTTTCGGAAGCGATAGACGCTCTGGACCAGTCCTTGCAGCAAGCAGCAACTGAGCACAAAGGAGCCACCGTAGCTAATAAAGGGAAGCGGTATGCCCGTGATGGGCACGAGCCCGATGGTCATGGCGATATTCACAAACACGTGCACCGCGAACAGCGCCGTCACGCCAAGGGCGAGAAGGGTGCCGAAGCGATCCCGGGCGAGGCCCGCGATGCGTATGCCGTTGAACAACACTATCCCAAACAGGCCGAGAACCGTGAGGCTTCCCAGAAATCCCTTTTCCTCGGCGATGACCGAGAAGATAAAATCGTTGTGCGCCACGCCCGACGGCAGGTAGCCGAGCTGCGCCTGTGTGCCCTGCGTCCATCCTTTGCCCGTGAGGCCGCCGCTGCCGACGGAGATGAGCGACTGGTTGAGGTTCCACGCGTCCTTCGTGCCCGAGGGGTCGATGACGTCGGGCGCGGCGAAGGTGAGGATGCGGTTGCGCTGATAGTCCTTCAGCGGAATCCAAGAGTGGGGTTCGTACTTCCCCTTGTCCCGCATGAAGTCGAACTTGTTCTCCTGCATGAACTTCACGTATCGGTGGCTGTCCCAGGAGACGGCTCCCACCAAGAGCAGGAAGGCCCCCAGGACGCCGACGAAGAAACGCGTCGACAGCTGGGAGACGTAAAGCATCGAGAACAGCATGGGGGGCAACACGATCGCGGACTTCAGATCGGGTTGAAGGAGGATAAGGATCATCGGCAACCCTACCGCAAGCGCCAACTTGCCCAGGACTCCGAGGGATTCGCGCAGGGTGCCGATCTTGTCGCGGATGAGGATCGTCGCCGCGATCAGGAGCACGGCGGCCTTGGCCGGCTCGGAGGGTTGGAAGGAGAAAAAGCCGAGGTTCAGCCAGCGTTGGGCGCCCATCCGCTCGTCGCCGATCCCGGGGATGAGCACGAGGACGAGCGCGAGCATGACGGCGAGGTAGAACCAGTGCACCACGCTGATCCAGAAACGGTAATCGATGAGCGAAACCGCCAGGTAGATGCCGGCGCCCGCGACCATGAAGACGATTTGCTTGATCCAGTCGTTGGAGTAGTTCGAAAACTGCGCGCTGTAGATGAAGGCCAGGCCGATGGCGCTCAGACCCAGCATGGCGAGCGGGGTGGCCCAGTCCCAGCGTTCCCGCGTGGTGACCTTGAACACGCTCAACAGTTCGAGAGGCGCGCGCAGGTTCATGGCGTCCGCCGCGGGCGCAGCGAGGGCAGGGTGGCGAAGGGAGGGAGGACCGGGAAAAACACGGGAGGACCGAGGCCGCTAACGATAGGGGCGTTCCGTCGCGATCTGCCAAGGTTTATCCTGCGTTGACACCAAACTCGTCGCGGCTGCTTCGCCCGCGGGCCGCGCCGTGGCCGTCCCGAGCAGAATCCAGAAGACCACCGCTCCCATCGGGCCTTCCAGCACCACGCCGAAACAGGCGCTCACGAAAATGACGAGGGCGGCGCACCCGAGCGCAGCGTCGCGAACCGCGTCGTCGGACGCCTGCCCGTCCGGGGCGCCGGGCGGGACGCGCCGCCGCCACAGGTCGTTCAAGAAGAGTGCGGCGAAGGCGAGGAAGGGTAGCAAGCCGGCCAGGCCGCTGCGTGCGAAGACGGTCAGCAGGACGTTGTGCGGGCTGCGCGCGGTGAAGTCGCCCGCGCCCGCCCCGAGGTAGTCGCGGGCGAACTCGCCGGAGATGTCCGCGCCGAAGCCGGACCCGGTCAACGGCGCCTCGGCCAGCGTCCGCTCGATCAAGAGGCGCCACCACACGAGGCGAAACTGCGTGTTGTCCCCGGTGTCGCCGCTCTCGAGTCCCTCGTAGGCGCGGCTCCCGGTGACATCCGCCAGCGAGACGGCGTGTTCGTAAACGTCGTACAGCCGCGTGTCCTTCCAGCTTCGCCCGTCGCCGGCCACCTGCACCGTGGCGACCAGGGCGCCGATGACCAGAAGCACCCCAAGGGCGCGGGCGATTTTCAGGCGGGCGCCGGGCATGTAAACGAGCACGGCGACCACCATGCCGACGAAGGCGGCGCGCGAGACGATGTAGAGTGCGAGGCCGAGGGCGACGACGAGCGCCAGGGTCCACCGGGCCTGGCGGAGGCCCGTCCAGCGGACCGCCGCATACATCGCCCCGGCGGCCGCGAAGGTGCCCGCGAGGTCGTTCTTGATCGCGATGACGGGGACGCCGCGGAAGGTGAATTGTCCGAGGAAGAACGCCTCGCAGGTCGCGTACAGCGGATAGACGAAGGCGAGGCCGAGCACGGCGAGGATCCACGCCCCGTGCAACCCGCGCCGCACGCGGTCGTCCGCCGCGGCCTCGCGGGCGAAGAAAAAGAAGCCGGCGTAGTAAACCAGCGCGTAGTCGCGCAGGGCGAGAAAACCGTGCTCGCGGACGTCGAAGGGCAGGCGCAGGCTGCTGAGCACGATCCAGGCGAGCACGGCAAAGCCGAGCGGATCGGTCCGGAAGGGCAGCCGCGCCATCCGGGCTCCGCGCAGCGCCAGCCACACCACGCCGGCGACCAGGCCCAGTTCGGCCGGAAAGAGGGGCAGCGGGGCGAGCGGTGCCAGTTGGGCGAAGCCGCGGTTGCCGATGGTGTTGCCCACCAGCAGGGCGGCGAGCAACAGGCCGGCGGCGCCGAGTGGTATCCAGCGCTCCACGACAACGATCGCCGGCAGGAGCAGCAGCGCGATCGCCGGCACGGGATTGCCGTCGGCGAGCTGGATTCCGGTGACGACCGCGGCCGCGGCGCCGACCGCGCAGAGCAACCAATAGCGCGTGCGGGCCTCCAGGCTCATGGGCGCGTGGTCAAACGGGCCGACGTCGCCAGCCAGAGCAGGGCGGCGAGAGGGCAGAGCGTCAGCCAGAGGACGTAGGCCGCCGGGGAGTGGAGCGCCGCGAGGCCGCCGCCCGCCGCGAGCAGCGCGACCAGGCCGAGCATGGCGCGTCCGGCCTCGCCCGGCCGGCCCGAGGCCACGGCCGGCAGTTGGTAGAAATAGCCCAGCGCCAGAGCGGTGGCGTAGCCGCCGTTGGCGATCAGGTAGGGCAGGGCGCCGGCGTAGTCGGGGTGGATGAGCACGCCGACGAGCCGCGGGGCGAGGAAGTGCAGCGCGAGCGTGCCGGCGAGGGCGGCGAGGGCGAAGGCGGCGGCGCAGGCTTCGACCGGACGCAGCCAGCGGCCGGCGGGCGCCTCCGCGTCGAGGCGGGCGCGGGCGAAGAGGCGGGGATAGAGAAACTGACTGAGCGCGGCCGAGAGCACGTTGGGCAAGACGAAGGCGAGATTGCCGGCAAGCGTGAAGAAGCCGAGTTCGATCGCGTCGAGACAGAAGGCGGCGCCGAGGCGGTGCAGTCCGCCGCCCGCCAGCGTGCAGGCGCCGACCAGCCAGAAGGCGCGTCCGTAGTGGCCGAGGTCCTCCGCGGACGTCGCGTCGCCGGCCGCTGGTTCCACTGGCAGCGGTTTGCGGACAGGCCAGCCGAGCGTGACGATCCAGGCCACGAGCAACACGAGGGCCTGGGGGAGGGCGAAGCCGGCGAGCAGGACCGGCACCGTCGCCCCCGCCGCCAGCACGGCCAGGAGGGGGCCGCCGGTGCGGGCCAGGCTGTTCGCGCACGAGGCGGCGCAATCCGTCCAGTAGGCGCGTTGGGTCTGCAACACCGCGTGCAGCAGCGCGCCGTAGGCGCCGGTCACCCCCGCGAGGCAGAGCCAGGGCAGGCCCGCTGCGAAGGGCAGTTCGAGCACGGCGCTCAGCCCGGCGAAGCCGACGGCAAGGAGGCCGACCAGCAGCAACGTGGCCCGTCGCGCCGCCGCCAGCGCCGCTGTGCGATAGGCGGCCGGGTTGCCCTCCAGCGGCCAGTGACGCGCGACGTGGCGGGCCAGCCCGTGGTGCGTGAGCAAGGCGCCGGCCGGGGCGAGCAGCAGGCAGAGACCGTAGCGCCCGAGCACGTCGGGCGGCACCCAGGCCGAAAGCAGTTTCACGCCGATCAGCCCGCAGGACACGCCGAAGGCCTGTGCCAGCAGGATTGGGACCCAGTCAGGCGACCAGAGACGGCGCAGGGACGTGGACGGCATGCAGGGGCATTTGGATGGCGTGGCGTTCGCTGCATCAAACCATTTCCATGCCGCTTCACAATTGACTCGCGCGTCCGCGGGGCGGGTCGTTCTGCTAGCGTTGTGATCGCCGCGGTCATCCCCAGTTACGGCCGGCCCGCCCTGCTCGCGCGTCTCCTCGCGAGCCTGCGTGCCGTCGAGCCGTCGCCGCCGCGCACGATCGTGGTCGACAACTTGGGCGACGGCGCCGCCCGGCGTGCGGTCGACGAGGCGCAGTTGCCCGACGCCTGCGTGCTGGTGCCCGGGCGCAACCTTGGCACGGGCGGGGGCGTGGCCCACGGCTTTGCGCATGCGCTGGCGGATCCGGCGGTGCGTTATTGTGCGCAACTCGACGACGACGCGGTGGTCGAGCCCGGCGTGTTCGCCGAACTCGCCCGCGTGCTCGCAGCCAGCCCGGCCGGTGCGGCCACGCCGATGATCCTGCGCGCGGACGGCGCCATCGGCTGGTTCCCCGGCCTGCGCGACCGACGCAAATGGCGCGTCGTCCTGCGCGCGCGCGACCGCCTGTTGCCGGAGGAATACCTCGCGGAATGCGGACCCGCGCCGGTGCCCTTCACGTGGGCCGCCTGGCCGGTCGCCCTCTTCAAGCGTTCCGCGATCGAGCAGGTCGGCCTGCCGCGGGAGGATGTCTGGTACCAGGCGACGGACCTCGAGTACATGCTGCGTGTCGCCGCCGGTCCGGGCAACCTCTGGGTGCCCGCCGCGCGCAGCTGGCACCTGCCGCCCGACCTCGCCGGGTATCCGCGGCGTCGCTACTGGCGCGACTGCATCGGGCTGCACAACTGCAGTTATGTGTTCGCGCGGCTGCCGCATGGACGGGCGGCGTTGCGTCATCTGCCGGGCAACTACTGGCGTTTCCTTTCGCAGTGGGGGCCGCGTCCGCGCGTGCTGGCCGATGCCCTGCGTTGTTTCGTCTGGGGCGCGTTGCTGGGCCGGCCCGCCGGGCATCCGCAAAGCGCGCGCTTCCGCGACAACTGGCTGGCGACCATGCTGTAGCAGGGAATGAATACGCCGAGGGTCTCCGTCATCGTGCCCACGCGCCTGCGTCCGCATCTCCTGCCCCGAGCGGTGCAGAGCGTGCTCGCGCAGACCGAGCGGTCCCTCGAGGTCATCGTGGTCGACGACAACCCGCCCGAGGCCCGCTCCGCAACGGCGGAGGCGCTGGCGCCGTGGCGGGACGAGCCTCGCCTGCGGGTGGTCACGTTCGGCGAAGGTCGCAACGTGGCCGCGGCGCGCAACGCCGGCCTGGCGGTGGCGCGCGGCCAGTGGATCTCCTATCTCGACGACGACGATACGTATGCGCCGGGCAAGCTGGCCGCACAACTCGACGCGGCCGCCCGCGCGGGTTCACCCCTCGTGCTCTGCGGCCTGCGTTATCATATGGGACCGCGGTCGCGGCTGCGCCAGTGTGCCGTCGACCGCTTCGCGGGTGCGGACCTCCTCCTTTGCGCCCAGGCGGCTTCGCCCGCGCTCTTTCACCGTCGCGATGAGGTGGCGGTTTGCGATCCCTCCTTCGACGCCGCCGAGGACCAGGAACTTTTCCTGCGGCTGGTCGAGCTGTGGAATCTCACGGAGGTTCCCAACGTGCCCGCCCCGCTCGTCGACGTGTACCCGCAGGAGATGACCGCGCGCGTCAACGCGCTCTCGCCCGTCCTCTGGGGCGCGCAGCGGCGGATCGCCCTGCGCTACGCCCCGCGCTACGGCCGCGAGGCCCGCCGGAGGCTGGCGGCCCGTGCCGCGCTGCTGCGCGAGCGCAACCGCCCCAAGGGCGAGGCCGGCGCCCTCTGGCGGGCGAGCCGGCGTCTGCTTGCGGCCGGCGGCGCCGCCGAGTGTCGTTTGATTTTGAATACATGGGCCATCCGGCTGCCCGTCCTGCGCCGGCTGGTCGTCAATTGAGCGAATCCAGCCAGGCCTCGATCCGCGGCCAGACCTCGTCCGGGCCGACGCCAAGCAGGCAGTGGGGTTCGGCGAAGCGGCAGGCGTCGAAGCAGGGCTTGTGCGGGCAGGGTGCGCCTTCGATCCAGGCCGCGCGCGGGTGCACGGGCGCGAAGTTCTCCGGCAGCTGCGGACCGAAGATCGTGAAGGTGGGCACGCCGAGCAGCGCCGCGAGGTGGCCCGGCCCGGAGTCGTTGCCGACGAAGGCGTCCGCCGCGGCGAGTCGCGCGAGCAGTTCGTCGAGCGTACCCGTCTCGGGAAGGCGGTCGACCGCGAGCCCGCGCGCGGCCAGCCGACGGGAAATCTCGTCAAAGCGGTCCTGCGGCCACCGGCGCACCGCCTGCGCGGCGCCGGCATGCAGGGCGATGCGCCGGACCGGTCCGGCGCGACGATCCGGCGGAGGTTCAAGCGTCCAGCCGAGCGCGGTGGCCAGGGCCTCCCAGCGGGCCGCGCGGTGCGGGTCCGCGGGCGGCGGCAACCGCTCGTGCAGGAGCAGGCCGGAGCCGGCGCGCGCGTAGCCGAGGCGGCGGCGCACGCCTGCGAGGGTGAGCAGGGCGTGGTCGCGCGGGTCGGGTCGGGCGGACACGCCAAGGGCGAAGCGCGGTCGGCGCAGGGCGGCGACGGTTCGTGCGAGCTCCCGCCACGGCCAGCGATGCAGGCGGTATTTGCCGGAAAAGCGGGTCCACGGCACGTCGAGCGGCACGAGCGCGACGCCCGGGGCGAAGCGCCGGAGGAGCGGCGCGGCGTGGGCCTTGGCCAGCAGGGTGACGTCGGCCTGCGAGGCGGCGGCACGGAGGAAGGGCAGGGCCAGCGCGAGATCGCCGAGGCCCCAGAGCTCGGCGACGAGCAGGGCGGGACGCGACTCTGGAGTTGGTTTTGCCAAGCGGGCGCAGTTAAGGTTTCGCTTTCCTCCATGACAAGCCCGCCCCACGCCGTCTCCGTTCCTCCGCGCCCGGGGCTGGCGCGCGGGACTGCGGCGCTCGTCTGCGCGGTCGCGGGCTTGGTCGTCTTCCAGTTCTTCGGCAATGGCGGACGCGGCTACATCGACACGGCGTCGCTCTTCTGGTGGTGGGGGTTCCAGTGGTTCAACCCCGGCTCCGAAACGGAACATGGACCGCTCATCCTCGGGCTATCCCTCTGGCTTTTCTGGCGCAACCTGCGGGCCGGGGACACGCGTCCGGGCGACGAGCGCGTGTCCGGTCTGGCGTGGGGTGCGCTCGCCGCGGGGCTCGGCCTGCACGCTTTCGGCTACGCGGTCGAGCAGGCGCGGATCTCGATCGCCGGCCTGCTGGTATTCGCCTGGGGACTACTCGCCCTCGCCGGAGGGCCCCGCTGGGGCCGGGCGGCCGCGTTCCCCGTGGCGTTTCTGTCGTTTGCGGTGCCGCTCAACGTGCTCGATTCCGCGGGCTTTCACCTGCGCCTCTGGGTGATCGACGCCACGTACGCGCTCGCCCGCCTCGCCGGGTTCGATGTGGTCCGCAACGGCACGCAGTTGTTCTCTCCGGACGGCGCCTATCAGTACGACGTCGCCGCCGCCTGCTCCGGCGTGCGCTCGCTCATGGCGCTGATGGCGCTGAGCCTGTTGCTCGGCTACCTGAACTTTCGTTCCAACCTGCGCCGGACCGCCGTCTTTTTGCTCTGTTTCCCGCTCACCTACGTCGGCAACATCGTGCGGATCGGCGCGATCGTCCTCGCCGGCGAGTGGTTCGGACAGGAGGCGGGTGTGTGGGTGCACGACTGGGCGGGCTTCCTCGTCTTCGCCGTTGTGCTGGGCGGTGTGATGACGGCGGTTTCGCTGTGGACGCGGCTGCGTCCGGAAGCGGCCCGCCCGCCGCCGGCACCGGCCGCGGAAACGATACCGGACGGCCCCGGCCTGGCGCCGGTCCCGCGGGCTGGGGTGGCCGCCGTGCTGGCGCTCGCGGCGGGCGCGGCCGCGTTCGCGGTCTGGATGGACGCGCGCCCGGTCCTGGGCGGCGCGGGCGTGGTCCTCGCGCCGGACGGACGCGACCCGGTGGAACTCCCGGCCTTTGTGGGGGTGGACTGGGTGGGGCGCCGCACGGAGGTGACTGCGGTCGAGCGCGAGGTGCTGCCGCCGGACACCGGGTATTCGCGCCGAAACTACATCGCAACGGCCGACGTCCGCCGTCAGGTTTTTGTCTCGATCGTGCTCAGCGGACGCGACCGCACCTCCATCCATCGTCCCGAACTCTGCCTCGTGGGGCAGGGCTGGACGATCGACGGGCGCGGCGCGCACGCCTTCGCCCATCCGGCGGGCGGGATGGTGCCGGCGACGGTGCTGCGGATCAGCCGCGAGATCGTCGACGGGCGCGGGGAGCGCCGCCGCGTACCGGCGCTCTTTGCCTACTGGTTTGTGGGGGCCGATACCATCGAGCCCACCCACGCCGGCCGCCTCTGGCGCACCGCGCTCAACCGGCTCCGCGGCCGCACGGACCGCTGGGCCTACGTGGTGGCGCAGACGATTGTTCTGGAAGGCGAAGCGGCGGCGTTCGCGGACCTGCAGGCCGTGCTCGACGGCACGCTGCCGGCCTTTCTGCCCGGCAGCCAGCCGGACTCAGCCTCGGCGGCCTTGTGATTGCCGGGACTCAGGCGGCGTGCGAGCGGTCCCTGCCGGCTGGCTGCCAATCGAAAACGCCCGGGGCGTTTTCAACTTGGATCGTGAGGTGATTGGCCACAAGAAGGCTCAAAAAGCGCAAATACAAGCGTTGGAGATTTCCGGAACTCTTGCGCCTTCTTGTGGCCAAATCCTTTTGATCGAGTCCCGGTGGCGGCGGCGCCGCGCGATGAAACCGGCCAGAGCTTGTTTGTCTTGGGATTTGCAGGCCAGCGGCGAGTGAGTGGCGATAGCCGCCCGTGGATGCCTGCGGCGGACGGTTCGTGCAAACAAGGGTTGAAATCGGCCGCCTCGGGGCCAACGGTTTGTGAACTTGAAATCAGCCAGCGCCGCCGACTTCGCGTTCCTGATTGCCGAGAGCGACCGCGTTTACTGGTCGTTCGCGGTGGCGTTGATATTGGGATTTGGCGTGGGGTTCCTCGTCGTCTGGGCCTTCACCCGTCACACGCGGCGCGTCGCCGGCGAGCAGGCCTCCCAGTACATCGAGGTGGCCAAGCGCGAGGCCGCCGTGGCTGCGCAGGAGTTGAAGCAGAAGGCCGAGGAGGAGATCGCGCAGCGCCGGGCGGAGCTCAACCGCGAGTTCGACCGCCGCGAGATCGAGAGCGACGTGAAGCTGCGCGAAATCCGCGCCCACGAGGAATCGCTCGCCCTGCTCGACTATCAGCTTGAGCAGAAGAGCGAGCGCCTCGCGCGCGAGAACGCCGCCATCAAGCAGGCCCGCGACGCCATCCGCGCCCTTTCCAAGTCGCTCCGCAAGCGTCTCGAGGGCGTTTCCCAGATGGATGCCGAGGAGATCCGTCTGGCCCTGCGCGAAGAGGTCCAGATGGAATGCGCCGACGAGCTGCGCGCGCTGCGCCGCGAGATCCTCGACCGCTCCGAGAAGGACCTGCAGAACGAGGCGAAGCGGATCCTCATCACCGCCATGCAGCGGATGGCGAGCAAGCCGAACAACGACATCACTGCGACCATCGTCCAGCTCCCCAGCGAGGAGATGAAGGGCCGCATCATCGGCCGCGAGGGTCGCAACATCAAGGCCTTCGAGGCGGCGACCGGCGTCACCTTGCTCATCGACGAGTCGCCGCAGATGGTCCTGATCTCTTCGTTCGATCCGGTGCGCCGCGAGGTGGCGCGGATCGCTCTCGAGGCGCTCGTGAAGGACGGGCGCATCCACCCCGCGACGATCGAGGAGTTTGTCAGCCGCGCCCGCGAGGACATCGAGCTCACCGTGCAGCAGTCGGGCGAGGATGCCGTGCAGCGCCTCGGCATCAACGGACTCAACCCGGAGATCATCCGCCTGCTCGGCCGCCTGAAGTATCGCTTTTCGTACACGCAGAACGTGCTCGATCACTCCATCGAGGTGGGCTTCCTCTGCTCGATGTTGGCGAGCGAGCTCGGCCTCGACCCCAACATCGCCAAGCGCGCGGGGTTGCTTCACGACGTCGGCAAGGCCATCGACGGCGAGTACGAGGGCAGCCACGCGATCATGGGTGGCGATTTCGTGAAGCGCCACGGCGAGACCCCGATCGTCGTCAATGCCGTCGCCGCCCACCACGAGGAGATCAAGCCCGAGACGGCCTACGCCGGCCTCGTCATTCTCGCCGATACGATCTCCGCGGTGCGCCCCGGCGCCCGCGCGGAGTCGATGACCAGCTATCTCCAGCGCCTCGAACGCCTCGAAAAACTCGCCCTCTCCGTCGAGGGCGTCCATCAGGCCTACGCGATCCAGGCCGGGCGCGAGGTACGCGTGGTCGTCAACCCGCACGCCGTCACCGACGAACAGGCGCGGGACCTTGTCAAGCTCCTCCGCCGCCGCGTCGAGGAGGAGCTGCAATACCCCAGCACGATCAAGATCACCGTCATCCGCGAATCGCGTTTCACCGAAACAGCGACGTGACGGGAAAGGCTGAAGGCTGAAGGCTGAAGGCTGAAGGCTGAAGGCTGAAGGCTGAAGGCTGAAGGCTGAAGGCTGAAGGCTGAAGGCTGAAGGGGCGTGGCGGCCTAGCGTTTTTCGCACATTGCTCAAGCGTTCGATAGCCGGATGGACGCGAACGATGCCAGTCGGTGCTATCGTGCATCCTTCACCCCCAACCTTTCAACTGGTGAACTATGCGGACGATCACTGAGCCTGGGGTCCGAACTTCAGCCTTTCAGCCCTTCAGCCCTTCAGCCTTTCTTCTCCCATGCCCGACTCGAACCTGATCGAAACCTTCCCCAATCCCGCGCCGCAGCGGGACTACGTGATCGAGCACACGCACCACGAGTTCACCTCGCTCTGCCCGATGACGGGCCATCCCGATTTCGCGCACATCACGGTGCGTTACGTGCCGGACAAGACCTGCGTGGAACTGAAGTCGCTGAAGGTCTATTTCCACGCCTTCCGCAACGAGGGCATCTTCTTCGAGGCGGTCACCAACAAGATCTGCGACGACCTCGGCGCCGCCCTGAAGCCGCGCAGCCTGACCATCGTGGCCAACTGGAAAGCGCGCGGGGGCTTCACCTCCGTCGTGACCGCCGAGTGGACCCCGAAACGTCGCGGCCGCCGGTAGGCGCGAAGCCGGTTTCGATCCCGGTATTCACAGGAGGCAACAGAGGGAACAGAGATCCAACAGGTTCGGAACCCCTGTTTGCTCCTGCGAAAAACCGGTTTGGAAGGGTCTCCGCGACCTCTGCGTTCTCCTGTAACCACGGTCTTTGAACCGGCCCCGGCGCATCGCCGGCCGATTTCGCCATCGACTTTCCTCTGTCAGAGGCGTTGAGAGAACGATGCAACTCGTTTCCCCCATGCGCGCTCTCTTCCTCTGGTTCCTCGCGGTCGCAGCGACCGCCTTCGCCGCCGAGCTTCCGCCGACGTTCAACGCCATGCTGACCATGGGTGGCCAGCACCGCTTCGTGCTCACCAACGCCGCAGGTGCCTCCAGCAAGTGGCTCGAACTCGGCGAGGCCTTCGAGGGTCACACCTTGAAGGACTTCGATGCGAAGACCAACGAACTGATTCTGGAGAAGGAGGGCGTGACGCGGAAGGTCGCCCTGGTCCACGCCGCGATCGGCGAGGGCGGGGCGTCCGCGGTGCCGGCGACGCCCGCCACGCTCGCCGACGCGGAGGCGATGCTGCAGGCGATGCGCTTCGACGAAATGATGGCGAAGATGGCCGCCCAGCAGAAGGAGGCCATGCGCCCGATCTTCGAACAACAGGCCTCGCGCATGCGCATCCCCGAGGATCAACGGCAGAAGTTTGCCGAACTGCAGGCGAAGATCATGGATGAAACCCTCGGCGTGATGGCCGGCGCGGAGATGCGCGAGGCCATCGCCCAGCTCTACAGCGAAGTCTTTTCGAAGGAGGAGCTCGCAGCCATGAGCTCTTTCCATTCCACGCCGGCCGGCCAGGCTCTCATCGACAAGCAGCCGCTCGTCCAGCAGCGCATGATGGAAATCATGATGCGCCGCATGAGCGAGATCGGCCCGCGCATGCAGGCGCTGACGGAGCAGTTCCGCGCGCAGAAATCGGAAGCCGCGCCTGGCGCCGCGAAGTAGGTCGCCGGACGTCATGTAAGCGCGGGCACCTGGGAGCGTCGACGTCCTCGTCGGCCCTCCGGGCCCGGCCTGCCGCAGCCCTCAAACCTACCTCTGCGCCTTCACGGCAAAGGTTTTCTCTGCGCTCTCCGCGCCTCTGCGGGAGTTCATTATCTCAAGGGGGCTTCCTGAGTTGGGCGCGGGAGCGGCGGAGATGGATTGCCGACGAGGACGTCGGCGCCCCCGGGGGGGCGGATCCACGGAAGTAATGGCTCGATTCGCGACCGGACGAGCCGCTCGTGCCCCCGCACTCCTTCCGCTTGCGCTGACAAGGGCGGCCGTCACGCTGGCAGGATATGTTCAAGGTTTTCCCCGCTGACGAACGTGAGCTGATTGTATCCGGTCCGGAGGGAGTGCGCCGCGTTGCCCTGACCGTCGACGCGCTGTTTCGTGCGGCCGATCCCGAGGAGCACCTGCGGGCCGCCTACACAGGCGCCCCGGCGGCCGAGTTGCCCGCCGTCCTGCGCGCTCCGTTGCAATCCCAGGAGGTCTGGGCGGCCGGCGTCACCTACTTTCGCAGCCGCACCGCGCGTATGGAAGAGTCGAAAGACGCCGGCGGCGGCACCTTCTACGACAAGGTCTATCATGCCGAGCGGCCGGAGCTCTTCTTCAAGTCCACCCCGTCGCGCGTGGCCGCGCCCGGTGCGCCGGTGCGCATCCGGCGCGACTCGCAATGGAACGTGCCCGAGCCCGAGCTTACCCTCGCGATCAACGCCCACGGCCGGATCTTCGGCTACACGATCGGCAACGACATGAGCTCGCGCGACATCGAGGGCGAGAATCCGCTCTACCTGCCGCAGGCCAAGGTCTACGACCGTTCGGCCGCCCTCGGCCCCTGCCTGCTCGTCGCCGCGCAGCCCCCGCCGCCCTCGACGGAGATCGCCCTCGAGATCCGCCGGGCCGGAGCGACCGTCTTTTCCGGCAGCACCCGCGTTGACCAGATCAAGCGGACGTTCACGGAACTCGCCGGATTCCTCTTCCGCGACAACGTATTCCCGCACGGTTGCTACCTCATGACGGGCACGGGCATCGTCCCGCCCGACGACTTCACCCTGCGCAGCGGCGACGAGATCCGCATCACGATCGAGCCGGTCGGCACGCTCGTCAACCCGGTCGCCTGAGCCGCGCCCACCCTGCGTATCCAAACTTCCATGGCAAACGAGACCCTGCACGGATTGAGCCTCGTCGCCGGCCGCCGCGGCAGCGCGGGCGGTCCGGTCTTTCGCGCCCACGACCCGGCGTCGGACGCGCCGCTTGAGCCCGCCTTTCACGAAGCGCTGCCCGCGGACATCGACGCGGCGCTGTCCGCCGCGGCCGCCGCCTTCGGGGACTACCGCGACGCCCCGGTGGAGACCCGGGCGCGCCTGCTCGAGACCATCGCAGCGGAGATCGAGGCCCTCGGCGATGCGCTCCTGACGCGGGCGCAGCGCGAGACGGCTCTGCCCCTCGCGCGCCTGCAAGGCGAGCGCGGGCGCACCTGCGGCCAGCTCCGGCTGTTTGCTGAGGTGGTGCGCGAGGGTTCGTGGGTCGACGCCCGCATCGACACGGCGCTCCCCGAGCGCCAGCCCTTGCCGCGTCCCGACCTGCGTCGCCTGCTTGTGCCGCTCGGGCCGGTGGCGGTGTTTGGATCCAGCAATTTCCCGCTGGCCTTCTCCGTGGCCGGCGGCGACACGGCCTCCGCGCTCGCCGCGGGCTGCCCCGTCGTCGTGAAGGCGCACCCTGCGCATCCGGGCACGTCCGAACTTGTGGCGGGCGCCATCGTCCGGGCCATCGCGGCCTGCGGTTTGCCGGCCGGCGTGTTTTCGCTGCTGCACGGGGCGGGCCACGAGGTCGGCGTTGCCCTGGTCCGGCATCCGGAAACGACGGCGGTTGGCTTCACTGGTTCGCACCGGGCGGGTCGGGCGCTCTTCGATGCGGCCGCGGCACGGTCGCATCCGATCCCGGTCTTCGCGGAAATGAGCAGCCTCAATCCGGTCTTCCTCCTGCCGGGGGCGGTGCGCGAGCGCGGCGCGGCCCTTGCCCAGGGTCTGCTGGGGGCCTTCACCCTCGGCGTGGGCCAGTTCTGCACCAAACCCGGTCTGGTCTTTGCCGTCCGCGGTCCGGAGACGGACAGCTTTCTGGCCGCGCTGGCGGAGGCCGTGCGTGCGGCGTCTCCCGGCGTGATGCTGACGCCGGGCATCCGGGCGGCGTACGCCGGAACCCGGAAGCGCCTGCTCGGCCATCGGGGGGTTCATCCCTTCGCCGAAAGCGGAGCGCCGTCGGTCGCGGGCGCCGAGGGCCGGGCGGCGGTCGCCACGGTTTCGGCGGCGGACTTCCTGGCGCAGCCGGAGTTGTCGGCCCTCGAGGTCTTCGGTCCCTTCACGCTCGTCGTGCTCGCCGATTCCGCGGACCAGTTTGCGGCCTGCGCGCGCGCGCTCGAAGGCCAGCTTACCGCCACCGTGCACGGCTCGGCGAACGAACTCGCCGCGGCGGGTCCGCTCGTCGCTGAGCTGGAGCGCAAGGCCGGCCGCGTCCTGCTCAACGGGTTTCCCACCGGCGTGGAGGTCGCCCCGGCGATGCATCACGGCGGGCCGTATCCGGCGACCAGCGACACGCGCTTCACCTCTGTCGGCACCGCGGCCATCCTGCGCTTCGCCCGTCCGGTGTGTTATCAGAACTTCCCCGAGACGCTTCTGCCCGCGACCCTGCGCAACGCCAACCCCCTCGGGCTCATGCGGCTCGTGAACGGGAAGCTCACGCGCGACGCGGTGGCGTGAACGCGCCCGCCGCGCCCGTCTTCGCATGACCGCCCCCGCCGACTTCCTCGATTCGCCGGATCCGGAGATCTACACGTTGCGCACCAGCGCGCCCGGCCCGTCCGGCCGGCTGCCGCTCACGCCCGACATGCTGCGCGCCGCGACGAGCGGGCACGTCTTCGGAATGACCCAGAACGCCGGCATGGGCTGGGATCCGCGCCGGCTGCTCGGAAAGGAGTTTCTCATCCTGAGCACGCAGGGCGGCATCCGCGCGCCCGACGGCTCGCCCGTCGCCCTCGGCTACCACACGGGCCACTGGGAGGTCGGCCTGCTCATGGAGGAGGCCGCGCGCACTTTCAGCGCGCACGGGGCCATCCCCTTCGCGGGCTACGTCAGCGATCCCTGCGACGGTCGCACCAACGGCACCGCCGGCATGCTCGACAGCCTGCCCTACCGCAACGACGCCGCCGTGGTATTCAGGCGGCTGATACGATCGCTGCCCACCGCCCGCGGCGTGCTGGGCGTGGCCACCTGCGACAAGGGCCTGCCGGCGATGACGATGGCGCTGGCGGGCACGCCCGACCTCCCGACGGTCCTCGTGCCCGGGGGCGTCACCCTCCTCGCCGAGGAGGCTGAGGACACGGCGAAGGTGCAGACCCTGGCCGCGCGGTTCGCGCATGGAGAAATCGACTTCGAGTACGCGGCCGAAATGGGCTGCAAGGCCTGTGGCACGCCCGGCGGCGGCTGCCAGTTCATGGGGACGGCGGCGACCAGCCAGGTCGTGGGCGAGGCCCTCGGCCTCACGCTGCCCCATGGAGCGCTCAGCCCGTCCGGCGCGCCGATCTGGCGCGACCTCGCCCGTCGCTCCGCGCTCGCCCTCCTGGCGCTCGAGCGCGCGGGCGTACGCACCCGCGACCTGCTCACGGAGGATTCGTTGCACAACGCGATGGTCGTGCACGCGGCCTTCGGCGGATCGACAAACCTCATCCTGCACATTCCCGCCATCGCCCATGCGGCCAGGCTGCGTCGGCCGACGGTGGAGGATTGGACGCGCATCAACCGGCAGGTGCCGCGCCTGGTCGATGTGCTGCCGAACGGACCGACGCATTTCGCGACCGTGCAGGTCTTCCTCGCCGGCGGTGTGCCCGAGGCGATGCTGCACCTGCGCGACCTCGGGCTGCTCCGCCTCGGCGCACGCACCGTGACGGGCCGGACCCTGGGCGAGAACCTCGCGTGGTGGGAGCAGTCCGAGCGTCGGCGGCGGCTGCGGGCCAAGTTGCAGGAACTCGACGGCATCGATCCGGACCGCGTCATCCTCAGCCCGGCCCGCGCCAAGGCCGCCGGCCTCGCCAGCACCGTCACCTTCCTGAGCGGCAACCTCGCTCCCGAGGGTGCGCTGGTGAAGAGCACAGCGATCTCGCCGGCGCTGATCGGTCCCGACGGCGTGTATTTGCACGAAGGGCCGGCGCGCGTCTTTGGATCCGAGGATGCCGCCATCGCGGCCATCAAGTCGACGGGCGCCGACGCCATCCGGCCCGGCGACGTGATTGTGCTCGTGGGCATTGGTCCAGCCATTGGCATGCCCGAGACCTATCAGGTGACCTCGGCATTGAAGTACCTGCCCAACGGCCAGCGCGTGGCGCTGCTCACCGACGGGCGATTCTCCGGCGTGTCGACGGGGGCGTGCATCGGGCATATCAGCCCTGAAGCCTGGGCGGGGGGGCCGCTCGGCAAGGTGCGCGACGGCGACCGTGTGCGCGTGCGCATCGACACGCGGTCGCTCGAAGGTTCGATCGACGTCGTCTCGGTCTCTGCCGACGAACTGGCCGCGCGTCCTCCCGGTGGCCACCTGCAACGCCATCCACGCCTGCCCGACGACACCCGCCTCTGGGCCGCCCTGCAGAGCGCGAGCGGCGGCAGCTGGGGCGGCTGCGTGTACGACGCCGATCGCATCGCCGGCCTGATTGCAAAGGGCCTGGCCGCCGAGGCGAAGCAGCTTGGCGCCGGATCCTAGCACATATTTCACCAGATGAAAGGTGTGGGAGCGGCTTCACGCCGCGCTGGCTGGCGGAGGGCGTCCATCGCGGCGTAAAGCCGCTCCTACGCAATCCTTGCGAAACGCTGCGTCTTTGCCGGTTAAATATGCGGGCTGACGGCGCCGCGTCCGTGCCCGGTCCGGATCCGCCGGATCCTCAAGCGAGGATCTGGCGCAAGCTTTCCAGATCGAGCACGGACGAGAGGCTTTCCTCCTGCACGACGGCGGCGGCGAGCGAGGCCTTCTCCTTTTGCAGGGCGCGGATCTTCTCTTCCACGGAGTTGCGGGCCAGCAGGCGGTAGGCGGTCACCGGCTGGCTTTGACCGATGCGGTGGGTCCGATCGATGGCCTGGGCTTCCACGGCCGGGTTCCACCACGGATCGTAGAGGATCGCGTAGCTTGCCGCGGTCAGGTTCAGCCCGAAGCCGGCGGCCTTGAGGGAGAGCAGGAAGACTGTTTTTGACTTGTCCGTCTGGAAGGTGTCGACGAGCTCGGCGCGGTCCTCCGTCTTTCCAGTGAGCAGCAGATGACCGATCTTCGCGGCGACGAGGCGCTCCTGGATCAGGGCGAGCATTTCGACGAACTGGCTGAACACGAGCACCTGATGGCCCTCGTCGCGCAGTTCCTCCAGCCGCTCCATGAGGGCTTCCAGTTTGGCGCTGGGCAGATCCTTGTGGGCCGGATCGACCAAGGCGGGATGGCAGCAGATTTGGCGCAGGCGCAGCAGGCTCGCGAGAATGTTGAAACGTGCCCGGTCGAGTTCGCGCGGCGTCGCAACCTTCAACAGCTGCTGGCGGGCGTACTTCAGTTCGGCGGCGTAGAGTTCGGCCTGCGTTCCCTCCAACTCGACCGTGAGGTCGTCCTCCGTGCGGGGCGGCAGGTCCGGTGCGACCTGGGCCTTGGTGCGGCGCAGCAGGAAATGGCGGGTGCGGCGTCGCAACCGGCCGAGGGCGGCGGGATCGTTGGCCGGATACTGCCGTGCGAAGGAGGCCGGTGTACCCAGCAGGCCGGGTTGGGCGAACGCGAACAGGCTCCAGAGATCGCGGGTGCGATTCTCGACCGGGGTGCCCGTGAGGACCACGCGATGACGGGCCCGCAGCGAGCGCGCGGCGGCGGCGATCTGGCTGGAGGGATTCTTGATGAACTGACCCTCGTCGAGGACCGCTGCGAGCCAGGTGTCCGAAGCGAACCATGCGGCCTGGAGCCTCAGCTGCGTGTAGTTGGCCACGACCACATCCGCGTCGAGGTCGGCCACCCGCTTGTCCGCCAGCGCCGGCGCGAACGCCACCATCCGGAGGGAGGGCGCGAACTTTGCAGCCTCGGAGATCCAGCCGTGCGTGACGCTCTTCGGGCACACGACCAGAAGGCGTCGCGGCGACGAGGCGTCGTCCTGCCTGCGTCCGGCGAGGTGGAGCATCCACGCAAGCGTCTGGACGGTTTTGCCCAGGCCCATGTCGTCGGCGAGCACGCCGCCGAAGCCGTTGGCGGAAAGAAAGGCGAGAAAGGTGTATCCTTCGGTCTGATACGGACGCAGCCCGGCCTTCAGGCCCGCGGGAATCTCCGGGGTCACGGCGGTCAGGTCGCGCACGCGGGCCCGCAGGGCCGCAGCCTGGCGTTCGTCGAGCAGTTCCGCGGCCGAGTCGGCGAGTTGCAGCGCGTGCAGGCGGTGGCTTTCCGTGACGCCCGTCGCCAGGATCTCCTCGGGTTGCAGGCCGAGCCGGTCGAGGGATTCCCGGGTTTCGCCGCCGGTGGAGAACTCGAGCCGTTGCCAGCCGAGTTTGGGCAGAAGCACCCACTTGCCCTTCGCCTTGCTGAGCAGGGCGATCTCGTGCGGCGTCAGCGTGGTGTCCTCCACCCGCACGCTCAGGTGCACGTCGAACCAGTCCCGGCCCTCGACTTCAGGCCGTGCGGTCGCGTGGAGCTGGATCCGCGCCTGCAGGGGCGCGCCCAGCAGGCCGGCGAGGGCAGGGCTGGCCGCGATCTCCACGTTCGGAGGGAGGCTTGCGCGCCAGGCCACGAACGTCTCCGGGAAATCCCTGGTCACGGTGCGGAGCCAAGCCTCGTCCCATTCGGACCAATAAAGACGGAAGTCGCCAAAGCGGGCACCGACGGCATCGGCTGCGGACCGGTCGAACTCCAGCAAGGGGTCTTCCCGCCCGCGCGGAGGCGGTTGACCGTTGGCCGTCCACTCCCAGCCGCGTCCGCCCCAGATCATCGAGCAAGGAGGCTCCTGCGCGAAGGCGAGCAGGCGGGCGGCGAGATGCGTCGGCTCCTTCGCGGGACCGTCGACCAACGCGAGTTCGAGCCGCGCCCTCAGCTCCACGCGCTTGGTGGCCACCTGCACGGCTGCAGGCAGGCGCACGCCGAGGCCCTTCAGTCGTTCCTGGATGCCGGGGTGGCGCAGGAGGGCGACGGGCATCGACTTGTCGGGCAGGGACGCCGGGCCTGCATACACCTGCCCGTCCGATACCACCCAGCGCATCGCGGGGTCCTCGTCGACGAAGGCGTGGGTTGCAATTTGCGTCCCGTTTTCCGTGCACAAGGCGAAGCGAAGATGACGGGGATCCTTTTCGTCGACCACGGCCTCCCAGTGCACCTGTGCGATCGTGTCCGGCCACGGCTGCCCGTCAGGCCCGCAGATTGTCGGGCGGGCCTCCGGACGGGCGAGGACGCCGTGGGCGATCTTGGCGGCGAGGGCCCCGCGATTCCGGTTGAAATAGTAATCGCGGCGCAAACCTAGGGCGACGATCTCGAGCATTCTTAGCTCCGGGGCGGTCAGGTGGGAGAGGTCCTCGAGCTGTCCGTTGGCGAGCCGGCCGAGCAACGCCTGCGTCGGCGCCTTCCAGGGCTTGCCCGTTGCGGCCTGCACTTCCAGACGCCATCCGGTCATGTCGAGTCGCAGCCGGATGGCCGAGAAAGCCGGCTTGGCCGGCGCGGACGCAGCGGTGGGCGGCGCGGGCGCGTGCAGCCGGCGGAGCCACTGGGCGGCCTGCTCTTCCAGGAGCTTCGCTTCGAGCTGGGCGGCGACCGCCGCGGTGTCGGTCATGGGGCGGAAGACCTCGGGGATGTCGGCGCCGTGCCCATGCCGTTCGAAGTCGTAGGCGAGGTATTGCCAGAGCGCCCAGGGGTCTGCCGGGAGATTCTTCCGTGACCACCACCCCGGAAAGACCTCCACGTAGTTATCGGCGTGCTGCGCGCTCGGCGGGATGAGTCCATGGCGATGGAGCATGCCGCGGTTGATCGAACCGAAGTGATTCCGCATCTCGTGGTGGATTGCCTCAAGCGCGTCTAGCAGCCGGCCTTCCTCCGCCTTCAAGGTACGTCCGAGCTTCTCCTCGATGTGCGGCGTCCACTGGGAGCGAAACGACGTCCTCGCTGCGGCGGGCTTCGCCACGGCGCGGGCGGTGGGACGCTGGCTTTTCCCGGATAACGCCGACCGGGAATGGAGGTCGAGCCAGGCGAGGCCCAGGGCGTAGGCGTGCTTGCAGTCGAACTCCACAGGACAGGTGCATTCCGCAGTCCAGAAGTCGTGCTCCCACAAGAGTGTCGCCGTGTAGGGCTCGCTTCCCAAGACCTCGGCCGTGACGATATCTTCGTCCTCCCATGGATCGCCAACGCTCCCGGTGTGAAAGAGGACGGCGCCTTTCTTGCGGGTCGTGGAGGTAAACCCTCCCAAGTAGTTGCGGAGGGCGTCGAGAGCAGGAGGCGAGGAGAGTGGCGACACGAAGACCGAGAAGGTTCCGGAGCCCGGGTGCTCGTCAACGGTTTCTTGCCGGGACGCAGATTTGACGGATCCGACCGATCGGACGGATCTTCTGTCTTCGCCGGCTTGCGCGTCCCCCTGCGATGGCTTTCCTCTGGGGTTCGCTTTCGCCAACCCCTCCCGCCCATGAAGACCCCCGTTTCCCGCCGTCGTTTCCTCCAACGCGCCGCCCTTGGCGGTGCCGCCTTCGCCGCCGCGCCGTGGCTGTCGTTGCGCGCGCAGGCCGCTTCCGGCCGCAAGCTCGGCATCGCCCTCGCCGGGCTCGGCAACTACAGCACCAACCAGCTCGGGCCGGCGCTGCGCGAAACGCAGCACTGCCGCCTCGCCGGCGTGGTCACCGGTTCGCCCGAGAAGGGCCGGCAATGGGCCGCCGATCACGGGTTTCCGGTGTCATCGGTTTATGGATACGACACGATGGCGCGCCTGGCGGACAACAAGGACATCGACATCGTCTACATCGTCACCCCGCCCGGCCTGCATGCGGAGCACGCCATCGCCGCGGCCCGGACGGGCAAGCACGTCATCTGCGAGAAGCCCATGGCCAACACCGTCGCCGAGTGCGACGCCATCATTGCGGCCTGCCGTCAGGCCGGCGTGCGCCTCGGGATGGGTTACCGCCTGCACCACGATCCCAACCACCTCGCCCTCAAACGCCTCGCGCGCGAGCAGACCTACGGACCTTTCATGCGCATGAACGGCCAGCACAGCTTCCGCCTGGGACTGCGCAATGGCGTGAAGCCCTGGCGTGCCGAGCACGCCCTCGCCGGCGGCGGGCCGCTCATGGATGTCGGCGTTTACGTGATCCAGGCCGCGTGCAAGGCCAAGGGCGAGGCCTGGCCGGTGGCGGTGACGGCGCGTGAGGAGCCAAAGACGCGGCCGGAGTTCTTCGTCGATGTCGAGGAGACCCTGCACTTCCGGCTCGAGTTTGCCGACGGCGCCGTCTGCGAGGCGCTCACGAGTTACGAGCTGCGGGGCAATTCCTTTCGCGCCGAGGCGGAGAAGGGCTGGTTCGAGGTGCAGCCGGCCTTCTCCTACCGCGGCATCAAGGCGACCACGAGCGAAGGACCGCTCGACCTGCCCGTCATCAACCAGCAGGCCGCGCAGATGGACGACTTTGCCCAGTGCGTGACCTACCGTCGCGACACGCCTGTCCCCGGGGAGATGGGCCGTCGCGACATGGTGATCATCGAGGCGATCTACGAGGCCGCCCGCACCGGCCGCCGCGTGGATATCGTGCGCAGCTGAGGCGGCTTCGAAGGAGCGGCGACACTCGTGTCGCCGATGGCCTGCGGCTTGGTGGCCTGCATTTCCGCCGGATGTGACAGCTTCGTGACAGGTCGGAGCATGGGATCGCGTAGAGTGGCCATCCATGAACGCTTCCTTCCCGTCCTGTTTGCGGCCTGGCCGGCCCTGCGTGCGCAGGCTTGCGGGGCGGTGGGTCGTCGTTGTCGCCTTGCTTTCCGGGGCGGTGGCGTCCGCCCAGGTCTCGCGCGGACCGCGCGGAGACCTCCCGGCGGACTTGTTCCAGTTGGACCTCGAGGCCTTGATGGAAGTCCGCATCACCGGCGCGGCCGGGCTGACGTCCACGGAGGCGCGGCGACGGCCCGTGGCGATGACCCAGTTGGGCGAACGCGAGATTCAGGACTCCGGTGCGATCGACCTCAACCGGCTCGTCGAGATGTTTGTGCCCAACGCACAGTTCATCGATCATCACCATCTCCAGCCGCACCTTGGGTTTCGCGGCATCATCAGCGACCGCGAGGACAAGTACCTGCTGCAGGTCAACGGCCGCACGATGAACAACTGGACACTGCTCGGCGCAGACAACGAACGCGCCCTTCCGTTGCTCGGCGACCTGCGCACGGTCAACGTGGTGCGCGGTCCCGCTTCGGCGACGCACGGCCCCGGCGCGCTCATCGGCGTGATCGACCTGGAAACCTACTCCGGGCTGACCTTCAACGGATCGGACGTCACGCTGAGGCATGGCACGGTGTATGGCTATTCCGCCCTCGAGGTGCGTCACGGACGGCGTCTTTCGCCCACGTCGGGGGTCTTCGTTTACTACGGACTCGCCGACATGCGCGGCGCCGATTCCGACTACTATCTGGGCCGGAGTTTTCCGGCCGCCAACGGCCTGCCCGCCCACCAGGCCGGTCAACCCTTCGCCGGCCCCAAGGCGCGTCTCGGCGAGGCGGGCTACGGCAAGCTCTGGCAAAAAGCCCATCTCAGCTATCGGTCCGGACCCTTCGAGGTCTGGGCGCGTTTCGTGCAGGACGGCGGTCAGAACCGGCCGATGCGTGAAGTCTATTTGCTGCCGCGTCCCGACGACGTTCCGCTCGAGGAGTGGGTCCGCGGCCGCCAGTTCCAGAACCGGCAGGCGACCTTCGACGCCCGTTTCGAACGCGATCTCAATGACGCCTGGTCGCTCGAGGCGGGCTACGGCTTCGACGTCTGGACCTTTCAGGACCAGCGGGCAGGCGTCTATCGCCTCCCGGTCCGCCACGGCCGCGAGACGGAACACACAGCCCGGGCGGTGGCGACCTGGCGGCCGGCCCCGGCGCACGTCCTGGCCTTCGGCGGCGACTATTCCCGCGTGGCGTTTCACAATCCGCCTTATTCCGACACCCTCGACCGGCCGCCGGCGATCGCGGACCGCGCGTGGGATGTGGACATGTTATCGTTCATGGCCGAACACCAGTGGAACCCGTCCAAGCGCTGGACGACCCACCTGAGCCTGCGCAGCGGCCGGCACACCTTCACGCGGTGGAAGAGTTCGCCGCGGGCGACCCTCGTGCACGCGCCCACCGACCGGGACACGTTCAAGCTGACCGTCGGCCAGTCCTCGCGGCGCGGCGGAGACGAGGAACTCTGGTCGGAGAATGTGCGCAACGGCACCATCCCGAAGCCGGAGACCCTGCGTTCGGCGGAGTTCTCCTACCATCGCCACGTCTCCGGCCGCTGGAGCCTCGGCGGCACGGTCTTCGCGCAGCACTACGACGCCATCGGCTGGATTCCGAGCGCGTACTATTCGTCGTCGATCGGTGAATACGAAATGGGCGGCTTCGAACTCGAGGCGTCGCGCCGGTCCGGACGCAACCTGCTCTCGGCCTCGCTCGGGTGGACGCGGCTGCTCGACTCGTCCCTGCCGCCCGGCTCTCCGCCCGCCGGCCAGACGGTGACCGCGCAGCCTTACGGATTTGGCGACGATCTGGCGGAGTGGGCGCCCGCCGTTGCCAAGCTCGTCGCGGTGCGCGAGCTTACGCGCGCGTGGACGGCGAATGCGTCCGTCGTCTGGTATTCCGGTTTTCCGGGGGCGCGCGACTACGCCGACTACGCGGCGACCCTTTCGAACCCTCCGTCGGCGGTTCCGTTGAGCGATCCCGGTTACGACGAGCCATACGGCCCGAACCTGTTCGTGAACCTCGGCCTCGAGTACCGTCCGTCCCCGCGATGGACGCTGCGAATCGACGGGCACAACCTCGCGGCGCTTGCCGACAAGACCCTCTCCAAGCGCAACGCCTACTTCCGACTTTCCGAGTTCAGCGTGCAGCCGGCCACGCTCGCGTTGACCGTGCGTTACCGCCACTGAGCAGGAGGGCCTTCGGTGCCCGCAGGAGTGCCGCCGCTCCTTCAACTCAGCTGCCGCAGGGCGGCTTCGGCGCGGCGCTTGGCGTTTTCGTCGTGTTTCTCGCGCGTCGGCAAGGTCAGGCCGCGCTCGAAGGCTTGCCGTGCGTCCGACGGGCGACCGGCGGCGAGGTAGGCGAAGCCGAGTTCGAGGTGGTGGGCGACGGTTTCGGGGGCGAGATCGACGGCGCGTTCGAGGTGCCGCACGGCCGAGGCGGGCGAGGCGTCGGGCAGGCCGCCGTAGATCAAGTCGACAAAGAAGCGTGTGGCCGCGCCAAGCGACGCGACTTCGTAATGCCAGCGCCCGAGCACGTGGTGCGCCCAGTCGTAGTTGGCGTCCAGCGACAGGGCCTGCTCGGCCTGCTGCTTCACCAGGCGCGAATACTTGATCTTCGTGCGCGTGTCGCTGTACAGCGCGAGTTTGCCGTGGGAGATGGCGAGGGAGAGCACGATCTCGGGGTTGTCGGGATCGAGCGCATAGGCGCGCTCCGAGTAGTCGAGCGCGAGCCGGGCGAGGCGGCGTTTCTCGGCGGGTTCGCGCGCATCGATTTCCGAATCCGAGTAGTGGCGGGCGATCCGCTGCAGAATGAAAGGATCGTCGGGTCGGAGACGTTCCGCTTCCAGAAAACGTTCCAGTGCCACGCGGGTCTCCAGCCTCGCCTCAGCGGCGAGCGCGTCGCGCACGAGGGCGTCGGCCGGATCGGCCGCGAGGGGGGAGAGGGCGAGAAGCGTCAGGAGTAGGATCGAGGGGCGCGCCATGCGAAGGATACGTCTGTCGACCGCCTTTGGTTGCATGTCGGCGGCGCCTCGCCTCTGCTGCGCCGGTGACCGCCCCGACTGCCCTGGCCTCGCTCGAGGCTCACCCGCTGGATCTCGCCCTGCACGCGCCTTTCGGCATTTCCGGAGGAAGCCTTTCGGCGGTCTGCAACGTCCTGATCGAGGCAACGTTGGCTGACGGCACCCGCGGGTGGGGCGAGGCGGCGCCGCTGCCGGCCTACAACGGGGAAACCCGGGAACAGGTTCTCGCTGCCGTAGCCGCCGCCCGCGCCACCGTACGCGGGCGCGATGCAGCCGATTGGCGGGCGCTGGCGTCGGTGTTTCGTGGCGCGACCGGCGCTCCGTGCGGTGCCGCCCAGGCGGGTTTCGAAACCGCCGTGCTCGATGCGCTCGCGCGACGACGGGGCGAGCCGCTCTGGCAGACCTTTGGTGGCGCCGGGACGGAGTTGGAAACCGACATGACCGTGACAACGGGGAGCGTGGACGAAGCCGGTCGGGCCACGCGCGACATCGTCCGCCGTGGAATCCGCCTCGTGAAGGTGAAGATCGGCGGCCCCGCCGGCCCCGCGCACGACCTGGCCCGCCTTGAGGCCGTCCGCGAGGCGGCGCCGGACGCGCCGCTCATTCTCGACGGCAACGCCGGGCTCTCCCGCGCCGAGGCCGGAGAACTCGCTCGAGGACTGAAAGCGCGCGGCTTCGCGCCCGTGCTGCTTGAGCAGTGGCTGGCCAAGGATGACCTCGCGGGCCTGGCCGCGCTCCACGCGGAGTCAGGGTGGACGGTCTGTGCCGACGAAAGCGTGGTCACGCCGCTCGACGCCCTGCGGGTCGCGCACGCCGGTGCCGCGCAAGTCATCAACATCAAGCTGATGAAGGCGGGAGTCTCGGCCGCGCTCGACGTGGCGGCGGTCGCGAAGAAGTCCGGCCTCGGCCTGATGATCGGCGGCAACGTCGAGTCGATCCTCGGCATGACGATGTCGGCCTGCTTTGCCGCCGGACTCGGGGGCTTCGCCTACGCCGACCTCGACACACCGCTCTTCCTGGCCGCCAACCCCTTCGCCGGCGGCTACGAACTGACCGGCGGCCGCGTATCCGTGGCGCGGATTGCCGCGGGGCACGGCGTGACGCCGGCGTGAGATCGGCCCGGTTGGGAGATTGGATTTGAAGCCCGCGCGGGCGCGTGTTGGCTCGGCGGACCATGTCCAAGAAATTTGCCCTCGTTACTGGAGCGTCCCGCGGCATCGGCCGCGGCATCGCGGTGGAGCTCGCCAAGTCGGGCTGGAGTGTCGCGATCAACTATGCCGGCAACGCCGAGGCGGCCGCCGAGGCCCTCGCACTCGTCAAGGCCGCCGGTGGCGACGGTTTTGTCGTGCAGGGCGACGTGGCGGTCGCCGCGGACCGCGAGCGCCTTGTGGCGGAGACCGTGGCGAAGTTCGGCCGCATCGACCTGCTCGTGAACAACGCCGGCGTCGCCCCCAAGGTGCGCGCCGACCTGCTCGATGCGGGCGAGGAGAGCTTCGACCGGCTCTATAACATCAACCTCAAGGGACCCTACTTCCTCACCCAGCTCGTCGCGAAGCAGATGCTGAAGCAGGCGCCCGACGCGGGCGGCTTCCGCGGCCGCATCGTCAACATCACCTCGATCTCGGTCTACACGGCGTCGATCAACCGCGGCGATTACTGCATGGTGAAGGCCGGCCTCGCGATGATGACGAAGCTCTTTGCCGACCGCCTCGCCAACGATGGGATCAACGTGTACGAGATCCGCCCCGGCGTGATCGCCACCGACATGACCGGCGGTGTGAAGGAGAAGTACGACAAGCTCATCATCCACGACGAGCGCGGCATCACGCCGATCCGCCGCTGGGGCACGCCTGAGGACATCGGACGCGCCGTGCGCGCGGTGGGGGAAGATCGCTTCCCGTTTTCGACCGGCGCGGTGTTCGACGTCGACGGCGGGTTTCACCTGCACCGGCTCTGACCCCCGGGAGCGCCGGCGGCCTCGCCGGCTTTCTGCGGAAGAGATTCCATGACAGCTAAAGTGCATGTGAAATGCAATAGGGCTGCGCATGCGAAGTCTCCGTGGCAGAGGCCCGTCATTTCCCCTCGCCGTGCGCGGGCCGCGCGCCACGTTCCCCGGCATGCTGGCATGCGGCCAACCTGGATATGAAGATCTGCTCGCGCACGAAATGAGCGCCCGTGGGGCGACGGAAGCGTCGCGCGGCGGCGGGTGGGTGCGCCTGGACGGAGGCCCCGGACTTGCGGACGTGGACTGGTGCTTCGCGCACAAGATCCTGCGCGATGAACACGAAGTCACGGGCGAGTCGGTCAATCAACTCGCGGGCGCGCTGCTGGATTGGTTCCTGGCAGCGGTGAAGGATGAGCGCATCGAGACGACCTGGCCCGTGGTCTTCACCGCCGCGGCAGGATTGGATGGCCTTGGGCGACGGGTGGATGGGGTGGAGAAGGCGTTTGCCGAACGTCTCAAGAAGCGTCTGGGCCGCGTGGCGCGTCTGGCCGCGTCCGACCTGCCACGCGGGTCGGGTCCGGTGCGCGGACTGTGGGTGCACGCGACCGATTTCGGGCGGTTCTGGGTGGCCCGCGAGGCCTGGTTGGGCGGACAACGACGGATGGCCGACGATCCGCTCGCGCCTTCGCGTAGCTACCTCAAAGTCGAGGAGGCCTACGGCGTGCTCGGTCGCGAACCGGCGTCGGGCGAGACGGTCGTCGACCTCGGGGCGGCGCCCGGCGGCTGGAGTTACAGCGCGGTGAAGCGCGGTGCGCGTGTGGTCGCGGTGGACAATGGACCGCTCAAGGGCGGCGCGCTCGATCATCCGCTCATCGAACACCGGCGTGAGGATGCCTTCCGCTACGAGCCGCCGGCGCCGGTGGACTGGCTTTTCTGCGACCTCGTCGAGGACCCGCACCACGTCGTGAACGACCTCGCGCGCCCCTGGCTCGAGCGCCGCTGGTGCCGGCACTTCGTGGTGAACCTGAAGTTCGGCCGCGTGGCACCGCTGGCCCTGCTGCGCGAAGTGCTGGCGCCGGATTCGCCCTTTCGCCGGCACGCGCCGGGGCTGCGCGTGCGGCACTTGTATCACGACCGCGAGGAGTTCACGCTGGTCGGCGAGGTGACTTCATGAGCGGCAATCCCAACGAACTGCGCATCTGCGGCCTGCCGGCCGTGCGCGCCCGTTTTCAGCGCGACGCCGGCTCGATCCTGCGGCTCTTCTTCGATTACGAGACGGGCCGCAAGGTCGGCGTGATGTGCAAGGCCCTCGCGGCCGCGCGCAAGGTCTACCGCTGCGTGGAGCCCGCCGAGTTGGAGAAGATCGCCGGCACGGTGCACCACGGCGGCATCGTCGCGGTCGTGCTGACGCCGCCGTTGCGCGCGCCGCTGCCCGCGGACCTCGCGCGCTGGGCGAAGGCGCGCGCGCCGGTGCTCCTGCTCGACCGCATCGGCAACGCGCACAACCTCGGCGCAATCGCACGCAGCGCGGCGTTCTTCGGCGTGGAGCACCTCGTGCTGCCTTTCGATCCGGGCGCAGCCCTGCCCAACGACGCGGCCTATCGCGTGGCCGAGGGCGGACTGGAGCACGTCACGGTCTGGCGCGTGCCCGCGTTACCCGCCTTTGCGCGCAGCCTGGCCGAAGCAGGCTACGAGGTCGTCGGCGCGGCCACGCGCGGAGGCTCTCCCCGCGGGACGGCTCCCTCCGACCGCCCTTGGGCGCTCGCCCTCGGCAACGAGGAGGCGGGACTCTCGGCCGACCTGGCGGCCGCCTGCACGCGCCTCGTCACGATCGCCGGCAGCGGCCGCATCGAGTCGCTCAACGTCTCCGTCGCCGCGGCCGTGCTGCTGCACGCTCTTTCGGCGAAGGGGTAGCCCGCTTATTTCACATCACCGACAATGGTTTTTTTGGGTCACAGAGAACACTGAGCTCCGACACCGAGGCCACGGAGGAGAAATCCTCCAATCCGAACGTTCGGCGCGGAGTTGGTTCGATTGTCATCCGCCGTAAACCTCTCGCACACCGTGTGGCCTCCCGCTGCCTCTGTGTCGGAGCTCCGTGTGCTCTGTGAAACCGGTTTTGGTTGTTTATGTGGTGATATTTGCGGGTTAGCCCAAAGGCAGGCTTCGTCCGCCCGGGCGTCGCGGTTCGCGAGGAACATGTAGGAGCGGTTTTACGCCGCGATGGCTGGCGGACGGTGTCCAATCGCGGCGTAAAGCCGCTCCTACACCTGCCTCTGGTGCAATTTGCGTTAGGACGGATTACTCTTCCGGCAGCGGCCGGTCCTTTGTTTCGGGCAGGAAAGGGAGCGCGACGAGGCCGAGCAGCAGGACCAGGCTCACCCACAGGCCGGCGGTGCGGAAGCCCTCGATGTCTCCGCCGAGCCGATACGTGATCTGGCTGATCGTGAACGGCGCGGTCGCCGCGGCGAGCCGGCCGAAGTTGTAGCAGAAACTCGTGCCCGTGCTGCGCAGGCTCGTCGGGAAAAGCTCCGGCAGGTAGATTGCGTAGACCGCGAAGACCGACAATTGGCCGAAGCCCATCAGCGGGATCATCCAGAAGATCTGGTCAAACGTGCGCAGTTCCTTGAAGACAAGCGCGGTGGTCAGGAACGAGCAGGTGATCGCCAGGCCGAAGGCGAGGCGGCGGCCCTTGACCTGCGCGACCTTGGAGAGCACCAGCATGCCGGCGAATCCGCCGAGGTTCTGCAGCATGAGCGCCATCGCGCGCCAGAAGGTCTTTTCGCTCGCAATCGCCTCGGGCGAGAGGTTGGCCGAGGCGAGGTGTGTTTCGATGATGGCGCCGACGATGCGCGGGTGGAAGTTGCCGATGCCCCACAGGCCTACGATGCCCGCGCTGCACATGATGAGCCCCAGCCAGGCGTGTTTCGACCATTGCGGATGCCGGAGCAGGTGGGCGTAGGAACCGAACTTGATGCCGCGCCGGGCGCCGTCCGCCCGCGATTCGGACCACCGGGCCGGTTCCTTCAGTCGAGCGATGAAAAGACAGAGAACGGCCGGCACCGCGCCCACGAGAAAGATCGCCTGCCAATCCTTGAGTCCAAACGGCAGCCACGCGCGCGCGGCGAGGGCGCCGATGGCCATGCCGATGACGCCGGCCCCTACGTTGCCCCAGGTCGAGAAGGACTGCAGGAGACCGAGCGACGGCGCGCGGGCGCGGTCGGGAACCGAGTCCGCGATCAGCGCGACCGAGAGCCCGAAGACCCCGCCGACGCCCAGCCCCGTCAGAAAGCGATAGACGCAGAAGTCGACGATCCCGGTCGAAAACGCGCTCAAGCCGGTGAAGACCGAATAGAGCAGCACGCAAAGCACGAGGACGCGCGCCCGACCGTGGCGGTCGCCGAGGGCGCCGAAGAACAGGCCGCCGACCGCCCACCCCACGAGGAAGACCGACATGGAGTACGAGCCGGCCACCGTTGCGCGCGCCCTGTCGCCGAGCAGGTCCTCCATGGCCGCGTCCCGGGCGAGATTGAAAAACTGCTGGTCCATGCAGTCGAACAACCAGGCCAGCGACGCGACGACGACGACGTGCCAATGGGTGCGGTTCAGCGAGCGCCACCACGGGCCGGGGACGAGAGGGGAAACCATGATCGGGGGCGGGATCGTTCCCAGAGGACGCCGGAATCCCCCGCGAGACGAGTGAATAGGTTTCGCGCATCTGACTTGCGCCGGGGTATTGCGCTCGAAACCGGAGGCAACGCGCGCTTGGCTGCCGGCACGATGTTACGCGCGACCCTGTTTCTTTCGATCCTGCTGACGGCGACCGTCGCTTCGGCGTCCCCGTCGCTCCGCGTGTTCGTGATCGGCGACAGCATCTCGATCCAGTACGGCCCTCATCTCGAACGGTTCCTCACGGGCAACTTCGCCTACGACCGCAAGCGCGATGGCGCCGGCGGGGCGAAGGCCGAGCACAACCTCGATGTGCCGCAGGGGGCGAACGGGGGCGATTCCGCCATGGTGCTCGCCTACCTGAAGGCGCGGGCGGAACGCGATCCCATCGCCGCCGACGTGCTGCTGCTCAACTGCGGCCTGCACGACATCAAGACCGACGTGCAGAGCGGCGCGAAACAGGTGCCGGCCGAGGCCTATGCGCGCAACCTGCGGGGAATTCTCGAGGTGGCCCGGGCGATGAAGCTGCAAGTCATCTGGGTGCGCACGACGCCGGTGATCGACGAGATTCACAACGCACGCACCCGGAGCTTTCGCCGGCACGCCGCCGATGTCGCCGCCTACAACGCGATCGCCGACGAGATCATGGCGGCGGCCGGGGTGCCGGTCGTCGACCTGCACGCATTCTCCGCGCGTTTTGTGCCGGCGGGCTTCATCGACCACGTTCATTTTGCGGAGGATGTCCGCGAGAAGCAGGCGGCCTTTCTCGCCGGTGCGCTCGCGATGTGGAGGACGCAGCGGGGGCGGTAGCTGAGGGGGAGATCCGACGGATCGGACCGATCAGTCGGATCGGGACGACGGCGGCTCAGTGGTCGCAGATGCAGGCGTACTCGTGGCGCTTGCAGTCGGGGCAGGTGGCGAGGTTCAGGTTGAAACGCTCGACCACGGCCGGGGCGTCGGGGGTGACGCGGATCTGCACGACGGCGGGCAGGTTGTTGCCCTCGGGCAGCGGGCGCGTCGAAACGAGCACGTCGCCGGAACGCTCGAAGGCGAGCGTGGTCGGCGACAGGCGGCTGCCGGTGGTGACGGTGACGGACTGGTTGGCGACCGGGACCGGTTTGTCCTGTTCATCGAGGAAGATGATCTGGATGCGGCGGTCCTCGCGCACGAGCAGTTCGGCGTGCGGTTCGAGCTTGATCAGGAGGCGGCCGCCGTTCGGACCGCCGACGGCGTTTTCGTGGCCGAAGGTCGCGAGGGGCGAGACGAGCAGGAGGGCGAGGAGCAGGAGGGTGTGGCTGGTTTTCATGGGAGTTGAGAGGAAAGGTCATTGTCCGGCGGAGGCACCACGGGCGAGGGCGCGCTCGGCGGCCCTGCGCCCGAAGGCGTGGAACACGGCCGGCGTGACGAGGAAGTCGAGCAGGGTGGACGAGACGAGGCCGCCGACGATGACGACGGCGACCGGGTGGAGGATCTCCTTGCCCGGTTGGTCGCCGGCGAGGAGGAGGGGAATCAACGCGATGGCTGCGACGAGCGCGGTCATGAGCACGGGCACCATGCGCTCGAGCGTGCCGCGCTCGACCATCGCCCGCGTGAAGCCTTCGCCCTCGTTTCGCATGAGGTGGAGGTAGTGCGAGAGCATCATGATGCCGTTGCGCGCGGCGATGCCGCCCACGGCGATGAAGCCGACGAGCGTGGCGATGCTGATGTTGTCGAGCGTCAGTTTCGTGAAGGCGAGGCCGCCGATGAGGGCGAGGGGGAGGTTGAGCAGCACCTGCACGGCCATGAAGGCGCTGCGGAAATACCCGTAGAGCAGCACGCCGGCGAGAAGCAGCACGCCTGCGCCGAGAAGAAAGATCCGCCGGGAGGCGTCCGCGCGGGCCTGGAACTCGCCCTCGAAGACCATGAAGTATCCATTCGGCAACGACACCCTGGCCGTGACCTCGTCGCGCAGGCGCTCGGCGAGGCTGGCGGCATCGCGCATCGAGGGCTTGATCGCCACGGTGAAGCGGCGCTGGTTGTTTTCGCGGTAGATGACGTTCGGGCCGCGCGCTTCGCGGACGTCGGCGAGGGCGGAGACCGGCACCCACGGGCCGGCGGCGGTGCGCACGGGCAGGGCGGCGATGGCTTCCGGCGATTCGCGCCACGCGGGGGGCAGGCGCAGCACGAGGTCGAAGGTGCGCGCGCCCTCGCGCAGCTCCGCCAGGGGCTTGCCGCCGACGAGGGCGCCAAGGTGGGTGTTGAGGGTGCCGGGGGCGACCCCGTAGGCGGAGGCGCGCTCGCGGTCGGGCTCGACGCGGATCTGCGGAATGAAGGACTGGGCGTCGAGCGAGGCGCCTTCGAGTCCGGGGATCGTGCGCGCCACGTCCCGAACCTCCGTGCCGAGGCGGCGGAGTGTGTCGAGGTCGGGTCCGTAGATCTTCACGGCGATCGGCGCGGACACGCCGCTCATGAGGTGGCCGATGCGGTCGGCAAGCGGGCCGCCGACGACGCCGAAGGTCCCGGGCACGGTGCGCAGGCGTTGGGCGAGGTCGGCCATGACCTCGCTGCGCGGCCGGGGCGGAGGGCCTCCGGGCGAGACCTCGTTGAAGCGGAAGTCCACGTCGAACTCGGCGGTCGAGACGGGCACGACGTGATCGCCGCGCTCGGCGCGTCCGAGGCGCCGGCCGACCCGGCTCACCTCAGGCACGGCGAGCAACTGGCGCTCGATGGCGTCGGCGAGCCGGTTCATTTCGGGCAGGGAGGTTCCGGGGGCGGAGGTCACGGCGATGAGCGCGGTCTGCTCGCGGAAGGGCGGGAGGAAGTCCCGGCCCATGCCCGGATAGAGCCCGAGGGCGGCGACCAGACCGACGGCGACCAACACGAGCACGGGCACGGGCCGGTCGAGCGCAAGGCGAAGCAGCGTGGCGCGCAGCGTGCGTTTCAGCTGGCGGACAATCCAGCTGTCCGCGTGCACCCGGCCCGCCTTGGGGCGAAGCAGGAACGAGCAGAGCACAGGGATGAGCGTGAGCGAGACGACAAAGGAGGCGGTCATGCTCACCATGGTCGCGATCGCGATCGGCCCGAAGAGCCGGCCCTCGAGTCCGCTCAGGCCGAGGAGAGGGATGAAGGCGAGGACGATGAGGAGCGTGGCGTAGAAGATGGAATTGCGCACCTCGCCCGAGGCCGCGGCAATGACCTCGAGCCGCGGGCGGGGCGAGGCGAGGGCGGCGTTTTCGCGCAGGCGGCGGAAGACGTTCTCGACGTCGACGATGGCGTCGTCGACCACCATGCCGATGGCGACGGCGAGGCCGCCGAGGGTCATGGCGTTGACGGAGACGTCGAGCTGGCGAAAAACCAGCAGCGTCAGGGCGAAACTCATCGGCATGGCCGTGAGCGTGATGAAGGTGGTGCGCACCTTCAGGAGGAAGAGGTAGAGCACGACGACGACCATGATGGCGCCGTCGCGGATGGCTTCGCGCAGGTTGCCGATGGCGACGTCGATGAAGTCCTTCTGTTGGAACAGCACGAGCGTCTCGACGCCCGCCGGAAGGCCCGGCTGCAGCTCCGCGAGGGCGGCATTGACGCGGGCGGTGAGCTCCCGCGTGTCGAAGCCCGGAGCCTTGGTCACGGACATGATCACGCCGTAGGTCGGTTCCTTTTCGGGCGGGCGGCTCACAGTGGCGTCGCCGCGCATCGGTTCGAGTCCCCAGACGACCTCGGCAACGTCGGTGACGGTGACCGGGCGGCCCTCGGCGACCTTGACGACGGTGCGGCCGATTTCCGCGGGGTCGGTGGTCATGGCGAGGTTGCGCACCATGACCTCGGTCGGTCCGGTGGTGAGGTGTCCGCCGGTCGTGTTGCCGGCGGCGGCGGCGACGGCGGTCTCGAGTTCGTCGATACCGACGTCGTAGGCCTGCAGCCGATACGGATCGGGCCGGACTTCGAGCCGGCGGACGCCTCCGCCCATGTTGAGCACCTCGGCGACGCCGGGGATGGCCTGGAGGCGCGGGCGGAGGGTCCAGTCGGCCAGCGTCCGCACGTCGGACGGCGCGAGATGGCCCGGTTCTCCGGCCGGAACGGTCGAGCGCACGCCGACGAGCAGGATCTCGCCCATCAGAGAAGCGACGGGCGTGAGGTAAGGTTGGGTTCCGGCCGGCAGGCGCTCGCGCGCGGCCTGGAGGCGTTCCTGCACGAGGACGCGCGCGCGGTGGATGTCGGTGTTCCAGTCGAACTCGGCGTAGATGAGGGAGAGGGCGACGTCGGAGTTGGAGCGCAACCGCGCGAGACCGGCGACGCCCATGAGAGACTGCTCCAAGGGCTGCGTCACCTGCGCCTCGACCTCCTCCGGGGCGAGGCCGGGCGACTCGGTGAGGATCGTCACCGTCGGCTTGGTGAGATCCGGCAGCACCTCGACCGGCAGGCGGAGGGCGGCGTCGAAGCCGAGGGCAAGCAGGAGCAGGGAGAACCCCAGCACCAGCGGCCGGTGGGCGAGGGACCATTGAATGAGGCGCGTGAGCATGGCGGAGTCTCAGCGGGCGCCGGCCTTCGACTCGCGCGTGCGGGCGAAGCCGACTGCGAGCAGGGCAACGAAGAGGGCGGCGCTCACCCATTTCCAGAAGGGCGATTCGCCGTGGTGGTCGTGGCCGTGGTCGTGGGCTCCGGCGGACGTTGCGGATGCCCCGGCGATCTCGGAGCCGTCGGGGTTGTGTTCGTGCCCGTGGGCGGCGTCGAGGGCCTCCTTGAGCGAGACCGTGCCGGAACCGGCGAAGGCGAGCGCATAGGCACCCTGCGTGACGACCTCGTCGGCCGGGAACAAACCGCGGGCGATCTCGATGAAGCGGTCGTTGGCCTCGCCGGTGACGACGGGCGTCTTCACGAAGGCGTGGGGCAGCTCGAAGTCCTTTACGAAGACGAAGCGCTCGGCGCCGGTGCCCTGCACGGCCTCGCGCGGCACGGCGGTGACGGCGGTGCGGCGGCCGGTGACGATGGAGAACTCGGCGCGCATGCCCGGGCGCAAAAGCTGACGCGGGTTGTCGACGTGGAAGGCGGCCTCGACCGTGCCGCTCTGGGGATCGGCCTCGGCACCGAGGTGTTCGAGGTGCGCGACGAAGGGCGCTTCGCCCGCAGCGGGCACGACGATGCGGGCAACCTGGCCCTTGGCCAGCCGGGCGGCGAGGTGCTGGGGCACGCGGGCGAGGGCGTAGACCTCGGTCAGGTCGATGATTTCGGCGAGGACCTTGTCCGGGCTGACCGGTTCGCCGGGCACCACGTGCACGGCGCTGACGAGTCCGGAGATCGGGGCGGTCAGGGCAAGGACGGGCGGGGGATCGCCGGGCTGACGGCTTTCGATCAGAAAGGTGCGTTCGCCCTGGCGGACGGGATGGTCGTGCTTGAGGGCGACCTCGACGGCCCGGCCGGGGACGCGGCTGCTGATGGCGGCGCGCCGGCCCGGATAGACGGCGATGCGGCCGAGGGCGAAGACCGTGTGCTCGAAATCGGCGGGCTCTGTCACCACAGTTTGGATACGGAGATTCTCGGCCGAGACCGCGTCGAGCACGACGGTGGCCGGGCGCTCCGCGGCGTGCGCGGAGGCCGCGAGGAGGATGAGCAGGGCGGGGCAGAGCAGGCGGGCGGGCGTCATGGCAGGGAAAGAAGGGCGCGGGTGCGCGGGTAGGTGCGGTCGGCGAGCGACTCGGCGGCGACGAGGGCGGTGGCGAAGGCGCTTTGGGCGTCGAGCAGGTCACGGCGCAACGCGAGCAGGGTGCGCCGGCTTTCGAGGACGTCGGCGAGCGGGAGGAAACCTTCGGCCTGGGCCCGCTCGACTGCGTCGCGGGCCTGCCCGGCGGCGGGGAGGACCTGGTCGCGCAGGAGGGCCAGGGTCTGCCGGGAGGCTTCGAGATCTTCGCAGGCGCGGGCGAGTTCCGTCTGCAGCGTGTTCTCGGCGGAGCGAAGCCCTTGTTCGGCCGCGGCCAGGTTCGCTTGGATCGCGCGGGCCTCGCTGCGGGTCCGGTTCCGATTGGGAATCGGCATGGAGACGGCGGCGACGAGGCCGGCGTCGGAGCCGTCGCGAAGGTAGCGCACGCCGGCGGCGGCGGTGAGATCGGCCGCCGCCGCGGCCCCGGCGAGCGCGAGCGCGGCCTCCTCGCGGGCAATCAAGGTGGCGTGCAAGGCGAGGCGCGGGTGCGCGGCGAGACCCGGCCGAAGTTCGGATTCCGAAGGGGCGGCCCCGGTCAGCTGCAGACGCCCGGACACGGACGCGAACTCGCCGGCGCGGCCGCCCCACGTGGCGGCGAGGGCGGTGCGTTTGGCGAGCGCGTGGGCCTCGGCGCGGCGCGCGTCGAGCTCGGCGGTGGCGACGGCGACCCGGGCGCGCGCCACTTCGGCCGCGGAGGCGCCGCCCTCAGCGTGCAGGCGTTCGGTGGCAGCGAGCATTTCGCGGGCAAGGACGAGTCTGTCGCCGGCCAGAGCCGTACGCTCCCCGGCGAGGATCGCGGCGACGTAGGCGGAGACGGCGACCGCGGACAAATCGGCCAGCAGAACCTCCCGGGCCGCGATTTCGACGTCGCGGTTGCGCGAGGCGAGGTCGGTGCGGCGCTCGCGTTTCCCGCCGCGCTCGATCGTCTGGCTCGCCAGAAGGGTGGCCTCGACGCCGCGGACGCCTTGCCGCGCCCCGGTGCCGAGGACGTTCTCGACGGTGAATTCCACCTGGGGATCCGGCCGAAGTCCGGCTTGGGCGAGCCGGGCGTTTGCGGCCTCTTCATGGTGGCGGCGCACGAGCAGTTCGGGGTGGCGCATCGCTACGCGGACGAGCGCGTCGTCGAGGGTCAGCGCATCGGCGGTTCCGGACGCGGGCGCGGACACAAGCGGGAGGACCAGAAAGAAGAAGGGAAGGCTGCGTAGAATCATGGGAATGCGCAAAAGTTGCGACGACCGGCGGTGCCGGGTGACCGGGGAGAAGCGGCTGCGCAGGGCGATGCGCAGGCCGTGGAAGCTTCCGTTCGCGCAGGAACGGATCAGCCGAGGATGTCGGGGGCGCGGGCCGGAAAAGCGGCGCGCCGGGCAAATACCCACGTGCGCAGCAGGCGGCGTACTTCCGGCGGATCGCCCCGGAAGGAAGGCGGTGCGACCGGTTCGCTTGCGAATGGAATGATCGCGAGCGCAAAGGCTGCGACCTCGAGTGAAGGCGGAAGGACCTTGAGTGTCTTGGCCTCCTTGCCGAACGAGGCGGTCTCGATGCGTTCGCAGACGTCGGCCGAGCAATCGTGTTTACAGGCTTCGGTGGTCGTCTCCTCGTGGTCGCAAAGGAACGCTTCGATCACGCCCGAAGCCTCCAGCGTGCAATGGTTCGTCGCCGGCAGCCAGACGGCCAGAAGGAGGAACGCGACGAGGGAGAACACGGGCTTCACGAAGGGAACGACATCGGGGAGTTAGCGAATTGAGCCTGCGGGTGTCGATCCTGCAATCGCCCCAGGTCTGCGAAGGGTCTCGCGCCGGTGCGCGGATCTTATTCACTGGAGCGGTTCAACGCCGCCCATGTCTGCCGACGAACCCTACCGCACCCCCGCGGCCCGCGCCGCCCATGTCGACCGCCGCCTCGCCGAGCTGTATCCGGAGACGCCGGTGCCGCTCGATCACCGCGACGCGTACACGTTGCTCGTGGCCGTGTTGCTGTCGGCGCAATGCACGGACAAGCGCGTCAACCAGGTGACTCCGGCGCTCTTCGAACGTGCAGCCACGCCGGCGGCGATGGCGGCGCTGTCGGTCGAGCAGATCGACGCGTACGTGCGTCCCTGCGGACTCGCGCCGCGGAAGGCGCGGGCGATCCGGGATCTGTCGCGCATCCTCGTCGACCAGTACGGCGGGGCCGTGCCGCGGACCTTCGAGGCGCTGGAGGCCCTGCCCGGCGTCGGCCACAAGACGGCCTCGGTGGTGATGGCTCAGGCCTTTGGCGTGCCGGCCTTTCCGGTGGACACGCACATTCACCGGCTGGCGCAGCGCTGGAAGCTCACCTCGGGCCGCAGCGTGGAGCAGACGGAGCGCGACCTGAAGAAACTCTTTCCGCGAGAGCATTGGAACCGGCTGCACCTGCGCATCATCTTCTACGGACGCGAGCATTGCACGGCGCGCGGCTGCGACGGCATGGTGTGCGAGTTGTGCCGGACCTTCTTTCCCGGCCGGCGGCGCGCGGTACGCGTGCGCAAGTGAACGAGGCCCGGGACGCACCGCCCCCGCCGCCCATGCCTCCGAACGTCCTCTGGATCGTCACCACGCAATGGCGGGCCTCCGCGCTCGGTTGTGCGGGGGACGTGCAGGCGCGCACCCCGGCGCTGGACGCGCTGGCGTCATGCTCGGTCCACTACACGCAGGCGGTGACCCCGCACCCCTTCGGACCCTTCGCGCGCGCGGCGCTGCTGACGGGCGTGCCTTCGCCGGAGAACGGCGTGCGGGACTACTTCGATCCGCTGCCGGCGGAGGCGCGCACGATCGCGCACGAACTCGGCGGGCGCGGGTACGCGACGGCGTTTTTCGGGAAGTGGCATCTCGGACGGCGCGATCCGTCGGAGCCGCTCGTCGGCGAGGCGCATGCACGCACGCTCGTGCCGGCGGACGCGCGCGGCGGTTTCGGATTCTGGGAAGGGTTTGAGAGCGGGTTCCTGCTCAACGACCCCTGGCTGCACGGCACGCGGCTGCCGGAGCCGGTGCGGTTCCCCGGGTATCAAAGCGAGGTGGTCTGCGGGCGCGCGGCGGCATGGCTGGAGGAGCAGGCGGGCCGTCCCTGGTTTGCGGTGGTGAGCCTGGAGCCCCCGCATCCGCCTTACGGGGCGCCGGCGGCCGGCTGCGAATCGCGGGCGGTGGAGCCTCCGGCCAATGTGCCGGCGGAGGCGCGGCCGAGGGCGGCGCGGGAGCTGGCGGGATACTACGCGCACATCGAGGCGACGGATCGTGCGATCGGCCGGCTGGTCGCGCGCCTCGCACCCGGGACGGCGGTTGTCTTCACGTCGGTGCACGGCGACATGCACGGGGCGCACGGACTGTTCCGCAAAGGCTGGCCTTACGAAGAAAGCGTGCGCGTGCCCCTGCTGGTGCGGTTGCCGGGCGAAGGGGCCGCGGCCGGGCGGCGTTCGGACGAGCCGGTGTCGTTGCTCGACCTGTCGGCGATGGCGCTGGCGTGGACGGAAGGACGGACGTGGCGGTGTCCGCGGGATCACGCCGTCATCTCGATGCCCTCGGTGGTGGCGTTGCCGGACCAATGCGACCGCGTGTGGCGCGGCGTGCGCACGCCGGGGCGCAAGATCGTGGAGAATGCGGACGGATCACCGTGGCTGCACTTCGACCTCGCGGCCGACCCGGAGGAGCGGCGCAACCTGGTCCAGGGCGCGAAGCGCCCGTTGAAGTAGGGAGTTTAAGGTGAAGGTCGGCAGAGGCGCCGCTCCGCTGGGCCGGTGGCGAGGACGTCGAGGGTCGCCAGGCTCGCGTAGGAGCGGCTTTATGCCGCGATGGCAGGCGGACGGCGTTCATCGCGGCGTAAAGCCGCTCCTACTTAATCCAGGCGGCCGCGGCGGGCGTCCTTGCCGGTCGCTTCGTCCTTGGGGATGAGGTTGTTGGTTTTGACGACGAGCACGGGGTGCTTCGTCTTCACCCAGAGCTGGGTCTCCTTGAAGTGCTTGGCGGGGACGTGCTCCATGGCCTCGCCCACGGTCTTGGCGGGGAGCAGGCGGCCCTTCTTCGTGGTGTTGAACTCGTAGACGGCGCGGTGGATGCGTTCGAGGGTGGTGGCGACGCTCTCGTTTTCGGGCAGCTGGACCACCCAGCCGACGAAGTCGTTCGCCGGCAGGTCGCCGTTGGGGTCGGAGACGACGATGGCGAACTGTTTCTTGACCGGCGGCGGCTTCTCCTCGTCGACCTCCGGTTGTACGATCATGTTCATCTCTTCGACGATCTGGCGGAGCAGGGCGGGGTCGACCTCGTTGCGTTTGAGGATTTCGGCGACTTGGTTGACGTCAATTTTCGGCATGGAGTTCGGGCGGGTTTGGAGGCACGACTGCATACGAATGAAGCCGAAAGTAAAGGACGCGGAGGCGCAGCGGCCGGACGAGCTTTTCGACGTGGTCGATGCGCGCGACGCAGTCATCGGGCGGGCGACGCGGGCGGAGGTGCATGCCAACGGGCTCTGGCATCGCGCGGTGCACGTGCTCGTCTTCAATGCGGCGGGCCGCGTTTTCCTGCAGAAGCGATCGTTGGCAAAAGATTCGTCTCCGGGGTGTTGGGACTCTTCCTGTTCCGGCCACCTCGACGCAGGGGAGGACTACGACGCCGCGGCCTTGCGGGAGCTGCGCGAGGAGATCGGTCTGACGGTGGCGGTGGTGCCCGAGCGCTGGTTCCGGCTCGGGGCCTGCGCGCAGACGGGCTGGGAGTTCGTGTGGGTGTACCGCCACGCGGCCGAGGGGCCCTTTGAGCTGCACCCGGCCGAGATCGAGCGGGGCGAGTGGTTTGCGCCGGAGGCGGTGACCCGCGCGATTGCGGAGCGGCCGGGGGAGTTTACGCCGGCGTTCCGGCTGGTTTGGGCGGAGTGGGCGCTTCGTGGGGCCGAAGGCTGAAGGACTGAACAACGGATGCGGACAGGCCCGCTGGGTCGGAGCCCGGTGTCCTCTGTACCACATGCTTGGTGAAGTTTGTTCCTCCGCGGGGAAATGTGATTGGCCACAAAAAGGCGCAAAAAGCTCAAAAACAAGCGGTCGGGA
>VFQQ010000584.1_pt1 | contig 68216 bp, 61 predicted proteins | sample 3512341 | NCBI WGS metagenome assembly VFQQ01 (sample SAMN10412373, study PRJNA504923) | tailings metagenome | isolation source: Relicate 2 Philex TSF1 revegetated site | place: Philippines: Tuba, Benguet | collected 2017-08-29
AGGCGCCGAACGATCTGCTCGACGCCCGCGAAGAGGCGGTGCGCAAGCTGTCCGAATTCATCGGCGTGACCGTGGTGCCGCAGGACGACAACTCCTACAACCTGTTCATCGGCTCCGGCCAGCCGCTGGTGGTGGGCAGCAAGGCCGCCCGTCTGGAGGTCACCCCCGGGCAGTCCGATCCGCTGCGCAGCGAGGTCCAGTTCGTCAGTGGCAACTCGCGCCAGGGCATCACCTCGCTGATCACCGGCGGCGAGATGGGCGGTCTGCTGCGTTATCGCCAGGAGGTGCTGGACCAGTCGTTGAATGCCGTGGGGCGCCTGGCGCTGTCGGTCACCGATCAGATGAATCGCCAGCTGGGCCAGGGCCTGGACCTCAACGGTCAGTTCGGCAACGAGTTGTTCCGCTCCATCAACGATCCGCTGTTGCTCAGCCAGCGCAGCCTGGCGCGGGTGGGCAACAGCGACACCTCGGCCAACCTCGCCGTCACGCTGACCGACACCTCGCGGCTGACCACCAGCGACTACGAGGTGCAGTTCACCAGCGCCACCGAGTACGTGGTGCGCAGGGTGTCCGACGGTACGCTGTTCCCGCCGACCCCGGCGACCTTCGACATCACCACGGTGCCCGCGCCGGAGGTGGACGGCTTCTCGCTCGGCGTATCCAGCGGCACCTTCGCCGCCGGCGACCGTTTCCTGGTGATGCCGACCCGCAACGCCGGTCGCGATATCCGTGCGGACATGAAGAACCCCGAGGAACTGGCCTTCGCCGCGCCGCTCAAGGCCGAGACCAGCCCGGCCAACATCGGCACCGGCAGGATCACCCAGCCCAAGCTGCTGACCGAGATCAACATCTACGATCCGGCAGCCCAGGCGGACCTGGAAACCAGCCTGCGCAACGCGCCGCCGCTGCGCATCGTGATGGGCGCCGGCGGCGGGGCGACGCAAAGCTATGACGTCGTCGACATCAACGGCAACGTGATCGACACCGGCAGCATCGTGCCCGGACAGGACAACGCCCTGACCATCAGCGTACCGGCCAACCCGCCGGCGGTTCCGGCCGCGTTCGATTACCAGGTGACCATCAGCGGGCGGCCCCAGGCGGGCGACAACTTCTCGGTGTCGTTCAACACCAACGGCGTGTCGGACAACCGTAACGCGTTGAACCTGGTCAACCTGCAGAACAAGTCGGTGATCGGCGTCAACCCGGGGGCGCCGACCACCACGGGCTCCAGCTTCTCCGACGCCTATGGCGATCTGGTCGAGCGGGTCGGCACGCTGACCAGCCAGGCGCGGGTCGACAGCCAGGCCACGGCGGCGATTCTCAAGCAGGCCACCGACAACCGCGACTCGGTCTCCGGGGTCAACCTGGACGAAGAGGCCGCCAAGCTGATCCAGTTCGAGCAGTACTACCAGGCGTCGGCGCAGATCATTCAAGTTGCGCGCAGTCTGTTCGATACCCTGATCAATACATTCTGATAGCCACCCTCCCGCAGGCGGGAGGGTGAAGCCTGTTCAACCGACAGGCGTTGCAAGAGGCAAGCCCCATGGTCATGCGCATCTCATCCATCCAGGCATTCAACAACGGCGTTTCCGGCCTTGGGCGCAACTATTCCAATCTGATTCGCACCCAGGAGCAGATCAGCAGCGGCAACCGCATCCTCACCCCGGCGGACGATCCGGTGGCCTCGGTACGTCTGCTCCAGCTCGAGCAGCAGCAGGCCGTGCTCAAGCAGTACAGCGACAACCTGACGGCGGCCAAGAACAGCCTTTCCCAGGAAGAAACCACGCTCAACTCGATCAACACGGTCATGCAGCGCGTGCGTGAGCTGGCGGTGCGCGCGGGTGGTGGTTCGCTGTCGGCCGAAGACCGCAATTCCATCGCCAAGGAGCTGGCCGAGCGCGAGGCGGAGCTGCTCAACCTGATGAACAGCCGCAACGCCCGCGGCGAGTACCTGTTTGCGGGGAATCTGGGCAAGACCGAACCCTTCGTGCGCAACCCGGACGGCACCTACTCCTACTTCGGCGACGAAGGCCAGCGCAGCCTGCAGGTGGCCAGCTCCTCCAGCGTGGCGATCAACGACAACGGCAAGCGCCTGTTCGAAAGCGTCACCAATGCCAATCGTGTGGCCAACGCCAACGGCATCAACAATCCGGCGCTGCCGTCTCCGCCCTTGCCAGCCACTACCATCCCGGCCGTGCCGGCCGATCAGCAGCGGGTTTTCATATCCCCGGGCCTGGTGGAGGACGACCGCGCGTTCAACAGCAACTTCCGCAGCGGCGAGCCGTGCTCGCTGGCCTTCGTCAGTGGGAGCGAATGTCGCATCTACGATGCCAGCGGCGCCGACGTGACCTCGGAAATTCCCGGCGGCGGCAAGATCGATCCGCTGGTCAATGGCGGCAACGTCATCAACTTCCGTGGTATGCGCTTTCAGCTCGATGTCGCGCTGAAGGAAGGGGACAACCCCCTGGACCTCGACAATCTGCTGGCCGATATCCAGCCGCCGGCTACCGCCGGTTCGCCCGGCATCGGCACCCACAGTTTCACCCTGCAGTCGGCGCCCACCGAGTTTTCCGTCACCCGGGCTTCCACCAATGGCTCGGCGGCGGTGGTGGCCGGCGGCAACATCGTCAACCAGGCGGTGTTCGACAGCCAGTTCCCCACCTCCGGCGTGGTCCTGCGCTTCACCGACGACAGCAACTACGAGGTGTTCGCCCAGCCCGTCGGGCCGAACAGCCCGGTGCTGACCACCGGTACCGTCACCGGTCCTTATCCGGCCAGCTTCACCGTCTATGGCGCCGAGTTCACGCTGTCCGGCCCTGCCAGTGCCGGCGGTGGCGACCAGTTCGGCGTGCAGCCGCAGTTCCAGGAAAAGCGCAGCATCCTCAACACCATCTCGCGGCTGCGCCAGGCGCTGGAATCCTCGCCGACCTCTCCGGCAGGCAACCTGGCGGTACGCAACGAAGTGGCCATCGCCCTGAAGAATCTCGACAACGGCATGGGCAACGTCGATGAAGTACGAACCGAGATCGGCGCGCGCCTCAACCTGATCGAGACCACGAGCATCGACAACGAGGACGTGACCCTGGTTAACAAGTCGGTGCAGGCCGAACTGCGCGAGCTGGACTACGCCGAAGCGCTGTCGCGCCTGTCGTTCCAGACCATCGTGCTGGAGGCAGCGCAGCAGAGCTACGTGAAGATTGCAGGGCTCAATCTTTTCAATCAGTTACGCTAGTTTCCAGCCTAGCCGCCTTCTGCTCGGGGCTGTTACGCTCACGCCCCGGACGGGAGGCCTGCAGGCGTTCATCGCGCGACTTTTCGCTGCGTCGTACACTCGCCAGACCTATCCTGTAAATACGGCATGTATATTGCTCCTAGAGTGATACCAACAGGGTAAGGTCAATGAATTGTCGGTCAGTAAGGACGACCCGGGCGAATCTATGAAAACAGTCATTCTGGCCGGCGGCCTAGGCACGCGCATCAGTGAAGAGTCTCACCTGCGGCCCAAGCCGATGATCGAGATTGGTGGCAAACCGATCATCTGGCACATCATGAAGATCTACTCCCATTACGGTATCAACGATTTCGTGATCTGCCTGGGATACAAGGGCTACGTGATCAAGGAGTACTTCGCCAACTACTTCCTGCACATGTCCGACGTGACCTTCGACATGGCAGAGAATCGGATGCATATCCACAACCGTCATGCCGAGCCCTGGCGTGTGACCCTGGTCGACACGGGCGAGAGCACGGCCACGGGTGGCCGCCTCAAGCGCGTACGCGATTACCTGGGCGATGAAACCTTCTGCCTCACCTACGGCGATGGCGTTGCCGATATCGACATTCCGCAGTTGCTCGACTTCCACCGCAGCCACGGCAAGCTGGCTACGGTGACTGCGGTGCAGCCGCCTGGCCGCTACGGCGCCCTGGACGTACAGGGGCAGCAGGTGCAGGGCTTCCAGGAAAAACCCCTGGGCGATGGCGGCTGGATCAACGGCGGCTTCTTCGTGCTCGAGCCAGGTGTGCTCGATTACATCGAAGGCGACGACACCACCTGGGAATACGAACCGATGCGTCACTTGTCCGAGCGAGGGCAATTGATGAGCCATCTGCATCGTGGCTTCTGGCAGCCGATGGACACCCTGCGTGACCGTGTGCTGCTCGAGGAACGCTGGAAGAGTGGCCAGGCGGAGTGGCGTGTATGGCCGTGAATGCGGCGTTCTGGGCCGGTCGCCGAGTCCTGCTGACCGGGCACACCGGCTTCAAGGGCGGTTGGCTGGCGCTGTGGCTGCAGCAACTGGGCGCGCAGGTGCATGGCTATGCGCTGCCCGCGTCCACCGAACCGTCTCTGTGGCAGGTGGCCCAGCTGCAGGCGCTGACGCCTGGCACCTTCGGGGATATTCGCGATGCCCGGCGTCTGGCCGATGTCGTCACTGACTTCGCACCCGAAGTCGTCCTGCACCTGGCGGCCCAGCCACTGGTGCGTGAATCCTACCGTGCGCCTGCCGAAACCTACGCCACCAACGTCATGGGTACGGTCAATCTGCTGGAGGCGCTGCGTCGCTGCGACAGCGTGCGTGCGGTGCTGGTGGTGACCAGCGACAAGTGCTACGAGAACCGCGAATGGCTCTGGCCGTACCGCGAAGGTGACGGCCTCGGTGGGCATGATCCTTACAGCAGCAGCAAGGCCTGCGTCGAGTTGTTGTGCGCCTCCTGGCGCGAGTCGTTCCTGCGCGAATCCGGCATTGCCCTGGCCACGGCCCGGGCGGGCAATGTGATCGGCGGCGGCGACTGGTCGGCGGATCGCCTGCTGCCCGACATCCTGCGTGCCTGGCAGGCCGGACAGTCACTGACGCTGCGCTATCCGCAGGCCGTGCGTCCCTGGCAGCACGTGCTCGAGCCGCTGCACGGCTATCTGTGCCTGGCGCAGGCCCTGATCGAGCAGGGCGAGGCGGTGGCCTCGGCGTGGAACTTCGGCCCCGACAACGAGGGGTTGGTCAGTGTCGGCGAGCTGGTCGAGCGTCTGGCCCAGCGCTGGCCCGGTGAGGCGCGCTGGACCGTCGAGGCGAGTGGACAGCCGCACGAAGCGGGCTTGCTCGCGCTGGATTCCAGCCAGGCGCGTTCCCGCCTGGGCTGGCGACCACGCTGGACCTTGCAGCAGGCCATCGAACGAACCCTCGACTGGCACCAGGCCTGGCAGGCCGGCGAGGACATGCAGTCATTCAGCCGCGCGCAGATCGCGGCCTATCAGGGCGAACCCCATGAGTGAACAGACGGCGCAAGCGCTGCGTCAGCAGATAGCCGAGCTGGTGGAGCGTTATGCCGAACTGCAACTGGCACCGACCGCCTTCGAGGCCGGCCGCGACGCCGTACCGCCCTCCGGCAAGGTGATCGGTGCTGGCGAGCTGAAAAACATGACCGAGGCGGTGCTCGACGGCTGGTTGACCACCGGGCGTTTCAACCAGGCCTTCGAGAAACGTCTGGCCCGTTATCTGGGGCGCCGTGGCGTATTGACGGTCAACTCCGGCTCCTCGGCCAACTTGCTCGCCTTCTCCGCCTTGACCTCACCGCGTCTGGGCGACCGGGCGATTGGCAAGGGCGACGAAGTGATAGGGGTCGCCGCCGGTTTCCCCACCACGGTCAACCCCATCCTGCAGTTCGGCGCGGTGCCGGTGTTCGTCGACATCGAACTGGGCACCTACAACATCGACCCGACGCTGGTCGAGGCGGCCATCGGGCCTCGCACCAAGGCCATCATGCTCGCCCACACGCTGGGTAACCCGTTCAACCTCAAGGTCATCCGCGAGCTCTGTGATCGCTATGGTCTGTGGCTGATCGAGGATTGCTGCGACGCCCTTGGCTCGACCTACGAGGGCCGCCAGGTGGGCAGTTTCGGTGATCTCGGCACGCTGAGTTTCTACCCGGCGCACCACATCACCATGGGCGAGGGCGGGGCGGTATTCACCGACTCACCGCTGCTCAAGCGCATCGTCGAGTCCTTCCGCGACTGGGGCCGCGACTGCTATTGCGCACCGGGCGAGGACAACACCTGTGGCAAGCGCTTCTGCTGGCAACTGGGCGAGCTGCCGGAAGGCTACGACCACAAGTACACCTACTCGCACCTGGGCTACAACCTCAAGATCACCGACATGCAGGCCGCCTGCGCCCTGGCGCAGATGGATCGCCTCGACGACTTCATCAATGCGCGCAAGCGCAATTTCGCCTGGCTCAGTGAGCGCCTGGCCGGCTGCGCCGAGCAGTTGATCCTGCCACGCGCGACGCCCGGTAGCGATCCGTCGTGGTTCGGCTTCCCGCTGACCCTGCGCGACGGTTGCGGCATCGAGCGGGTCGGGCTGCTGCGCCATCTGGACGAGCAGCGCGTGGGTACGCGCCTGCTGTTCGCCGGCAACCTGACGCGTCAGCCATACATGCAGGGGCTCGAGTACCGGGTGTCCGGCGAGCTGAAGGTGACGGACAAGATCATGCACGACACCTTCTGGATCGGTCTGTGGCCAGGTCTCTCCGAGGACCATCTGGAGCATGCGGCGCGCAGCCTGGAAGCTTATGTGCGGAGGCTGCGCTGATGCGTGCCTACGTGCTCTGCGGTGGTTTCGGCACGCGCCTGCGCAGCGTGACGGACACGCAGAAGGCGCTGGTGCCGGTGCATGGCGAGCCCTTTCTGGCGCGCGTACTGCGCCAACTGGCGCGGGCCGGCATCAGCGAGGCGGTGCTCTGCGCCCACTACCGGGCCGAGCAGGTGGCGGAACAACTGGTGGCTCTGGCGCACGACGCCGGGCTGCGGCTGACGCTGGTGGTCGAACCCACCGCGATGGGCACCGGCGGTGCCTTACTCAATGCGCTGCGTGAGCAACCCGCGCCGGGCCGATACCTGGTACTGAATGCCGATACCTTTCTCGACGCCGAGGGGTATCGGCTGATGGTGCAGGGGCAGGGCAACACGCTGCTGGGCGTGCAGGTGGATGATCGCAGCCGTTACGGCAGCCTGGAGGTGGATGCCGCTGGCCGGTTGCTTGCGCTGCGGGAGAAGGGCCGAGAAGGGCCGGGCCTGATTAATGGGGGCGTCTACGCTTTTACCTGCGAAACCTTTGCGAGCGCCACCGTGCGCGCGTGCTCGATGGAGCAGGAGCTGCTGCCCGAGTTGCTGGGCCGCGAAGCCGTGGGGGTCATCGAATACGGCGGTCGCTTCATCGATATCGGCACGCCGCAGTCGCTTGACCGATATGCCAATGATTTCCGCATGGAACCCTGATCATGAGCCTGCTCGTGCAAACTCTCAGCATCCGCGAACAGCAGAGCATCCTCGACGCCGTCGAATGCATCGAGGCCGGTGCCCTGCAGATCGCCTTCGTGGTGGATGAGAGCATGCGGCTGCTGGGTGTGGTGACCAACGGTGACGTGCGCCGCCATCTGCTGCAGGGCGGCAGAACCGACGAGGCGGTGACCGCCTGCATGAACCAGGAGTTTCGCTCGGTGCGGATCGGCGCGCCGCGTGAGGATCTGCTAAAGGCCTTCGACCTGGGGCACAACGCCCTGCCGGGCCTGGACGAGCAAGGCCGCCTGGTGGAGGTGTATACCCGGCAGATGGCCGCCAGCGCCGAGGTGCCCGTGCTGGCCCGTGCCCGTGCGCCGGTGCGCATGAGCTTCTGCGGTGGCGGCGCGGATCTCACCTACTTCTTCATCGACCACTCTGCGGCGGTGCTCAGCTGCACCGTGGGCCTGTATGCCCATGCCACCCTGATCCCGCGTGACGATGGGCGTATCAGCATCTATGCCGAAGACCTGAGCCGCGAGGAGCACTACAGCTCCCTGGCCGAGTTGCTGGCCGCGCCGGAGAAGAGCCTGCTGGCCACCATCGTCGCGGTGATCAAGCCCAAGTACGGCTTCGATCTCTACCTGCGTTCGGACTTTCCCGTGGGCTCTGGCCTGGGCGGCTCCTCGGCCGCCACCACCGCGACCATCGCCGTGTTCAACGAGCTGCGCCAGGATCGCTGGAATACCTACGAAATCGCCGAGCTGGCGTTCCAGGCCGAACGCCTGTGCTTCGGCATCGCCGGTGGCTGGCAGGATCAGTACGCCTCGGCCTTCGGTGGTTTCAACCTGATCGAGTTCGAGAACCAGCGCAACCTCGTCCATCCCATTCGTCTGGAAGACTCCATCCGCAACGAGCTGGAGTCCTGCCTGGTACTGTGCGACACCGGCATCTCCCATGACTCCGGGCGCCTGCACGAACTGCAGCGCGAGGAGATCGAGGCCGAGTTGTCGCAAACCGAGCTGCTCAGCGCCAGCGTCACCCTGTGTCGACGCATGCACCATTTCCTCATCCGCGGCGAACTCAAGGCGTTCGGCACCTGCCTGGACGAGGCCTGGCAGTTGAAGAAGCGCTTTTCCTCGGCCATCAGCGATGGTCGACTCGATGAAATCTATGCGGCCGCACTGGCCGCCGGGGCCTGTGGCGGCAAGCTGCTGGGCGCCGGTGGCGGCGGCTTTTTCCTGTTCTACGTCCAGCCCCAGCACCGTCAGCGCGTGGTCAGCGCCGTGGCCGCGCTGGGCTGTCAGACCCAGAACTTCCGCTTCGAATCGAGCGGCGTGACCTCATGGCGAACGAAAATCCAATGACCCACTTTCTCATCGACGGCTTCCCGCTTGGCGGCGAGCGCGTCTACGTCATCGCCGAAGTCGGCAACAATCACAATGGCTCGCTGGAGCTGGCTCGGCAGCTCGTCGATGCCGCCATCGACGCTGGTGCCGATTGCGTCAAGTTCCAGCTGCGCAACCGTGACGCCCTGTATCGTCGCAAGGCAGACGGTTCGCGTGCCGAAGACCTTGGCGTCGAGTACATTCAGGACCTGCTGGACAAGGTTGAACTCAGCCTCGACGAGCACCGCCAGGTGCGCGCCTATTGCGCGCAGAAGGGCATCACCTACCTGTGCACGCCCTGGGATGAACCCAGCGTCGATGCGCTGGCCGAGTTCGACGTGGCGGCGCTGAAGATCGCCTCGGCGGATCTGTGCAACCCCTACCTGATCGCCAAGGCCGCCAGCCTGGGCAAGCCGCTGATCCTCTCCACCGGCATGTCCTTCGAGCACGAGATCGTGCGCGCCATCGAGCAGCTCAATGCACTCGGCACGCCCTTCGCCCTGTTGCATTGCAACAGCGCCTACCCCGCGCCCGAGGCGGATATCCAGCTCGGTTACCTGCGGCGCTTGCAGGAACTGCACGGCCTGATCGGCTATTCCGGCCATGAACGCGGCATCGCCATTACCCTGGGTGCGGTGGCGCTGGGTGCCAAGCTGGTCGAACGCCATATCACCCTGGATCGCGGCATGGAAGGGCCGGATCACCTGGCCAGCCTGGAGCCGGGCGAATTTCGTCAACTGGTCGATGGCATCCGTCAGCTGGAGCTGGCGTTGCCCTGGCAAGGCCCGGGTCGCCATGCCAGCCAGGGCGAGCTGCTCAACCGCGAGAACCTCGGCAAGAGCGTGATCGCCGCCCGTGACATCGCCGAAGGCGCGGTCATGGACGCCTCGATGCTGCGTATCGCCAGCCCTGGCCAGGGCCTGCCGCCGTATCGTTTGCCGGAGCTGCTGGGCAAACCGGCGCAGCGCGATATCGCCCTGGGCGATTTCCTTTTCGAGAGCGATCTGCAGGAGCAGCAGGCCGAGCAGACGCTGCACTTCCAGCTGCCGATTCGCTGGGGCGTGCCGGTGCGCTATCACGATTTCCTCGATTATCGTGGGCGCATCAGCCCGGATCTGTTCGAGTTCCACCTGTCCTACCGCGACCTCAGCCTCGAGCCGCAGCCGTTTCTCGCCGAGGTCGCCTGTTCGCGCCTGGTGGTGCACGCGCCGGAGCTGTTCGAGAACAGCGAGCTGCTGGATCTGGCATCGGACGACCCGGCCTATCGCCAGCGTTCCATCGACAACCTGCAACGGGTGGTGGACGCCACGCTGCAGATCGGCGAATTCTTCCCTCAGGCCGATGCGCGCCTGATCGTGGCCAACATCGGCGGTTTTTCCGCCGACGAACCGCGTCCGCTGGCCATGCGCCCGGAGCTCTACGAGCGCTTCCACGAGGCCTGCCGTCAGGTGGATTTCGCCGGTACCGAGCTGATTCCGCAGAACATGGCGCCGTTCCCCTGGCACTTCGGCGGTCAGCGCCACCAGAACATCTTCATGATGCCCGATGAGCTGGCGGCTCAGGCGCGCGAGCATGGCCTGCGCCTGTGCCTGGATCTGTCGCACCTGCAGATGACCTGCTTCCACTTCGGCCTTGATTTCCAGCAGGCACTGGCGCTGCTGTTGCCGCATTCGGCGCACCTGCATGTGGCCGATGCCAAGGGCATCAACGGCGAGGGCGTGCTGATGGGCACCGGCGACATCGACTGGCCGGCCACCTGGGCGCAGATTCGCCAGTACCCGCAGGTCAGCTTCATCCCCGAGGTCTGGCAGGGGCACAAGGACCACGGTGCGGGCTTCTGGTCGGCCTTGCACTATCTGCAATCACTCTGAGGCCGCAGTCATGCATGCCGACCTTATCTCCCAGCGTCTGGAACGACTCCTGAGCGAACCCCTGGAGTCCGTGCGTGATCGTCAGGCCAATACCCTGGAGCGCCTTATCGGCTCGCTGGATGGGCCTCTGGTGCTGTTCGGGGCCAGTCATCTGGGGCGCCGCGCGCTCGCGTTGCTCAAGGAGCTGGGCTGCCCGCCCTGCGCCTTCCTCGACAACAATCCCGCCCTGTGGGGGGAAAGTATCGAGTCGGTGCCGGTATTCAGCCCGGCACAGTTCGTCGCGCAATACACCGGCGAATTGCCGGCCGTGATCTGCACCATCTGGAGCGGGCACATTCACGATTGCATGGCCGATCGCCTGACGCCCCTGCAGCAACTGGGCTTTCAGCGCATCGCGCTGTTCGGCCACCTGGCCTGGCGTTATCCGGCCCAGTTGCTGCCGCATTACTGCATGGACCTGCCCGAACATGTTCTCGAGGAGCCCGAGGCGATCCGCCGGGCATTCGCTCTGCTGGACGACCAGCCGTCACGCCAGCTGTTCGTCGATCACATCGAGTGGCGCCTGCATCTGAATCACGATCTGCTGCCGGTTTCTTCTGCGCGGCAGATCTATTTCGACGCGTCCTTCAGCACGCATTTCGCCGATGAGGTGGTCTTCGATCTGGGGGCTTTCAATGGCGATACAGCCGAAGGTTACCTGGCAAGCGGACGCAGTTTTCGCGAGTACCACTGTTTCGAGCCAGTGGCCCGCAACTTCGCCGCACTGCAGGCCACTCTGGCGCGTCTGGCGCTGCCTGGTCTGTACGCTCATCGTCTGGCGGTCGGTGACAGCCGTGGCGAGGTGCTGATAGAGGCGGGCAATGGCCCCTCGTCCAGGGTTGGCATGGGTGACGAGCGCGTACCCATGACCACGCTGGACGATCTGGCTGCGCAGGGTACGCGCCCGACCTTCATCAAGATCGACATCGAAGGGTTCGAACCACAGTGCCTGGCGGGCGGCCGCAAGCTGATCAGCGAGCACCAGCCGCTGATCGCCGTGAGCGTCTACCACGAGCAGAATCATCTGTGGCGTATCGCGCTGCAGTTGCACGACTACAACGGGGCCTACCGTTTCAGGCTCTGCCCTCACGTCAGCGATGGTTGGGATCTGGTGCTGTATGCCGTCCCGGCTGATCGTGTTCCCGCCATTTCCAGTTGTGAGCCATGACCCATGCGTGTCGCCGATTACATCTTCGAATTCATCGCCAACCAGGGCGTCGGGCATGTGTTCTTCCTGCCCGGTGGCGGGGCCATGCACCTCAACAACGCCTTGCTGCGTCAACCACGGCTGACTGCCGTGAGCATGCTCCACGAGCAGGGCGCCGCGATTGCCGCCGAAGGCTATGCGCGCACCAGCGGTAAGTTCGGTGCCTGCCTGGTGACCTCCGGCCCGGGTGCGACCAACGCCATTACCGGCCTGGCCGGTGCCTGGTTCGAATCGACGCCGGCGCTGTTCGTTTCCGGCCAGGTCAAGCGTGCCGACCTCAAGGGCGACAGCGGCCTGCGTCAGCTCGGCACTCAGGAACTGGATATCGTCAGCGTGGTCACGCCCCTGACCAAATATGCGGTATGCCTGCTCGATCCTTTGCGGGTGCGCTACGAGCTGGAGAAGGCGCTGCACCTGATGCTCAGTGGGCGCAAGGGCCCGGTGTGGCTCGATGTGCCGCTGGATGTGCAGGCCACCGAGATCGTGCCTGAGCAGTTGATCGGCTATGCGCCTGAGGCGGACGAACAGCCGTCAGCGCCGGACGAAGCCGCCGTGCTCAGGTTGCTGCAACGCCTGCGCCGGGCCAAGCGCCCCGTGCTGCTGGTGGGCAACGGCGTGCATGCTGCCGGCGGCGAGGCAGCCATGCGTGAGCTGATCGAGACGCTGGGGCTGCCGACGCTGACCACCTGGATCGGCGCCGATCTGCTCGAGTACGAGCACCCGCTCTACGTCGGCCGCTGCGGCACCGTGGCCCAGCGTGGCGCCAATTTCAGCGTGCAGAACGCCGATCTGGTCCTGGCCATCGGTTGCCGCATGGACTTTTCCATCACCGGCTTCAACCGCAGCCACTTCGCGCGCCAGGCCGAGATCGTGGTGGTGGACATCGATCCGGCGGAAATCGCCAAACTGGGCGACATGCCCGACGAGCGCTTCGTCTGCGATGCGCGGGTGTTCATGCAGCAACTGCTGGCCGCCAGCGCTGCGCAGGCGCTGGATTGCCAGAGCTGGCGCGAGCGCTGCCAGGCCTGGAAGGCTGCCTACCCGGTGGTGTTGCCCGAGTACCGCAAGCCCAGCGACTACGTGAACACCTACGTGTTCAGCGAAACCCTGTCCGAGGCGATGGCCGAGGGCGACCAGATCATCCCCGGCAGTTCCGGGGCGGCGCTGGACACCTTCTGGCTGTCGGTGCGTCTCAAGCGTGGTCAGCGCGCGGTGGCAACCGGTGGGCTGGGCTCGATGGGCTATGGCCTGCCGGCGTCCATCGGTGGCTGCCTGGGCAGCGGCAGCCGACGCACCATCTCGGTCGATGGCGACGGCGGTTTCGTGATGAACATCCAGGAACTGGAGGTGGTGCGCCGCCTGCGCCTGCCGATCAAGTACTTCGTACTGAACAACAACGGCTACGCCTCGATCCGCGCTTCGCAGGGCGGCTACTTCAAGCAGACCATCGGCTGCGACCCGGATTCCGGACTGACCCTGCCGGATATTTCCGCCCTGGCCACGGCCTTCGGCCTGCCGGTGCGCCGCATCGACGGCAAGGCCGACCTGCGTCAGGCCATCGATGAGGCGCTGGCGCTTCAGGGGCCGGTAGTCTGCGAGGTGATGGTCGAGCCCGACCAGGCCATCGGCCCGCGCATCACCTCGAAGATCGGTCAGAACGGGGTGATGGTCTCCAGCCCGCTGGAGGACCTGTTCCCCTTCCTGGAGCGCGACGAGTTGCGCGCCAACATGCTGATTCCGCTGGTGGACGATTGATGATGAGCGACTACCTGAGCCAATACGCCGACGCCGGCCTCTACACCATGCAGGGGCGTCTGGGCGCACCGGAAGAAGGGCGCTTCCAGTCCTTCCCGCGTCAGGGCTGGCGCCTGGAAATCGCTCGCGCCGCCGAGATCGGCCTGCGCGGCATCGAATGGATCTATGACCTGTTCGGCGAGGGCGCCAACCCGCTGGAAACGGCGCAAGGTCGCGAGGAACTGCGTGGCCTGCTGGCCCAACACGGCGTCGCCGTGGTGTCGATCTGCGCCGACTACTTCATGGATCGTCCGCTGCTGCGCTGCAGCCAGGCGGAGAACGCCGAGCTGCTCGAACGCCTGCAGTGGCTGCTGGGTATCTGCCCGGAGATGGGCGTGGGACGCGTGGTGCTGCCCTTCGTCGACGCCTCGCGCATTCGCGACGAAAGCGAGCGTGATCAGGTGGTGGCCAACCTGCGCCAGGTGCTGCCGCAAGCCGAGCGCCATGGCGTCGAACTGCACCTGGAGACCGACCTGGCGCCGCAGGCGTTTCGTGAGCTGCTCGATTTGCTCGATCACCCGCTGGTCAAGGTCAACTACGATGCCGGCAACAGCGCCTCGCTGGGCTATCGCCCGGCGGATGAATTTTCTGCCTATGGCGCGCGCGTCGGCAGCGTGCACATCAAGGATCGCCGCCTGGGCGCCACGACCGTGCCGTTGGGGCAGGGCGATACCGATTTTCCCAGCTTGCGTGAGCAACTGATCCAGTACGACTACCGTGGCGACTTCGTCCTGCAGGTCGCCCGTGGCGAGGCCGGAGACGAGCCACGCTGGCTCGCCGGTATGGCGGCGCTGGCAGCCGACTGGCTGCGCGGTACGGCCCTCAACGAGAGAAAGACATCGTGAAGATTCTGTTCTGTGGCCTGGGCGGCATTGGCCAGCGCCACTTGCGCAACCTGCGCCAACTGCTCGGAGACGAGCTGCAGGTGCACGCTTATCGCGTGCGCGGCCAGCGCATCAAGCTGCGCGACAACCTGACCGTCGACGAAGGCGCCGACCTCGAACGCGACTATGCGATCAATGTGCATCACGACCTGGCCGAGGCGCTGGCGGAAAAGCCGGCTGCCGCCTTCATCTGCAACCCCAACTCGCTGCATGTGCCGGTGGCGCTCGAGTGCGTGCGTGCCGGCGTGGCGGTGTTCATGGAAAAACCGCTGGCCAGCGATCTTGCCGGCATCGACCAGTTGCTGGCCGAGGTGGAGCAGCGCCGCCTGCCGTTCCACGTTGGCTACAACTTTCGCTTCCATCCCGGATTGCAGCGCATCAAGAGCCTGCTCGAAAGCGGTTTCTTCGGGCGCCTGCTTAGCGTGCGTTCGGAGATCGGCGAGTACCTGCCCAACTGGCACCGCTACGAGGACTACCGGCAGATGTACGCCGCGCGTGCCGACCAGGGCGGCGGCGTGATCCTGTCGCAAATTCACGAGATGGACCTGATCTACTGGTTCTTCGGCCTGCCACGCAGCATCGTCACCCATGGCGGCCAGCTCAGCCACCTGGAGATCGACGTCGAGGACACCGCCTCGTCGCTGATGCGCTGCGACGGCGCCATGGGCAGCTTCCCCATCCTGTTGCATCAGGACTACCTGCAGCGCCCGCCGGTGCGCTGCTTCAAGATCGTCGGCGATGCCGGCTACGCCGAGATCGACCTGCTGGCCAACCGCTTGCGCGTATATGGCGCCGAGGGCGAGTTGAGCGAGGATAACGACTTCCCCGGGTTCGTGCGCAACGACATGTTCCTGGCCCAGGCGCGGCATTTCCTCGATTGCGTGAACGGCTCGGCCACGCCGCAGGTGAGCCTGCACGATGGCTTGCAGAGCCTGCGCCTGGCTTTGGCGGCCCTGCGCTCGCTGAAGGAGGGCAGGGAAGTGGCGCTGAGCGAGGTGAATGTGCATGGCTAGCGTGGACAGTCTGTTCCGTCTGGACGGCCGCGTGGCCGTCATCACCGGTGGCGCGGGTCTACTGGGTTATCAGCATGCCGCGACCATCGCCGGGCTTGGCGGCATTCCGGTACTGCTGGACATCAACGGCGAAGCCCTGGCTGCCAACGCCGCCAGGCTGGCCGAGGAAACCGGCTGCCAGGCGCCGACCCGGGTGGCTGACATCACCGACCTGCAGGCGCTCGAGGCGGTCGGGCAGCAATTGTTGGCCGAGCATGGCCGGGTGGACATCCTGATCAACAACGCCGCGCGCAACCCCAAGGTGGAGAGCGCCGGCGACAAGGATTTCTCCCGTCTGGAGCATTTTCCCTGGGAGCAATGGCAACTCGACCTGAACGTCGGCCTCGGCGGCGCATTCAACTGCGCCAAGGTGTTCGGCGCGCAGATGGCGCGGCAGGGGCGTGGGGTGATCGTCAATATCGCCTCCGACCTGGGCGTCATCGCGCCGGACCAGCGCCTGTACCGGGTTGAAGGGCGTGAGGCCGAGCAGCAGCCGGTCAAGCCGGTGACCTACTCGGTGGTCAAGCATGGCCTGTTCGGCCTGACCAAGTACCTGGCCACCTACTGGTGCGAACAGGGCGTGCGCTGCAATGCGCTCTCGCCCGGTGGCGTCTATGCCGGGCAGAACGATGTGTTCGTCAGCAAGCTGACGCAACTGATCCCGCTGGGCCGTATGGCCGAGGCCGACGAGTACCGGGGCGCCATCGCCTTCCTCTGCTCGGATGCTTCGGCCTACATGAACGGTGCCAATCTGGTGATGGATGGAGGGCGCAGCACATGGTGAGTCGAGAACTCATCGCCCGCCACTGCATCTGCTGTGCTGGCGAGCAGCTGCAGCGTTCCCCGGCGGTGCTGATGCCCTTCGTCGCCCTGCGCGTATTCGGCCATGAACCGGTGGAAATCACTCCCGAATGGGGCCTGCGCGACCTGCGCCAAGGCATGGCCTATACGCTGTGCAACTCGTTGCAATGCCAGGAATGCGGCGCCCTGTTCCTCGACTATCGCTTCACCGACGAGCAGATGGCGGCGCTCTATCACAACTATCGTGACGAGCTGTACAACGCCCAGCGAATCCGCTTCGAGCCGAACTATGTCAACGTGATACCTCACTATCACGAGCGTGCCGCCTACCTCGACGAAGTCGAAGCCTGGCTCGCACCGCATCTGCCCGATGCTCCCGCGGTGCTGGACTGGGGGGGCGACAGCGGCATCAACAGCCCTTTCCGCGAGCGCAATCGCCTGCTGCACATCCACGATATCTCCGGCGTGGAACTGGTGCCCGGCGCCGAGCGTATCGAGCCGCAACTCATTGGCAAGCATCGTTATGACCTCGTGTGCTGTAGCCAGGTGCTCGAGCATGTGTCCTTCCCCTATGACCTGGTGCAACGGATGCTGCCGGCCCTGCATCCGACGTCCCTGCTGTACCTCGAGGTGCCGCATGAAGCACTGATTCGTGAGCATCCCGGTAGTCTGGAGCTGGCACCTCTGAAGCGGCACTGGCACGAGCACGTCAATTTCTTCACCGAGACCGCGATGCGCCGCCTGCTGGGGCGCCTTGGCCTGCAGGTGGTGGACGTATTGCGCCTGCCGGTGGACGTCGGCTGGACCCGAGGCGAGGTCATGGGCGTACTGGCGAGGCTCGCCTGAGATGGGGCGCATGACTCGCCATCCGGTGATTGCCGAGGACCTCGAGCTGATCTTCTCTCGTCCCGAGGACTGGCGGCGTTTCGCGGGGCGTCACGTTCTCATCGCCGGCGCTACCAGCTTCCTGGCGAGTTATCTGGTGGAGTTCTTCGCCTCGCTGAGCGAGCGCTGGCCGGAGTCCCCGGTGGTCATCCACGCCCTGGCGCGCAATCAGCAGAAGCTGCATCAGCGCTTTGCGCATCTGGCCGGGCGAGACTGGTTCCGGCCGATCATTCAGGATGTCTGCGCGCCGATGCCGGTCTTGTCGCAGCTCGACTTCATCGTCCACGCCGCAGGCGCCGGCAGCCCCCGGCAATATCTTGCGGACCCCGTCGGCACGCTGCGTTCCAATGTTCTGGGGGCATTCAATCTGCTGGAGTTGGCCAGGGAGCATGGTGCGCGCCTGCTGTTCATGAGCAGTGGCGCGGTCTATGGCCATGGTCACAGCGAGAAGGCCATCGGCGAGAGCGATTTTGGCGCCCTGGACCCGCTGGATGTCTCGGCCTGCTACGGTGAAGGCAAACGGGTGGTGGAAACCCTGTGTGCCGATTATCACCGCCAGTACGCCGTACATGCCGTGATTGCGCGCATTTCCCACACCTACGGCCCGGGGATCGCGCTGGACGATGGTCGCTCCTTCGCCGATTTCGTCGCCGACGCCCTGGCCGGGCGCGACATCGTGCTCAGCAGCGACGGCTCCGGGAGTCGTCCGTTCTGCTACGTGGCCGACACTACTGCGGCGTTCCTGATCCTGCTGTTGCGGGGGGAGGGCGGCAGTGCCTACAACGTCGGCCTGGATCAGGAGACCACCATCCTCGATCTGGCCAGGCTGATCGCGCGGCTTTCTCCAACGCCTGGTCTCAAGGTCAGGCACCTGCCACCCAGTACGGAGCGACAGGCGCTGTTTCGCGCTGGCGGCCATTTCGACCTGGCGCGGATGGAGCGCCTGGGCTGGCGGCCGGTTATCCTGCCCGAGGAAGGTTTCGAGCGAACCCTGCGTTATTTCATTGAGCCCTGAACGGTAAACCGACATGGAAAAGACACTTCATAATCGCTTGATCCTTGCTCGGGACCGCTACAGGGCCGGTGAGATCGACAAGTACCAGTACGCCGGGTATCTGAACGACCTGCATGCCGGGCTGTTCGACTACGTTGCCTTCCTGGCCGACAGCGATGTGGCCGAGATCCGCATCACAGCCCAGGGCGTCGAGATTCGCTCTGCCCTTCATCAGATCAGCATGCTGATGGACCCGGTCGATCTGCATTCCACGCCCTACACGCTGCTGGACTTCGGCAGCTACGAGACGGATGAGACCCGTTTTCTCAAGTCGGTTTTAGGCAATGGCGACGTGTTCCTCGACATCGGTGCGAACCTCGGCTGGTACTCCCTGGTTCTTGGGCGCAATTGCCCGGACTCGCGGATCTTCGCCTTCGAACCCATTCCAAGCACTGTCGAAGCGCTCGAAAGGAACATTCGCCTCAATGCCCTGCACAACGTGGAGCCGATCTGCATGGGCATGTTCAACGAGGAAGACGAGTTGAATTTCCTCTACGCGCCGGATGTGTCGGGCGCCACCTCGCTCAAGGTCACCGGGCAGACCCGTGGGCGTACAGAGATCCAGAGCGTGACCTGCCGCACCACCACCCTGGATATCTTCTGCGCCGAGCGCGATATCGTTCCCACATTGCTGAAGATCGACGTCGAGGGTGCCGAGCTGATGGTGGTGCAGGGGGGGCATGAGACTCTGCAGCACACCCCGATCATTCTGATGGAGCTGTTGCGCAAGTGGTCGCGGGAATTCGGCTATCACCCCAATGACGTGTTCGCCTTGTTGGCGCAATACGGCTACGGCGCCTGGGTATTCAGCGCCGACGGTTCGCTGCAAGCCTGTGATCAGGTGACCGAAGAGACCGTCCAGACCAACTACGTATTCCTGCATCCGCACAAGCACGCCGAAGTGATTGCCCGCTGGGCGGTCGCTTCCACTCGATAGAGGTTCAACCGATGCTCGCGCCTGCGGCCATGAAATATGGCCTGATCACCAATGTCATGACGTTCGGCCACCTCACGTCGGGAAGCCGGAGCAACCTGGGCGACGATATCCAGACCCACGCCGTGGAACACCTGTACGCCAGCATGGGCATCGCGCCTGAGCAGATCGTGCGGCTCAATCGTTACGAATTCCAGCAATACGACGGGCGTCACGGCTACATCCTGATGCCGATGTGTGGCTACTTCACCCTGGGCAACGCACAAAGCCCCTTGCCGCTGTCACCCTACATCATCCCCGTCTACTTCAGTTTCGGTCTGTCCAGCGATGTCGACGATCCCGTGCAACTGGATCATTTCCGCCGACACGAACCCATCGGCACTCGTGACGAGCGCGTCATGCACATGTTCCGCTCGCGCGGGGTGGCGGCCTTTCTGTCGGGGTGCCTGACCATCACCTTTCCCCGCCGCGAGCGCGCGCCCACCGACGGCAAGGTGTTTCTCGTCGACGTACCGGATGAGGTACTCGAGCACATGCCCCGGGCGCTTCTCGACAAGTCCGAGCGTCTGACGCACGTCTACCCCTACGAGCGCATCCCCTCCGATCAGGAAGAAGCCGATCGGCTCGATGCCCTGGCGCGCGAATTGTGCAGGCGCTATGCCGACGAGGGGGCGCTGGTCGTGACCAGTCGCCTGCATTGCGCGGCACCCTGCATTGCAATGGGTATCCCGACCATCGTCGTGGCTCACAACATCAGCGATCGCTTCGCCTGGCTGGACCGTTTCGTGAAGATTCATACCCGGGAAACCTTCGCCGAGATCGACTGGAATCCGAGCGTGCCCGACCTCGAAGAGGTCAAGCAGAAGATCCGCAGTGCAGCCGCCCGGCAGATAGAGCTCGCTCGCGAGCGGTGGGCGCCATGGGCTGAAATCAGCGCGTTCTACGAGGAGCGCGAGCGCAGCCGCTACAACCACCTGATGGAGCAGGCGTTGCGCCGCTCCTTGCCCGACGCTACTGCACCGCTGCGTTTCGCCTTCTGGGGGGCCAACACCCACGGCGTGCGTTTGAGCCGAGCGCTACGGGAACTGCGCCCCGGCAGTGAACTGGTGGTGGTAGTGGATGAATACCTGCAGGCCGACAGCTTCTGTGGTGTGCCCGTGGTGCGTTCCGATGCTCTGCCGAGATTGCGGCAGGAGGGCGTCTATGTGTTCATTGCAACCTATGCAGGGCGTGACTATGCCGAACGGCATTTGCAGCAGGCGGGGGTCGAGCATGGTTGTCTGTTCGATGACCTGCTCACCTTCCACGCGCTCTCGTAGGCCATGCGGTCAACAGGGATAATTCGCCCGGCCAGCCCGGGAACGCCTTGCTCGAAGGCATGCGGCCCACGGCAAGTTCCGACGCCGATGCCCTTGCGGGGCGCAACACAATGACAGGGGGCATGATGCAGAGTGAAGTGATGGTCGGAGGTCGTTGCCTCGACAGGCCGTGGCGGGTAGGTATCGCAGGCGTGGCCTGCGATGATCCCGAGCAGCTTTTCGTCCTCGACGAAGCATCCTGGCAGCCTTTGCTGCTTGAGCTGCCCTGGCGGCAGCTGCAGGCCTATGGCGATGCCCATGGGCTGATTTTCGAGCGCGTGGTGACGGGGCAAGAGGTGACGCATGACGCCCTCCTGCTCGTGGCAGGCGTCCCGGCCGGGCCAGCGCTCGTTGCGGCGAACCCGCAGTTGCGTCGCTATCTTCTGCTGCGGGGCGCGCAGCCACGTTTTTCCGCCGAGCAGGAGGCCTCGTTCGCACGCATTTTCCTTCCGCTCGGCGAGCCCTTCACCGATGGCCGACTCGTTTGCCTGAACCAGCCGCTGAATCTGCCGGTATCGCCATCCAGCGCATCGCACTGGGCAATCTGCGCCGATGCACCCGAGTTGCCGGGGTTGCTCTCGCCGCAGTGGCGTGAGTGCCTGGAAAAGGGCAGCGTACCTGTGCACCTGGGCGATTGGAACGTGCCCGAGTGGTTACCGCAAGGCTGCTACATCGATGCTCGGGGCTGTGCGGGTGAGCCGGAGATCAACGCACGCTGCAATGCCGAGGTCGGCGCCGCAGCTGCAGTGCTGCAGGCGTTCTTCACCGACAGGCGCAGTTATCCCCATTCCATCGAGTGCTGGATCGTTGCGCTGACCGCCGCCATCGCCGGTGATGCCGCCGCCGTCCGCGGCAGCGTGCCGTTGCTCAGCGTGATCATCCCGACCTACAACCACGGTCGCTTCCTCAGGCAAGCGGTGTCCTCGGTGCTGGAGCAGGGGCTGGAGGATATCGAGATTCTCGTTCTGGACAACGCCTCGACGGACGGCACTCCAGAGATCATGCGGGCCTATGCGGACGAACCTCGTGTGCGTTATCTGCGCAATCTGCGCAATGTCGGCCCCAGCTACAACGTGCTCAACGGCATCCAGCTTGCTCGCGGTCGCTATCTGTCGATGCTGATGGCCGATGACTTCTACAACCCCGGCTACCTGTCGCGCCTCTTGCCCCGATTGTTGCAAAAGCCCGAAGCCGTCGTTGGCTACACCGCGATACGTTGGGTCAACGAGCAGGGCGAGGCACTCGCCGCACCCAGGCATCCGGGCTATCGCAACGATGACTATGACGGCGGCCGCAACGAAGTGGCGGAGCTGCTGATTCATGACAACTACATTCCTCCGTCGGCGGCGCTGATCCAGCGAGCGCCATTTCTCCAGGTCTGGCGACGCGATCCTCGGCTCAATGGCGCCGGTGACTGGCTTTCCATGCTGCAGGTGGCGGAGAAGCACCCCGATTTCATCTTCCTGAGCGAGCCCGGCGTCACCTATCGGGCTCACTCGGCACAGCTCTCTACCGAGTTCTACTCGTCGAATGCGCCGCTGGCCGATCATATCCGCCTGGTTGAGGGCGTTTTCGAGCGCAATGCTCAGGGCAAGTTACGAGGTCGGGAGCGCGACGTGGCTGCGCACCTGCGCCGACGTCTGGCCCTGTATCCCGATGAGCTCGAGTCGCCGCTGGGCGTTCGCGTACGGCTCCTGTGCGAGCGGCTCGAGGCACTCGCGGCGTTTGACGAGCGAGCGCTGTTCTCCATCATCCTCACCACCTACAACCGCCCCGATCTGCTGCAGGACGCCCTGGCCAGTGTCGGCAGCCAGACGCTGCGCGACTTCGAAGTCATCCTGGTCAATGACAACGGCGAGCCGGTGGAGCATTTGCTGGCTGCCTACGATTTCCCCATCACCTATATTCGCCAGGGGCGCAACCAGGGCCTGTCCGCGGCGCGTAACGCGGGGCTGGCGCTGGCTCGTGGGCGCTACATCGTCTACCTCGACGACGACGACATCTACCTGCCCAATCACCTGGCGGTGCTGGCCGAGGCGTTCGAGCGCCATCCCGACAGCGTCATCTATACCGGGGTGGAATACGTCAACGAGAAGCTGGAAGACGGCCAGCGCATCGAGCTCGGCCGTGGTCAGCCGTTCAAGCACGAGGTGTTCGATCGCGATCGTCTGTTCGTGCAGAACTACATTCCGGTCAATACCTGGGCGCATCCGCGGCAGATGCTCGCCAGCGTCGGCGAGTTCGATACCGGCCTTGCCGCGTTCGAAGACTGGGACATGCTGCTGCGCCTGGCCACGCGTTATCCCTTCGTGCACGTCCCGACCGTGACCAGCGAGGTTCATACGCGGGCGCCTGGTGCGGGCGGCGACCACATGCTGGGGCGCGAGCGCAAGAACTTTCCGGTGTTGTACCGCGAGCTCTACGAACGTTATTCGGGCTCTGCGAGCGAGGGCCTGCAGCGCGGCCGCCAGCAGATGCTCGAGAGCCTGGGCGAGCGCCCCCGGGGCGGCCTGACGCAATGGCTGGCCGAGCGTTTGCCGACGGCGACCGAGAACCGACTGATCGCCGAATACCTGCAGGATCACCAGGGCGGGCCGCTGATCGGCATCGTGGTGCTCGATACCGACGGGCAGCCCGAACGGTTGATGGTCACGCTGAAGAGTCTGATCGGTGAGCGCTGCCTGTACGCCACGTTGCGGATACTGGTGATCACACCCTCCGAAGTGCCGGCCACTTCGGCTGCGGACAAGCTGCATTTCCTGCGCCTGAGCGACGAGCCCCTGGCGGCGCAGATCAACCGTGCCGTGCAGGCCAGCGATTGTCAGTGGTTCATGCTGGCGCGCGCCGGCGACGAGTTCACCCAGAGCGGGCTGATGATCGCCGGGCTGGAATTGACCACCAATCCCGATTGTCGTGCCGTCTATGGCGACCAGTTGCAGCGCTTGCCCGATGGCGGCCTGGGGGCTGCCTTTCTGCCGGGTTTCAACCTCGACCTGCTGCTCAGCTTCCCGATGGTGATGGCGCGTCACTGGTTGTATCGCCGCGATCTGTTCCTGGCCGTCGGTGGCTTCGACGCCGAATATCCCGAGGCCTTCGAGTTCGAACTGTTGACCCGCCTGATCGAGCAGGAAGGGCTGAACGGGTTGGGACACATCGACGAGCCCATGCTGATCACCGATGCACCAGCGTTGCTCGATAACGCCGATGAGCGCCGGGTGATCGAACGCCATCTGGGCAACCGCGGCTACCAGGCCCGGATCCTGCCCGGCTTGCCGGGTCGCTACCGGGTGCACTACGGCCACGCCGCGAACCCGCTGGTGTCGATCATTCTGGCGACGGACGTGCCCCTGGCTGCCCTGCAACGCTGTACCGACAGCCTGCTGGAAAAGACCGCCTACGGGCATTACGAGTTGCTGCTGGCCGACAGTGGCAACCGTCCGGACGTCAGCGCCTGGCTGCGTGACGTAGCGGCTCTGGGGGACGACAAGGTGCGTGTGATCGGCGTCGGGGCGGGGCTGGCGCAGAACCGTGCTGCCGAACAGGCGCGCGGTGAGTACCTGTTGCTGCTGTCCGGCGAAGCGGCCATCGTCAATGCCGATTGGCTGGGCGAGTTGCTCAACCATGCCCAGCGTCCCGAGGTGGGCGTGGTGGGCGGCAAGCTCCTCACGGCGAACGGCCGTATCGCCCAGGCGGGACTCCTGCTTGGCCTCAACGGCCCGGCCAGCCCTGCATTCGCTGGCGAGCCGATGGAGGCGCCGGGTTACCTGCAGCGCCTCCAGGTGGACCAGAATTACACCGCGGTCGGCGAAGACTGCCTGATGGTACGCGCAGAGGTCTTCCACCATGTCGGCGGCATGGACGCCACCCTGGCCGCCTACCGCGATGTCGATCTGTGCCTGCGGGTGCGCGATGCAGGCTACCTGACGGTCTGGGCAGCGAACGCCATTCTCCTGCATGAGGTCAGGCAGGAAGGCGCCAGCACCGAGGCGCAGGACGCGTTCTATGATCGGTACCTGCCGCAGTTGGCCAACGATCCGGCCTACAACCGCAACCTGGCATTGAGTGGCCGCGGCTTCGATCTGGAAAGCGACCTGTCCCTGACCTGGCGCCCGCTGAGCTGGAGGCCGCTGCCGGTGGTGCTGGCTCATCCTGCCGATCCCTGGGGATGCGGCCATTACCGGGTCATTCAGCCGTTCTCGGCGCTGAAGGAGCAGGGCTTGCTCGATGGCACCTTGTCCATGGGCCTGCTGCAGGTGACGGACCTGGAGCGTTACGCTCCCGACGTGGTGGTTCTGCAGCGCCAGATCGGTGAGGAGCGCCTGGACGCCATGCGCCGTATCAAGCGCTTCTCGCGAGCATTCAAGGTATATGAACTGGATGATTACCTGCCCAACCTGCCGCTCAAGAGCGTGCACCGGGGGCAGATGCCGCGGGACATTCTCAAGTCGCTGCGCCGCGGCCTGGAATTCGTCGATCGTTTCGTCGTCTCCACTCAGCCGTTGGCAGAGGCGTTCGCCGGCCTGCACGACGACATCCGGGTGGTCGAGAACCGTCTGCCGACAACCTGGTGGAAAGGTCTGCAAAGCCAGCGCCAACGCGGGCGCAAACCTCGGGTGGGCTGGGCGGGTGGCGTGAGCCACACCGGTGATCTGGAGCTTATCGTGGATGTCGTTCGCGAGCTGGCGGGGGAGGTCGAGTGGGTATTCATGGGCATGTGCCCGGATGCCATCAGGCCGTACGTTAATGAATTTCACGGCGGTGTCGATATCGAGGGTTATCCGGCTGCGCTCGCGAGCCTGGACCTCGACCTGGCATTGGCGCCGGTGGAGCCGAACCTGTTCAACGAGTGCAAGAGCAATCTGCGCCTCCTCGAATACGGTGCCTGCGGTTTCCCGGTGATTTGCAGCGATCTGCTGTGCTATCGCGGTGATTTGCCGGTGACGCGGGTCAAGAACCGCTTCCGCGATTGGGTTGATGCCATCCGCATGCACATCAATGATCTGGATGCTGCTGCGCAGGCGGGGGATCGGCTACGCGAGGCGGTTTATCGTGACTGGATGCTCGAAGGCGAGAATCTGCACCGCTGGCAAAGGGCGTGGATGCCCGATTGAGCAGGCAAGGATCGTCGAGCGCTGCAAAGGCGCTCGACGGTTTTCAGTCAGGGCGGCCAGGAAAGGCTGGTATGGCTAGTTAAGTGATTGACTAAGAAGAATAAAAAAAAGCTGAAAATTGTCTCTAAAGCTCCTTAGGCAAGCGCCGATAAAGAGATCGAATGCGAACTCTCTGGGCGTCTGAGCATGCAGGCCCGAGCTCGCAAGCTCAGACAAACGGTTCTAAGGTCATCTGGAGGCAATACCATGGCCCTTACAGTCAACACTAACGTTGCGTCTCTCAACACTCAGCGTAACCTGAACACCTCGTCCAAAGGCCTGGATACTTCCCTCCAGCGCCTGTCCACCGGCTACCGCATCAACAGCGCCAAAGACGATGCTGCCGGTCTGCAGATCGCCAACCGTCTGACCAGCCAGATCACCGGCCTGGGCGTGGCTACCCGTAACGCCAACGACGGTATCTCCCTGGCGCAGACCGCTGAAGGTGCACTGCAGCAGTCCACCGGCATCCTGCAGCGCATGCGTGACCTGGCCCTGCAGTCGGCCAACGGCTCCAACGGTGCCACCGAACGTGCTGCTCTGCAGGGCGAAGTCGCCCAGCTGCAACAGGAACTGAACCGTATCGCTGAAACCACCAGCTTCGGTGGTCGCAAGATCCTCGATGGCAGCTTCGGTTCGCAGAGCTTCCAGGTCGGTGCCAACGCCTACGAAACCATCAGTGTTTCCATCGGCTCTGCCGCTACCGATCGCATCGGCATCAACCGCTTCACCACCTCTGGTGGTGCTGCTCAGGCCACTGCTTCCGGTGCCACTTTCAGCGCCACTTCGGGCAGCGCCTACGGCAGCTCTTCGTTCAACATCAATTCCAAGCTTTCCAACGGTGATGTCGCCATTAGCGGCGCTGCCAGCGGCTCGGCCAGCGAAGTGGCTCGTGCGATCAACTCGAAGAGCGACGAAACCGGTGTCACTGCCAACGCCCGCACCGTTGCAGTCCTGGGCGGTATCACTGCTTCGGGTACCGTATCCTTCAACCTGTCCGGCCTTACCAGCAAGTCGCAGCAGTCCGACGCAGCCACCGTTTCCGCGGTAGTGAGCGACGTAACCGACCTGTCTTCCCTGGCTGACGCGATCAACCGTGAAACCGGCAAAACCGGCATCTCGGCAGTCTCCAAAGGCGGCACCATCGAACTGGTCAGCTCGCGTGGCGATGCAATCAGCATCAGTAACTACGCCGGTTCGGGTGGTGCGACTCTGCAGGCCAAGAGCTTCGACGGTGCGGACAACGTGGGTGCCGCAGCGACCATCGTCGCAGGTGGCGGTGCACGTGCCGACGGCCAGGTTCAGCTCGAGGCAGCCGATGCCTTCCAGGTCACTGGCCTCACCGGCGGTCTGGGTGCTGACGGCTTCAGCCAGCTGGATGCGGTGAACACCATCGACATCAGTACGGCCACCGGAGCTCAGGACGCCCTGGGTATCATCAACGGTGCGATCTCCAACATCGACAGCCAGCGTGCTCAGCTCGGTGCCGTGCAGAACCGCTTCGAGAACACCATCTCGAACCTGCAGAACATCGCTGAGAACTCCTCCGCTGCTCGTAGCCGGATTCGCGACACCGACTTCGCTGCCGAAACTTCGGAACTGACCAAGAATCAGATCCTGCAGCAGGCCGGTACCGCGATCCTGGCTCAGGCCAACCAGTTGCCGCAGGCCGTGCTCAGTCTGCTGGGCTAAGGTCAAAGGCGCTAGACTACGGGGGAAAGGGCCTGGCTCTTTCCCCCGTTACCTCATTGTGAGGAGCAATTTATGGACGTCGGTTCGATTAAAACCTCTGTAAATCCCACGCTTGCACGTGATAGCGGCCTGTCGAGCAACGTCGATGCGCGTCAGAAGATCTCCAGTGCCGGCGCTGCCATGGTTTCCAGGACTGCCGAAGAGGCGACGCAGCAGCCCGAGGCCAGGGTAGTGGAGCCGCCTCAGGAAATCAGTCGCGAACAGGTCGAGGATGCCGTTGCAACCATTCAGGAGTTCGTTCAAAGCGTGCGACGTAGCATCAACTTCGCTGTCGACGACGGTTCCGGTCGAGTCGTGGTGAAGGTGACGGATGCGGGATCGGGTGATGTGATCCGACAGATTCCATCGGAGGAGGCGCTCAAGTTGGCAGAGAACCTGTCGGAGGTGCGCAGCCTTCTGTTCAAGGCCGAGGCGTAGTTCATGGTCTTGGCATGAGTTTTGACTGTTATCCGGTTGTTCCGCGGATACGGTCGGATTTTTGACGAGGTACAGCATCATGGTAGGGATTACAGGTGTAGGTTCAGGCATCGACATCGACACCATCGTGAAAACGCTGGTGAATGCCGAGAAGGCGCCCAAAACCAGTCAGCTTGATCGTCTGGAAAAGCAGACCACCACCCGAATCTCTGCGATCGGTACGCTGACCGGCGCGCTCAATACCTTCAAGTCCGCTGTCGATTCGCTCAACAAGACTTCCTTGTTCGAAGCCCGAACAGCCAGTTCGTCGAGCAGCAGCACGCTGAAGGCAACCGCTACCAGCACTGCGCCGGCTGGTTCCTACAGTGTCCAGGTGCAGCAGCTCGCTGCCAGCAGCAAGGTGGCCTTGCAGTCCGTCTCCACCTCCGGCAGCACGGCCGCCACCTTCAATAGCGGTACGCTGGAAATCTCCGTCGGTACTACCAGCATAAGCGTGGACGTTACCGCGGCCAACAACACCCTGGCCGGTATGCGTGACGCTATCAACGAGGCTGGCAAGAGCAGCGGCATCAGTGCCTCTATCATCACCGATGACTCCGGCTCGCGTCTTGTCCTGAGTTCCACCAAGACCGGCGCTGGCAACGATATCCGGGTGGTCGCCGAGGAAGACGGCGTGACTACCGGCAGCAACCTGCTGACCACCCAGAACTTTGCCCCGACTGCCGACCCGGCCAACGCGGGCGCCTTTCTCAAGCCCGACTCCACGAGTGGTGCCGGCGGCGTCATCACCCAGGCCAAGTCTGCACGCCTGACCATTGACGGCTTGCAGGTGGTGCGTGACAGCAACAAGATTTCCGATGCCCTGGAGGGCGTCACCCTGGATCTGCTCGCGGCGCAGAGCAGCACCGATCTGGCTGACGGCAAGACCATCAACATTACGGTCGGCGTGGACAAGGCGGGTGTGAGAAGCAGCCTGCAAAAGTTCGTCGACGCCTACAATGCCCTGATCAGCACCACCGCCCAGTTGACGGCCTTTGTTCCGGTAGACGGGTCCAATCCCGTTACCGGGCCGCTGTTTGGTGACACCTCGGTGCGCGGACTGCTGTCCGGGCTACGCAACGAGCTGGCCAACACTTCCGGGCAGGACGGTATCAAGGCGCTTGCCGAACTGGGCATCACCACCGGCAAGGATGGCAAGCTGTCCCTGGATGACACCAAGCTGACGGCTGCATTGGACAGGGATTTCGATCAGGTGGGTAGCTACCTGGCGGGCGACAATGGCCTGATGGGGCGCCTTTCCAGCTTCACCTCCAGTTATGTCGCCACCGACGGTGTGCTCAAGCAGCGTAACGATGCCCTGCAAGTCACCAAGAAGGATATCGACAAGCAGCGTGAATCGCTCAACAAGCGCGTGGAGAGCCTGCAGGAGCGCCTCTATGCCCAGTACAACGCCATGGACTCCCTGGTCGGTCAGCTCAAGCGCACCAGCGAAAGCCTGAGCGGCATGCTGGCCAACCTGCCCGGCTTCGTCAGAAAGGATAAGTAAGTCATGAGCAAGAACCCCATCGATGCCTACAAGCAGGTCAAGACCAGCCAGGAGGTATCGCCTTACCGTACCGTACAGTTGTTGCTCGAAGGCGCGTTGCAGCGCGTGATGCTGGCCAAGCATGCGCAGGCCGAGGGCGATACCGAGATTCGTGGCATGGCGGTGGGCAGCACCATCACCATCCTTGGCGTGCTGCAGGCTGCCCTGGACAAGGAGCTGGGTGGCGAAATCGCCGAGAATCTGGATGCACTTTACGACTACATGACCCGCCGTCTGGCAGGTGTCGCGCTGGACGATACGCCGCGCACGCTGGACGAAGTTCAGGCGCTGCTCGGCGATATCAAGAGCGCCTGGGATGCGATCGGGCCGGAGGTCGAGCCGGCGCCTGCCGGTTGATCGTTCGCTGTTGGCTGGCCGTTTTCAGCGACAAAAACGCTAAAGCTTTGTGCCACAGGGCCGATACCTGAAGTATCAGCCCACCGGTAGAGCGAGAGCGACTATGAACGCAATGGCGGCCCTCAAGCAGTATCAGACCGTCAACAACCAGGCGCAGGCCGCAGAGGCCAGCCCGCATCGACTGATTCAGATGTTGATGGAGGGTGGGTTGTCGCGCATCGCTCAGGCGCGAGGTGCCATGGAGCGCGGGCAGACGGCGCTGAAAGGGGAGTTGATCGGCAAGAGCATTGCCATCGTGGCGGGACTGCGCGAGAGTCTCGACCATCAGCAGGGCGGCGAGCTGGCCGGCAACCTCGATAGCCTGTACGAGTACATGATCGCCCGTTTGACCGAAGCCAATGTCAGCAACGAACCGGAGCTTCTCGAGGAAGTGTCGGTATTGCTGCGTAACGTCAAGCAGGGTTGGGATGCCATCGCCCAGTGATGGGCGGGCATCGAAGGAGAAGCGAATGAGTTCATCCGTCCAGCGTTTGGAAGCCACAGGGTCGGCCATGCGTGATGCGCTGGCCAAGCAGGATTGGGCCGCGATCGGCGAGCTCGACCTGCAATGTCGTCTGGCAGTCGAAGCGGCCATGGTCGACAGCCGTGACGAAGAGGATCTGCGCAGCGGTCTGGAAAATCTCCTGGCCCTGTACCGCGAACTGGTAACCGTCTGTCAGACCGAGCAACAGCGTCTGGCCAGCGAGCTGGTGCAGCTCAACCAATCCCGCCAGGGCGCCAAGGTTTATCAGCTTTTCGGTTGATTGCCGCCTGTTCGCCGAGTTTAGCCAGCAGGTTGGGCTCGGTCGCCTCTCTCCACGATCTGCCATTTCCTGTTTTCAGCGATGGGCGCGACCTGGCTTTGCAAGGCGCTACCCAGCCAAGGCGCTTGGCGGGCAAAAAAGTTACGTCATAAATTTGACTGACTTCAATTTTTTGACTTTACTAGTGGCTAATTGCCGGTGCGCGCTAAAGATCTGGCGCATCCTTCCCCTCACTCCTCGAGTCAGACAAGCACAAGATGTGGCGTGAAACCAAAATCCTGTTGATCGATGACAATGCTGTGCGCCGCCACGAGCTGGCGATCATTCTGAGTTTTCTCGGGGAAGAGCATCTGGCCTGCAGCAGTCAGGATTGGCGCAGTGCCGTGGCTGAGCTGGGGTCCAGTCGAGAAGTGCTCAGCGTTCTGCTCGGTGATGTCGAGGCCAAGGGCGGGGCACTGGAACTGACCAAGCAGATCGCGGGCTGGGACGAGTTCCTGCCGCTGTTGACGGTCGGTGAATCCAGCATCGCCGAGTGGCCGGAAGATCTGCGCAGGCGCGTGCTGGCCAGTCTGGAAACTCCGCTCAGTTACAACAAACTGCTCGATTCCCTGCATCGCGCCCAGGTCTATCGTGAAATGTACGACCAGGCCCGTGATCGTGGTCGCCAGCGCGAGCCCAACCTGTTCCGCAGCCTGGTGGGCACCAGCCGTGCCATCCAGCAGGTGCGGCAGATGATGCAGCAGGTGGCCGATACCGAAGCCAGCGTGCTGATCCTTGGTGAGTCCGGTACCGGCAAGGAAGTGGTGGCGCGCAACCTGCACTATCACTCCAAGCGTCGCGAGGCCCCCTTCGTGCCGGTCAACTGCGGCGCCATCCCCGCCGAGTTGCTGGAAAGCGAATTGTTCGGCCACGAAAAGGGTGCCTTCACGGGCGCCATCACCAGCCGGGCAGGGCGCTTCGAGCTGGCCAACGGTGGCACGCTGTTCCTCGACGAGATCGGCGACATGCCGCTGCCCATGCAGGTCAAGCTGCTGCGCGTGCTGCAGGAGCGCACCTTCGAGCGTGTGGGCAGCAACAAGACGCAGACGGCCGATGTGCGCATCATCGCCGCTACCCACAAGAACCTGGAGAAGATGATCGAGGACGGCAGCTTCCGCGAGGACCTGTACTACCGCCTCAACGTCTTCCCCATCGAGATGGCGCCGCTGCGAGAGCGCATCGAAGACATCCCGCTGCTGATGAACGAGCTGATCTCGCGCATGGAGCACGAGAAGCGTGGCTCCATTCGTTTCAACTCCGCCGCCATCATGTCGCTGTGTCGTCATGACTGGGCAGGTAACGTGCGCGAGCTGGCCAACCTGGTCGAACGCATGGCGATCATGCATCCCTACGGCGTGATCGGCGTTGGCGAGTTGCCGAAGAAGTTTCGCCATGTCGATGACGAGGATGAGCAGCTTGCCGCCAGCCTGCGCGACGAGATGGAAGAGCGTGCCGCGATCATGGCCGGTCTGCCGGGGCTGGATACCCCGGCCATGCTGCCGCCCGAAGGCCTGGACCTGAAGGATTATCTCGGCAATCTGGAGCAGGGACTTATCCAGCAGGCGCTGGATGACGCCGGCGGCGTGGTGGCGCGCGCGGCCGAACGCCTGCGCATCCGCCGCACCACCCTGGTGGAGAAGATGCGCAAGTACGGCATGAGTCGTCGCGACGAGGAAGGTCAGGACGAGGAGTGACTGGTCTGGGGGCGGCCGTGCAGCCCTACAAGTCATGCTCCTGTACTGCTGGTGCGCATGGCGCCCCCTGCTAGTGATTGCTGACCCAAGAGCCGGAGCTTTGACGCAAGCTCCGGCTTTGTTTTTTCAAGTCATTGATAAACAAGGATAAAAAAGTAGGCACGGGGATTGCTAAAGCTCTCGTATCCGACCGTCTTCTGACGGTGCGTCGTACGAGAGAAGCCGATGGAAGCCAACCTTCGTCCTACCGAGTCAGCCGAGCCGAGCCTTCCCGCGCCGCTCGAACAAGCCAGCCGCGCAGGACTGGAGCAGGCCTTTGCCCTGTTCAATCAAATGTCCAATCAGCTCAGCGAGTCGTACAGCCTGCTTGAGGCGCGGGTCAATGAGCTGAAGGGGCAGCTGGCACTCGTCAGCGCTCAGCGCATGCAGGAGTTGGCCGAAAAGGAGCGCCTGGCGCATCGCCTGCAAAGCCTGCTGGATCTGCTGCCTGGCGGGGTGATCGTCATCGACGGTCAGGGCGTGGTGCGCGAGGCCAACCCGGTGGCGCGCGCCTTGCTCGGCCAGCCGCTGGTTGGCATGCTCTGGCGCCAGGTGATTGCTCGCAACTTCGCCCCGCGCGAGGACGATGGTCACGAAATTTCCATGCGCGACGGCCGTCGTCTATCCATCGCCACCCGTTCCCTGCATGGCGAGCCCGGGCAGCTCGTGCTTCTGACCGACCTGACGGAAACCCGTCGCCTGCAGGATCAGCTGTCTCGTCACGAACGTCTTTCCGCACTGGGGCGAATGGTCGCCTCCCTCGCGCATCAGATTCGCACGCCGCTGTCCGCTGCATTGCTCTACGCCAGTCACCTCAATGAGCAGGTCCTGCCGGCCGAGCAGCAGCAGCGTTTTGCCGGGCGCTTGAAGGAGCGCTTGCACGAACTAGAGAACCAGGTGCGCGACATGCTGATCTTCGCTCGCGGCGAACTGCCGCTGCCGGATCGCCTGTCGCCGCTGACCCTGTTCGACGCATTGCGCGCCGCTGCCGATGCCCATGTCGGCGACATGGCCGTGCGCTGGCAGTGCGACGTGCGCGAGGGCGAGTTGCTGTGCAATCGCGACACGCTGGTCGGCACCGTGCTCAACCTGATCGACAACGCCATCCAGGCGGCCGGCCGCGATGCGCGTCTGAAGATTCATCTGTATCGCCGCGACAGCCAGCTGCGCCTGTGCGTCAGCGACAACGGGCCGGGTATGAGCAAGGACACCCTGGCGCGCCTGGGCGAACCCTTCTTTACCACCAAGACCACCGGAACCGGCCTGGGCCTGGCGGTGGTCAAGGCGGTGGCGCGTGCCCACCAGGGCCAGCTGCTGCTGCAATCACGCGCGGGTCGTGGTACCTGCGCCATCGTTTCTCTGCCGCTGCAAGACGCGGTGACTCACTCGAATCAGGAGTAATCCATGGCTACCAAAGTCCTGCTGGTCGAAGACGATCGCGCGCTGCGCGAAGCCCTGGCCGATACCCTGTGCCTGGGCGGGCATGATTATCGGGCGGTCGATTGTGCCGAGGCGGCATTGCTCGCCTTGACCGAAGAGCCGTTCGGGCTGGTGGTCAGTGACGTCAACATGCCGGGCATGGACGGGCACCAGCTGCTGGCGCAGATTCGCAGCCGTTACCCGCAATTGCCGGTGCTGCTGATGACGGCCTTCGGCGCGGTGGAAAGGGCGGTGGATGCCATTCGCCAGGGGGCAGCCGATTATCTGGTCAAGCCGTTCGAGCCGCGCACGCTGCTGGAACTGGTGGCCAGGCATGCCCTTGGCAAGCTGACAACGGGGGATCGTGACGGTCCGGTAGCGCTCGAGCCGGCCAGCGTACAACTGCTGGAGTTGGCCTCCCGCGTGGCGCAGAGCGATTCGACGGTGATGATCACCGGTGAGTCCGGTACCGGCAAGGAGGTGCTGGCGCGCTACATCCACCAGCAGTCGCCACGTGCCTCGGGGCCTTTCATCGCCATCAACTGCGCGGCGATTCCCGACAACATGCTCGAGGCCACCTTGTTCGGTCATGAGAAGGGTGCCTTCACCGGTGCGGTCACCGCGCAGCCGGGCAAGTTCGAGCTGGCCGATGGCGGCACTATTTTGCTCGACGAGATTTCCGAAATGCCGCTGGGCCTGCAGGCCAAGCTGCTGCGTGTGCTGCAGGAGCGCGAGGTGGAGCGCGTAGGGGCGCGCAAGCCGATCAACCTGGACATCCGCGTGCTGGCCACCAGCAACCGTGACCTGGCCAGCGAAGTGGCGGCCGGACGTTTCCGCGAGGACCTCTACTATCGTCTGTCGGTTTTCCCGCTGGCCTGGCGGCCGCTGCGCGAACGACCTGCCGACATCCTGCCGCTGGCTGAGCGACTGCTGGCCAAGCACGTCAAAAAAATGAATCAGGCGCCGGTGCGTTTGTCCGAATCGGCTGCGCAGAGCCTGATACAGCATCAGTGGCCGGGCAACGTGCGCGAGCTGGATAACGCCATCCAGCGCGCACTGATCCTGCAGCAGGGCGGGGTGATTCAGGCGCAGGACCTGTGCCTGCATGCGCCTGTCGGCCAATCGGTGCAGAGCGTCGCACCGCGTCTGGCGGTAGTGCCGAGCGTCACGGCGCCAGCGGCGCAGCCGGTCGAGCCCGCAGGGGCAGCGGATTCCGGTGCCCTGGGCGAGGATCTTCGCCGTCGCGAGTTTCAGGTGATCATCGACACCCTGCGCGCCGAGCGTGGTCGCCGCAAGGAGGCCGCCGAGCGCCTGGGCATCAGCCCGCGCACCCTGCGCTACAAGCTGGCGCAGATGCGTGATGCCGGCATGGATGTCGAGGCGTATCTCTACGCCAGTTAGTTTGCCGACCTGGGTAAGTAGGACCTGCGGCTGATAGGGTGGAATCCCCGCGTTCGCGGGAGTAGCCTCGGGTTTTCTATCACCGTCATCCCCGCGAAGGCGGGGAACCAGCGGCGGCGCTCAGGTTGTCCTGGCTTATTGAGCGATTATTTGTCGTTCGGGCTTGAATCTACCGTTGAATAGGTTTCCTTGCTCACGCAGGGCACAATCTGCAAAGGACTGCAGCATGAAACAACCAGCCGTTTACATTATGGCCAGCCAGCGTAATGGCACGCTCTACGTCGGAGTTACCGCGGATTTGCTGCAGCGTATCTGGCAGCATAGAGAGGGATCGCTTGAGGGCTTTACGCGCCGCTATGGCGTGAAGTTGCTGGTGTGGTACGAGCAGCATGGAAGTATGAGTGACGCGATAGCCCGGGAGAAGGCGATCAAGAAATGGAATCGTGCCTGGAAGCTGCGTCTGATCGAGGAGCGAAACCCGCATTGGCAGGATCTCTGGCCGGAGATTGTTGGTGATTCGTCTCTTGCTGCTGGGTCCCCGCCTTCGCGGGGATGACGGTAGTTATCCCCTTTATCTGCTTGTCCTCGGTCTGATTCCCATAAGCCGCCTGTAGCCGCTCTTTTGGCACCCTTGTTGCTAATACCCCTGCATAGCGCCGCTAGCGTCAAAAAGCGGGCAGTGGAGGAAGTCATGAGCCAGGGTGTCGAATTCAATCGCTTGATGCTGGAAATGCGAGCCATGCAGGCCGAGGCCATGGCCCGGCAGAAGCCGGCTGTCAGCGAGCCAGTGCCGGGGGCGCCGAGCTTCTCGGAAATGCTCGGCCAGGCGGTGAACAAGGTCAGCGAGACCCAGCAGGCTGCCAGCAAGCTCGCCACTGCCTTCGAGATGGGGCAGAGCGGGGTCGATCTGACCGACGTGATGATCGCCTCGCAGAAAGCCAGCGTATCCTTCCAAGCCATGACCCAGGTGCGTAACAAGCTGGTCCAGGCGTATCAAGACATCATGCAGATGCCGGTCTGAGGGTTGATTCATGGCTGAAGCAGCAGTAGCAAACGTACCGGCCAAGGCCGAAGCGGGCGAGCCGAAGAAGCCCCTGCTGGGTCTTAGCTTCCTGGAAAACCTCGCCGAGATGTCGGTGCTGCGTCAGCTCGGCCTGCTGGTCGGTCTGGCGGCCAGCGTGGCCATCGGCTTTGCCGTGGTGCTCTGGTCGCAGCAGCCGGATTATCGTCCGCTCTACGGCAGCCTCAACGGTATGGATGCGACCCAGGTGGTCGAAACCCTGACCGCTTCGGGTATCGACTACACCATCGAACCCAACTCCGGCGCGCTGCTGGTCAAGGCCGACGATCTGGCGCGGGCGCGCATGCGCCTGGCCGCTGCCGGTGTGGCACCGACCGACAACAGCGTCGGTTTCGAGATCCTCGACCGCGAACAGGGGCTCGGCACCAGCCAGTTCATGGAGGCTACCCGGTACCGCCGCGGCCTCGAAGGCGAACTGGCACGTACCGTTTCCAGCCTCAATAACGTCAAGGCGGCTCGCGTTCACCTGGCCATGCCCAAGGCTTCGGTCTTCGTGCGTGACGAGCGCAAGCCGTCGGCTTCGGTTCTGGTCGAACTCTATCCGGGGCGTGCGCTGGAGCCGAGTCAGGTCATGGCCATCGTTAATCTGGTGGCGACCAGCGTGCCCGAGCTGGACAAGAGCCAGGTCACCGTGGTCGATCAGAAGGGCAATCTGCTTTCCGATCAGCAGGAGCTCTCCGAGCTGACCATGGCTGGCAAGCAGTTCGACTACACCCGCCGCATGGAAACCCTGTTCACCCAGCGCGTGCACAACATCCTGCAGCCGGTGCTGGGCACCGGCCGCTACAAGGCGGAAGTCTCGGCTGATGTGGACTTCAGCTCGGTGGAGTCCACCTCCGAGATGTTCAACCCGGATCAGCCGGCGCTGCGCAGCGAGCAGCAGGTCAACGAACAGCGCCAGAGCAGCCTGCCGCCGCAGGGCGTACCGGGTGCGCTGTCCAATCAGCCGCCTGGTCCGGCTGCCGCTCCGCAGCAGGCCGCCGGTGCCGCTGCGCCGGCTGGTCCGGTGGCGCCGGGGCAGCCGCTGGTCGACGCCAACGGCCAGCAGATCACGGACCCGGTTACCGGCCAGCCGATGCTGGCGCCGTACCCGGCGGACAAGCGCGAGCAGTCCACCCGCAACTTCGAGCTGGACCGCTCCATCAGCTACACCCGTCAGCAGCAGGGGCGCCTGCGTCGCCTGTCGGTGGCGGTGGTGGTGGACGACCAGGTGCGTGTCGATCCAGCCACCGGCGAGACTACCCGAGTGCCGTGGACGGCCGATGACCTGGCGCGCTTCACTCGCCTGGTGCAGGACTCGGTGGGCTTCGATGCCAGCCGTGGCGATAGCGTCAGCGTGATCAACACCGCCTTCACCGCCTCGCTGGGTGAGGAAATTCCCGATATTCCGTTCTACACCCAGCCCTGGTTCTGGGACATCGTCAAGCAGGTGCTCGGCGTGCTGTTCATCCTGGTGCTGGTATTCGGCGTGCTGCGTCCGGTGCTCAACAACATCACCGGTGGCGGCAAGGGCAAGGAACTGGCCGGTTCCGGCGATGTGGAGCTCGGCGAGATGGCCGGCCTGGATGGCGAGCTGTCCGACGATCGCGTCAGCCTCGGTGGGCCGCAGAGCATACTGCTGCCGAGCCCCAGTGAGGGGTATGATGCACAATTGAACGCCATCAAGAGCCTGGTGGCCGAAGATCCTGGCCGCGTAGCCCAGGTCGTCAAAGAGTGGATCAACGCCGATGAGTGACAATCGTACCGCTACCAAGCTGACCAAGGTCGACAAGGCCGCGATTCTCCTGCTCTCGCTGGGCGAGACCGATGCCGCGCAGGTGCTGCGTCACCTCGGGCCCAAGGAAGTGCAGCGCGTCGGTGTCGCCATGGCCGGCATGCGCAACATTCATCGCGAGCAGGTCGAGCAGGTGATGGCCGAGTTCGTCGACATCGTCGGCGACCAGACCAGCCTTGGCGTGGGCGCCGACGGCTACATTCGCAAGATGCTCACCCAGGCCCTGGGTGAGGACAAGGCCGGCAACCTGATCGACCGCATCCTCCTGGGTGGCAGTACCAGTGGTCTGGACAGCCTGAAGTGGATGGAGCCGCGCGCCGTTGCCGATGTGATTCGCTACGAACACCCGCAGATTCAGGCCATCGTCGTCGCCTATCTCGACCCGGACCAGGCCGGCGAGGTACTCAGCCATTTCGATCACAAGGTGCGCCTGGACATCATCCTGCGGGTGTCCTCGCTCAACACCGTGCAGCCCTCTGCGCTCAAGGAACTCAACCAGATTCTCGAGAAGCAGTTCTCCGGCAGCGCCAACACCACGCGCGCCACCATGGGCGGTGTCAAGCGTGCGGCGGACATCATGAACTTCCTCGACAGCTCGGTGGAAGGCCAGCTGATGGACTCGATCCGCGAAGTGGACGAAGACCTGTCGACGCAGATCGAGGACCTGATGTTCGTCTTCGACAACCTGGCCGATGTGGACGACCGCGGTATCCAGGCGCTGATGCGCGAAGTCTCCTCCGAGGTGCTGGTGCTGGCGCTCAAGGGCGCCGACGATGCGATCAAGGACAAGGTGTTCAAGAACATGTCCAAGCGCGCTGCCGAGCTGTTGCGCGACGATCTGGAGGCCAAGGGCCCGGTGCGTGTCAGCGATGTGGAAGCGGCGCAGAAGGAAATTCTCACCATCGCCCGGCGCATGGCCGAGGCCGGCGAGATCGTGCTCGGTGGCAAGGGTGGCGAGGAAATGGTTTAGCAGGGTCTATTCCCGTTTCGCCACTGCCGCGCCGGAGCCAGTTTTTGCGCGGGGCAAGGCATGAGGAGAGAAGTTTGGTTATTCCAAATGAACGACGAATAACGCAGCAGCGCGCAAAAACCGGCCCGGCCCTTCGGGTTGCGCGGCAAATGGCGCCAGGCTGCGTTGTGGAGCTTGGCAAGGGAGCGACCATTACCTGCGCTCCACGCCTGGCCTGGCGCCATTTGCCGCAGCAACGCGGCTCGCGTCGAAACGGGAACATACCCTGATGGCAGCCAAGGAGCCCGAGAGCGAGCTGATTCGCGCCAAGGACCTGGGCACGTTCGACCGCTGGGCACTGCCCAGCTTCGACGCGCCGGGTGAAGAGCCGAACGAGGCCGAGAGCGCAAGCGACGAGACGCCGCCTGCTCCTGTGGCTGCCGAGGCCGAGGAAGCCGGGCAGGTGGAGGAGGTGGCCATCGAGGACGTCAAGCCGCTGACGCTCGATGAGCTCGAGGCGATTCGCCAGGACGCCTACAACGAAGGCTTCGCCACTGGCGAGAAGGACGGTTTTCATGCTGGCCAGATCAAGGCCAGGCAGGAGGCCGATGCGGCCCTGGCGCTGAAAGTCGGCAGCCTGGAAAAACTCATGGCGCAGCTGCTCGATCCGATTGCCGAGCAGGATCAGCAGATGGAGGTGGCCCTGGTTCGCCTGGTCAGCCATATGGTGCGTGAGGTGATCCAGCGCGAGCTGAAAACAGACTCCAGCCAGATTCGTCAGGTCCTGCGCGAGGCGCTCAAACTGTTGCCCATGGGCGCCGACAACGTGCGCATCCAGGTCAACCCGCAGGATTTCGAGACGATCAAGGCGCTGCGCGAGCGCCATGAGGAAAGCTGGCGCATCCTCGAGGACGACAGCCTGCTGCCCGGCGGCTGCCGCATCGAGTCGGAACACAGCCAGATCGACGCCAGTGTCGAGACGCGCATGGCGCAGGCGCTCAAGCAGCTGTTCGAGCAGCAGCGCGCGCAGAGTACCCAGCCGCCGGAGGCAGACATCCATCTGGATCTGGATGGCGGCGATGCGCTTTGATCGCGTGAGCTTCGCCCGGCGTCTGGAGGGCTACAGCGAAGCGATCAGCCTGCCCAGCCAGCCCATACTCGAAGGCCGTCTGCTGCGCATGGTCGGCCTTACCCTGGAGGCCGAAGGCCTGCGCGCGGCCATCGGCAGTCGCTGCCTGGTGATCAACGACGACAGCTATCATCCGGTTCAGGTCGAGGCCGAGGTGATGGGATTTTCCGGCGGCAAGATCTACCTGATGCCGGTGGGCAGCCTGGCCGGCGTTGCCCCGGGCGCGCGCGTGGTACCGCTGCCCGATGCCGGGCGTCTGCCCATGGGTATGTCGATGCTCGGCCGGGTTCTCGACGGCGCCGGCCGTGCGCTGGACGGCAAGGGCGGGATGAAGGCCGAGGATTGGGTACCGGTGGATGGCCCGACCATCAACCCGCTCAACCGCGACCCCATCAGCCAGCCGCTGGACGTCGGCATTCGTTCGATCAACGGTTTGCTCACCGTCGGGCGCGGTCAGCGCCTGGGCCTGTTCGCCGGTACCGGTGTCGGCAAGTCGGTGTTGCTGGGCATGATGACGCGTTTTACCGAGGCGGAGATCATCGTCGTCGGGCTGATCGGTGAGCGGGGGCGCGAGGTCAAGGAGTTCATCGACGAGATTCTCGGCGAAGAGGGGCTCAAACGCTCGGTCGTCGTGGCCTCGCCGGCCGACGATGCGCCGCTGATGCGGCTGCGTGCCGCGCAGTACTGCACGCGTATCGCCGAATATTTCCGCGACAAGGGCAAGAACGTCCTGCTGCTGATGGACTCGCTGACGCGCTACGCCCAGGCGCAGCGTGAAATTGCCCTGGCCATCGGTGAGCCGCCGGCCACCAAGGGCTATCCGCCTTCGGTGTTCGCCAAGTTGCCCAGGCTGGTCGAGCGTGCCGGTAATGCCGAGGCCGGCGGCGGTTCCATCACCGCCTTCTACACCGTGCTGAGCGAGGGCGACGACCAGCAGGACCCCATCGCCGATGCCGCGCGCGGCGTGCTCGATGGCCACTTCGTCCTGTCCCGGCGCCTGGCGGAGGAGGGGCACTATCCGGCGATCGATATCGAGTCGTCGATCAGCCGGGTCATGCCGCAGGTGGTGCCGCCGGAGCAGCTCAAGCAGGCGCAGCGCTTCAAGCAGCTGTGGTCGCGCTACCAGCAGAGCCGCGATCTGATCAGTGTCGGCGCCTACGTTGCGGGGGGCGATGCGGACACCGACCTGGCCATCGCCCGTCAGCCGATCATGGCTCAGTACCTGCGTCAGGGGCTCGAGGAGAGCGTGGGGCTGCCCCTGAGTCGAGAACAGCTGGCCGCCGTGCTGGGGCAATGATGAAGCGCGCTCGCTATTGTTTCGACGTCATTGAGGCCGCGGCGCCATGAGCCTGAGTCGAGCCCGGCGCCTGCAGCCGGTGGTCGAGATGGCGCAGAAGGCCGAGCGCGAGGCGGCGCGTCAGCTCGGGCACTGCCAGGGGCTGGTCGGCCAGGCCGAGGCCAAGCTGGGTGAACTGGAGCGCTTTCGCGGCGATTACCAGCAGCAGTGGATCAGCGAGGGCAGCAAGGGGGTTTCCGGCCAGTGGCTGATGAATTATCAGCGCTTCCTGTCACAACTCGAGACGGCGGTCGGCCAGCAGCAGCAAAGCCTGGAGTGGCATCGTGCCAACCTGGAGAAGGTACGTGCCGTGTGGCAGCAGCGCTATGCGCGCCTCGAAGGCCTGCGCAAGCTGGTGCAGCGCTATATCGACGAAGCCCGGCTGGCCGAGGACAGGCGCGAGCAGAAACTGCTCGATGAACTGGCGCAGCGCCTGATCGACCGCGGCGAACCCTGATCAGCGCCGCTCGGCGACTTTTTCATACAAATCTGAAAGTTGTTTCGGCGCCTGGCAGGTGCTACACCTTCAGACGTGAACTGCCCTATCTGGCAAAGTCTCGACAAAGGAGTAGACATGGCCATCACCTCGCAGCCGTCGGCAGACGGGCAAGAGCTGACCATCGTGATCAGAGGACGCTTCGACTTCGCCTCCCATCAGGAGTTTCGTGACGCCTACGAGCGCGTCAACGTGACGCCCAAGCGCTATCAGGTCGACCTGCGCGACACCAGCTATCTGGATAGCTCGGCGCTGGGCATGTTGCTGCTGTTGCGTGATCACGCCGGTGGCGATTCGGCGCAGATTCGTCTGCTCAACTGCAGCAGCGACGTGCGCAAGATCCTTGCGATTTCCAATTTCGAGCAGCTGTTTCAGATCAGCTGATGCCCGATCGTCTTGCGATCCTGATTGCCGAGGACAATGCGGCTGACCGCATGCTGTTGTCCACCATCGTCAGCCGACAGGGCCATCGTGTGCTGACCGCCAGCAACGGCCTGGAGGCGGTCGCACTGTTCGAGCAGGAGCGCCCGCACCTGGTCCTGATGGATGCGCTGATGCCGGTGATGGATGGCTTCGAGGCGGCGCGACGGATCAAGGAGCAGGCCGGCGAGGCGCTGGTGCCGATCATCTTCCTTACCTCGCTGACCGAGGGCGAGGCGCTGGTACGGTGTCTGGGAGCCGGTGGTGACGACTTTCTCGCCAAGCCCTACAACCGGGTGATACTCGAGGCCAAGATCGGCGCGATGGATCGTCTGCGCCGTCTGCATGACACCGTGCTGCAGCAGCGCGACCTGATCGCCCGGCACAACGAACACCTGCTGCGCGAGCAGCGCGTGGCCAAGGCGGTATTCGACAAGGTGGCGCATTCCGGCTGCCTGGACGCGCCGAACATCCGCTACATGCAGTCGCCCTATGCGTTGTTCAACGGCGATCTGCTGCTGGCGGCCTACAAGCCCTCCGGCGGCATGCACGTGATGCTCGGCGACTTCACCGGCCATGGCCTGCCTGCGGCCATCGGCGCCATGCCGCTGGCCGAGGTGTTCTATGGCATGACGGCCAAGGGGCATGCGCTGGCCGAGATCCTTCGCGAGATCAATGCCAAGCTCAAGCGCATCCTGCCGGTCGGGGTGTTCTGCTGCGCCACCCTGCTCAACATCAGCAGCAAGCGCGGTCTGCTGGAGGTGTGGAATGGCGGGCTGCCGGATGGCTACCTGCTGCATGCCGATGGCCGTCCGCGCCAGCCCCTGGTGTCACGCCATCTGCCTCTCGGCATCCTCGAACCCGCGGCATTCAGCGATCGCTGCGAGGTCTATCCGCTGGCGCCGGGGGATCGCATCTTCCTGCTCAGTGACGGCGTCCTCGAAGCCAGTGATCGGCAAGGGCAGCTGTTCGGCGAGGCGCGCCTGCTCGGGCTGCTCGATGCCAATCGCCAGCCGCAGGCCTTGTTCGAGGAAATCCAGCAGGCGCTGGTGGCATTCCGCGGCGAGCAGCAGGACGACGTCAGCATGCTCCAGGTCGGGCTCGCCGAGGACGACGAGCGTCCGCGGCCGCTGGCCTTCGCCGATAGTGGCCAGAGCAGCCTGATGGACTGGTCGGCCAGCTTCGAGTTTCGCGCGCTGAGCCTGCGCCATTTCAACCCCTTGCCGTACCTGCTGCAGCTGCTGCTGGACGTGCAGGCCCTGCGCCCACGTGGCGGCGAGCTGTATACGGTGCTCGCCGAGCTGTATTCCAATGCACTGGAACACGGAGTGATGGGGCTGGATTCCTCGCTCAAGCAGGACGCCAGCGGCTTCGCCGAATACTACCGGGAACGGCGCATGCGCCTGGGAGCCCTGCGTGACGGCTACGTACGTTTTCATCTGCAGATGCTGCCCGAGGACAATGGCGGTCGGCTGATCGTGCGGGTGGAGGACAGCGGGCCGGGTTTCGACCCCGCCAGGGTCATGGCGACGAGGGAGGGCGCGCTCTGCGGGCGCGGGCTTGCGCTGGTGCGTGAGCTGAGCGACGGTTTTGCTTGCGGCCCCGACGGACGGGGCGTCAGCGTAGAGTTTTGCTGGTCCGCTGAGGCATAATCCGGGCCTTGAAGTTCAGGGAGTGACCCGGTGTCCGATATCCATCTCGACGATGCCGTCCTGGCGGCCTTGCAGGACGTCATGGAAGACGAATACCCCATTCTGCTCGATACCTTCGTCGCCGACTCGGAAGAGCGTTTGCGCCTGTTGCATCAGGCCCGCGCCGAGGGCGACGCGCAGGGCCTGCGGCTGGCTGCGCACAGCTTCAAGGGCAGTTGCAGCAACATGGGCGCCGTGCTGCTGGCCGGTCTGTGCAAGGAGCTGGAGGATGCCGGGCGGCGCGAGGCGCTGGAACTGGCCCCGGCGCTGATCGAGCAGATCGAGCGCGAGTTCGCCATCGTGCGCATCCTGTTCAAGTCCGAGCGCCAGCGCTACCGCGTCTGAGCTTTCACGAGTTGGCCCGCCCTTTGCTCTAGTACCGTCACGACCCATCAGACGGAGAGCGTCCATGTCCGCGTTGCCCGACCTACGCCTGCAGGCCACGCCTGAGGCAAAGAGCAAAGCGAAGCAGCCGGCCAAAGCGCCGGAACCCAGCAAGAACGGTGCTTCCAGCTTTGCCGAGGTATATGCCAAGGAGCGTCAGGCCAAGCCTGGCGAGCGAGCTGGCAGTACCGACAGAACCAGCCAGGAGCAGAAGCCCGCGCCCGCCACGGCAGAGTCCGATGCCGCTGCGACTGCCGCCGAGCAGCCTGCGGTTGCCGCCCCCGGCAATTCCTTGCCGACGCAGGAGGAGGCTGAAGAGGCGCTCGACCCGCTGCTGGCGATGGCGCTGGGTGGCATCCAGGTTCAGCCGGAGGAGGCCCCGGTAGCCGAGGAAGCGCCGGACATGCCAGCGCTGCTGATTACCGGTACCAGCGTCGGCGCCGCCGAGAGTGCCGAGCCGGTGCTGGAGGAGGACGCGCTTGACCCGCTGGCGCTGCTCAAGCAGCCAGTGGAAGAGGCAAGCAAGGCCCAGGCCCCGCAGGATGCTGCGAGCAAAAGTACCAGGGTCGCCACCAGTACCGACTTTGCCGCGGCCATGGCGGCGATGGGCAAGGGCGAGCAATCCAGCGAAAGCAGCGAAGAGCCGATGCTGGACCTGCCGCCGGAAAGCCTGGCCAAGGATGCCCTGGAGAGTCTCAGGGAGAGCGTTCAGCCCAACCGTCCGGATCAGTTCGTCAGCAAGCTCAATGCGCTGACCCAGGCGCTCAATCATCAGGCAGGCGCCGCGCAGCGCCTGCCGCTGGTACCGGGGCAGCCGGTGGCGATGCAGCAGGGCGGCTGGAGCGAGGCGGTGGTCGATCGCGTCATGTGGCTGTCCAGCCAGAACCTCAAGTCGGCTGAAATCCAGCTCGACCCGGCTGAGCTGGGGCGCCTCGAGGTACGCGTGAACCTGTCCCAGGATCAGGCGCAGGTGACCTTCGCCAGCCCCAACGCCGGGGTGCGTGAGGCGCTGGAGGGACAGATGCACCGCCTGCGTGAGCTGTTCGCCCAGCAGGGCATGAACCTGGCCGATGCCAACGTTTCCGACCAGTCGCTGAACCGCGGCTGGCAGGGGCAGGGCGAAGGCGGCCGCGGTGGCTCCGCCTCGCGTGATGGTCTGCTCGCTGGCGAAGAGCTGCAACCCGGTGCCCAGCAGGAGGTGCGCAGCGAGCGCTTGACCGCCGGCCGTGGTCTGGTCGACTACTACGCCTGAAGAACGCTTCCAGTCCCGAGGCAATGCCCGACGCTCGGCATCCTCCGCTAGACTTTCATTCGCCCGGGCCGCCGAAAGGTGCTCGGGCGAATGCATTTTGGGTGACAGCGAGCAGCGGGCGCTGTTAAATCCGCAGCCCAGAGTTAGACAAGCCTGCTCATATGCTGGCATAACACTTGCTCTTAACCCCTTGAATGCGGAAAAGAACCCAGGCACTGACGGATTATTGGCATGGCTAAGAAAGAAGCGGCACCGGCTGCCGACGGACAACCCGCCGGCAAGAGCAAGCTCAAACTCATCATCCTCATCGTGGTGGGTCTGCTTCTGGCTGTCGGCCTGTCCGTTGGCGGTACCTGGTTCATTCTCAGCAAGGGCGACAAGCACGAGGAGGCCAAGCCGGCAGAGGCCGTGGCAGCTGCCCCGGTGCGTCAGCCAGCCATTTACCAGGACCTGATGCCGGCCTTCGTGGTCAATTTCAATCATCAGAACCGCACCCGCTATCTGCAGGTCAGCATGGCCCTGATGAGCCGTGATGCCGCCGGGATGGAAAAGCTCAAGGTGCACATGCCGGTGCTGCGCAATCGTCTGGTGATGCTGCTGTCCGGCCAGGACTTCGCCGCGCTGCAAACGCCACTGGGCAAGGACATGCTCCTGCAGCAGGCGCTGGCCAGCGTGCAGGAGCTGGCGCAGAAGGAAACCGGCAGTACCGTGGTCGAGCAGGTGCTGTTCACCAATTTCGTGTTGCAGTAGCGGGAGCCGAAGATGGCCGTGCAAGACCTGCTTTCCCAGGACGAGATCGATGCGCTGTTGCATGGCGTCGACGACGGCCTGGTGGAAACCGAGGACGCCGCGGAGCCGGGTAGCGTCAAGCAGTATGACCTGACCAGTCAGGATCGTATCGTCCGTGGGCGCATGCCGACCCTGGAGATGATCAACGAGCGTTTCGCCCGTTACACCCGCATCAGCATGTTCAACCTGCTGCGCCGCTCGGCCGACGTCGCCGTCGGCGGCGTGCAGGTGATGAAGTTCGGCGAATACGTGCATTCGCTCTACGTGCCCACCAGCCTCAACCTGGTGAAGATGAAGCCGCTGCGCGGCACTGGCCTGTTCATCCTCGACGCCAAGCTGGTGTTCAAGCTGGTGGACAACTTCTTCGGCGGCGACGGTCGTCACGCCAAGATCGAGGGTCGCGAGTTCACCCCCACAGAGCTGCGCGTGGTGCGCATGGTGCTCGACCAGGCGTTCATCGACCTGCGCGAGGCCTGGCACGCGGTCATGGACATCAACTTCGAGTACGTCAACTCCGAGGTCAACCCGGCCCTGGCCAACATCGTCAGCCCCAGCGAGGTGGTGGTGGTATCCACCTTCCATATCGAACTGGACGGTGGTGGCGGCGACCTGCACATCACCATGCCGTACTCGATGATCGAGCCGATCCGCGAGATGCTCGACGCCGGCTTCCAGTCCGACGTCGACGATCAGGACGAGCGCTGGATCAAGGCGCTGCGCGAAGACATTCTCGATGTCAGCGTACCGCTGGCCGCCACCGTGGCACGTCGTCAGCTGAAGCTGCGCGACATCCTGCACATGCAGCCGGGCGACGTGATCCCGGTGGAACTGCCGGAGAACGTGATCATGCGTGCCAATGGCGTGCCGACCTTCAAGGTCAAGCTGGGCGCACACAAGGGCAATCTGGCCCTGCAGGTGCTGGAACCAATCGAACGCCAGCGCTGAGGCGCTGGAACTGCGCAGGGGCAGCGGGCCCGATGCAAACGAATAGCTGAAGCCAGGCGAGGAAAGACGATGGCAGACGAAGAAAACACTTCCCCAGAGGAACAGGCGCTGGCCGACGAGTGGGCCGCAGCGCTGGCCGAGGCGGGCGATGCGGGGCAGGACGATATCGATGCGATGCTGGCCGGACAGGCACCTGCCCAGCCATCGGCGCCGCGTGCGCCGATGGAGGAGTTCGGCAGTGTGCCGCCGCCCAGCAACCTGCCGACCAGCCTGGAAGGACCCAATCTGGACGTGATCCTGGACATTCCGGTGTCCATTTCCATGGAGGTGGGCAATACCGACATCACCATTCGTAACCTGCTGCAGCTCAACCAGGGGTCGGTGATCGAACTGGATCGCCTGGCCGGTGAGCCGCTCGACGTGCTGGTCAACGGTACGCTGATCGCCCATGGCGAAGTGGTGGTGGTCAACGAGAAGTTCGGCATTCGCCTGACCGACGTGATCAGCCCCAGCGAACGCATCAAGAAGCTGCGCTGATCATGGCTCGACTCCTCGCGTTGTTGTGTGCGCTGCCAGGGTTAGCGCTGGCCGCCGAGCCTGCGGGCAAGGCCGCCACGCCCATGGCCGGCAGCGACGTGGCCGGCCAGCTGGGGCAGTTGCTGCTGGGCCTGCTGCTGGTCATCGGCCTGATCTTCCTGCTCGCCTGGCTGCTGCGCCGCGTGCAGCAACTGGCGCCACGTGGCGGCCAGGTGATCAAGTTGCTGGCCACGCAGCCGCTGGGCCCGCGTGATCGCCTGGTGCTGGTGCAGGTGGGTAACGAGCAGATACTGCTGGGCCTTTCCGCCGGGCGCATCACGCCCCTGCATGTGCTCAAGGAGCCGGTGCACCTGGCCGACGCCGAGCCCGCCACACCGGAATTCGCCCAGCGTCTGATGGAGCTGCTGGGCAAGGATCAGAAGGACAAATCCTGATGCTGCGCTTGTTGCTGGTGCTGGTGCTGAGCCTGGCTGCTTCACTGGCATTCGCCGAAGACCCGCCTGGCGCCAGCTCGCTGATTCAGCAGGGCAACAGCCCGCTGTCGATCCCGGCCATCACCCTGTCGACGGACGCCGACGGCCAGCAGGAATACTCGGTCAGCCTGCAGATCCTGCTGATCATGACGGCGCTGAGTTTCATTCCGGCGTTCGTCATGCTGATGACCAGCTTCACCCGGATCATCATCGTCTTTTCCATCCTGCGCCAGGCCCTGGGCCTGCAGCAGACGCCATCGAACCAGATGCTTGTGGGCCTGGCGCTGTTTCTGACGCTGTTCATCATGGCGCCGATTTTCGACCGGATTAACACCGATGCCCTGCAGCCCTACCTCAACGAGGAGATCGTCGCCCAGGAGGCGCTGACCCGCGCTGAGGGGCCGATCCGCGATTTCATGCTGGCACAGACCCGCGAGAGCGACCTCGCCCTGTTCGTAAGACTGTCCAAGCGTACCGACCTGGCGAGTGTCGAAGATGTGCCGCTGACCATCCTGGTGCCGGCCTTCGTCACGTCCGAGCTGAAGACCGCGTTCCAGATCGGCTTCATGATCTTCATCCCGTTCCTGATCATCGATATGGTGGTCGCCAGTATCCTCATGGCGATGGGCATGATGATGCTGTCGCCGCTGATCATTTCCCTGCCGTTCAAGATCATGCTGTTCGTCCTGGTCGATGGCTGGGCGCTGATCATGGGCACCCTGGCCGCCAGTTTCGGCACGTTATAGCGAGGCTCACCATGACTCCCGAGGTGGCGGTTGACCTGTTTCGCGAAGCGCTCTGGCTGATCGTGCTGATCGTCGGCCTGGCCGTGGTGCCGAGCCTGGTGGTGGGCCTGATCGTGGCCATGTTCCAGGCGGCCACGCAGATCAACGAACAGACCCTGAGCTTCCTGCCGCGTCTGATGGTGATGCTGATCACCCTGATCTGGGCCGGCCCCTGGCTGGTCAGCCAGCTGATGGAGTACACCCAGAACCTGATCCAGAACATTCCGTACCTCATAGGTTGAGGGGCAGGGCGCGATGCTGGAGTTGAGCAACGAGCAGATCAGCGGCTGGGTCGCCCAGTTCCTGCTGCCGTTGTTCCGTATCGCGGCGATGCTGATGGTGATGCCGATCATTGGTACCCAGTTGGTGCCGACCCGGGTGCGGCTCTACCTGGCCCTGGCCATCAGCGTGGTGCTGGTGCCGACCCTGCCGCCGATGCCGCAGGTCGATGCCCTGAGCCTGCGCAGCCTGATGCTGATCCTCGAGCAGGTGCTGATCGGCGCCATGTTCGGTTTCATTCTGCAGCTGTTCTTCCACCTGTTCGCCGTTGCGGGGCAGATCATCGCCATGCAGATGGGCCTGGGCTTCGCCTCCATGGTCGACCCGACCAATGGCGTGTCGGTGCCGGTGCTCGGCCAGTTCATGCTGATGCTGGTGACCCTGCTGTTTCTCGCCATCAACGGTCATCTGGTGGTGCTGGAAATCCTCGCGGAGAGCTTCCTGACCCTGCCGCCAGGGCAGGGACTGATGGTCAATCATTACTGGGCGCTGGCCGGCAAGCTGGGCTGGGTCATCGGCGCCGGGCTGTTGCTGACCCTGCCCATGGTCACCGCGCTGCTGGTGATCAACCTGGCGTTCGGCGTGATGACTCGGGCCGCGCCGCAGCTGAACATCTTTTCCATCGGCTTCCCCCTGACCCTGGCCCTGGGCCTGGTGATCTTCTGGGTGGGGCTCTCCGATTTCGGCAGCCTGTTCCAGGCGCTGGCCAGCGACGCCCTGCAGCAGTTGGGCGAGTTCGCCTTGACGCGATGAGGGGCAAGCATGGCTGAAAGCGAGAGCGGCGCCGACAAAAGCGAGGAACCCACAGGCAAGCGACTTGAAGAGTCGCGCAAGAAAGGCCAGATCGCTCGCTCCAAGGAGCTCAATACCCTGGCGGTGACCCTCACCGGTACCGTGGCGCTGATCATCTTCGGCGCCTACATGGGCAACGTGCTGATGGACATCATGCGCGGCAATTTCAGCCTGCCACGCGACGTGCTGATGAGTGAACGCAGCATGGCGCTGTACCTGCTGGCCTCGGGCAAGGAGGCATTGCTGGCGACGCAGCCATTTCTGATCGCCTTGCTCATCGCCTCCATCGCCGGCCCCATTGCCCTGGGCGGCTGGCTGTTTTCCGCCGAGGCGCTGCAGCCCAAGGCCAGCCGGATGAACCCGCTGGCGGGGCTCAAGCGCATGTTCTCGGTTCAGGCCCTGGTCGAGCTGGTCAAGGCACTGGCCAAGTTCCTGGTCATCCTGGCGGTGGCGCTGGTGGTGCTGGCGCTGGACCAGGACGACATGCTGGCGATCGCCAACGAGCCGGTCGAGCCGGCCATCCTGCACAGCCTCAAGGTGGTCGGCTGGAGCGCTTTCTGGCTGTCGTGCGGGCTGATCCTGATCGCCGCCGTGGATGTGCCGTTCCAGCTGTGGAGTCACAAGCAGAAGCTGATGATGACCAAGCAGGAAGTGCGCGACGAATACAAGGACACCGAGGGCAAGCCCGAGGTCAAGGGGCGCATTCGCCAGCTGCAGCGCGAGATGGCCGAGCGACGCATGATGCAGGCGGTGCCGCAGGCCGATGTGGTGATCACCAACCCGACGCACTTCGCCGTGGCGCTCAAGTACGACCCGGAGAAGGGCAGTGCACCAGTGCTGCTGGCCAAGGGCGGCGACTTCCTGGCGTTGAAGATCCGCGAGATCGCCCAGGAGCATCAGGTGATGGTGCTGGAGTCTCCGGCGCTGGCGCGGGCGGTGTACTACTCCACCGAACTGGACCAGGAAATTCCTGCCGGGTTGTACCTGGCGGTGGCCCAGGTTCTGGCGTACGTCTACCAGCTGCGCCAGTACCGAGCCGGCAAGGGCAAGCGCCCCGGGCCGCTGCCGGATCTGCCGATTCCGCCGGACTTGCGGCGCGACGGATAAGAGCGGCGGCTGCAGGCTTCAGGCTAAAGCATCAAGTCCTGGCGTCATAGGCTTTCGTTTTTGCCTGCAGCCTGCCGCTTGAAGCCTGCAGCCACCTTTCTGGAACACTTCTTGCCATTACCCCTTCGAAACGCATTTTCGCGTCAAAAGTTTGAATGGCTTGGGGTAGGGACGTGGCAGTAGATCGCGCACAGTTAATCGGTGATGTCCGCAGCAACCTGGCGGGCCTGCGTCACGGCAATCTGGGGATTCCCCTGCTGCTGCTGGTCATGCTCGGCATGGTCATGCTGCCCATCCCGGCGTTCCTGCTCGACGTGCTGTTCACCTTCAGCATCGCGCTGTCGATCGTGGTGCTGCTGGTCAGCATCTACGCGCTGCGGCCGCTGGACTTCGCCGTGTTCCCCACCATCCTGCTGGCGGCGACCTTGCTGCGCCTGGCGCTGAACGTGGCCTCGACCCGCGTCGTGCTGCTCAACGGCCACGAGGGGCATGGCGCGGCGGGGCAGGTGATCCAGGCCTTCGGTGAGGTGGTGATCGGCGGCAACTACGTGGTCGGTATCGTGGTGTTCGCCATCCTCATGATCATCAACTTCGTGGTGGTCACCAAGGGCGCCGGGCGTATCTCCGAGGTGAGCGCGCGCTTCACCCTCGATGCCATGCCCGGCAAGCAGATGGCCATCGACGCCGACCTCAACGCCGGTCTGATCGATCAGGCCGAAGCCAAGAAGCGTCGTTCGGAAGTGGCTCAGGAAGCCGATTTCTACGGCTCGATGGACGGTGCCAGCAAATTCGTGCGCGGCGATGCCATCGCCGGCCTGCTGATCCTGTTCATCAACCTCATCGGCGGTATCGCCATCGGTGTGCTGCAGCACCAGCTGGCGTTCGCCGATGCCGGCAAGGTCTACACCCTGCTGACCATCGGTGATGGCCTGGTCGCGCAGATTCCCTCGCTGCTGCTGTCCACCGCCGCTGCGGTGATGGTGACCCGCGTCTCCACCTCCGAGGACATGGGCGCTCAGGTCAATCGGCAGATGTTCGCCTCGCCGCGCGCGCTGGCGGTGGCCGCTGCCATTCTCATCGCCATGGGCCTGGTTCCCGGCATGCCGCACTTTTCCTTCATCAGCCTCGGGCTGGTGGCGGCTGCGGGGGCCTACTGGATCGCCCACAAGAACCGCAAGGCCAAGGAAGCCGAAATCAAGGAGGTCCAGCGTCAACAGGAGCTGATCCCCGCGCAGAAGGCGCAGGAGGTCAAGGAGCTGGGGTGGGACGACGTCACCCCGGTGGACATGGTCGGTCTGGAAGTGGGCTATCGCCTGATTCCGCTGGTCGACCGCAACCAGGGTGGCCAGCTGCTGGCGCGGATCAAGGGAGTGCGCAAGAAGCTGTCGCAGGAGATGGGCTTTCTCATGCCCTCGGTGCATATCCGCGACAACCTCGACCTGGCGCCCAATGCCTACCGTCTGACCCTGATGGGCGTGAGCGTGGCCGAGGCCGAGGTCTATCCGGACCGTGAGCTGGCGATCAACCCGGGCCAGGTATTCGGCCCGCTCAACGGCATCGCCGCCAAGGATCCGGCGTTCGGCCTGGAGGCGGTATGGATCGACCCCAGTCAGCGCGACCAGGCACAGTCGCTCGGTTACACCGTGGTCGATGCCAGCACCGTGGTCGCCACCCACCTCAACCAGATCCTGCACAAGCACGCCCACGAGCTGCTGGGGCACGAGGAAGTGCAGCAGCTCATGCAGTTGCTGGCCAAGAGCTCGCCCAAGCTGGCCGAAGAGCTGGTGCCGGGGCTGGTGTCGCTGTCGACCCTGCTCAAGGTGCTGCAGGCGCTGCTGCAGGAGCAGGTGCCGGTGCGCGACATCCGCACCATCGCCGAGGCGATCGCCAACGTCGCGCCAAAGAGTCAAGATCCCGCCGCGATGGTCGCCGCGGTGCGCGTCTCGCTGGCCCGCGCCATCGTGCAAAGCATCGTGGGACTAGAGCCGGAGCTGCCTGTGATCACCCTCGAACCAAGGTTGGAACAGATATTGCTCAATAGCCTGCAGAAGGCCGGTCAGGGCAGCGAGGATGGCATCCTCCTCGAACCTGGCATGGCCGAGAAGCTGCAGCGTTCCCTGGTGGAAGCGGCGCAGCGCCAGGAAATGCTCGGCAAGCCGGTGATTCTGCTGGTGGCCGGTCCGATCCGGGCGATGTTGTCGCGCTTCGCGCGGCTGGCGGTACCCAGCATGCATGTGCTGGCCTACCAGGAAATTCCGGACAACAAGCAGGTCACCATAGTCGCTACGGTTGGCCAGAACTGAGGTAAAGGGTCATGCAGGTCAAACGCTTCTTCGCCGCCGATATGCGGACCGCCATGAAACTGGTGCGTGACGAATTGGGCGCCGACGCCGCGATCATCGGCAACCGCCGTGTCGCCGGTGGCGTCGAGCTGACCGCTGCGCTGGATTACCAGGCTCCGACGCCGGTGCGCCCGAACCCGGCGCTGGAAGCGGAGCTGCGCAAGACCCAGGCGCGCATCGCCAGCGCCCAGGCCGAGCTGGCCACCCGTGCCGAGCAGGATGCCGGCAAGGACCGTCAGCTGTTCGCCAACGAATCGCTGCTGGCCCCCGAACTGCCGGCGACGCCGGTCAAGCCGCAGCGTCCGGTCGAGACTGCAGCGCCTGCCGCCCCGGCGGTCGACCCGCGCGCGCTGGACGCCATGCGCTTCGAGCTGCATGGCCTGCGTGAATTGATCGAAGTGCAGCTGGGCTCCATCGCCTGGGGCCAGTTGCAGAATCGCCGTCCGCAGCAGGCCAATCTGTGGCGTCGCCTGCAGCGCATGGGCCTGTCCGCCGAACTGTCGCAGGCGCTGCTGGGCAAGGTGGCCGGTGTCGCCGAGCCGCGCCAGGCCTGGCGCATGCTGCTGGCGCACCTGGCGCACGCGATCAAGACGCCCAAGGTCGAGCCGCTGGAAGAGGGCGGGGTAATCGCCCTGGTCGGGCCGGCTGGCATGGGCAAGACCACCACCCTGGCCAAGCTGGCCGCGCGCTACGTGCTTAAGTACGGCGCGCAGCAGGTCGCTCTGGTGAGCATGGACAGCTTCCGCATCGGCGCGCAGGAACAGCTCAAGACCCTGGGGCGTATTCTTGGCGTATCGGTGACCCAGATCGACCCCGGTCAGTCCCTGCTACAGGCGCTGGCGCCGCTGGCCAAGAAGCGCGTGGTGCTGGTCGATACCGCCGGCCTGCCGGGCAATGACCCGGCGCTGCGTCTGCAACTGGAAAGCCTGGCCTCGGCACGCATCAAGGCGAAGAATTATCTGGTCCTGGCGGCAACAAGTCAGAGCCAAGTGCTCAAGGCCGCCTACCATAGTTATAAGCGCTGTGGCCTCGCAGGCTGCATACTGACGAAACTGGATGAGGCCGCGAGCCTGGGCGAGGTTTTGGGTCTGGCTATAGGCCAGCAACTGCCGGTAGCCTATGTGACGGACGGGCCGCGCATCCCGGATGACCTGCAGGTGCCGCGCAGCCACCAGCTGGTCAGCCGTGCGGTAGGTCTGCAGGCTGCCGAGGAGCCGAGCGAGGAGGCCATGGCGCAGATGTTCGCCGGCCTCTACCACAGTCCGGCGAAACGAGCCGGCTGAAACGGCGAGAATGTTGCACCCTCTCGCGCAGGTGCTGCGAGAGTGAACGGCCTGAGGGCCCAAGTCGAAGTTAGACAAGGTGTAAAGAGAACATGGGTATGCATCCCGTACAGGTGATCGCGGTGACCGGCGGCAAAGGTGGCGTCGGCAAGACCAATGTGTCGGTGAATCTGTCCATGGCCCTGGCCGATCTTGGCCGTCGGGTGATGCTGATGGACGCCGACCTGGGCCTGGCCAATGTCGACGTGCTGCTGGGGCTCACGCCCAAGCGCACCCTGGCCGATGTCATCGCAGGCGAATGCGATCTGCGCGATGTGCTGCTGCAGGGGCCGGGCGGCATCCGTATCGTGCCGGCCGCCTCCGGTACACAGAGCATGGTCAGCCTCACGCCGATGCAGCACGCCGGCCTGATCCAGGCGTTCAGCGACATCAGCGAAAATCTCGACGTGCTGGTGATCGACACCGCCGCCGGCATCGGCGATGCGGTGGTCAGCTTCGTGCGCGCCGCGCAGGAAATCCTCGTGGTGGTGTGCGACGAGCCCACTTCGATCACCGACGCCTATGCGCTGATCAAGTTGCTCAACCGCGACCACGGCATCAGCCGTTTCCGCGTCCTGGCCAACATGGCCCACAGCCCGCAGGAAGGACGCAATCTCTTTGCTAAGCTGACCAAGGTGACGGATCGCTTCCTCGATGTCGCCCTGCAGTATGTCGGTGCCGTGCCCTACGATGAGTGTGTACGTAAAGCCGTGCAGAAACAGCGCGCAGTCTATGAAGCCTTCCCACGATCCAAGTGCGCCCTGGCGTTCAAGGCGATAGCTCAGAAGGTTGACACCTGGCCGCTGCCGGCCAATCCCCGTGGCCATCTGGAGTTTTTCGTCGAGCGCCTGGTGCAGCAACCGACTGCAGACTCGGCCGTATGACAGCAGCCTCTGGACTTCGTATGTACAACAAGGCTCAGGCGCAGGATTCCCAGCACCAGCTGATCGAGCGCTATGCCCCGCTGGTCAAGCGCATCGCCTACCACCTGTTGGCACGTCTGCCGGCCAGCGTGCAGGTCGATGATCTGATTCAGGCCGGCATGATCGGCCTGCTCGAAGCCTCGCGCAAATACGATTCCAGCAAGGGTGCCAGTTTCGAAACCTTCGCAGGTATTCGTATCCGCGGCTCCATGCTCGATGAGGTGCGCAAGGGTGACTGGGCCCCGCGTTCGGTGCACCGCAACAGCCGTATGGTCAGCGACGCCATTCGCGCCGTCGAAGCCAGAACCGGACGCGACGCTAAAGATCACGAGGTTGCGGCCGAACTCCAATTGAGTCTGGAGGATTACTACGGCATCCTTGGCGACACTTTGGGCAGCCGCCTGTTCAGCTTCGACGACCTGTTGCAGGACGGCGAGCACGGCGGGTTGCACGAAGACGCCGGGCAAACCCACCTCGAACCTTCGCGGGACCTCGAAGACGAACGCTTCCAGGCGGCCTTGGCCGATGCCATCGCCGGCTTGCCGGAGCGTGAACGTCTGGTGCTGGCGCTGTATTACGATGAAGAACTGAACTTGAAGGAAATCGGTGAAGTGCTGGGGGTTAGCGAGTCGCGTGTCAGCCAGTTGCACAGCCAGTGCGCGGCGCGTTTGCGCTCGCGGCTGAGTGAATGGCGCGCCGGCTGAAGGCGGCGCACTCGCAGGCAGAAACGGTTTCACGATTAAAGGACGTAGTTGCAAGCGCAATACGTTTGGGACTGTACGGAGGTCGACTTGGACAAGAACATGAAAATCCTCATCGTTGACGATTTCTCGACGATGCGACGGATCATCAAGAACCTCTTGCGGGACTTGGGTTTCACCAACACCGCGGAAGCCGACGACGGCACCTCGGCGCTGCCGATGCTGCAGAGCGGCAGCTTCGATTTTCTGGTGACCGACTGGAACATGCCCGGCATGACCGGCATCGACCTGCTGCGCGCAGTGCGCGCCGACGAGCGCCTCAAGCACCTGCCGGTGCTGATGGTGACCGCCGAAGCCAAGCGCGATCAGATCATCGAGGCGGCCCAGGCCGGCGTGAATGGCTACGTGGTCAAACCCTTCACCGCCCAGGTGCTGAAGGAAAAGATCGAGAAGATCTTCGAGCGGGTCAACGGCTGATGCCAGCCGCGAGGGTGCTATGGAACACGATGACTCCACGCTGGGTGACCTCGAGTCGACCCTGAAAAACAATGCCCGCGATCTGGTCGACAGCCTCGAACAAGGCAACTTCGGCGCCGCGGTGCAACTGATCAACGAGCTCAACAAGGTCCGTGATCGCGGGCTGTACCACGAAGTCGGCAAGCTGACCCGTGAGCTGCACAACGCCATCGTCAACTTTCAGCTCGATCCGCGCATGCCGCATGCCCAGGAGCTGTCGCAGATCGCCGACGCCACCGAGCGTCTGAACTACGTCGTGACCATGACCGAGAAGGCCGCCAACCGCACCATGGATCTGGTGGAGCAGAGCGCGCCGCTGGTCAACGATCTGAGCGACGAAGCGCAGAGCCTGAGCGTCGAGTGGGGCCGCTTCATGCGCCGCGAAATCGGTGCCGATGGCTTTCGCGAGCTGGCCAAGCGCGTCGAGCTGTTCCTCGCCCGCAGCGAGCGAGACGGCGCCAAGCTTTCCGGCCATCTCAACGACATTCTGCTGGCGCAGGACTACCAGGACCTCACCGGTCAGGTGATCAAGCGCGTCACCCAGCTGGTGACCGAAGTGGAAAGCAACCTGCTCAAGCTGGTGCTCATGGCCAGCCAGGTCGACCGTTTCGCCGGTATTCAGCACGACCATGAAGTGCTGCGTGCCGAACAGGAAAAATTAAAAGAACCATCGCGGGGTGAAGGTCCGCAGATTCATGCCGATAAGCGTGATGACGTTGCCTCCAGCCAGGACGATGTCGACGACCTGCTGTCCAGTCTAGGGTTCTAAGGAGCACACAATATGAGCTTCGGCGCCGATGAAGAGATCCTCCAGGATTTCCTGGTAGAGGCCGGCGAGATTCTCGAACAGTTGTCCGAACAGTTGGTCGAGCTGGAAAGCCGACCGGACGACATGAACCTGCTCAATGCCATCTTTCGCGGTTTCCATACCGTCAAGGGCGGAGCGGGCTTCCTCCAGCTCAACGAGCTGGTGGAGTGCTGCCATATCGCCGAAAACGTCTTCGACATCCTGCGCAAGGGTGAGCGTCGCGTCGATTCGGAGCTGATGGATGTGGTGCTCGAGGCTCTTGATGCAGTCAATGGCATGTTCGGCGAGGTGCGTGAGCGTCGCGAGCCGACGCCCGCGTCGCCAGAACTTCTCGCGGCCCTGTCGCGCCTGGCCGAGCCGGGCGGCAGCGAGGCGCCCCCTGCGCCCGTAGCGCAGGCCGTGGCGCAACCCGAGCCGGAACCGGAGCCCCAGCCGGTCGCGCCGCCCGTTGCCACGGGCGACATCACCGACAGCGAATTCGAGCAACTGCTCGATGCGCTGGGTGATGCGCCGGCGGCCGCGCCGAGCGAGCAGGGCGCTGGCGGTGACGAGATCACCGATGACGAGTTCGAGTCGCTGCTCGATCAGTTGCATGGCAAGGGTCAGTTTTCCGGCGCGGTCGAGACCTCTGCCAGTGCAAGCGTAGCCGCTACGCCGGCTGCTGCGGCGGCGAGCGACGATATAACCGACGACGAATTCGAAGCGCTGCTCGATCAGCTGCACGGCAAGGGCCAGTTCTCCGCTGCTGCCGAGGCCGCGGCGCCGGCTGCCGTGGCCGCAGCGCCCGCACCGGCCAGTGACGAGATCACTGACGACGAGTTCGAATCGCTGCTCGATCAGTTGCACGGCAAGGGCAAGTTCGTGCCACCCAGCGAGCCGGTAACCGCTCCTGCACCCGCTGCCAAGCCGGCTGCTGCGCCCAAGGCCGCGGCACCTGCCAGCCCGACGCCGGCCAGGGCCGAGCCCGCTGCTGCGCGTGCCGCCGCCGCGCCCGCGGCCGCCGACAAGGCTCCGCCGGCGAGCGAAGCGGAAACCACCGTACGGGTCGATACCGCACGCCTCGACGAGATCATGAACATGGTCGGCGAGCTGGTGCTGGTGCGTAACCGCCTGGTACGCCTGGGGCTCAACAGCGGTGACGAGGCCATGTCCAAGGCCGTATCGAACCTGGATGTGGTGACCGCCGACCTGCAGACCTCGGTCATGAAGACCCGCATGCAGCCGATCAAGAAGGTCTTCGGCCGCTTCCCGCGCCTGGTACGTGACCTGGCGCGCAACCTGAAGAAGGAAATCAACCTCGAGCTGGTGGGCGAGGAAACCGACCTGGACAAGAACCTGGTCGAGGCCCTGGCCGACCCGCTGGTGCACCTGGTGCGCAACGCCGTCGACCATGGCGTGGAGACCCCGGAAGAGCGCGAGAAGGCCGGCAAGGCCCGCGCCGGCCGCGTGGTGCTGTCCGCCGAGCAGGAAGGCGACCACATCCTCTTGTCGATCACCGATGACGGCAAGGGCATGGACGCCGATGTGCTGCGAGCCAAGGCCGTGGAGAAGGGCCTGCTGGACAAAGACGCGGCCGAACGACTGAACGAGTTCGAATGCTACAACCTGATCTTCGCCCCGGGCTTCTCGACCAAGACCGAGATTTCCGACGTGTCCGGCCGCGGCGTGGGCATGGACGTGGTGAAGACCAAGATTTCCCAGCTCAACGGCACGGTCAACGTGTTCTCGCAGAAGGGCCAGGGTTCGAAGATCGTCATCAAGGTGCCGCTGACCCTGGCGATCATGCCGACGCTGATGGTGATGCTGGAGAACCAGGCCTTCGCCTTCCCGCTGGTCAACGTCAACGAGATCTTCCACCTCGATCTGTCGCGCACCAACGTGGTCGACGGCCAGGAAGTGGTCATCGTGCGCGACAAGGCGCTGCCGCTGTTCTACCTCAAGCGCTGGCTGGTGCCGCAGGCCTTCCATGAGGGGCAGCGCGAGGGTCATGTGGTGATCCTTACCGTCGGCAGTCAACGCATCGGCTTTGTCGTCGATCAATTGGTCGGCCAGGAGGAAGTGGTAATCAAACCGCTGGGCAAGATGCTCCAGGGCACGCCCGGGATGTCCGGCGCCACCATTACCGGCGACGGTCGCATCGCATTGATTCTCGACGTACCGAGCATGCTCAAGCGCTACGCTCGACGTTTCTGATGTTTCGCGGCGCGGGCCCTGGCTTCGCGCCGTCTAGGAGTGTGTATGGCTGTTAAGGTTCTGGTGGTGGACGACTCCGGTTTCTTCCGCCGGCGCGTTTCGGAAATCCTGTCTGCTGACCCCAGCATTCAGGTCGTGGGCACGGCCACCAACGGGCGCGAAGCCATCGATCAGGCGTTGGCGCTCAAGCCCGACGTGATCACCATGGATTATGAGATGCCGATGATGGACGGCATCACCGCGGTACGAAACATCATGCAGCGCTGCCCGACGCCGGTATTGATGTTCTCCTCGCTGACCCACGAAGGCGCGCGCGTCACCCTCGATGCGCTGGACGCCGGTGCGGTGGATTTCCTGCCGAAGAATTTCGAGGACATCTCGCGTAACCCCGAGAAGGTCAAGCAGATGCTCTGCGAGAAGGTGCACAGCATCGCGCGCAGCAACCGTCGTTTCAGCTCGGCCGCGGTGGCTCCGGCGCCGACTGCGGCCAGTCCGAGCGTGGCGCCGACTAGTCGTCCTGCTGTCTCGACGCGTCCGGCGGCGCCTGCTCCCGTTGCGCCTGCGCGTCCTGCGCCGGCCGCGGGCGGTGCATCGGCATCGCCTGCGCCCAAGCGCAAGGCTTACAAGCTGGTGGCCATCGGCACCTCCACCGGTGGTCCGGTGGCGCTGCAGCGCGTGCTGACTCAGCTGCCAGCCAATTTCCCGGCGCCCATCTTGCTGATCCAGCACATGCCGGCGGCCTTCACCAAGGCCTTCGCCGAGCGTCTGGACAAGCTGTGCCGCATACAGGTCAAGGAAGCCGAGGATGGCGATATCCTGCGTCCCGGCCTGGCCCTGCTGGCCCCTGGCGGCAAGCAGATGATGGTCGATGCGCGCGGTGCGGTGAAGATCCTGCCGGGCGACGAGCGCCTCAACTACAAGCCGTGCGTCGACATCACCTTCGGTTCCGCGGCCAAGTCCTATGGCGACAAGGTGCTGGCCGTGGTGCTGACCGGCATGGGTGCCGATGGCCGCGAGGGTGCGCGCCTGCTCAAGCAGGGCGGTAGCCAGGTGTGGGCCCAGGACGAAGCCAGCTGCGTGATCTACGGCATGCCCATGGCGGTGGTCAAAGCCAATCTGGCCGACGCGGTCTACGGCCTGGACGATATCGGTCGACACCTGACCGAGGCCTGCCAGTGACGATCGCTAAGTCGGGTGCATCGGCATGGATGTACTGAGCCTAATCGGCGTCATTCTGGCCTTCGTCGCGATTCTCGGCGGCAACTATCTCGAAGGCGGGCATGCCGGTGCGCTGCTCAACGGACCGGCGGCGCTGATCGTCATCGGCGGTACCCTCGGTGCAGCCTTCCTGCAGGCTCCGGTGCAGGTGTTCAAGCGTGCCATGGGCATCCTGCGCTGGATCTTCTTTCCGCCACGTATCGATCTGGTCGGCGGCATCAATCGCGTGGTTGGCTGGAGCATGGTGGCGCGCAAGGAGGGCCTGCTGGGCCTGGAGGCGGTGGCCGATGCCGAGCCCGATCCCTATGCGCGCAAGGGCCTGCAGTTGCTGGTCGACGGTGCCGAGCCCGAGTCCATCCGCAGCATTCTGGAGGTGGATCTGTACACCCAGGAGGCGCGGGATATCCAGGCCGCCAAGGTGTTCGAGAGCATGGGCGGCTATGCGCCGACCATCGGCATCATTGGTGCGGTGATGGGGCTGATCCACGTGATGGGCAACCTGGCCGATCCGAGCATGCTCGGCAGTGGTATCGCCGTGGCCTTCGTCGCCACCATCTACGGTGTCGGTTTCGCCAACCTGCTGCTGTTGCCGGCCGGCAACAAGCTCAAATCCATCGCGTTGCGCCAGTCGCGCTACCGCGAGATGCTCCTCGAAGGCATCCTGTCCATCGCCGAGGGTGAGAACCCGCGTTCCATCGAACTGAAGCTGCAAGGCTTCATGGACTGATGGAGGCATGCCATGGCGCGCAGGCGGCAACATGAGGAGCACGAGAATCACGAGCGCTGGCTGGTGTCCTACGCCGACTTCATCACCTTGCTGTTCGCCTTCTTCGTGGTGATGTACTCGATCTCCTCGATCAACGAAGGCAAGTACAAGATTCTCTCGGAGTCGCTGACCGGCGTGTTCAATCAGCCGGACCGCTCGATCAAGCCCATACCGGTGGGCGAGGAGCGGCCGCGTACCAGCGAGCCGGAGAACACCTCGATGGACGATCCCAGTGCGGACTCGTCCCTGCAGAGCATCGCTTCCAGCGTGCGCGAGGCGTTCGGCGAGTTGATCAAGGCCGATCAGTTGACCGTGCGCGGCAACGAAATGTGGATCGAGATCGAGCTCAGCTCCAGCCTGTTGTTTCCCAGCGGCGATGCCATTCCGAACAATCAGGCGTTCGACATCATCGAAAAGGTCGCCAAAATCCTGGCGCCGTATCAGAATCCGGTCAAGGTCGAGGGGTTCACCGACAACCTGCCGATCCAGACCGCCCAGTATCCGACCAACTGGGAGCTGTCGTCGGCGCGCGCGGCGAGCATTGTACGTATGCTGGCCATGGATGGTGTCGATCCTGCGCGTCTGGCGGCGGTAGGCTATGGCGAATTCCAGCCTGTGGCCGATAACGCCTCGGCCGAAGGCCGGGCGCGCAATCGCCGGGTGGTGCTGGTGGTTTCGCGCAACCTCGACACGCGACGTGGCGCGGGCAGTGCCGCGACCCAGCAGTCGGAGGCTGGCACGCAACCTGCACCGGCGTCTGCGTCGGGGGTTCCACAGTCGTGAGCCGTCAAATCCCAGTCGCCTGCTGTGTGCATGCGACAGCCATTCTCGGCCTGAGCGCCTCGTGCCGGGAGGATGAGAGAAGATGAAAGTCTGGGCAGTAGCCAATCAGAAGGGTGGGGTCGGCAAGACCACCACCTCCATCGCGCTGGCGGGCCTGTTGGCCGACGCCGGCAAACGTGTGGTCGTGGTCGATCTTGACCCCCATGGGTCGATGACCAGTTATTTCGGCCATGATCCCGACGCGCTGGAGCACAGCTGCTTCGATCTGTTCCTTCACCAGGGCAACGTGCCGCAAGGCCTGCCCAAGCAGTTGCTGCATGGCACCAGCCACGAGAACATCGCCTTGCTGCCGTCGAGCACCGCGTTGGCCACGCTCGAGCGTCAGTCGCCGGGGCAGAGCGGCCTGGGCCTGGTGATCGCCAAGAGCCTGGCGCAGCTGTGGGAAGATTTCGATCACGCCGTCATCGACAGCCCGCCGCTGCTCGGCGTGCTGATGGTCAACGCCCTGGCGGCCAGCCAACAGCTGGTGATCCCGGTGCAGACCGAATTTCTCGCGGTCAAGGGCCTGGAGCGCATGGTCACCACGCTGGCGATGATCAACCGCTCGCGCAAGCAGGCGCTGCCCTACACCATAGTGCCGACGCTGTTCGATCGGCGCACCCAGGCGTCCATGAGTACGCTGCGGGTGCTGCGCAATACCTACCCCGATCATCTGTGGCCGGCCTACATTCCGGTCGATACCCGTTTACGCGATGCCAGCCGGGCAGGGCGCACACCTTCGCAGTTCGATGCGAACAGTCGTGGCGTGATCGCCTACCGGGCGCTGCTCAAGCATCTGCTCAGCCATCAGCCGGCGGCGCAGGTGGCTTGAAATGAGCGTCTGTGTTGAACTGCGTCACTCAAGTCGGGGCATGCTGCGGCCGATAGGCTGTAAAGATCTTATTTCGGATTCCTGTCATGAGTCGTAACCTCGCCACCGCCACACGCTCCCAGCTGGCCCTGCAGTCCTATCTCGATGGGCTGCTGCAGGAAGCCGCGGCCGAGCTGGAGATGTCCGTCAGCCTCGACGAGTTCGAGGCCGCGGTGCTCGAGGAACAGGTGCGTGATGCGCGGCTGGCCGAGCCGGTCGCGCCCGTGGTGGCTCCCGTTGCCCTCGCGGCGGTGGTCGAGCCGCAGGTGCAGGTCACCGTTGCGCCGGTGGAGTTGCTCGCTCCGGTAAGGGCGCCGGTGATCGAGGAGGCGCCGCCAGAGGCTGCCAGCCTGGCCGAACGGGCACCGCAACCGTCGGCCTTGCTCGCCGATGGTCGCCCGACCTGGGCCGAAGAGCCGTTCGAGTGCCTGCTGTTCGATGTCGCCGGGCTGACCCTGGCCGTGCCGCTGATCTGCCTGGGCTCGATCTATCCGCTCGAAGGCCAGGAGCTGACCCCGCTGTTCGGTCAGCCCGACTGGTTCCTCGGTATCCTGCCGAGCCAGGCCGGCAACCTGAAGGTGCTGGACACCGCGCGCTGGGTGATGCCGGATCGCTACCGCGAGGACTTCCGCGAAGGCTTGCAGTACGTGATTTCGGTACAGGGTTACGAGTGGGGGCTGGCGGTGCATCAGGTCAGCCGCTCGATTCGTCTGGACCCCAGCGAGGTCAAGTGGCGCAGCCAGCGTACCCAACGGCCCTGGCTGGCCGGTACGGTGATCGAACACATGTGCGCACTGCTCGACGTGGCGGCGCTGGCCGAGCTGATTGCCAGCGGTGCGGCGAAACGCCTGAATGCTGGAAAAGTGCATTGAGAATTGGTGGGTCTGTGCCAACGGGCTCTATAGTTGATGACAAGCGGGTCGACCGCACATGCCGCGCTGAGCGGTTTTTGACGAGGCTAGGGACATGAAGAAAAGTTCTGCACAAGGTGCCGAAGATCCGATTCTGCAGTGGGTGACCTTTCGCCTGGACAACGAGACCTATGGCATCAACGTGATGCAGGTGCAGGAAGTCCTGCGCTACACCGAGATCGCCCCGGTACCGGGTGCTCCGAGCTACGTGCTGGGCATCATCAACCTGCGCGGCAACGTGGTGACCGTGATCGATACCCGCCAGCGCTTCGGCCTGGGCTCGGCACCGGTCACCGACAACACCCGTATCGTCATCATCGAAGCGGACAAGCAGGTGGTCGGCATCCTGGTCGACAGCGTGGCCGAAGTGGTCTATCTGCGTCAGTCCGAGATCGAGACCGCACCGAACGTCGGTAACGACGAGTCGGCCAAGTTCATCCAGGGCGTGTGCAACAAGAACGGCGAGCTGCTGATCCTGGTCGAGCTGGACAAGATGATGAGCGAGGAAGAGTGGTCGGAGCTGGAGAGCATCTGAGCCATGTCCGAGTTTGCCATGCTCGCTGCTGCCGTGGCCTTCCTGGCCTTGCTATGCGTGGCACTGGGCATCGTCTGCAATGGCCTGTATCGCAACCAGCAGCGTCTGCTGGCCGAGCAGGCCAAGCGTGACGCCGCGCGCGACGCGCGAATCAAGGAACTGAGCAAGCGCCTCGATACCTACCTGACCGGCAGTATCCGCATGGGCGAGGAGTTGCATGAGCTGCGCCGGGTGGTGGCGCCATTGCCGGACAAGGTCAGCCAGATCGAGCAGCGCGACCCCAGCAGCCTGTCCTTCACCCAGGCGGCGCGTCTGGTGGGCATGGGGGCCAGCGTCGAGGACCTGACCCAGTCCTGCGGCCTGAGCAAGGCCGAGGCCGAGCTGATCAGCCGTCTGCACAAACCCAGGGCAGGTCAGCCGCAATAGCCTTGTCTCCATGGAGCGCATAGTCGCGCTCGTTCTTAGCCGGCCTCGTCGCCTGCGCAATCAATCCTAGAACCTGGTCGTACCCATCTACGCTCAAGGGTAGTGGTTCGTGCGACTGTGCTCAGCGCGGGGTTGATCATGCATCGTCTGGTTACGCTGTTGGCAGCTTGGCTGCTGTGTCAGCCGCTTTTCGCCCAGGAGGCGCCGTTGCAGGTGGCTGGCGCGATCACGGTCAACGTCATGCAGGCCAAGCATCTGCACGACCATGGCGCGCTGTTCATCGATGTGCGGGCGGCCCGCGAGTGGGAATGGGGTCATGTCGAGGGGGCCATTCACCTGGATCTGCGCGGGCAGTTCGCCGCGCTGGCCCACGCGCCCTGGCCCCGCGAGATACCGCTGGTCATCTACTGCGACAGCGAAGTGTGCTTGCAGAGCGCGCTTGCCGTGGAGCAGGCCGTGGCCTGGGGCTATACCCGCGTGTTCTATTTCCGTGGCGGGTACTTCGCCTGGCAGCTGTTCGACATGCCCAGCGGCAAAGGCAGTACTGGCGAACGGCTGGCGTTCAGTTCGTCGGGCCCTTGAGCAGGGGCAGTGGCGGGGTGACGTCGCGCTCGCCGTCCGCCTCGAAGCCAGGCGGGGTCTTGCCCTGCAGGTACCAGGCGAAGGCAATGATCTCGGCGATGCAGCGATACAGCGCTTCGGGAATGGCATCGCCCAGCTCCAGGCGCGCCAGCAGGCGCACCAGCTCGGCATTCTCGTAGATCGGCACTTCGTATTCGCGGGCAATGGCGAGTATGGCTTCGGCCAGTTCGTCATCACCCTTGGCGCTGAGCACCGGCGCGTTCTGCCCGTCGTAGTTGAGGGCGATGGCCTGACGGACTTCGGGCTGCGGCTTGCGGCTCATGCGGTTTCATCCACCCAGCGCTGTTCCAGTGAGGTCTTCGGCCCCTGTGGCGGCATGCCCTGGCTGCAGGCCAGTTCGCCGACCTCAAGCCCTGCTGCCTGCAGGCGTTCTCGCAGGTGGCCCAGCTCGGCGTTGATCAGTGCGGTGGTGTCGGCGCGTTCGGCCCACAGCTGGCTGGACAGGCTGCCGCGCAGCAGTTGCGCGCGCACCTGCAGCGGGCCGAGGTGATCGAGCTCGAAGGCCAGTTCCACGCGCCAGAGCGTTTCCTTCTGTTCCGCCTTTTCCGCCTTGCCGCCATCTTCGCGCTGCAGCTTGACTTGCAGCGGGATCACGTCCTGCTGGTGACGCATGGGCAGCTCCAGCTGCCAGGTGGTCAGCAGATTGCCGTTGGCGTCCACCTGGGTTTGCGCCAGGCTCGACAACTGGTGGGTCTGCAGCCTCGAAACGGCCGCTGCGGCGAGTTTCAGCAGGGTTTCCAGGTCGGCTTCGCCATCCATGTTCTGCAGCAGGCGCGAGGGCAGGGGAAAGGTCAGGGCCTGCTGGCGCGACGAGCCGGCCGCGTTCACGCCGAGTAGTTGCCGGGCCAGGTTGGGCAGGTTCTGGTTGAGTGCGTTGTGCAGGCCGGCGAGGGCGCCGGCGCCCCCTGGCAGTTGCGGCATCAGTTGGGCGATTAGGCGCAGCAGGTTGGCTTTCAGGTCCTGCGCCAGGGCACCGGTCTGGCCCTGCAGCAGCTTGGCTTCGAGCAGCACGCCGCTGCTTTCCAGGGCCTGCGCCAGGCCCTTGGCGGTGCTCAGCTGGGCGCTGTCGGGCAGGGCGCCGAGCAGCTTGTCGATGCTGCCGCGCAGTGCCTCGTCGCCACCGCTCAGGTTCTGCAGGCCCTTGAACAGCCCCTCCAGTGAAGCCTGGCGATTCTGCTGGGCGGCCAGCTGCTGGCCCAGTACCAGCTGGTCGAGACGGCCACTGAGCGGCAGGAAGGCGAGGCTCTGGCTGCCCTGCACCTGGGCGCTGAGCAGGCTGCCCAGCGGCAGCGGCATGGGGCTGTCGAGCGCCAGCTGGCTGCCGGCCAGAGGGGTATTGAGCAGATTGACCACCAGGCGATAGACCGTCTGCGCGCCCTGTGGCGGCAAAACGTCGCGGCTGACGACCTTACCCTGGACCAGGGTGCCGGGCGGCAGCTGCTGCAGATCGAGGCTGGTCAGTGGCTTGTCGCCGCCGGCCTGCAGGAGCACTGCCAGGCGGGTGTCCGACAGGGCGGTGACCACCAGAGCGCTGCCCTGGGCCAGCGGCCTGGAACTTTCCGCCTGCAGGGTGGCCTGTCGGCCGCCGTCGAGGGTGAGTTTGAGCAGCAGCTGAAAACTCTGCGCCTGCTCGCGAATCGCCACCACTTCAGCCTTGGCGCTTTCGCCGGCTGCCAGCATGCCTTCCAGCGGCTGTAACAGTCGCACGGCCAGGTCCGCTGCGCTTGCGCTGGGGCGGATCACCGCGGCGGAGGGAGGAAGCGGGCGTGGGCTGCTGATTTCGCTCATGGGCTTGGGTTGGGCTCCGTCCT